>Ga0208363_1000005_pt1 | contig 75803 bp, 80 predicted proteins | sample LakMenEpi03May11_FD_150666 | JGI IMG/M metagenome (GOLD analysis project Ga0208363, IMG submission 150666) | Freshwater microbial communities from Lake Mendota, WI - 03MAY2011 deep hole epilimnion (SPAdes) | ecosystem: Environmental > Aquatic > Freshwater > Lake > Epilimnion/Euphotic zone ...
AAATTGTAACGCAATTGTAACGCAAAGGGGGTAAATTGTAACGCAATTGTAACGCAAAGGGGGTAAATTGTAACGCAATTGTAACGCAAAGGGGGTAAAAAGTGTTGCGCAACTGTTGCGCAACAATTTAAAGTGTTATATTTGCTATATGAAAAAATGTTTATATTGTAATACGGAATTTACAGAAATACAAAAAAGAAAGGTTTTTTGTTCAAGTAAGTGTAGGTCTTATGCAAGTAGAGTTAAAAATAGGGTTTTGACAAAAGACTGGGAGTATGTCATGGACAAGAATGGCATAAAGTTCCCTTTAGATAAATCCTTAGTGCTTAAATTGGCGATATTCTATGGTTTAGATGTCAGAGTACCTAAAACGCAAAATAAGCCTAAAATTGACACCGAAATTAAGCATAAAGTATCTATGCCGACTATTTCATCATTTGAGCTGCCACAAAAAATGAAAGTTGATTATAAAAAAGAATATGAATTATGTGAGTTTCCTGATGAGTATAAAGCACTATGGGATAAAATTAATGCTGACGATGAAGTTTGTACAAAGGATAAAAAAATATGGAAAATAACTTTAAATATTAAATAGAAAAATAACTAATAAAAAATATATTTTGTTTATATTTGTTTGGTCATAATTGTAACGCAAAAATGTAAATGTTTACCGACCACGTCATTCAGACTACGATATATTCAATTTCTTGAAGGAATGCGAAAGGTTACAACTAGAATTTATTTTGCCGTAAAAAAACTATTTACTACATTTGCATTGAGCAAAGTTTTTTCATACAAAACGTGTTTATTTATTAGATTAAAAAGGTAAAGAAGCTAACTAAGGTTGGCTTTTTTATTAAAATGCTGTATAAGTAGCTTCTATTAATTCGGGTTGAGGATGAAAGTCGCTCTTATCCTTGCGAAAGGTAGTATGAGAATATAATCCTGTTGCTTTTGCCCCAAATAACCAAAAGTATTTTTCAGCTACAATCTTTATTTTATGTTTTTTTGCCAAGTGCTTAGTTAAATAGATAGTGCTTTCAATTTGTTGTGGCGTGTATTTCTCATAAGCCTTTGAACCTCGATAACCTTTAGGATATAATTGCACGTTTTCTTTTGATATTTCTTTGTTGCCAATGCCAAAATATCTACCATTTTTTTCAGTTAACCAACCAAAAGAAGCCATTTCTATTTGTATAGTTTTTTTCTCAATAGAAGCCCCTCCTTTGATGCCTAATGCATACGCCCAATGTTTATCGTCAAATACCTCAATAATATCACCATTTCGCTCTACAAAGTAAGGTGTAGCTATTCTATCAGGTTTTGTATTCCACCAATCCACTGAAGACTTGGCTGAACCACCTGCTGAATGATGCCAACATACTTGTTCTTTTTTGGTTATTTCGTGAAAAAATTGGTTATCATCAAGCCAATGATGGCAGTTTATTATTCTATTTTTAGGCTTACCTACAACAGCCTCTAAGAACTTGCCACTTACCCATCCTTTGCCAATATTGTGCCATCCACCTATATTGTTAGTTGATTCGACAATTGCATTTCTTTTTAATTTACCTAAAATATCCCCTTTTACATCAGGTATTGACCTGATATTTAATTCTGGAGTGATTACCTTGAACTTAATCATCATTTATTGAATGTCTTTAGTGCCTCATCAAAAGTTTTCTTGTATGCTGGGTTATTGCCCACCATTTCTTCAATCAATGGGAAAATAATTTTAATAGCTAAAACCGCCTTATCAAGCTGGTGAGAGGTTGCCTCTAGTCTTGATTCTACTTCGGTAAGTTTCTCAAATAGTAGGTCATTACTTTTTTGCAATTCTTCTCGGCTCTGTTTAAATTGTGTATCTTCATTAATCTTGATAGCGGTGTGATTATCATTTCGCTTCTTTAAATAATCCCAAACGCCTTTACTTAATACAAGTAAGCAACCGCCTATAATTCCGTACCAATTATTAAATTCCATTTTTCAAAATTAGTAATTTTCTAGTTTATTTACTATATTTGCAGAAGTTTTTTAGTCGGAACTTAGTTTATTTTTAAAAAGCCTTGATTCAAGGCTTTTTTTATTTTGAAATATTTCCGAGTTGACATTTCTTTAAAAGTTGGTAGCTTTTCAGTATCCGACTGCTCAACATTAAACGGCTGGTAAATAACTTAAAGCAGTTATATGTGGATATGTAATAACAAACGAATCTACTAAATTACGAAAATCGGCATATAAATTATAGTGCGCTATGGATTGATTGCATAGGTATAGCGAATTTGTATCAGCCATCTTTTTTGCCCTTATTATTGTCGCTATCTTGCTATGGTAGTAATATTGCGATTTGAAAATATACGCTACTACTTTCCTAGCTTCGCTTATATGGTAATCGCTTTTGACGTTAAAAAAATCATGTATAGGAACGTGCAATTTCTCGCATACTTGTTTTATAAGGTTCAAATCTTTACTCTCGATTGTAGCCATGTGAGCTTCTATTTCTTCATGGGTTAGGTGGATTGTTTTTTGTTTCATTATTTTTGCGCTTCTTTTACATATTCCCAAATACCTAAATTTTGCATATTGTTAAGTACCAATTTAGTTAGGTTATTCATCTGCATGACATTTTTTCTCAAATCCTCAATTTCTGATTTATATTCAGAGTTTGTAGATTGCCTACGTTTTATATCATCCTTGCTTAATTCATCATCAACGATTTGCGAAAAGTTTAATTCTGTTGCATAATGGTATTTCGCTTTTTTTAGTAAGTTGACTATTGATGTGTGGTTCATTGTTTTAACTCGAATTATATCAGCTATCCGAACTAGCGTATAACCTCGATTATAAAAGATTAAGGATAAAACTTTTCTTGCGTTTACAAATTCCTCTTTTCTTGATACGCTTATCACGTCTTCAACTACTAAGTTCATTCGATTAGCAACGGACTTAATTAGTTCTGCATCTGATTCATTCAACGATGCCATGTGTTTTTCTGCTTGTGTTTTCTGTGTCATTATATTTTTATATTTTGTGTTTCATTAAAATGGAGTTTCTTGTGTAATTTGATTATACTCTTTATATTCTTCTAATAGTGACATTACTTTATTATGCGCTAGATTATGCCTTAAATCAATATCTACATTATTAATTCCATCTCCATTTTTTCTAACTAATATTTGAAGTAAATTTTTAGTACTAATGCCTTCGTATTCATGTTCTCCGTATGCTTCTGGTCTATGTAGAAAAGAAACATGATAAACCCTTTCTTCAATCGAACCGCTATCTCTAAGATTGCCCAATGTTGGTCTTTTGTCGCCTGTTTTTAAAGCTTCTCTGTTAACCTGTGCTAATAAAATTATTGGCACATTGCATATTTTAGAAACTGCATTTATTTCATCAATTATGTATGCTATTTGTTGTTCTCTTACTCTAAGTAGAGATAGCTTTTTATCAGTAAGTCTAATTACAGAAAGATAATCTAAATAGATGCATTTACAATTTTTTGTAAATACCCAGTATTTTATTTTATTTATTAAAGCATCAATGGTAATATTAGGGGTATTATCCATGTGTATTTTATGCTGAACTAAATCCTCTAAGCCTTGGAGTATTTCTTTTTGATAATTACTACAATTATCTTTAAGTTCTTTTGCAGGTATGTTTGTAAGATTGCTTATGTACCTAAATATTAATCTATCTTCAGTTAACTCACCATTCCAAATTCCAACATCAAACCTTTTTGATTGCTCAACAGAAACAGATACTTCAAATGCCGTTTTACCCATAGATGTTCTAGCCGCAATTACATAAACACAACCACCTTGTAATTCACCTAATACTGAATCAAATTCTGGTATAAATGTTTTTATTCTATTTTCATCGGGTATTACATTTTGTAGTGAGTTCTCTATTTTATTTATAAATTCATGTATAATTGTATGAAATTCACGATATGAAACAGATTGAATATGTTTTTTTATTTCACCAATATTAGACTTAAAATCATTTATTGTTTCAAAAATATCACTTGTATCAGAATATGAGTTTGAAATAATCATACCTGCTATGCTAATTAATTCTCTTTTAAAATAATGTTCTAATATTATTTTAATGTACTCATCAATATGAACACTACCTGTAACGGTTTCAGTCAATTTGAATATATAATAACTGCCGCCTACTATTTCTATTTCTGATATTTTCCTTAAATAATTACCTAAAGTTAAAGCATCTATTTTAGAACCTTCTTCATTCATCGCTTTTATAGCTGAAAATATTTTCTGGTGTGCATCAAGATAAAAAGCATTTGGAACTCTTATTTTCGATAATACAAATTCAATTATAGAAGGTTCTACAATCATTATACCTAAAACAGCTTTTTCTATTTCAATTGCTGATGGTTGAATTTTACCATAAATAAGGTGTTCGGTATCTTTAGTTTTTATGTTATTTTTCATTATGCTTTTCTTTTAGTTTCGCCTTCCCATAAAATAATATTGTACATCTGCTTACATCTATCTAAGATTCTTTCATCTAATATTTTATTATCTCTTATGTATTCGGGGGAAATATTAGATATTATATGTGTTTTAAACCCATGATTAATAAAACTCTCATATCTATCATCAATTAACATTTCAGCTAAATTTTGTTTTTTACCAAAATTGTTAACAATTCCAGAGCTTTTTAAAAATTCATCAAAGCAAATATCTTTTTTAGCTTCATATCCGTAATCATCAAAAATCTTTGATTTATTCTCATCAAATTCATCTTCTATCTTTTTATATCTAAAAATTGATATTTTTTTATTCCCTAAGTGTGGCGTGTAGAAACAAAAGTCTTGAAAAACCTTCATTGCTATTGATTTTCCGCTACCTATTTCGCCAAAAATCCATAAAGATTTATTAGGGTCAATACCAAAATCATTGCATTTTTCATGCTTTGTAAAATAGTAAAATAGCTTTTTGTAATTTAATGAAATTTCATTTGAAATTTCAAATTCAGGAATTATGGCTTTCCCTATGTCAATTAGGGCTTCCTTACCGTTTGTACCTATTTTCATTTTAAAGCTAAATTTTAAGTAAAAGATTGAGTTTTTAAGTATGTTTTTCTTATTTCTTCATGGTCTTTCAAATCTGTTGTTCCATCAAAGGCTAGTTTTTGTTTATTTTTCTTTGAATCAGCTATTCTTTGAATATAATTCTTGTCATTTATCTGTTCAAGATATTTGTCACATTTCTCTTTATTGAAAAGTGTAGGTATTTGCAGGTATTTTTCCATTTCAGTATTTTCCCATTCCCATTTTTTTAATTTAATCACCTTTACCGCATCCTCTAATGTAATTCCATCTTTAATTCTAGCTTGTAGAAACTTTAAGTTACTTCCATTGAGTTTAGAGTGCTTCTTACAATGCTCATTGAAAAATGTCAAAATATCATTTGATAAACTGAATTTTTCAATTTTTTCAATTTTTTGACAAGGTAATTCAATACTCTTTTTTACTATATTCTTTTTTACTATATTCTTTTTTACTAAGTTGGTGGATTTTCCACTAGTGGATTTTCCACTAAAGGATTTTCCACTAGTGGATTTTCCTTCTATTGGATTTTCCAATAAATAGTTTTTTTCAAAAGAATCTATTAAATTTTCCGTACTTACATGAGTATTGTATGGTGTTTCAAATAAATAATATTCCATATCAAAAAATCCGCTATCATTTTGATTCTTTTTTCGTACTAAATACCCATTATCTTCAAGTTCCTTAACTGCTACCTTGATTGCATCAATACCTTCTTTTAATTGAGAAGACATTTTTTGAACTGAAAAACTCCAATTTTCAGGTTTAGATTGAATGTATGAGTAAAGACCTTTTGCCTTTAGACTAATATCATTTCTGTTCAGTAATGCATTTGGGGTTATCCCAAACTTATTTATTATTGAAATTTTTGCCATTTTATTTATTATTTAAAAATTTGTTTAGTTTTTCAAGTTTACTTTCTGATGCCTTAGATTCTACAATTATTTCTGCTTCCACATCTACTACTTCATTTGTTTTTAGTATTTCTACATTGTAGCCAGAATCTCTCATTTCTTGGATTGCTTTTTTATTGTCGTCTGTTAGGTTTTCGTTTTTTTCAACTTTGATTAAAACTCTATTCCAACGACCACATCTTGAAGTTATAGCATCTCTAAATTCTTGCTTTGTTGCGAAGCCGTAATGACTTGTAAGGTACTTTGAGTATTCTACCTTCCAATTCTTTGAGAACCTTTTATTAAGCACCATATTAGGTTCTTTTGGTGGGATTATATTATTCTCATAGTAGTATGTCATTTTTACAATCCATTCTGTATATGTTTTTAAAATATCTTTTTCTTTACCTGTTATCCAAAACGACTTCATCCTTGCATTATTTTTATCGAAATAAACGATTTGGAATGGCATATTAGTCCATTTAGCATAATGGAATGCTTGTAATTTATGGTGTGGTAGTGGTTCGTTTGAAAGTTCGATTGCATTGAAAATATGCTCGCTACATGACTTTATTTCTAATCCGCAATCTTCATAAGTATTGTTTGGGTTAAGTTTCGCAAATTCTTTAATAGCATCAGAAAGCAATCCTATGAATGATAAGAAATTAAATTTTTCTAAAATATCATTGATGTCATTAATGTTGAATTTACCTCCATAAGTTACGTCTAAACGTCCACTAACTTTTAGCCCAAAATTAAAGTTAGAATATACTCGTTCTTCTTGCTTTTTAAGTAACCCAACCTCGAATAAAACTATCTTAAAAAAATCTTCAATCAAAGCACCAATCTTAAACTTCCTAATCGCTATCTCATTTGGAACATTAGAATATGGTACAGATTTCATTGATAAATATGTATCAAACATAGAATTTCCTATTTCGCTGGCATAAAGATAATCTCGAGGTTCTAATTTTCTTGATTGCTCTTTAGCTAATGCTGAATCGAATATATCTACAAATGGTAGGTATTGTAGTTGTTGTTTTTTAGCCATTTTTTTAGTCGTTTTTATTTAATTAATTATTGGGGAAATATTGTGTAAACATGTTGTGAGCAAATATTTTGTTTAGGTGTACTTTTTACAAATTCTTTTATATCAATACTTTGTTTTTTTTCCATTTTTTTTGTTTTATTTTTTATTGTGAATTATCTATTGCATCACTACAAGGGAATCTATCATAAGGTATAAGTGCCTTTTTTAAAATATATTGCTCTAATCCATCGAGTGTAACAACTTTGTAAAAAAGACTCCCAAATACCATTGAGTATGTGTTTAAAAGTTTAACAATTTGACCTTTTTTCAAAGTGGTATATTCTGCATCTATTACTATGAATTTTTTATCTTTCATTATTTAATATAATCTGATATTTTTGGTGAATGATTACAAGCACTACACATTGTAATACTTGCTGTTAATACCTGCTCCTTTACAATTGAATCAATATCAACTGATTTTTTTGCACCACAAACTAAGCAATCTACTGATGCCGTTTTTGTTTGGTCTTTTAAGGTATTATTGATAATAACTTGAAACTTTTTTTTAGCATTTTTTAAGTTAATAGCAACAACATAAATACACTCGCTATCTGCAATTAATTTTCTATGTACACTAGCAACTTTCCCACTAATAGGATAGCTTATTGTTTGCTTATCATATTGTGCCAACTCTATTATACCTGTTCTAGTATTTAACTCAAAACATTTTTGTCCTTTATGTAAATTTACACTACCAATAAATTTAGCTTGTTTTTGTTTCTGCATTTCGGCATTTTGATTTACCGATAGCTTATCTTTTTTCTTAGGTTGAAAATCCATTTTATTATTTTGTAGCCTTGCATGTTAAGTCCTTAATATCTATCTTTAATTTCTTGGAAATTATCTTTAGCAAAGATATATGCATTAAAGATTGTGAATTTCGCTTAAACATAGTGCCTAATGCAAGAATGTTTGTTTCAATGTTATCAGCTAATTCAGTAAGTAATACAGCATCAGATAATATAGCTTTTTTAACATCTGGCTGAAACGATAAATAATACTTTTTTTGATTTGACATAATTATTAATTATTTTATGCAAACGTAAAATATAATCTTTAATAAACAAAATAATTGTAAAAAAAAAAGAAAAAATATTTGTAAAAATTTTTGTTTTTTTGAATTTTGTGGTTTAATATTGCATCTAAACAATTAAAATTTTAAAAATGGCTAACACGACACTAAAAAACATCACTATTAATTCATTTAAAGGAATTAGCGAAAACTCACCTGTAATTATTGACTTTAATGGAGAAGACAATATTGTAAAATTTGATGGCGACCAAGGTACAGGTAAATCATCATCATTAGAAGCTATATTATGGCTAATGGGTTATTCTTTTGATGTAAACATTAAAGAATTATTTAATGGCAAAAATCCTATTGATGAAGAAATGCTTTTTGAGCATAATGAGGTAAAATACAAAGCAATTGCTAAAGGCGATAAAATTATAGTAAAAAGTTGTCGTGAAAGCGATGGAACAACGGCTGATAAATATGTTAATGAATCAAGCCCAAAAGACTTATTGAATCGAATTTTTAAAAAATGTATTGTGCGCCAGGATTTTAGATATGATAAATCCGAAAAACAAGTTGAGTGGGTATCTGAATTATTTCCTATGCCTAAAGAAGAAAAACAAACAATAATTGTACTTACTAAAAAGATTGAAGAACTAAAAAAAGATACTAGACCTTCTATTGGTAAATTAGTTTCCCAATACAAAACTCTCACAGAAAGCAATCCGCTTTATAAAGAATATCAAGAGCGTGGCGAAGCACTAGAAAAAGAAGTTACTACATTGAAGAAAAAAGACGACAAAAATGACGTATCTAAAATTGCCACAGAGTACACTAAATTTCAACAAGCAAAAACTGCACTAGATTTACTTAAAAATACCGATAAATTAAAACTTCAAAATGAAATATCTGATATTGAAAAACAAATAAACGAACTACAAATAAAACTTTACATTAAAAATGATGAATTATTTTCAGTAGAAGAACGTCTTGTTAAAGGCGAAGAATTTATTGAAAAAAATAAATCAATAGAAAAGAAATATGCTGATGCAATGACATTGGCTTCATCCGCAAATGAAAACGCAATCAAAATAAAAAATTTTGAAGACTTAAAAAATAATCTTGAAGCATGGAACGAACAAGAATATAGGTATGCAAACATTGATTCTCAAATCAAAGAAATGGTAAAAGCTATTCGTGAAGTAAAAGCCGAATACATACCTAAAATTGAAGGTTTAGAAATTGTAACCGATGCCGAATACGAAGATGGTGAGTTAGTAGGAAATGATGTCGGAATCTACTTAAATAATGTAAATTTGCGGACATTATCTGGTAGTGAATATATTATGACAATGATTAAAATTATTCGCAAAAGTGGTTCAAGATTTATATTTATTGACGATTTAGCTACATATGGTTCAGATACAATTTCTTATATTAACGAGTTGGCTAATTCAATTAAAAATGAAGGAGGAATAATTTTTTGCAGCGAGATGGAGCGAGGAACAGAACTTAAAATAGAAATGGCAGATAATATCTAATAAATTCCGATAAAATGGCACAACTAAACGCAAATACACCTTATATAAAATGCTATATAAGAAAAGAATTTACAGGAATTGGTAAAGAAATAGAAGGTTATATATTTGGGTGCAAATCAATGTTAAATTATCCTTTGCTATTTCATTTCCAAGGTTCAAATGGTGCGGTATTTTGGAATGTATCAATTAATTATTTTTGCCATAAACTAAAATATTCAAGGCTGTCTAAAAATGAAGAAATAAGACTTCAAATGCTAGAGAGTTGGGATGCTCAAAGTAATGCAATAACAACAACTTGTTTTAAATTTTTAGAAAATAAAATGGTAGATGTATATTGTAGAGATAATAAATGGAGAAAAGGTAATTATATTTTTACTTTAGATGATTATGAGGGCGATTGCAACGATATAAACGTAGGTCATTCAAATAGTTTAGATAGCAAGTGCTTTCACTTTATAGCACTACATGATGGCAACTTTTGCTTACAACCAAATAATTTAATTCGTTGGCATAATGCTGATTTTATTGTTCCATACGATTTAAAAAGTCCACCAAAAATAAAAATAATAAAAGATACAATATTTTCAGAAAACATTGATAGAACGTATGGCAATAGTGCTTATTATTTTTATCAACGTGGTGTAAAAAAGCATTAACCGAGAATGCCCTGCTTTTGGCAATACCTTGTTAGGTGCAGTGCTTCTCACAAACTTAAACAAAATGGCACATATATTTAAACACAAAGAAAGCGACAAAAAAACAAATAAAATGCGTACACAAGAAAAATGAAAACTTGGTTGCCCAAATATTCAGGGTTTGGAACACCTAACCACGAATTAATTGATGCACAAATATCAATAATTGATGGCAGTAGTGAATTGTCGGATATTGATGAAGGTGATTTTGAAGAAATAGATGCACAAAATGAGGTTTATCGTGGTGCAGAAGAAGCGGAAATGTGGTTAGATGGCGATAGGGAAGAAGATTTGTTTGAGGAACAGTCGTAGTATTACCGCTAACGTGATGCAGATAAACGAAGGCGCAAATAGCCGTTTGACGGTTGGCGAAGTTGCCGACTTAAAAGCACTTAGTAACAATTTAAAATAATAACACAATGACAGAACAACAACTTATTGATGAAGGCTACAAAGCTTTCAAAGACGGCAAAAAGTCTTTTGATTTTTATGTAAAAGATTTTGGAGAAAATTTTAAGTTTGATAAAGTTCATAAAGCTATGACAGCACTTAATTGGTGTTGGTCATTTGGTAAAGATGAATCAGGTCAAGAACGAAAAGGAGTTCCAGATATTAATACTCTAAAAAATAGAGCATACCGTCTTTTAAAAGAGGCTTACGATGAAAACAAACAAATTTCAACTGCTGGATTTACTGCTGGTTGGGATAATGGCGAACTTTTCTTAGTGTTCAACTTGGAGGAGTGGTCGGTTTAGGGTTTCGCCTAACGGCTGCGGATTATTTAGTATAAAATTTTACAAATAAACGCAGAACGATGAAAGAGAAAATAGAAGAAATGTACATCCAAGCCTTGATAGATGACTTACCGCCTAATGTATTCGCAGACCAAGTTTTGCGTTTATTTGAAGTTAGCGGTAGGCATTCTTGGTTGCAAAAAGATGACCTTGAATTTGCTATCGCACTTCAAGAAGAAAATAGGTTAGAAGCCGTAAAGTGGCTTTGTGAAAAAGCAAGAGGACATTCTTTAACTCCATTAAAAGATGCAAAGGACATTCTCGATGCTTACCGCTAACGAAAAAGTATTGCCGAAGGTGGGGCATTGTACCACTAATGTTTAATTGAAATACAAAAGTTCATAATATGGAAAATGTTGATTTGAAAAACGAAAACCCCACTTGCGGTAAAGTGTTACCTGCCGTTTTATTTGTCGGGGCAAAACTTTATCGAACTAATTACAATGAAATTACAGAAGTAATTACGATTGAAAGGGTAACTAAAACACAAGCAATCGCAAAAGGTGGCACTTATAAGTTTGGGATTGAAGTTTCGAGTTATGGAACTGCGAGAAAACTTGGGAATACAGATAGATGGTCAAGTGCAAGTTTTTATTTAGAAACTCCCAAACTTCAAGAACAACTTTGGAAGCAACAAGCTGTCAAAAAGTTGAAAGATACTGATTACTCAAAATTAAGCACCGAAGTTTTAAAGGAGTTGCTGTCGCTGGTAAATGGCAGGTAACGTATCGGGGCTTTGCGAAGGCAGGGCTAAATAGTACAAAAGTTTAAATTAATTACAAATGATAGTAGAAAGTACAAAAGTTGAAAATACCCACCAAAGCCCTGCTTTTGCAAAACCCTTGTTAGGTGCAGGCTTTCGTGTTCTCGTGGCTTGTGAGGAATCAGACGAGGTTCGTGGAAGATTTGAAGCACTTGGATTTGATGCCTGGAGTTGTGATTTACAACCAAATAGAAACCCAAATGCAAAACATTATCAAGGTAGTGTTTTTGATATTATAAACGATGGTTGGGATGCAATGATAGCTTTTCCACCTTGTACACATTTAGCAGTAAGTGGAGCAAGACACTTTGAAAAAAAACGCAAAGATGGTAGGCAACAACAAGGTATTGACTTTTTTATGGCAATGATAAATGCACCAATAAAAAGAATAGCAGTTGAAAACCCAATGGGTATAATGAGTACTATTTATAAAAAGCCAACGCAAATAATACAGCCTTATTACTTTGGTGATGAAGCACAAAAAACGACTTGTTTATGGCTTAAAAATTTGCCACTATTATATCATAATTCAATGCCTAATTTATTTGATGATGTAGTAACACATACAGGCAAAGGCGAAATGATAGAATTTATAAGTAAAAAAGGTATAAAAAAAAGACAACCTAAATGGTATGCAGATGCTTTAAAATTAGATGCAGACGAAAGAAGTAAAGTAAGGTCAAAAACTTTTTCGGGAATAGCAGAAGCAATGTGTAACCAGTGGAGTGTCGCAATAGCTTGCACCTAACGGTTCGGGGCTTTGCGTAGTAGCCCTTAGTAGAAACTTAAAATTAACTACGACACTTGACAGGGCTATTACGCAAAACCCTTGTTATGTGCCGTTAAATTTAGAAAGATATGGCTTATTATGACCACGGAGCAGCAATGAGAAAAAAAGAGTGTGCCGACAAGTATGCTGAATTGAAAAAACACATTACATCAAAAGATGAAAACGGTAAATTGAATGAATGGTTTTTGGCACACGAACACATAGTTGATTTAGAAAGCAAAGTTCAACAACAGGAAAAACAGATTGAGGAATACAGAAGTTTTTTCTCATTGATGCGGAAGCTATTGCCAAGAGTTCCATCAATTCACGATGTTATCGGTTAATGGCACATAACGTTCGGGCGGTTGGCGTTCGTTGCCGACTTTGGAACACAAAACTTTAACTTAAAAACAAAAATTGATATGGAAAACAAAACTTCAATTAACCACGAAAACGGCAATGACGCTAACCGCTTGTTAGCGGCTGCTGCAATATGGTGGGAAAGGCTTACACCGCTGAAAAAAGAACTGTTTGAAAGTAAGTATGGTAAAATTGATAATCAAAAAATAAATGATATTTATAAAATGCACACAGATTGGTCAAATGAGGATTTGGAGCAGGTCAGCAGTTGCCGCTAACTTACATATTACCGAAACAAACCTTCGCATATCCATCCAACACAAATGTATTTGCCGAAGGTTTATAAAATTATATTAAAATGAAAGTTTGTAATCACGAGGGCTGTAAATTCAATGTATTTAGCGATGGTTATTGCAAAAACCACCAGTACAAATCGCCTAAGTTCAAAGCAAGGCAATTAAGCAAAGTTCAAAAGGTACGAATACCTATTAACAGAACACAAGTTGCCAAAAAATACAATACAATAGCTAAAACTAAAAAAGTAAAATCAGATAGAAATTCAATATCGGGATTAATAAAGGAATGTGATTATTTGTTTTCTAGGTTAATAAGACAGCTTTATTCAGATAAAGGCATTTCAACATGCTATACTTGTAATAAGAAATCACATTGGAAGGAATTACAAGCAGGGCATTACATCAGCAGGGGGTGTATAACGCTAAGATTTAGTAAATTCAATGTTAGAGTTCAATGTAAAGAATGCAATGAATTTAAAGGAGGAAATTTAGATGTATTTGCACAAAATTTGTTTAAAGAAAATGAGATAGAATTTTTTAAATTAATTAAAATTCAAAGGGTTGTATCAAAAGTGTATAAGAGCGAATTAGTAAATTTAAAATCAGAACTAATAAAAGAATTGGACGAAAATAAATTTGAATACTCAAAAAATAACTTTATTTAACAACTAAAATTTATATATTTGTTTTATGAAATCAAAAATGTATCAAGACGACCCTCCAGGAGGATGGTATGGGTGCTAAAAAATAAAATAATGGCAAAAGCAAAAAAAACAGAAAAAAAAGTAAAAAACGAAGAAATTGTTTTGGTAAAAGTATTTGATAAAAAATCAAATAGACAACGAGAGTTAAGTCAAGAGATAATTAATTTAGAACCTACAAGATATAAATTAAGGTAGGTATAAATTCTCTAAGTATTTCCCAATTATTTCGCCAATAATAAGTATGCCTTTAGTGCTTATGTTGTATTGATTATTATTTGCAAATACATAATCATTATTCACAATGTTTTTTATGTTTTTATCAAAACCTGCGCCAACAATTGATACTATGTCATGTGAAGTATAATATTTTTCGCTGTTGTAGTACATTTCAGTTAATAATATAAACTCGTCAAAAGTCATTCCAATATTTTGTAGTATTGCCTTAATCTTAGGCAAGTTTCTAAATAAATCAAGTATGAATAAACTACCTTCACTTGCTTTTTTATATTCAACCTCTGGGTGAAGTATTGTGAAACTATCGAAATTATCCTTTATTTTCTTTGATATTATTTCAGATATTTTTATAAATCTTCTTTCAAACACAGCCTCTAGTCCATGAAGTGAATTATGTATTAAATTTTGTGTTTGCGCAAAAAATTTAGAGTTTGTTATGAATGATTTTTGGCTATTTATAACATTCTTTATATCTGAATTAGATGACACAAAATCTTTATTATCAACTATGTCTTTATAGGCATCTAAATCAAAATTTTCATCAATAATATAAATTCCCCAATTAACTCCAATCTTTGTTAATACTGAAAGTACAGAAAATATAGACTTCTTTTTTACAAAGTTTATTATCTTACCTTTCTTAATAATCGTATTTCTTTCGCTTGGAGAAAGTATTCTATATTGCTCCTTAGTAAGATTGCTAAGCCTATCACATAGATATTCTTGTATAAATGGATTGAATGGATTGTATGACATTTTTAGTTATTTGTTAAGGTACTAAATCTTCAAGTTTTGATGCTTTTACATTTTCTGTAAATTCTTTTACCATTTCAATATGCATAAACTCCTTTTGGGCAAATTGCTGTTTGAGTCTAAATACAATTGATTTAAACTCTTGTGCTGCTTGGTAGTATTCCTTTTGCTTCTTAATGTCAATATCACCTGAATCATTATTGGCACTTGAAGATGCATATAGGTTTCTTTCGTAAATATCTTTAGCGATAAGAATTTCACGCAATGCTTCATCATTTTCACGTCTAACATACCCTTGGATAACTTTTTCAAGTTCTGGTATTTTATACTCTAAAATTCTTTTTGTAAGTTCAATATCTGCATTTAGGTCATACAAGACCTTCTTCTTAATATACATTGCGGTATCGCTTAACTTCATGTATGGCGATTCTTTTGTGTAGCAATTTACCACAAATAATATCATTTTTATTATCTGTTCTTTTGAATAAATATACCCAACTATATCTCTAAATGGGTCAGCTTCAATCTCTTTTATTTCAATTAGGGGTTTAAAAAACTCATATTCTTTAATTTCTTTTAAGTAATTAAAATCTAAATTTTTAGCCTTAGTTATTAGGTCGTATAATGTTGATATTTGCATGAGTTATTTTTTAAAAGACGTGTTACCTGTTTTCTTTCTAAAAGACCTTACCATTGATAATTTTTGTCGAAAATACTTATCAATGAATTTTGCTTCTTCTTCATACCTTTTAGGTATTATTGCATCATACTTAAAGGCTGAATAAATATTATTTCTTTGAATTGCAGAGCCTTTTTTGGCACATTCTTCAGCAAGCCAAGTTATGTCTGTATTTAATATAACATTTTCACGCTTTAGTGCGTTTAAAAGCACCTTCGAGAAGGTAATTTTATTATTTTTCTTTGATAGCATTAAAATTTTAGTAATTTTGGTTTGAATTACAAAAACAAATATATGCTTTCTTCACAAAAATATATGGAGTTTGACCCATTAAAAAAAGACAAAAACTGGATTAGTGATTTAATTTCAGAGTTTAGACTTGTTGGGTACAATGCTATTTATAGTCAAAAAAAAGCATTAGAAAATAGAAACTTAATAAATTCAGACCACACTTTAGAGAAGGTAAGATTGATGTTCAAAGATTCCGAAAAAATGGAACAAGCAGGGTTTGAATTTATGCAAATAGCTGTAATTGAAAAAATCAAAAACATCATTACGGCAGAGCGAATGAAAGCCGAAATAAAGGCATACGTTGATGCCCAAGACCCATCATTAGAGAGATTAAAAAAAGAAGACAAAGAACTACTTAAAAATAAAAAAATGATTGATATAGCGGTCAATACATTAAAACAAAAAGTAGGACTACCAATGGAGTACATAAAAAATGATGATTTTAATGGAAATTATGATTCATTTAATGAAATGGGTTTTGATTCGGACAATCTAGGTGATATTGAAACATTTTTCCAAGCATTTTACCAATTAGATACGGAGATTGATTTTCAGAAGATAATAAATCATTTTTTTGCGGTTAATTCAATAGATGAAAATACATATTACTTTGTTGAAGATGTTTTGGCAACAAAAACACTAGCTGTTCAGCAGTTTGTAAATAAATTGAATGGGCAAATAATGATTAGAAGAATTGTGCCAGAAAATCTATTTCGAGTTATGGGAGAAAATGGCTCAAATCAAAAATCAGATGTAGCAATAGGTTACTATGAGCTAGTTACTATTCAAGAGTTTTTAAAAAGAGTAGGTGATTCATTTGAATTTGTAAAAGAATTTATGCAAATATTGTTGGGTGTAAATTCATATAATGGCACAAACTATACAGCTATTGAATTGACAAATGGGATGATTTTAGGGGATAGGAATGGTAGCGGTAGAATTTGCTCTTATACAACATTGCTTACATATAAAGCACAAGTTGGATATATTGAGTTTAAATCAATTGATTCTATTGATTACAAAAGATTCATAAATGATGAAGGCAATTTAAAAGTTTATCAAATTGACCCATCAAAAAATAACAATAAACCTTATGCAAAAGAATCTTTATTCATGGAGCGTACATATAAGGCAAATTTCCTTGTAACAAGCAGTTCAACGCAATATGTATTTAATGAAGGTAGGCTATACCATCAAGAACTAGAAGGACAAGAAGATGAATACTCAAACTATTCAATTAAGTACATTACTCACAAAGGCAAAACCGTTGCTGAAATAGCAAAGCCTTGGGTAATAATGGCGCAAGAAGCGTTTAATAAATTCAGATTCTTATTGCGTGAAGAAAAGAAGGATGGCATTGCTTATAATCTCGAAAGTATGCAACAAGTTGCTAAAACTTTTTTGGGAACAGAGGGGAAACCTGCTGATTTAAAAACAGTATTTGAAATGCTAAAATCTAATTCGGATTCGATATGGAGTTTTCCTAAAATTGATGGTCAAACAATGCAAGTACAAGGCGATTTAAACAGACCTATTACTAATCAATTTGATAGCAAGTTCAGAACATACAAAGACATTGTAGATTGGGCAGTAAGTGGGGTGAAAAGCGACCTTGGATTTAATGATATGCGAAGCGGTGAAACACCATCAACAAATGATGTGTATAAACTAGAACAAGCTAGTCTAGTTCAAAGCAGCAATGCCACATATTACATTGATAATATGTTTGATTACATCTATAAAAATACAGCTATTACTACATTAGCATTTACAAATGATATTATTAGATTTAAAGATACTTTGCCATATAAATATCTATTAAATGTAGTTGGTGAAGAAGGAATGAAAAGACTTGAATCATTGCCTAAAATTGCGCCTCACAGAATGGATATTTATGTAAGTTCTTATGCTACCGTTCAAGATAGAATTAGAATACTTCAGGATACAGCCGTTGCGCATCAAAAAGGTGATATTGACTATGCTACTAAAATAATTATTGATAATGTTAATGACCACAGGAAAGCGCAAAAATTACTTGTAATTAAGCAAGAAAAAGCAAAGAAAGAAAAAGAAGACCAAGTAAAACAAGCACAAGAATATCAAATGCAATTACAAAATGCCAAAACAGAAGCAGAGAAAGAAATTATACAATTGCGTGGTGGACTAGAATTGCAAAAAGCTCAAATACAAGCAGAAGGTTATATAAGAGCAGCAACTATAAATGCAGAATCAGGGAAAGAAAGAGTACAAGCCAAAGGTGAAGTAGAAAAGGATGATAAATTATTAGAACATCAATTAAAACAACAAGAAGCATTTGGCATATTACCATAACTACTTTCCTTGAATATCTTTTAAATATAATACCACCTCTATTATGTAGAGGTGTTTGTATGTAGTTCCTAATTTTTTTTCGATAAGGTTTATTGATTGTTTGTCCGATTCGCTCATTTCAGAAACTAATATTTCTGTATTTTCAGTATTCAAATCAACATAACTTAATACCGAACTATATCTATCAATTATTTTTTTGTTTATTTCATTAGTGCATTTAACTGTATCATTATTAAAAATAGAAAGCAATTTTTTACGCAAAACAATAAATGATTTACTTAAACGTCTTAATCTAGGCATAGATTTTTATTTACTTACCACAAAAGTAAAATAAATATTTTATTTTTTTTTATCTAATATACTTTTGTTATACCAAACCCATAAAAAATGTCAGAACAACAACAAAATATTGAACAAAATTTGGCTTCAGCAGAAATAGCTAGGTTAAAAGCTATTGTAGAAGGTAATGGCGAACAAGTAGAACAAGTTGATAATGGAGAGCAAGTAGAACATAATGAAGTAGATAAAGATAAAAATGTAGAAACTTTAACCCCTAGCGAAACTACTGATGCTAAAAATGACGTAGTTGATGAAAAAAAGGTTATTCATTCAGATGAAGATGTATTGGCGTACTTAAAATCTCAAAATATAGATATTGAATCTATTGATGAATTAAGAAGCAAAGTCAATCCAAAAGAAGAAGTGGAAAGTGCTGAAAAAAATGCTTTAAAAAAACTTGAAATAAAAAAATGGGCTATTGAAACGCAAAAAATAGACCCACAAAAACTTGACCAATTTGAAGAAGATAGTAAACTATCTGATATCGAATTAGCATATCGTGTTTATTTTGAAGAAAGAAAGAACGAAACAAATTATATTACTGACGAGCCATATACAGATGAAGAACTAAGGGAAGAATTTGAATCCGAAAATTATCTTATGGAAGATGATGATTACCCATTAAAGAAAAGAAAATTAAAAAATATTTCACTTATTGCTCAAACATACAAGTACGATAATTATAAAGATTTGATTGAACTTGAAAAATCTTATGAAAATGAACTGATTAATGAATCGGAAAGAAAAATATTAAACGAAACAACGGCAACGGCTAAATCTAAATTGGTTAAAGATGGTATATCCTATACAATTAAAGACGATTTAGGGAAAGATATAGTTGTCAATATACCAATAACTAATAAGTTACTAGACGAAATTGAAATAAATCCTAATGACATTGAAGATATATCTGATACTATTGGTATATCTGATGCAATAAAGGATAAATATTTTGTAAAAAACTTAGGTAAGGTTTTACACGAGGTAGCAACGGCATATCATAGTAAAAAAATACTTGGGTTAAAAGCTAATTCCATTGGAATCGAAAATAGAAAGCACGAAATGGGTAGCATCGCTCCAGATGAAATAGAAGAAAAATACAAAAAATTAGTCGAAAAGCACACTGTTTCTAATTAGTATTGTAAAAAAAAAATTTTAAACAAAAACAAATTAAAAAATGGCACAAATTAGTATAATTAAAAATACTTGTAGCACAGCAACATCAGATACGGTTGCAGGTTGCGTTACCAAAACATCCCCTTTAAGCATTTTTAGTTTTAGTCAACAAATGGCTGAATTAAATTCATGCGTAAACCAAGATGCAGCTATTGCATGGCAAAAGAATGTAAGCGAAGATTTCATAAATTGTTGCGGAAACAACAAAATGGATATTAATTTCTTTATGGATATGTTTTCAAGCACACCAAAGGAAATTGACACCACAAATTACACACAAAGATACCGAGCGCATGAAAATCAAAATATAACTGCTGATTCGGCAGGTTTAGCCGCAGCAGGAGTTACCCAAAGATTTACACTAGGTCGTTCAAGCCATAGCGGTGCAGGTACTTCTTCTTCATTATTTGTAGGTATGACTTTATATAACTATCGAACAGGTCAAAATGTAAGAGTAACTGCTATCAATACGACTGCACCTTATGCTCATATTATTACTGTTATCAATACAAGTACAGAAAATGTAAGTATTGCAAAAGGGGATAGATTTATTAGAATCCCTGCCGTATTAGTAGGTGGAACAGCTTGTCGAGCAGGTCAAACATCTTTAAACACACACTTTACAACTAAAGGGTTAAACAAATTACGTTTAAGCCAAGGGTGGTGTATGGATTTGGAAATGGATAAGCCTTATGCAGATAAATTACGTTTTGCATCATTTGTTGACCGTAATTTTAATGAATCAGAAAGAGTATTGCCTGTATTAAAAACAAATGCAATGGCTGAAATTACACAAGCAGCAAACTTAATGTTATTCATCGGTAATAAAATTACCAATACAGCAATTAGTGTTGGCGAATGGACTGGTGGCGATGGCATGATTGGTGCAATTAAAGGCGCAGGTAAATCATGGGATTATTCAGCAACAGATGGTTTCTCACTATTGAATGATTTTGAAGAAATTATTTTGTCAGAAGATAAGATAAAGAGAACTAACGAGTGGTTACTTATGGGTTCACTTCAATTCCTTGCTTCTATGACACGAAAATCTAAGAATGATTCTTATTCTGAAATTACAGCCCTAGACTTTGGAACAATCGGTCAATTCGGTGCTGATAAAGAAACTATTAAGAAGTACGCAACTAAAAACTTTGAATACTTAAACAAAAAAGTAATGTTCAAAGAATTTGGGGAATTAAATAATTCTAATTCATTGGGTAATGGGATTTTCCCAGATTTAGGTATCATGTTAGCAATGGATGGATTGACAAACTCTAAAGGAGAATCAATACCTGCCATTCAGTTCTTTAAATCTAAAGATGCAAAAGGACAATGGGCTGATATGGAAGAAGTTGATAGAGATATGCGATTCATTGATAGTTGTGAAAAAATCGAAGGTGATATTCGTAAATCATTATTCTGGATGTTCCATTGCCCTGAAAGACACTATTTGTTGAACCCAACTTATTGTGCGTAATTAATATTTTAAAACAAAACCCAAACTAAAAAAATGAGTACAAGCAATTTAGATAAAGTGATATTCGTATTAATAGAAAAAAACCCAACGTCCTACATGCGTGAGGACGATGGGTCTTTCTTAGATACTCCATTGGAAAAACGAGTTATCCATGAATATACTGCATCAATTAATGGTAAAAATGAAAAATTCAGACACATCAGAAATGAAGTATCTGCAATGGTTTCAAAGCAAGATAAAAATTCAATTTTTGTTCCTAAAAGGGATAATCTATTTTTTACAAATGGCGTGATGGTATTAGACCCAAATAATGATGCGGTTTCTATTGAATTTATGAAAAATCACCCATATAATGAAGATTATTCAGCCGAATTAAGACGTGATGGAATTGTGCCATACTTCAAAGAATTAAAACCACAAGAAGAAGGTCAATCAGTTGTCGAAGACTACATTAAAGAAAGTGAAGCCGTAGCATTAGTTATGGATTTGCAATCTAAGCAAGATGATGGTACTTACAAGTATAACGAGGAAAAAATTAATTTCTTTATCAGATTGTTTTCATTAGATTCAACACTAGCTTATAGCGAAAAAATAGTTGCTTTATATAAAGAATCTAAAAAATCGCCACAAGATTTCATTTATGCGGTAAATAAAGGATTTTCTGAAATTGAAAAAATTATTGATAGTGCCATTAAATTGAAAGTGATTTCATTTGATAAAAAAACAGCTTTCATTAACAAGGATGTAATGTTTGTTTCAGCAAAAAATCTCAATGAAGATGAGATGTCAAAAGCAATATTATCATACCTTATTTCACCAAGCGGAACTATTCACTATGAAGAATTGCCTAAACTCATTGAAAAACAACAATCAGAACTTGTATTAAAGGGCGAGAAAGTTGTTCAATAGAAACAATTTTATAAAAAATAAAAAAAAAATAAAATGAGCAAAAAAATAAGTGTTCAAGTAAGAAAATTTAATCATGTTACATTCGCAGTAGCGTGTAAAAAAGAAATGTGTTGTGACTTTAATTTAATTAAGCAAGTTTGGTCAACGCCTATTATAAATTCATCAGGTGTTGTTACTGGATATGCAGAAATTACAGCAGGTGCAGATAATACAGGTAAACCTGGTACAGATTCAGTAAAAATCGCTAAAGTAAATGCTTGCGGTGATATTATCGAAGTAGTATTGGGGGATTCTGAAAGTGCTAGTAGTTTAAAGGATGCATGTAATGTTTGTTGTGGCGACCCAGAAGTTGTATTTTCAGCGACAATCCCTGCTGTTCGCTCTGAAGTTACCCCATGTGTTGATGGTGCAGGTGCAAGGAAGGTATCTATCCCTTATCGTGATGGTGCAGCACTTGTAGTAGCAGCTACTTTTAATCAAGTTGCGGCAACGCCAAATCCTTCAGCAAGTTATGCTTCGGGTGCAGCTTTTGTAACATGGGCAACAACAAACTGGTCGGCTTATGGCACATGGGCAGATGATGCAACAAACAAAGTAGTTACTTTGACTTGTGCGGTAGGTGTAACGTCAGTAGGTATTACAATTTCGTAAAAATTGCCGAAAGGCTAAGAATCCTTCTCACCTAGGTTTGGGTTAAAAGGTAGTAGGGTCAAACCTGCTACCTTTAATTTTTAAAAAAACAAAAAACATAAAAATGGGTTGTACAATTCCTAATTTTAATCTTGAAGTAAAAATAAGGTACGATATATCAACATCTACCCCATCTGTAACGATAATAAATCAAAGCACAGGTGCAAATTTAAGTAACATAAGCTATTGGTTTGAATTATACACACCTAGCGGTACGATTTATCACGCAGGAAATTCTTTTAATATTGATGCTTTTGCAAATTGGCAAGTTGTTAATATTGCTGAAAACATTCCGCAATCAAATGGTAAAATAGAATTTGATATAGTATCACCTTATATTGTAAAAGTATTTGCAAAAGATAATTTTGGAAATACTTGCGATAAAGTGTATGAAGATATTATATGTGCGCCTAATGGTAATAAAGGGAAAAACAATTTTGGGGAAACTTTGCTTAGTGTTTTGCAAAAATGTAATGAAGGATTATTGCAAATAACAGATGTATCAAATTACCTTTACAAAGGTATTGTCGGTACGCTAATTAGCAATGAAACTACATTAGTTTATCCAACACCTTCCGAGGGTTCTGCTCCACCTAATACCGTTGTTTCTAATAAAAATGCATTTACAATGCCAATACCTGTTAATGGTAAGGGGCATCAATTAATAAGAAACTCAATACTATTATATTCACTGCCTAGTGGTAATGAAATACTTGTAAAGTACAAATTTAAAAATTCATCTTTTGAAGTTAATTGTGGAGTTTCATTATGCTTAATAATGTGCGGATTGTCAAAGTATCGAGAAATGCTTTATGATTCAGATGGTACATGTTCTGCTAAAGATGAAACTAAAATAGCAAATTTATCGCTAAAAATATCTCAATTAGTATTAGCATTAACTTCGCCTTTATGTGGATTCGATACGGCTAAATTGCATAATGAAATAAACGAAGAATTGCTATTAAATGGTTGTGTTTGCGATTGCGAAGATACTGGTAACAACAATGTAAATGAGTTAAAATGCGCTGATATTGACATAGCTTGCGTATGGGATAGCATTGTAGAATTAATGGAAACTACACCTGCTGAAAAAGCTAAACTATGTGAATTAGTTACTGAATGCGTAAATGAAATGACTAATGGTTGTTCGCAAGTATTCATGTCAGGAGTTGTATTTACCCCAACAAAAATAACCGTAAACTACTTATTGTCAAACCAAGTAATATCTACTAATCTTGGAATTTACTATAAATTACATTCAAGCGGTACTTGGATATTAGCATCTACGCAACCTTCAAACTCTACAACATTTGATATTAATGGAACATTTACAGTCAATGAATTATATGACGTAAAAGTTGTAAATAATTGTTCGGGTGGTGCATCTACAAATAGTGCAATTGTTAGCGGTATAATTCCTGAACAACTAAGTGCATGTACATACTTAAATACTATTTATACAGGATTAGGTAGTGGCGTTTATGCAATTAAAGTTGATACCTCGCAAGTAGGTTGCGCAAAATATACATATCAATTAATTGATGGCACATTTATCAATAGCTTAATACCATGCCAAACACCTGTAAATTTGAAAATAGCTAGTAATGGAATACTTACTTGGGATGGGCAAGCAGGCGATTATGAAGTTTCTTTTAAATTAAAAGTATCAGGTACTTGGACAGTTTTTAGCACAAGTGCTTATACAGGCACGACTCATACTGTAAACTTAAATGCATCACTTGTAGGTGGTGCAGGATTATACGATTTAAGAGTTCGATATAGATGTGGCGTTTCTAATTTTTCGTTACCTATTTATTGTGATTTATTGGCAAGTCCTAGCACAAATATTTGTAAGAGTGCAGGTGACTTTATTTCATTCAATGAAACAACTGGATTATTACAATGGTTTGGTGGTGTATCAAGTGGTAACTATACCATTAATGTAATGAAACTAGGTGCTTCATTAGGCGCACCTTTATCATTTAGCGTAAATGGTACGACATCAGTAATAAGTATAGATTATGGCAACATATTGGCTTCTATTACCAAAGGCGACATACTTACGTTCTCAATAAGACAAGATTGCGGTGGTGGTTCTGTAAGCGATGTAGCAAGTTATACATACAAAATGATTGGGGCTTTAATAGCTTGTCCTTCTTTTATCCCTGGCATTGGATTTAATAGTATCGTAAACAATGTTGTTAAAATTAATATCGGTGGCGGTACTGCTTTGCCTCCAGAGATATTGTTTACGCAAATTGAGTTAAGAGTAAATGGGGTGAGGGCAGGTATGTCATTTTTGGTTCTTGATGGTTCTATTGAAAGCCAAGTAAAATCTACGATACCAATAAAGACAGGCGATACTATTGAAGTAAGATATAGAAGTTTTGGTAATTTTAATGATTACAATGTAGGTACTTTTACTGCATGGAGTAATTTCTTTGGGACATCTGCTGTATGCTTGGATAAAATTTATGTCGGAAGTGGAGGTACTGCTCCTGCGTTTGAGGTTGGGTACAATAATTATGTAATAACAAATCCAGATAATTTATTTTTCTCATTAACATCAGATAATGTATTGATTATTCAAGGAACAATAGATGCTGCTGCTGCTAGTGGGATTGTATTTTATCTACCTGCTGGATATAGACCCCCTGCTGGTACTAATTTAAGAGGTAATGTATTTGGCGGTACGCAAAAAGCCAATTTTATAATTTCGGACTTAACAGGAAGTGTTGCATTGTATTTGCAATCTGGTGTAACAAGTGGAACATTTACTTTCAATAATTCATTTAGAATATAACTATGATAAATATTTTTTCACTTTATGAAGATTTAAGAGGTCGTGTAAATGCTCACCAAGGGGGGCATATACGACCTTCTGACTTCATATCATGGGTACATGAGGTTCAAATGGATATTTTTAATGATAGAGTTGAAACTTTCCAAAAAACACAAAAGATTGCAGATGAAATTACAATATTTTTAGAATCCTTAAATGTAATTGTTAGCCCTGTTTCGGGTTCAAGTTGGGATTTAGTAAAAAAGCCTAAAGGGTATGAAAATTACGCTTCATCTCGAATTATTAAGAAAGGCGGCATATCTTGTGGCTGCAAAGATTTCAAAGAATACAATGCAAATGGTGAAGAAGAAAAAGGAGTATGTAAGTCATATATTGATGAAGATGAATTAGCTGAATTAAAAGAGAAGTCAGATGCCCAAAATTGTGAAGTAGCAATATCATTAGTTGACAACGATAGATGGGGCGCAATATGTAAGCACCCTAGAAAATATCCAACATGCAATGACCCTAAAATGACACAATATGCAGGTGGTTTTAAAATTGCGCCAAAGGGGTGCGCCACATCTATTATCATGGACTTCTTTAGAACTCCAATAAAGCCAGTATTTAATTTTACCGTAATTAATCCACAACAAGAAAACGAATATTATCAATACATAGAAGCAGGTAGTGTTCACCTAGAATGGAGTGAACAACTGACACCTACTTTTATTGCAAAATTAAAAGACAAATATGCTACCTTTGTTGGTGATGATAATTTGTGGCAGCAATCTAAAGTAGAACAAAAAGAAAAATAAATGATAAATATTTTAATACTTGGAGCTTTTTTTTGTTATGGTGTATTTACCATACAGCGTAATGGATTCCTATTAGATTTCTTACCTAATTTATGGAAGAAATTTCCAAAAGGATTACATGAGCCATTATTTAGTTGTGGTATTTGTGTTAGTTCTATTTGGGGCGGCATATTTTTATTTTCATATAACTACATTCAAAAAAATATAGAAGTAGATAATCAATTATTATACATGATGCCATTTTATTTATTGGCGTTTGTGGGTGTTACGGCATTGATTGATAGAGCCGTAAAATCATTTGAATATAATTATAAGTACACTCAAATAAAGCCTTTATCGAATTACTCATATCTTGAAAATTATACATTTAGAGATTCTATGATAGAGTGCTTTATGGCAGATATTATTAGTTCAAACATACTTATATTAGAAGTTGGTGGGCTAACTGAAAAATATGCAAGTTTGCCTAAATATGCATCTTATGATAAATCAAATGGTTGTGATGTTATTAATACATATATTGGTGAAGATTATTTCTTACTAATAAAAGGAATTGCTTTTGAAGGTAACTTTGATTACTTAATGGGATTGATTGCCAACTCAAAAGGATTTATTATTGAGGGTAGTTTAGCAGGTGATAGCGGCAAGCAATTGAATTGGATAATTGATAAGTTCCCAAGTGTAATAAGAATGCCTTACATGACAAATATTTGCGTAGAAGCACCAACGCATTGTTCGGGGGATATTAATAACAGAATAGTTTTAATTAAAAAATAGCATGACCCGATTACAAATAATAGCAAGTTTAGTAATGGATGCCTATTACCAATCATATGCAAAGGAATCTGACTTCTTGCAGCAAGAGGATTTTGAACAATATACAAGTATTTTTTTTCAGCAAGTATTACAAGAAGATTTTGACAAGACAAGACGTGAAATGTTGCAAATGAGATTGTTTGAATTAAACGATTCGCCAATACTAAGCGATGCATGGTATAAACTAAAGGAAGTTGAAGTAAAAAAAGATAAAGATAGATTTTACGCAGTAATGCCAACTACATTTTCTTTTAATAGAGATACTACATTTTCAGGATTAAAAGCCGTTTATCCTATTAATGATATTGGAGATGTGTGCGGAAAATTTGCCAAGATAAAAATAGACCAAGTTGAAGGGTTAAAATATTTGCCAAAAAGCGATAGGACAATATATTATTTCCCATTAGGGGATAATATAGATTTCAAAAACGTATCCTGTGGATTAAAAAAAGTAAATATAGCATACATACCTACGTTAGATGAATCAGAAGAAGGCGAAATTAATATACCTGATGGGTTAGTAGCTGAAATAGTAGTTAGAACATATAATTTTCTAGCATTAGCAAAAAATGGAGCAGTAATTGATAAGACTAATAACCAAAACCAAAACAAAATAATTCAAACCGAAATAGACCCAAATACATAAAACAAAAAAGTAAATGCAAAATGCAAACTATTATACAATATCCGATGCCTTAGAAAAATACATGGCAATATCAGGTAATAATTCTACATCATTAAAGATGCAGTATATGGTTCGAGCATTGGAAATTTGGAAGGAAATAAGAAATGATGTTCTTAAATTTATATCAAATAAATGGGTTCAAGTGGATAAAAGCGAATTACCATATAAAGTGAAATTGCCAAATTGCGCATCAATGTTTTTAGGAATTACTGTTAAGAATAAATGCGATGAATATGTTTCATTAAGTAAGTGGGATAATATGCCAACAACACCATATAAAGATGTTTTAAAAAAATGCGATTGCAATGATGCATTAAAAAGCTGCATAGAATCAACTGAAGTTACAATAGAATATGTTAATATAGATGCGGTTAACTATCAGAAAGTAGTAACAAAAAAAGTTTATACCAATGGAGATGTTTATATTGAAACATCATCGCCTTATGAAAAATTTGATGCAAATGGAGATACTTTAGGAGAAGTTGATATAGTGGTAGATAAGCAAATGATATGCAATTTAGCCTTAAAAGAGTGTGGGTGTATTGAAATAAGTCAAGAGAACATAAAAAAAATAGAATCTTTTTGCTGTCACGAAACATTTTTGAAATGCAATCAAATATGTAATGATGAATTAAATCAACCAAATGAAGATTATTTATCGCAAAATGGCACTGGTTATTATTCATATAGTGAGCCAAATAGAAATGTTTATTTGTATGGTAATATACCAAGTCAAGTATTAGTAAATTACATAACAACAGGTGAATCCGAAAGTGACGAATTAATACCTAACTATGCTTTTATGACTTTCGTTAAAGGAATGGACTGGATTAATTCAAGATATTCAAAGACAATGAATAGACTTGAAAAAAGAGAAATCGAGCGAGAGTATTCAGCATCAAAATCAGAACTAGAATTAAAATTACCAAGGAATAAAATCAATGTTTCGGATTTTAATGGGTCAACAAAAAATATATTTATGCAATGGTAGATGTCGTTAGAATAAATAAGAATGAATTATCAAAAATAGTTATTGATATTTACGATAATGATTTTGAGAACGTAAGTAAAATACATAAACTAAACGTAGATAAATCATTGACAAACGTAGAAAAAATAGTAGCTTATGCGTTAGATACAATGGCATCAATTGATGAAAATGAGGTAATTTGTAAATTAGAAACAGAAGGCAAAGTAGTCGGTTTTTTTACCCTATCTAATAAATATAATATAACACAACTAAACGGATTTCATATTGACAAAGCGAATAGAACAAAAAAAGTGTTAAAAGCATTTTGGGATTCAATTGAAAATAGTTCATTGCCAAAATTAATTTGTGGACTTTATGAAGAAAATAAACAAGCAATTAATCATTTGAAAAAAAACGGGTTTCAAGAACAAGAATATTTATACGTTGATAAATATGAAAAAAATTTTTTAATTTTAAATAAAACAAGATAGCAATGCCATTTGGAGGATTATTAACAGCAGGAGTAGTAGCAGGTAGTTTAGCTTATGGGGTAGGTAGTAACATAAGTAAAAATAGAAAAGCTAAAGAAAGAGAACAGGCATTAGGTGGGAAGCCAGTTTACAACATTCAAGAACCGACATTAAAAAATCAGTCTTTAGCTGAATATAATGCGCAACAAGGTTTGAGCGATGAAGCTAAAATGATTTATGAAAATTCAGCAAGCAGGGGGTTAAGCGATAGTATTGATGCCTTATTAAAAGTTGGGGGCGGTATTAATTCCGTATCTGATTTATATTCTAAATATCAAGATAAAGGAATTGAATTAGCTACATTGGACGACCAAATTCGATTCAGAAACCAACAACTATTAATGAACCAAAATGAGAAAATGGCGAATGAATTAGATAAGTCTTATCAAATTAATAAACTCGACCCTTGGAAGGATGAAAAACAAGCTATTGCAGAATTAAGAACAATAGCAAGAAATGACCTTAACGCAGGAATAGGAATGGCTGCAAATGCTACAATGGCTGGAGCAGGTATGATGTCGGATATGAAGATAGCCGAAGGTAAACCAAAACAAAATGTTTCTGATAGAAAAAATATTGAACTTACTCCACTAGCTCTAGCTCAATATACTCCAAATTCAGCACAAAAAACAAACAATGATTGGAGTATGTATGCACGACCAAGTGAACAAAACAAAAACAATGAATATCTTAAATTGATATTTGGACTAAAATAAAATTTTAATTACATTTACACAATGGCTTCTGCACAAGAAATTGAATCATATAAAGGCGATAGCGCACTAGCAGGTGGCTTTGGTGCGCAAGGTACTCAAAATGTCATTTCGGGTGTTTGGAAAATGGCTGATACCGTTAATGAATCATTTAATTTATTAAGGGCTGCACAATTCAAAAAATCTCGTGAAGAATATACACAGCGTATAAAAGATAGAGATGAATTAGCTGACATGATTTCATCTGATAAATTAAATGTCGATAAATTAAGCGATGAAGATAGGTTAAATGCAAATTCAAAAATACAAGAACTTAGAAACTCATTGATTGATATGTCTAAAAATGGCAAGATTTCAGATGATAAAAGTTTCTTAGAAATAAAGAAAAAATATGCCGAAATAGTAGGGGGCATAAATAATAAAAATGTAAATAATATTGCAATTGAATCAGACCGATTAAAATATGAAAACCAATATGACGATGGTTATGAAAAGCATAAAGTCAAGGAAAATGAATTAATGGCTAAAGACCCAAATCATAAGTATCAACCCTATGTTCCTTTATTCAAATATGATAATAAAAAAGTATTCGCCCCATTAATTACGGACAAAAAAGAAACCCCTATTGGTAAAAGGCAAAAAGAAGTTGTTGAAATCCCGAATATCGCAAAAACATTTGACGACACAGGCAATCTATATGTTACACAAGATGGGCGCAAACAAATAATGTCAGCCTATGATGAATTAATTAATGGGGGTAATATTTCATCTGAATTAATTGATAATGCCAATATTAAATTAAAAGAAATTGCACTTAAATTACCCGAAAATGAAAGGCAATTATTAAAGCCTATTGATATTGCAGTTGATAGCCCTGCTATGGTAATAGCCAAACAAAGAATAGCTATGGGCTATGGGAATATTGATACAAAGCCTAAAAGATTATTCAACAGCGAATCAGATGCTAGATTATATGAAGAAGAAGCTAAAAATAAATTAGAAATTGAGAAAGAAAGGGTAAAAAATAAATTAGAAATTGAGAAAGAAAGGGTAAAAAATAAATTAGAAATTGAAAAGGAAAATGCAAAAAGTAGAAATACTATAAAAGAACAAAATAATGCAGCAAGAAAGGCTGCAAATAAACCAGGTAGTGATGGTACTGCCGTTGCCGTTGATAAAGATAATTTCCCAAACATATATAATGCGCAGAACGATTTAAAGTCATCTTTAAGCAATCGTGAATTATTGACAGAATCTAAAATAAGTAAAAAAGATGTTCAAAAATTAGTAGATAATGTCGCTAAAAATACTAACATAAAAATACCAGTTGGGTCAAAACTTTATAAAGTAGATGTTGCCGATTTGCCACCAGCTATAAATACTAAATTTAAAGGATTAGGGGCAGATGAAGTAATAATGGTTGAAAATGATAATGGGTTTAATATATATGTTACCGATGTTGCCGATGATTATAAGGTATATTCTGAATATGATTTATTAAGACTTACAACAGGCGAAAGTAAAGACGCAAAAGAAGAATGGAATAAAATAGATAGAGCGGGTGTATCTAAAGAACCACAAGTAGAAAAAACAAATAGCAAAAAACCTGAATGGACAGGAGAATTTGATAGCAAAGGCAAAATGATTTTTAAATAGAATTATGGGAAAGATATTAACAAGTGAAATGCAATCGCAATTACAAAGTAATGCGAAACAGATGAAAGAGCAAGGCATGTCAGATGATGATATACAAAAAATGGCTTATAAGTTTGTAGAGCAATTTGGTATTGACGAAAAAAAAAAAGTAGATTCCCAACCATTAAATTCTCCAAGCAAACCGAAGGTAACGCAACCATTTTCACTATTAGAATCGAGTGGTAATGTTTCTTATACAGGTGGATTAATTGAAGACTATAACGCCAAGGTAAAAGAACAGGAAAGATTAAAAAAAGAAGAAACTACCAAGAAGTTAGGTAGTTTAAATATTGATTTTGCCAAAACAGGTCTTGATATTAAGGCAATTGGCAATGAAATAAAAACAAAACTTAAAGATGCAACTATTGGTGAAATCGAGGCATTCAATGAAGTAATTTCAGAAAACACTAAAAAGAATGGGACATCTTACTTAGGCTTTAAGCAGTCAAGTATAGGGAAAGCAAACGAGTTAATTTCTGATGTAAAAAATGGAATTGAATTATCACAAGAAGATGAAGCCTATTTAAAACAGACAAGCCCTAAAGCATATAATGAACTATTGAGTAGTTCAAATGTTATTTCTGTTGATGTAAATTCAATAGCTAGACAAAAGAAAAAAGAAAAGCAAGAATTATTTTCATTTAGCGCAAATCAAGACATGGTGCAATCAGCTAATGATTTGCGACAACTAGGGATTGACGTTAATAATATTTCAGCTAATAAAGCAGTTCAAGAACTTGCCAAAGTAGAATCATATTATAGTGCAAAACTAAATGAGTTAAATGTTAAGTACCCCGAAAAAGTATCAGGATATACAGGTAGTGTTTATAAAGATAATTACAACCCAATAGTAAAACGTGATGATGCCTATGCGGAAGAAAAGGCTGAATTAGATGAACAATATAATGGTGTAAAAGAAAGAATTGGTAAATTAAATGCTTATCAATATGCACTTAAAAATAAAAATGCTGATGTAGAATCTGTTGGAGAAGAAGTATTAAAAGTAGCAGACCCAATTAGGTATAATAATTTTGTAAAAGGTGGTAAAAAAAGTGCTGATGTAAAAGAAGATTTACATAACTTAGGTTATCATATCCTTCAATCAACAAATGATGCCGAATTAATAAACAAAGGTAGAAATGCAGAGCAAGAGCATGATAATAAATACCCAAATCAATTAATACAAGAAACTAAAAAAAGAATAGCATCTGAATATGTTAAAAGTATTGGTGGGGAAGATTATGTAGCTAACAAAGGAAGTTTATCAATTGAAGAAGCCGACAAGTTTATAGACCAATTACCTCAAAAATACAAAAAGGCTTACCTTGAAAAAATAAGACCTTATGCCATTAATCAAAACGGTGTTACATCTAGTATTACTGATGTCAATGATGCAAACTTTAATCCTGGTCTTTATACTAACAAAGAATTAAGTCCTAGAGATGCATCAATTGAATTGCCAAATTTAGGTGGTGCAGTAAATAAGTTTATCCAAGGCTACACCCAACCAATAGAAGGTGTATTTAATTTTGCGTTAGACAGATTAGATAGCGATGGTAAAGTAAATCGTGCCTTAGAAAAACCTAAAATGTATGAGCAAGAATTAGCTAAATCTAAAGAATTAAAAGACCAAATAAATCAATTAAAAGCAAAGCCTAAATTAACAGTTCAAGAAGCCACAGAACTTAGCCAAAAGCAACAAGAACTTCAAGTACAAAAACCATTTAAAGAAGTTGTAGATGGTTCGTTTAGTTTGCTAGGTCAAGTTATAGGTCAAGCCGCTTTATCGGAAGTCGGAACTCCATTTGTTTCTTCTGCATTAAATGGTGTTAAAATTGGAACAAAGACAATAGGATTTACTGACAAGGCAAATAAAATAGCTACATACGCATCAGAGATAAAAAATATCAAAGGTGCATCTGCAAGTATGGTGGCTTATGCAAGCTCTTATTCTGATGCCGAAAAAGAAGCTATTAATCTCGGTCTTGATGGATGGAAGAAAGCATTATATTCAAATGTTATTGCAGGATTAAATGCAGGTACAGAACGTATATTTAAAGACGAAAAAGTGCTTGATGCTTTTAATGCCGAAGTTTCACCATTGATAGGTGATATGATTCAAAACTTAACTACAAGAGGTGTTACTGATGCTGTATTAAGTAGAGAGTTAAGAACTATCATTACAAAAACTTTGCCAAAATTTGCAAAGAATATGGTTGTTGAAAACCAAAAAGAAGCTGGTGAAGAACTTGCTACACAATTAGGAACTTCAATTATAAAAGGTTTATTAGCACCTGACCAATTCAATACACAAGAAGAACTTGATGCCATGAAGCAGGTTTGGTACGAAACAACTATTTATGGTGGTATTACTTCATTTGGGGCTGCGGTTACAGAAACTAGAAATAGCAATGTATCTAAAAAAGCAATGTATGAATTAGGTTCAAATAATGCTGAAATAAATAAGTTCATTGATGTAGTTAATACACAAGTATCAAAGGGTAAAATGAGCCAAGAAGATGCTAATGACAAAATTAAAGCGGTGAATACAATGCAACAAATTGTGCAAAAAAGTATTCCTTTAATTGATAGTAAGCGCAAATTAACTTCATCTGAAAAGGTTAAATTATCAAACATACTTTTAGCCGAAAGAAAATTACAAGATGAAATTAAAAACCCTAATTTTAGTGATGTAAAATCATTAAACGAGAAAGAATTATCAAAAGTTCAAGACTTAAAAAATAAAATCTTGAATAATGAAGTATTTATTGATGATAATTTAGATGTTTATACAGAAGATGAATACAATGCTAAAAGGGATGCTGAAAACGCAACGCCATCTAATAAAATTATTCAGTATAATAACGATGGTACTTTAACTATTAAAGATGCAAATGGTGTATTTATTGAAAACTTTAATGGGACTATTGACGAATATTATAAAAAGCAAGTAGAGAGTACGGCTAAGGCTGAAATAGAAAAAATTCAAGAAGAAATAGACTCTTATGATGAAGAATATAATGGGTTAGTTGATTTGGTAAATAAAGAAGATAGAAAGTTGAATACTCCTAAGTCTGAAAATGAAATCAAACTAAATCAACTACAAAATAAAATTCAAAAACTTAGGGATAGAAGAGATAAATTAAAATCAGAACCCCTACTATCTAATGAACAAGCACCTGCTAAAGAAGTACCCCCTGCATTAAGAGATGTAGAGAGTACGGCTAAAGCGTTAAGAAAAAAAGACGACAACAACGAAGGGTATGTTAATAGTAGTCTTATTGAAGAAAATATTTACAAAGAATTAAATGATGGGACAAGAGGCATAAATGATATTATATCCGAAGCCTACCATAAAGCAAAAGCCGATGGAAGCAACCCTGAATTAGTCAAAGCCGTAGAATCCCTACTATCTAATGAACAACCTATATCTACTACTCAATCTGGAAGTAACCCTACTACATTAAAAAATGGCGATAAATATACAGATGCAAAAGGAGTAGAAAGAATATGGGGTGAAAATACAGAAGCAGATAAAACACATGAAATAGAGCAAATGTTAAAAGCTACTGCCGAAGGTGCTGCTATGGGTGCAACGATTCAATCAGTAGAGGATTTTAAATCAGGTAAAGAAACAATTTTCAGAAAACCTCAATCAATCGAAGCGGCTAAAAATAATCCAAACTATAATGTAGAAATACAAAGTGATGGTAGTGCAAAAGTAATTGGAGTTCTTGACCCTAGAAATAACGAATGGGTTGGAGTTAATCCAGAAAGTAAAATAGATGCCAATGTTCAATTAGACGAAGTACAAAGTATTCAATCACAAATTGACGAATTAGTTGCGAAAAGAAAGGCTGAATATGATAATGCTTTAGTCGGTAAAGAAAACCTAAGCCAAACCGTAAAGGATAATCTAAACAAAAAAATATCTGCAAATTACAACCCACAAATTGATGTACTTCAAAAAAGATTAGATGAAATTGCCAAAAATAATGTCGAAGCAAAAGTTGAATCAAATCCAACTACTACTGAAAGTAAATCAACGGACGCAGACAATGCATTAGAACAACAACCTACATCTACTACTCAATCTGAAAGTAATAGTGCATTAAAGTCGTTTAATTCAGTTCCAAAAGTTAGCAATACGAAAGAAGAAGGTCAAAAGGCACAAGAACAAGTATTTAGTATTGCATCAAATTTAGGGGTAGGCACAGTAATAAAAAATGGAGATGGTATTCAAATAGTTACTGAAAATAGTATATCTAAAAATGGTCGTCATACAATCGGCATTACTGAATTTGAAAGACAAGAAGATGGAAGCCTAATTCAGACAGGGGATACTCAATTTGTAACTAAAAATAATGAGGGGCAGATTAAATCTGATTATAACCCACACACAACATATACAAATTCTAAAGGAGAAAGAGTTACTGAAACAGCAGAAATAACGACAGATAAAATTGATTTATCTAAAGAGAAGGTTTTTGTTAATAGTAATGATGATATAGTAGAAAGTAAAGCATTTTCAACAACAGGGGTACAAGAAGCCCCAAAAACAGGACAACAACCTATATCTACTCAATCGGGAAGTAACCCTGCATCAAGTGATGTAGAACAATTTAATAGAGCCAAAGAAGGTTCTTTAAAAAGAATAAAAAATTCTAATGACCCACAAACAATATTTAGTGAAATAAATAGACTACAAGAAACTTTAAAAAAATCTCAAAGTTTTGTATTAACACCAGAAGAACAAACTCTTATTGATAAAAAGTTAAAAGAATTAAAAGATAAAGGGTATAGCTTAAAAACAAAAAAGGGGGAAATACTTAGACAGGGTGACCAAGTAAGAGTTGATGACAACGTAACTTTACTAAAAGCAAGTGATGTAACAGAAGTAGAAAAATCTTTATTAGAAAAAGAACTTAATAGGAGGAATAGCTTTAAGCAAGAACTAATAAAAAATGGTTATTCTGAACAAGAAGCTACTATTGAAGCTGGATTAAGTCCAGAAGAAGAAATATACATAGTTTCACAAGACATAGAAGTTGCTGTAATTAAAAACGGTGTTCAAGAAAAATCAGGTAAAGTAGCAATCAGATTTATTTCAATAGAAGCAGTAGAATCTCTACTATCTAAAGAACAAACACCAAAATCAGAAAACAAAAAAGTTGATGTAGTAGGTAGTGGTGTAGTGGATATGTGGAAATTAACACAAGAAGAAAGTTTTAAGGCTAATGAAGATACGGATAGTGGTGAAGGTGTTAGGACACATGAAGAAATGGCTACTGAATTTTTGTCGGGATATAAAAACGGCAAGGAAGGATTATCGGTAGAAGGCAATAGCGTAGTATTTAGAAACAAAGAAGGTAAGCCCATTGGGTTTGCTCATTTTGACAAAGACGGTGTTCGTGAAATCGGGGTAGATAAATCAGAAAGGGGTAATGGCATAGCATCTAAAATGATTGACTACCTAAAACAAGAAAAAGGCATAGATAAAGTATTACCGCCATTCAGCAAAGAAGGTAATATTCTATCCCACAGAAATGAAGTTAAAAAAGCAATAGCAGAAGGCAAATATCAAAAAGCTATTTCAGAAGGCAGAATGACCGCCAACGATGCAAAAGCAATCATTGAAAGTGCAGGATTAGAAGTTCCAAAAGAAATTGAATCCCTACTATCTAAAGAACAAACACCTGCCAAAAAAGAAAGTCCAGTTTTTGATGATAAAAACAAGACAAAAGAGGAAATTGTCATTACTCCAAAAAAAGTAGATATTTTAGATGAAGTAACAGACGAAAAGATAGGAGAAAAAGAAGTAAGTGATTTTAAGGTTACTTTAAACGATGGAGCAAGTGCCTTTGGTGTTATTGAAGGAGAAGTTGCAAAAATAGTAGGTATTCAAGCACCTAAAAAAGAAGGAAGTGTTATTGAACCAAAAAGAGGTACAAAAACATACGAAAGAGTAATTGATAAACTAAGAGAAAAAGGAATAAAAACTATTCAAGTGTCATTGCAGTCGCAAGATAGTCAAAAAGCATTATCTGGGTTGGTAGAAAAAGGAATAATTGGCAATGCAAGAGATATGCAAGGCGTTAGTGATAGTCAATTTCCTACTACATTTGATATACTATCTAAAGAACAAACACCTACTGCAAGTGATGTAGAGAGTGTGTCTAAAGATAACGATACAGAAGAAAGTATAAAAGAAAAACTTAAAAACCCATTCGGTAAAAAAGTAGTTATTGAAGGTGTTGAATATACAATTACAGACGTTGGTAGAGGTGCTGGGTCACCAGACATTACACTTACAGATAAAGATGGTAATATCTTCTATGAAGAACAAAAAACTTTTGATGGTAGAATTATAAAAAAACTGCCTACAAAATCTACTCTTATTGACATTGCAAAAAATCAAAAGCCTACCGAAAATTTGGCGGAGCAAGCCGCAGAAACACCTGAACAATCTATCAAAGAAATAGAATTAAAAAGAGATTCAGATGTAAGAGAATTAAGTAAATATAGGATTGAAATTAATCTACCTACTATAAAAGAAATTGTAAACTCAAAAGACCCAATAGGGAATAAATGGAAGTATTCTGCCATAAAAGAAAAAATAACAATGCTTGATAAACTAATAAATTGCTTATAATGGAAAATTTAGAAGAAAAAAAGTTCATAGAACTTTTGGAAGAAAAAAGGCACAATGAAATAATTAAATCATTATTAAGTTTAAAAAAACCAGATAATGAAAATGCTGATATTTTAGAAAAATTAGAAAATTTAAAACTATTCAATAATAATAAAATTACAGAATACTTATCTAATTTTAAAGATAATAAAGATGAAGTAATATCTTTGATAAAAGAAAACACTAAATCTTTAGAAAATATCAAAGAAACTATGATAAATGAAGGTAATAAAATGAAAGAATGGGAGTTTACCATTAAAAGAGGAAGTATAAGTTCAAAAATTGATAAAGTAATTGCAAAACAAATAAAATAGAAATGAAAAGAGCAGTAGAACATATTTTTACAGGTGAAGTTGCAGATATAGTCGCAAATGCTTACGATTCATCAAAAACAATGATTGGGAAGTATATGAAACAATATACAGGCTCAACAAGCGAAGATAAATTTATAAGCACTAAAGAGTATTCAGTCACAAACATACCCGATGCAACAGGCACATTAACTTTTTATATGCCTCATGTTTATAAATGGAGCAATACAAAGTTTTGGGTATTTGTCGCAAGCAATGCGGCAGTATCAGCTACAAGATTTTGTGGGCTATTTGAATTTGATTCATCTAATGGTTCAGTTGTTTGGAAAGGGTATATTACAATGTCAGGAACAACGATTTCAGGAAATAAAACTATTAGAGCATTTCGTAGTTTAGTGTATAAGCACACAATAGGTACGGTTGGTACAAGCGGATTATCAACTACACTTAATGGCAACGGCACTCAATTTATATCAGAAAGAATTGCGGTTGGAGCTAGAATTGGTTTTGGCTCAACAAACCCAACAGAAATTACAACATGGTATGAAATAACAGCTATTACAAATGACACAACGCTTACATTATCGGGGGCGGTTAATATTAATGCTGGTACATCTTATGTAATAGAAGAAGTTAGATTACTTGTTGGATGTACAAATGTGACACTAACAAATGGGGGTGTTCATTTGATTAAAGGTTTGAATTATGGCTCATTTCAAATTGGAGGTACTACTATCCCAGAAGCAACAACTATTGACAATATTAGGGCTTCATATTTATTGAAAGATGCCGCAACCACAACTATGACAGCTTTGATTGGTATTCCAATAGATAATATGGTTAGTAATACAGACCATCCTGTTTATGTAGTTAATTTAGATACCGCAACAACTGTTAGAATTTTTAGATTAAACATAAGAGCATCTTTAATTGTAAGTGCTGGCGCATCAACAAGTGCCTTTTTGTTTAAAACAAATACCTCTATAATTACCCCTACGGCATCAAATCTTAATAATGGAAGTATTTTTACAGTTAATCATGGTTCGGCATCGGGTATAAAATCTTTATGGTTCGTAACAACCACTAGAATTTATAGATGCGCTATAAGTTCTATTGTTGATGGCAGCAATACTTTTATAAGCGACTATATTTTTGAATCCCCACCAGGCGGTTCAAATACATACGCTTTAACAAACTCTCTATCACAAGTTGAGTATGATAATTCATTAGATAGAATTATTGTTCCCACCGCAATTGGTAGATTTGGCGTTTATATAGGTGAGTATTCAACAAATCCATTTGAGAAGTATTTCGGCACTTTTAATAATAGGGTCAAACTTTCTACAACTCCAATTGGGGCAGTAGATGGGTTTTTCCCAAGTGCTGCTGCTACTTTGTGTATTGAAGATGGATTTATTTTTAGCATCCCAAATACAACAACAACTACATTAAATTGGTTACATATTTTACCTATTGGTGCTGATGGTTTTTATGCAAAAGAAACAAACCAAATAATAATAACTCCAAAATTATCTACACCAAATGCAAGAAAGTTTTATAGGGCTTATGTTGAATATTCAAAATATATCGGTAGTTATGAGTTAGGTTCATCGCCAGAAACATTTAGAATGTATTTTAGAATTACAGGCATTGATGATAATACAGGTTCATGGACTGAAATTCTAAAAAGTGGTGATTTGTCGGCTTATACGCCAAGTGATTATATACAATTCATGTTCGAGTTAGATGTAATTGGACTATCATGTATTCCTGCAAGAATTTATGGAATTTCTTGTTTATTTGAAGATAATTCAACAGATGAACATTTCTCGTTAAGTGTGGAGCAATCCAATCCTATAAGTAAGAAAATTGCATGGTGGTTTGCATCTTCATTTGGGAGTGCCGTACCTATTTTAAGGGTAAGGTTATTAGATGCCATAACAGGCAATTTAATACTTGATGATGATACAGATAGCCCTACAAGTGGGATATTTGAAAAAACAATAGATGGAACAAACTGGACTGCATATAATTCGACAGATAGAACTAACAATACTACTTGGATTAGATATACCCCAACATCAATAGGTGATAATATTTTAGTAGAAGCATATTTATTCTTAGATTAATGGCTATTAAAATACAAACATATCCATCAGGTAAAGGTGTTATAACTATTAATCGTGGCAATATTGGAAATATATTAGATATTTCTACTAAAAATAGAAATGAAACAAAATTTACTTTAGTTTGCAAGGGTAATACATATTCAAGGTCAAGAGTAGTCAATAAAAAATAAATATTTTGAAGTGGATTAAAAAAAATACAGCAACTCAAATAATGGTACTTATGACAAGTTCTGTTAATCATATTGTTGGTGAAACTGAATTAACATTAATAACATACATTTCAAAAAATGGTGGTTTTTTTGAGTTAAAAAACATGACAGTTTCCGAAAAAGGGTTCGGGTGGTATCTTATTTCACTTTCTATTGAAGATACAAATACTTTAGGCGAATTAGTTTTACATATTGAAGCGGAAAATGCAGACCCAACAGATGTTTTATTAGAAGTAAAAGAAGTATCAATAGAAGAATTTAGTTTATTTGTTGATGAAATACATACACTACAAGGGCTTAAAAATATTGCTTCTACAACAAATAAATTAACAAATAAATGGATAGCAGGAGATATTGTAATTAATATGTCTGGTGATGGTGTAGAAGAATTTACAATGCAAAGAGGTGTTTAGTCCATTATCCATATCAACAAGGGGGAGGTTATCGCCAAGTATAAGTAAATCGCTTACATTATCTACTTTTGGTAGGCTAATTGTTTATCCGATAGGTTTAAGTAGTATTGAATTTGACTATGAAATGCCTTATAGAAGTGGCACAATATTAGATATTCTGATAAAAGAAGATATAGAAGACATTATTAATATAATTAAAATTTGGACAAAATGCCAAGGATAGATTGTTTTAAACATATAAAAGGTAATAAAGAACTTGAAAAACATTTTAGTTCTATTGGAGAAGATTTGCCAGAATCAGAACAAAGAGATAAAGCAATTGAATTAGCTAATAAATATTATAAAATAATTCATGATGATATGAATGTTTTGAATACGCTTCTTAAAAAACCAAGAGTAGTATTTAAACCTAAAAATAATTTAGAGCAAATTAAAAAAGTAAAAGAAGAAGCTGATGCAAAAATAAAAGCATTGAGAAATCAAGCAGAGGGTTCACAAAAGAATAGTGGTGCAGGTGACAAAGGAGTTCCTTTCATAAAAAAGATATTTGATAAAATTAGAAGTATAACAAAATTAAATAAAGTACAACATAATATACTTTTTAATATTGATACTAAATTATCAAAAGAAATTGCAGATGCTTATGAAAAAATGAAGCACGACCCCAATAATCCTAAAGTAAAGAAAGCTTATAAGGCAATGGTTGAAGAAACAAAGCAACAATATGACGCTTTGATTGAAGGGGGATTAAAAGCAGAAAGATGGACAGGCAAAGGAGAGCCTTATGCAAATTCAAAAGAAATGCTAAGTGATTTAAAGGAAAACAATCATTTATGGTTTCTACCAAATGAAAGTGCGTTTGGAGATAAAGATGCAGCTACAAAATATAAAGACAATATTGGTTTACAAGATTCAGGTATTACTCTTGATGGGAAACCATTAACTAATTCGGAAGTATTTAGAATTGTTCACGATGCGGTTCATGGAATTAATGGAAATGAATTTGGGGCAATAGGTGAGGAAAACGCTACGTTGCAACATTTATCAATGTATTCTGATGAAGCGTTACCTGCGGTGGTTGCTCAAACAAGGGGGCAAAATAGTTGGGTTAATTTTTCAGGTGTTAACGATTCCGCAAATGCTAAATTTAAAGAGGCGGCTAAACTTGAAAAAGAAGGTAAATATGATGAAGCAAAAAAAATTAGAAAAGAAGCGCAAAAAGAATTTATATTTGCAGAACCTAAAATAGGGTTATTACCAAATAAATATAACTTTAGATATTATGGAACAAAAAATTCAGAAATCGCAAGTAAAGAGGGAACTAACACCCGAAGTGGAGATGGCAATAAGGGAGAATCCCAACCAATTAATGCACTCACAGATGAAAAGAATTTGGCAAGAGAATCCAAATCTTTCAGTTCAAGAAGCAATAACAGAGGTAGAACAATTCGCACAAGCTATGGGGATGTAGTTCCTAAAGCAATACATACAGTAAAGCAATCGCTTATTGATGGAATAAATAAAGTATTCCCAAATGTCGCTATTGATAAAGAACTTTTTGAGGTAGATGCCGATATTTTCCACAAAGCGGCAATAAAGGCAAAGTCCGTAAATAAATACGGTGCGGCTGTTGATATTTTATCACCAAAGGAGTATTCTAATTATAGGCTATTTATTACAGAAGATGGGTTAACAGGCATTGCATTGTCGCCAACAGGTGATTTAGGTAGCGGCTTTGACATGTCGGGTAAGTCACGAAGGCTCGTTCAATTATTAGTGTTGGGTATTGAAAACGGAGCAACACACGCTAACGCTTTTGACACAATTCTGCCCGATTACTATTCTGCTTTTGGATTTAAGCCAGTTGCTCGTAATCTTTGGAATGATGCCTTGAAGCCTAAAGATTGGAATTATACAACATTTGAAAAGTGGAATAAAGGCAGACCCGATGTAGTTCACTTTGTATGGGATGGTGGCGATAGAAACAATATACATGAACGTATAGGTCAATTTGATAATTATAGCGACTACCATAAAGAGCAAACGCCTGTAATTAATACATGGGAGGAAGCGCAAGAAATTGTACAACAATCCATACCCACCCAAGAAGTAAAGGCAGATGTAGAGAGTTATGAAGGAATGTTTAATCCTAAGAAAACAGGAATAAGTGGGTTAGATGATTTATTGAAAGATGATGGCTATAATTACTTTTATAAAGGCGTAAGCGGTGAAATTGTAATGATGTCACCTGATGAATATTTGAAAAAAGTAAGAGATGATATAACAAGAAGTAGTAGTGACTTAAACATTTATGACGAAAAAAAAGCAAGTATAATTGAAGGAGTAAATAAGGGGGATAAAATAAATATGCCATATCTTTCTATAAAAGAAAATGGTAAAGCGCATAAGCAAGAGGGAAGAAATAGGGCTGTTGTTGCAAGAGAAAGAGGTGAAAAACTAATCCCTGTATTTATAGAAAAAGACATTTCATTTGATGATAAAATTAAAAAAGGAAACGAGTATGTAAAATCTGCCGTAGAATCTGGCGCAAATACAAAAGAAGAGGTTTTATCAAAATTAAAAGAACAAGGATTACATAGAGATGCTGTTCGTTTTATTAGTGAAAACTTTAACAACGAATTACTACCTACGCAAGAAAATAAAACTAAAAATACAAAAAATGAAAAAGGAAAAAATGAAGTCGAAACTTCAAATGTTGGAACAAAAGTTCGAGAAGGAAAAGTTGAACCAAGTAGTTCAAAAACTGAAAGCCCAAAAGCAAAAGGAAAACAACTTACCAACAATGAAAGCAACAGATTAAAAGTTGCTAATATGTTAGAACTTCATGGTACTAACTTATATGACATGGTAGCCCAAGCAATTACGAGTTTTCGATTTTCTGGCAATGTTTTACAAGAAATACTTGGTAGAAAAGAAAGTGTAGTTAGAAAAAGAAAAAATATAAAAGAAGAGGCAACTCAAAGATTAAATTGGACAAGAGGTTGGAAGAATCAAACTTCAAGAATTGATTCAGTTGGTAAATTATCCGAAATGGTTCTTGAAACATTATCTGATACTGATAGAGAAATTTATGATTCACAAGATGTTTTAAATGTAATTGAATCTGTAATAATTGACTTTACAAGTTTTGGCAAAATAGCTACTTATTTAATTGATAAATATCTTGATGGTGATATTAATTCTACTATTGACGAAACACTTGAAAAAAGACAGCAACAAGCATATGAAGATTACTATGGAATACCTGATGGATGGGATGCTGAAAAAGAAGATTGGATTGACGAAAGATATAAAAAAGCACATGAAGGATTATTAGGCGCAATTGACTTACTTACTGATGAAGATTTTGAATCAATACTAAAAGATAGTGAAGCATACTTTAATTCTGATGAATATAAATCTACTTTAGGTAATGTTCAATTCATGGCTTCATCAAACAACCCTGCAATTGAAAAAGCAAGTAAAGAATACGAAAGTGCAAAACGAGCATTTGATAATAAGCGCAAAGAATTATATGGTAGTGCAATGAGTGATAACGCTGATTTATTCGGCAATGTCAGAAGTCAAGAAAATAGTTTATTCGGAGACCAAACAGAAAAAGCAAGTGAGGAAAATATACAGAAAGCATTAGCCCCATTTAAAGTAAGACTTGATAACGCCAAAAAAGCATTAGAGAAAGCAAACAAAGATTCTCAAAGCCAAGGCACATTATTTAGTGCTAAAAAAGAAAATGACACCTCTAGTAAATCATTAGCAACTACACTAAAAAAATTAATAGCCACTCTAAAAAAATCAATCAAAGCAAACGTATTTTCAGACCAAGAACTCCTAAAAAAGAAACTTAAAGAGTATGGCATAGACTATACTAATTTTATGATAATAGGTAAAAAAGGAGCAATCGGATTAGATAATGCTGAAATGGTATTAGCTGATTTAAGTCTATCTAAACTACTAAATGCAAATATTAGCCGACATACTTCAGTATCATCACTAACTTCGGCAAATGGTTATGTTGAAGCAAAGGCTGGAGATGTAGAAGCAGCATTTAATGTCGTAAACGCAAAGTATAAAAATGGGGTTAGCGATATTTTAAAACAAAATAAGGATGCTATCATAGTATCTGTACATGGTATAGAAGCAACAGGTCAGAATGCTTTACCAAATGCACTTGCGGAAGCTGTATCAAACGAATATGGGAATCCGATTGATACAAGCATTGTGTTATCAAATAAACCTAATCACACAGGGGCAAAGGCTATCGTAAGGCTTATCAATGTACCTACATTTAGCGGTGAAGTAATCAAGGGTAGAAAGTATTTTATAGTGGACGATGTATCAGCAACTGGTTCAACAGCACAGGCATTAAGGGTATATATAGAATCAAATGGAGGGCGTGTTATAGGAGCTAACTTCTTAGCAACTACCGTTGGTGGAGGCTATCTGCAAATAAAAGATTTGCAAATTAGTAGTTTAGTTGCTAAATTTGGCAGACAAGAACTTGAAAAAACATTAACTCAATATGGCATTGCAAACAAAATCGAACACTTATCAACAGAACAAGCTAGGTATGTTGAAGGATTTGGCAGCCTTATCGGATTCAGAAATAAAATTCGTCAAGGATATGAAGAAGAAGCAAATAGAATTATTGAAGGAGTTAAGACTATCGAAAGACAAAAATCAAAAGTAGGAGAACCTAAATTAATGCGCACTCCAAATGGAGTAATTTATGGCGCAAAATTCCCTGATGGAAGTATTTACATAAATGAAGAAAACATTGACCTTTCAAGTCCTATACATGAGTTCTCTCATTTATTTGAAGAAATGTTTCCTGAATTATGGGCTGAAGGTTTGCGCCTTTTTAGAGATTCAAGTGGGTTCAAAAAAGCATTAGCAGAAGTTCAAAAAAATCCTTCTTATAAAAACCTTTCAGAACCAAAACAAGCAAGTGAAGCACTTAATAATCTTATCGGTAATAAAGGTGTAGGGTATTTTGCCAAAGGTGTATTGCTTTCTAAATTCCAAAACTGGGTAAAAAAATTATTCAAAACTATTGGCGCAAAAATCAGTTCAAAACTTGGCGATAAATTAGCGAAAAGATTTGCATTAACACCTGATGATAAACTTGAATTTTTTGTAAATGATGTACTCGGTAAATTATTAAGCGGAAAAGAGTTAAAAGGCGAAACAAAGATTTCAAATATCACAAAGTTTAGCCAAGAATATGAAAATAGCCCTCAATTTGAAAAATGGAAAGGTAAAAACCGATTAGTTTCAGATAGAGCAGTTCAAGATGTAAAAACAGGAGAACCTATTGTAGCAAAAGTATATCATGGAACAACTAATGAATTTTATGAGTTTGATGCATCTGTAAAGGGTAATATTGAAGGTCATTTAGGTAAAGTAAATTACTTCACTACAAGTGAAGAAGATGCCAATGAAAATTATTTAGCAAGTGGCTCTGATATTACAAGTAGAATTTCAAGAGAATCAGAGAGGTTAGAAGATTATCTTTATGATGAATATGGTATTGTAGCAAGACAATCTCCCCCTGTTAAAATTACAGATGAAGATTATCAAAAAATAAGTGAGGAGTTTAATATATCAGTAAAAGAACTTAAAGAGCAAAAAACAAGTCAATTATATAAATTTATAGCAGAAAGACAATTAAAAGGTAATGAAGAAAAAGTATTAGACTTATATGTGAAATTAAACAACCCTATTGTATTAGGTAATGGTTCTACATGGTTTGATGCATTAGAAATTGATGAAACTTATTTAGAAGAAGCTACACAAGAAGTTGCCGAAGAGTATGGCATTTCAGAACAAGAAGCTAAAGATGAATATGATTGGGATATTAGAGATAGGGCTATTGAAAAACAAGGTGAAGGGAACAAGGTAGTTGAAGCATTAGAAAAAGCATTGTCTGACAATGGATATGACTCTTCATTAGCATCTCAAATATTAGGCGATAATTACTACGAAACAGAAGTTGATTTAGATAATATAGAAAAAAGTTTAAGAAAAGCCGAATTATATGAAAATGATAATGGTGAAATGGCAAGTAGCCAAGTTATCGCAGACTTATTTAAAAACTTAGGATTTGATGGAATAATACTTACTGATGTTTCAGAAAGATTCAAAAATATGGGTCTTAATAATTCAACATCACATATTCACGTTTTTGACGAATTTAGCAATCAAATAAAACTAGCAGATGGAACAAATACAACATTCAACCCAGATACAAATGACATCAGATATATGTCAATCAATGGGAAACAAGTACAAGTTAAAGCACTAGGAGCAGATGTGGTAAATGGTTTTTACTCACCACTTGAAAAAGTTATCAATGAAACTAAATTTGATAAGCTACCTGCAAAGCAATGGATTGAAAAGTTTGCCAAAGGAGAGGAGGCTAAGTGGACAGGATTAAACGAATGGTTAAGTAATCAACAAGGTTCAGTATCTAAATCTGATATTCAACAATACCTAAAAGATAATAGGATTAGTGTTGTCGAGGTGGTGAAGGGTGAAACAAAGCCAAAAGAATTAAGAAGGTTTGATGAAATAATAGATACGCTTAAAAGCAGGGGTTACGAAGTAGATGTTGAAGATTATGCAAGTTCTGATATGAATGTTATAGGATATGACGATGGCACAACATTTCTTGAAGCAAAAAATGGAGGGTTTACTAACGAAGAATTAATTCGGGATGGTTATACTTTAAAAGAAACCCATGATGAAGATGTAAAATTACTTGAAGAAGCCCAAAAGTTAGCATCTAAAATAAGAGATTTACAGCAAAAAGAAGATAAAATACAAGGTACTAAATTTAGTCAATACCAATTAGAAGGAGAAAAGGAAAACTATGCTGAAAAATTAGTTATATTACCAAACAAAGAAGTAAATATTTCAGAATTTGTTGATACCAATGCGGATTATATTATTGAAGCATACAAAAAAAGTGGTAAATTAGTAGTCGAATGTTAAGTAATAATTTTTATATATATCGCCACATACGACCTGATACCAATGAAGTTTTCTATATTGGTAAAGGGAATAATATGGATAAGAGAAGAAGCGAATATCGTAGAGCTTACCAATTAAGCGGAAGAACTGAATTTTGGAGAAATATAGTAGCTAAAAACAACGGTATTTTTAATGTAGAAATACTATGGAATTGTGAAACCGAACAAGAAGCCAATACTAAGGAGATTGAATTTATTGAACTGTATGGCAGAAGGGATTTATGTAAAGGCACTCTTGTTAATTTAAGTAATGGCGGAGAGGGCGTAAACGGAGTTATTTTTAGTAAGGATGTTATTGCTAAAAGAAGCGGTAAAAATCATTACAATTACAAAGGTGGGTTAATGGATAAATACAGGCAAGAAAAAGAAATCAGAAAAAATAAAATATCTGTTATAAATACTGAAACAAAAGAAACCTTTAGAACTATTACTGATGCAGCAAAAAGTATTGGGATAAGGGTATCAAGCTTAGCAAGATACTTAAATGGCACAAAAACAAATAAAACATCACTTTGCTATTATTTAGATTATTTAGCGAATGATTATAAGGTATTGCAACCCAAAAAAGAAAACAAAGGAGTTTGGAGAAAAATAATAGATATTGAAACAGGAAATATTTATGATAGCATAAGAAAATCTTTATCGGCAACAACTTATAAAGAACAAACTATTAGGAAAATGTTAGACGGGAGAATGGTTAATAAAACAAATTTAAGATACGCATAATGGCAGCACCTTGTAAATACTATATCAACGGTAAAACGCTTTCAAAAGAGCAGTTTTTAGACTATGTAAAAACATTATCGCAAGATGAAATTGCTAATGTAACGCCTCTTATGAAAAAGAAAGTTGGTGAATTTCGCAGTAGTCATTTTGACGAGAAAAATATTTTAGTGCATATTAGGCACAATACTCGTACCGATGCAGATGGCAACAAGGTATTATTCTTGGAGGAGGTTCAGAGCGATTGGGGGCAGAAAGGTAAGAAGGAAGGTGGTTTTGCAGAAAAATTCAAACCAAGTGAAGTAAAAGCGGTTACAGAAAAAGAAAATTCAGCCGCCAATCAACCTAATTTATTTTGGTATTTTGAAGTGCCTGATAATGTATTGCAAATTCCAAAATCAAGATATGCAACAGAAGCAGAAGCAAGGAATTATGTTTTAAGTGAAAAAACAAATAGAACAGGTGGTGTACCATCCGCCCCATTCGTAACCGACACAAACGCTTGGACTAAATTAGGTTTAAAAGTAGCCCTTAAAGAAGCGGTAAAACAAGGTGAGCAAATGCAAAGAGCAGCGTTTGAAAAACTTGTTGATGAAAAAATGGATTGGGTTGAGGCAAGAATGAAAAAATTAGGTAAATTAGAAGTCAAATGTCCGTAGCACCATTTTACATATATCGCCACATTAGACCTGATACCAATGAAGTTTTCTACATTGGCAAGGGGAATAATTTGTCTGAACACCATTATAATTTTAGGAGAAAAAATATAGTGAGCAAAAGGAATAAAATATGGAACAATATTGTAGATAAAAACAATGGCATATTTCTAAGCGAAATACTATTTGAGTGTGAAACAGAACAACAAGCAAACGAGAAAGAGATTGAATTTATTTCATTGTACGGCAGAAAAGACTTAGGGGTAGGCACATTAGCTAATTTGACAGATGGTGGCGATGGGTGTATGGGAATGAGGCATAACGAAGCAGTAAGAAAAAGAATGTCAGAATCAAGGAGTGGCGAGAAAAACTACTTATCAAAAAAGGTGATAAATCTGGACACAAAAGAAGTTTATGTGAACATTCCTTTACTGTCAGAAAAATGTGGAATTAGTAAGTGGTGGCTATATAAGTTGATTAGTGGGAAAAGACCAAATTACACTCCTTATGTTTTCTATGATGATTATATGGCAAATGGTATTGATTGGGCTATTTCTAATTCAAACATGGGTAAGTCGAAAGTGATACTTACTAATTGGGAAAAGATTATTAATACAGAAACAGGAGTTATTTATGACAACAAAAAGGAAGCTGCAAAGGCAGTAGGTATTTCAACAGGGCAACTATTAAGGCAATTAAGAGGCTATTACATTTCAAGAGGCAAACAGTTACCTTGCATTAACAAAACAACATTAAAAATATACGATGGGATTACCTTGTGATTATTATTTTAAAGGTAGGAAATTAACCTACAATCAATTCAAAGCAGAATTGAAAAACCTGCCTATGTCAGAAATTGAGGAAATATTCCCTTCAATAAAGGATGAAGGAATTAGCCGCCTAAGTTGGACTACGGGCGAACAACAGAACGATAGGTATGATTTGAGTAAAACCGTTAATAGAGTTACTTCAAGAAGTGGTAAAGATGTTAAATATGTAGATATTGAGGCTAAGTCAGGGAGTATTTCTTTAACAGTATCGAGCGATGGGAAAGTAATTGAATCAGAAACAGAGGAATCATTTGGTCAAGATAGTTTTGTTGGTAATAATTTATCAGATATTATTGGGAAGGAAGTTGCCGATAAAATAATGAGTTCAGATAAAGTTGATTTAAGTGGTGATGGATTAAAAGTAGGCGGCAAAGGAATGAAAGGCTTTTATGGTTCGCCAAATGTAAGAAAGCCAATATTATTTGAAGATGCCAATGGAAATAAAATAGTATTTGAAAAAGGAGATTATAGGATTTCAGTTGACAATGATAACAACGCAAAGAAAGCAGTTTTATGGCATAAAGAAATAGTAAATGGTAAAGAGTATTGGGCAAAAAGAGGTGTATTAAATGCAAATATTTCGGAAAGTAGATTTAGTGAAGAAGGCGACAAAGATTTTCAAAAATACCTAAAAATTAGCGAAGTAGAAATTGAAAAAGAACACAGAGGTAACAGGCTCGGTCAAGAATTATATAAAGCACTAATAGATTATGCAGGAAGCGATGTAAAGGCTCTAATTTCTTATACTCCAAGCAGAGTTAATAAAAGAGAAGTACCTAATATATGGAAGCGATTAGGGGCAAGGCAAATGAAAGATAATGCAGATTATCAAGTAATAGATTTGAATAAGCAAACTAACTTAGGCATATTAGGTAATGTTGCCAAGAGTTTGTTTAAACAAGATGTAGGAACGACAATATTATCAATAGATAAAAGAAGTTTGAAGTATGGTATTTTTGATGCAAATGGGAAATTATTAGATGAAACAAATAATGAAGAAACTGCAAAAAAAATGGTTTCTAATATTAAAGGTGCTGTTTTGTATAAAGAACAAAACTTATCTACCCAACACTCCATAGACATAACACCAGAACTAAAAGCACAAGTGAGTGAAGGTCTTCCAATGTTTATGGTAAGACAAAACGAAACAGAAGCTACTAAATCAGAAATAGAAAATGCCATTAGTAGTTTAGATGTAGCAGTTTCAGATTATGCAAATGATGATTCTATTGATAATTATTTAGGGCTAAATGATGCCTTTGAAACATTAGCTTATACTTCTATTGGTGATGCGCAAAGTATGGCTAAAGAATTGGGTGCAAAATATCCCGAACTAAAAGATGATTTTGATTCAATCCTAAATGAAGCCTCAAAACCTAAAGTAGAAAGCAAAAAAGTATCTAATGAAAGTGATGCCATTAGAACCCTAATTAGCGAAGATGTAGATGGTAGATTATACCCTACTATTGTCGATTCATTAGGGAAGTTTGCAAATCAAATTACAGCCGAAACAACAGGTAATGTTCAAGAACGTGAAGTAAGTGGTGAATATGTAAGATTGACATTACAAAACATGAAAGATATTGCAACACAAAAAATGCTACAACTTCAAGAAGTGTTGGGCGAAGATTGGGTTGAAAAGTCAATATCATTTTTTGAACGTGAACCTTATAGTGGGAATCCTGCAATAATAATTGGGCTATCAAATATCATAAGCACCGACATTCAAAATAAAATACAATCCACAACTGATATTAAAGAACTTGATTCATTAGTAGCACTTCAAAATAGAATGGATAGGGTAGTAAATAGAAATGGTCGTGTGGCTTCATTAGCCTTGAATTACAGACGTATATTCACTTCATTCGCACAAGGAGATTCAGTTACAGATGCAATGGCAGGAAACAACCTTACTGAAGAAGCTAAAAAACAAATCGAAGTGGTTAAAAAAGCACTCGTAGAACAACCAACTGACGAACAACTAAATAGTGTTGGTAATGTTGTTCCACCGAGCAGCCAAAAAACTAAAGGCGCAAAATCTTCAAGAAAAACACAAACAGATTCAGTGCTTAAAGCACAGATAAAAAATAATGCAATAAATTCACTTACAGAAGTTGATGCTAATGGCAAAAAGTCAACTAAGACTTGGCAAGATGCAGTAAGAGAAGCAAATGAGGAATCTAAAAAACATAAATGTTAAAAAATGAAATTGAATTGTTTAATAAGAAACACAAAAATTGAAACAAGTGTAAGGTCAGCGATAAATGGTATCGTTGACTTTCTTGTTGATAGCAATATAAAACCTTCATTCAAAGAAGTATATAAAACACTCAAAAGCGAAGGGCTTGAAATAGACATGGAAAGTGTTGGTGCTTTGTATGTCGAAGAAACTGAAAAATATGGTAGTGATTTCTTTACAAATGAAGATGAAGTAGCAGATATTGTCGGTGCTAAAATAGAACAAACTCAAAGAGAAATTGTTTCAAGAATTAAACAAGAAGATGCTACTATTGGTGAATCTAAGATTGGTGATATTTCGCCCGAAAAATCATTAGCAAATAACATCGGTAAAATGTTTGACAGGTTTATTAATGGTGCGCTGCCGCCAAAAACAAAATCTACAATGAAAGCATTTGAAGATTTAATGAAAAAAGCTATTGTATCTTCTTTGCCTAAAATACCTAAAGATGCACAAAAATCAATTACATCATCATTAGATTATTTCTTTGCCCAAGAACAAGATGGGTTTAGGACTTTAAGTGGTGCAATGAATAATTTAAGAACACTACATGAAGCGACTAAAAAAGAAATAAATAATTATGTTGAAGGATTGGTTTCTAAATTAGACAATCAACAAGAAAAAGATTTAGTTCGTGAACAATGGGATAGCTATACAGAATCTATAATGAATGGGATGTACGATTTAATGTTAGGTAAAGGTGAACAAAACAAACTCTTAAATGAAGCACTAAAACAAATAAAAATTGATGGTAAAAGTCTAATAGATAAAAACGGAAATATCCAATGGAGTAAACTTTCAGAAAGCGGTAATGTAGATGTTGTAAAAAGAGCAATATCAGACTTATTCCAAGAGGGCATAAAAAATCAAGATGGTTCAACACAAAAATATACACAAGAACAATCGGATAGAATTGCACAATATTTAGGTACAAGATATGAGCAAAAACTTCAAGCATACATCCAACGACAACAAGCTAACGCAAGAATAAAAAATCAAAGTCCTCAAAATCTTGCATCAGACTTCTTAAAGGATGAAGGTTATTTTGAAGTTGGTAAAAAAGATGGTGTACTATCTGTAACAAAATCAGATTGGAAATCATTTATGAATAAACTTCGTTCTGACTTAAACGCTATTAATAAAAATGATGTAATAAATGGTGTTGGTGATAGCTTTAGAAGTTTTCTACAAGAACGTAATAATAGTTTACCAAGTAGTGAACAATTATCTGATACTATAATTGAAGAAAAAGTAAAAGCATTTACTGAACTTGTTACCGCTAAATTCGCTCCTTCTACATCAACACCAAATGCACTTCAAAAATTAGTGGCATTTAGTCAACTAAACAATGGTAAAGCATTTAATCAATCTACACAACAAGCAATTAATAAGTTGTCAGGGGTTAGTGATTTAGACCAAACTACACTAAATCGCTTAAATAATATTTCAAATATTGTAGCAAATTTAATTAGCCAAAATTCATTATCACCAATATCATCTACAAATCCTAAAGTAAGTAGAAGTGCTTATGCTTTACAAGCATTGTCGCAACTTGACAGAGAAATAAAAATGATTATTCGTGAATCAAAAATGGATAAGTCTAATTTAAAGAAAACACTAGGTTTTATAAACGATTACATATCCGCCGCAACTGTTTCATTACTTGCCAATCCAAATAATGCCCGAGAGAATATTTTAACCGCATTTGTATCTTCTATTGTAGAAGCAATGACCAAATTTGTTACAAACCCAACACTTGCTATTAAAACACAAGGGGGTAATTTCAAAGTGTTTTGGAGCGCATTTTTTAGTCATATAATGGGTGGCAGCCATACATCAATAATGACTGACGAAGACATGAGTATTGATTTGGCGCAAGGGGAAGTTTACACAATAAGAAACATACAAAGAAATATTGAATTAGCCAACAACAAGCCAAAAGCAATTATAAAAGAATTTGCAAAAGCACCACTATATTTATTCCAACAGTTCAACAGAATCGTGTTAAATTCATTTGATGCAGCATTTAATTCCATAATAATGAGAAGGCAAGCTCTAGGTACAATGTATTCAGTATTAAAAGAAAACGGATATTCCACAAGCGAAGCATTTAATATAATAGACGAATCAGTAGAAATAACTCCAGAAATAAGACAAGAAATAAATGATGAAATCAAAGTAATTGAACAAGAATTAAAAAAAGTAGGCATATACCCTACTATTGCAGACAAAGCATTAATGGCTATCGAAATGAGAAATGCCCAATACGATATTACCTTACAGAAATATGTAAAAAATGGCATGACTAACCAACAAGTAAGCGAGGCGACTAAATCTGTTTTAAAAGCAAGCGGTGAAGTATCTAAAATGTTGACAGGTAAGAAAAAAATACCTTCAAATGATATAATTTCAACTGTTGTATATTCATTCCCACAATTCTTATTAAAACTTCAACAAACACAATTCGATAAATCTAAAAAATCATTTGAACAAGGTAATTATAAAACATCTGCAACACAAGAGTTTATTGGCGAATTATTTGGTAAAAATGGGTTTGCTAAATTCATTGGGGGTATCGGGAATTTTGCTAATTTAGCTATAACGTCAATACCCATAATTGGCATGGTGCAGGTATCTGGGGTTCGCAAAATGCTAAACAACTTCATAAAAGATAATCCACAATCACAAAGCATTACTAATGCAGAAAGTATGGATAAGCTCGAAAGATATTATGAATTAAGTGCTACTTATAGAAGTTTATTTGCAAGACAATTGGTTAGCACTCTAGCCATGTCAGCAATAGTTCTTGCTCACTTATTTGATGATGATGAAGAAGAAGGTTGGTTTGATGAAATGATGACCAATTTAATGCAGACAAAAAGCGGACAAAGAGAAATTGCAAAACAATTGCCATTATCAATAGCCTTATTATCAATAATTGTTTATAGTTCTAAGGATAAAAAACTAAATGACAAAGGAACTAGAATAATAGAAACATTTGTACAACTTTTAGGGCGTAGCGATAAATCATTTGAGTACCTGCAAAAAGATATTAAATACGCTAAAACAACAGAGCAAAAACTTGTAGCTGTTACGAAATATGTAGGTGGTATTTGGAATGGTAATATTAACCAAATTGAACAACTCACTAAAACAGGTCATGTTTTAAAAAGTGCAACGAACAAAGATTTTATTAAAGTTGTAAAACGTGACGAAAAACTATCAAGAGAATTATATGATGAAATGAATGATTACACTTCTGCATTTTTAGGAAATGGGATTATATCAAGTATGATGCGATTTTTTAGTGATGAAGATTACAATAGATACGAAAGAAATAGATAATAACAACCCAATGCCGCAAAAAAGAATAGGAGAACACTTAGTAGATATACCCGAATGGAGAGAAGGGATGCCTTTAATAAATGAAGGATTACATTATGAAGATAGTTATTGGAAGTATAAAATATTCCCTAAAATATTCTATGATATTGATGAAAATACAATCCGTTCAGCAGATGTTACAGAATATGACGAATCAGGCAGGTTATTAAAAATAAGTCAATCTGATGATATAGAGATTAGTAAAATAATCAAAGAAGAACGCTATAAAATGGTGTATGGAATACATATTAAAATTGGCGACAGAATTGAATGGATTTGCCCAGACTATTATTTTTTTTTACAATGGTTTCAGCAAAAAGATATTGTATCAGATGAAAATGGGATGAGATTAGGTTGCTTTCGTAAAATACAAAATGATATTCTTCAGTTATGGCACTATGTAAAAAATAACAAAGAGATTGCAGGATTGATAATACCTAAAATTAAAAAAATGGGTATTACTTATTTATTTTCAGGGGCATTTTTAAATGAAGCTATAAATACAAGAAACAATGACTTTTTAATGATGTCAAAGGATTTTGAAACTTGCAAACTAACATTATTTACATTTATTGAATATGGGTATAATGAATTGCCTTATGTTTTCAAACCATTTGCATCAACAAAAAATAAAACAGAAATATCTTTTAAAGAGCCTAAAGATAGAAAGCATAAAAATGATAGCGGTAGATACTTGCAAAATGTAATAAAGGCTACAAAAACAAAAGTTGCTGCATTTGATGGTGCTGTTCCTTATAGATGCTGGATAGACGAGTTTCCTAAAATATGGAAAGCAAGTAAGGTATCGGTTAAAGAAACATTTGATAAATCAATTGAAGCGGTAAAAAAACAACAATTGATTTCTGGAAAACTACTTATGACATCTTATATGCCCGAAGAAGCCGACCAAGGATTTATAGATGGCAGGAAGTTATGCGAGAATGCGATGTTGCGAACCATTAAAGAAGGTCATTTGCGTACAGAAAATAACATGATTATATTCCCAATTTACGCTTACCAAAGTAACCAAGAATGCTTCGATAAATATGGCAATTGCGATGAAGAACGTGCTACAAAAATGACTTTGGAAGAACGTAAGGCTAAAACTACAAAACAAGACATTCAATCGCATAAACGCCAATACCCTATGAATTGGAATGATATGTTTGATAATACAGGTAGCGGTGCAGCATTCGACAACCTTAGATTAAGCCTACAATTAAACGACCTAAAAGATGAAGATATTGTTGGTGGACGACCTTATAAAGAAGGATTTTTACGGTGGGAAAACTCCATGTGGGAAGAAGGTCGCAGACCAGAAAATCAATTTTGCAAAGTATATTTCGATGAATTAACACCACATCAAGTTGCAACAGGCGAAGTAGGTAGATTTAAGTTTTATGAAGATATTAGTGAAATAGAAAGCCTAAAACATATCCTGAATAGAGTAGTCATTGATAATATTAGAGAAAATGGATTACTTACACCACATAAATCTAATTTAGGTGTAATGTCAGTTGACCCTACTGATTACAAATTAGCATCTGATGTTAGGGAGGGGTCGCTTAATGCAAGTTATGGTGGGTTTATTCACGATTTAAACCTTGACCAATTAGCGCAAAGACAAATATCAAATATCCCAATAATTGAATATAATTATCGTGATGAAGACCCCGATACGGTAATGGAGGATATGATTAAGGCTTGCTTATATCTAGGTTTTTATATTATCATTGAGGGTAATAAAGGTTGGCTATATACAGAATTTAGAAAGCATGGCTTACAGAACTTTCTACTTGTTAAACAAGCCGATGCAAGCATAACTCCTTGGAAGCAATATGCCGAGAATCAAGGGGGTAACAAAATGGTGGTTACAGGTGAAAATATGATTGATATTTATATGAGGGCAATTAAGCGATATATTGCCGAGCCTAGAAAGGGAGAAACTGATTGGATAAAACATATAAAGTCAATAAAATTCATAGGACAGGCATTAGACTTCGACCCAATGAATACTAAAAAGTTTGACCTTGTAGTTGCGTTTGGTTATTGGCGTGTAGCCATAGAAAGTTTTACTATTTGGCGTATGAATCAAGTGTTAAGCCATAGAGAATATGATGAAAAAACTAGGGATGAGGGTATAAAACTATTAAATGAGCTTTTATGCTAAATAAATTTTAATTTTACAAAAAAATAAATAATGGCAAAAAGTCAAAAGATTATACCTGCTAATGGGATGGATTTGTCAATAGATGAATCCTATATACCTGAATCAATGGCAAGATTTATAAAAGGTTGGACTTTATTGGTTAATAACAACCAATCAAACGATAATGATGGTGGGCTAGAGAATGGCGCAAATGCTTATGTATTTACACCCGAACAATCAAATGAATTATTTAAAGTACAATCAATGCCAATAGGTATTAATAAATGCATTCATGGTGGGTATGTTACCGAAACAAATAGATTTTATTCATGTATTTGGAACTCTAATGACAACCATAGTATTTGGCAGCTAGATGGCAAAAATAGAACTGCTATCAAAGTAATAGAAACAAGTTGCTTAGAATTTATATATGATGCCAAACATTTTATAACACAAACAAGATTTAATTATGCTACTTATGATTATTTTGATAAAAACTCTAATGTTAAAAAAACAAAAACATGGATATTTATAACAGATGATAATAGCAGAACAAAGCAAATAAATGTAGAAGATGCTATTGCTACAAATGGGTTTACAACTCCTAGCAATTTCTTCACCCAAACTGATTGTTGTGATATTTGTACAATGATTACAATGGGTTCTCCTGCAAAACCTATTGGATGTATTGAAATAAATCCAATACCAAGACCTGATACCCCAGAAGAAAAAATAAAACCGAATGTTCTTAATTTTAGAACATGGCAATTTAGACTAAAAGCAATTGATGTTTGGGGTAGGGAATCTATTCATGGTGTAATTTCTAAGCAATATTATAATTCCCCAAGTACTTCATGTAATCCCGATGAATTAAAATACCCAAGACTACTTGATTTATCATTTGACGCAGGTTGTAAATGGATAGCCTCATATCAACTTGAATATCGAAATTGTGGCGTGGGTAATTCGGAAGAACTAAAAACTGATTGGAAGGCGTATCAAATAATAGATAAATATAGTGATTGTGATGCGAATGGTATTTATAAAGAAAACTTTTGGGAAAGAACAATATACTCAAAGTATTTCCAGTTATTGACAGAAGAAAATAATGTCAACTACAACCAAGTAACTAATTTACTAACAATAAGATTTAGTGGTGATAAAGAAACAAAGGGCATACCTAATTCGGAAACAAGTATTAATCAAAATTATATCGCAAATAAAAGCAATTCATTATTTAAACTAGGTAATAAAATAGGGGTTGCAAATAATGAAAGAGGGTTTAACCCATTGCTTTGCGCACAAAAAGATGCTATAAGGTTTAATCTATTAGACGAATCAAATGCTGATTGCAATATTTTACAATATAGAAAAGTAACAATTTGGGGGTACATATTTTCTCCTTTGGATAATAAAACAACTAATATTAGATTTATAGAGCCTACATCAACTAGCCCAAAAGAAACTATCGCCTATGGGCAAGCAGGGCAATCCAATGGAGTATATACGCCTGGTTCAGCCAAGGACAACCCATATTATTACGAACAATATTTTAGTGGAATAAATCACTTTGTAATGTATGCTGTTGGGCATAAAGATATTTATGCAATAGGCAAACAATACGATATTTCTGACCCAAATAATCCCATTGAATTAGGTGTAATGGCGAATAGAGATAATGGCACTCATATCATACAAAAATGGGAATTTGTTTTGCCAGCAGGTAAATATGTACTTGCAATGAGCGCACCAAAAGAAGGATTGACAAAAGGAATAAATGATGAGGAATTATATCGTAATAGTTCTGCAAATATGATTGGCTTGACAAGTTTATCAAATCCAGGTGTATTAGTTAATGAGCAATATGAGATATATGTCGATTGCGTAAATGGCGATTTCGAGTTAAAGAACACCCCAATTATGATTTGGGATTTGACTAGAGATATTGAAACAATAGCAGGTAATTTAGCAAATGCAATATCTACTTACGCCATTAACAAGGTAATCCCAACTAAGCCAATCGGTTATGAAATGGCAGATGTAGTCCCAACATCAAATAGTAATGGAACTATATTTCAGGCTGGTAAAACAGATAGAAATGGTCATATATTTGGTACTACAAAGGGTTCAGGTATAGGGGGTGGTACACAGCTTCAATTTGAATTAATATTAGTTAGTTGTGTTGGCTCAAATTTAACAATGCTTACGGATTCATCAGGTGGTTCAAGCGAGTATGTAAATACATTTAATGCTACTCCATTAAGTACCATAGTTAGCTTAACACTAGCTAAGACATTTAAGATAAGAGGTTCTATATTAGATTGTGCGCCATCTAACCTAAACAATCCAATAGAGGGTGTTGTGGTTGTATTGCAAAATGGTAGAAGTGCTATTACAAATAGCTTAGGAGAATACGAAATAATATCTCATTTTAATAGACAACCATTTAACGACAAACTAATTATCAATAATAGCGTTAATGGGTGTGTAAGAACAAGATGTGATGATGATTGTAGTATAGATTTTGATGTCTTATCAGTTGTACAACCTGCAACTTGTAGTGGATTAAATTATGATATTCCTGCAATTTTATTAAAATCATCATCATTCAATTTTTCTAAAACAATTTTACAAGGTAAATATGGATTAGGAATAGTTTTAGAAGATTGCTTAGGCATGGAAACTTTTGTGCAAGCAAATGATGGAAATTATGTTGATATTTTAGATACAAGTAACATTAATCAAATTGAATACGACTTGAACGGATTATCTGGATTAAGCGGCTTTAAATATTTGTCATTCTACATAACAGAAAATCTAACTTATGAAGATTGGATGGAATGGGTGATTGATTATTTAGTACTGGAAGATAATAATGGTAATATCGGAGCTTCGCTAACATCACCAATAACAGACCCTAAAAGATTAAGAATCTATATCAATTCTTTGGTAGCATATACAGCGTACTCTCAATCAAATACAAGTTGGCAATTTCTTAAAGGGGATTTAATTCAGTTCTTTCAAAAAGGGAATGGGGATAAAATAAATGTGACGAAAATCGTAAATTATAGAGCAGGTGAAAACTATGTAACGGTTGAATATGATAACAGCATGAATGATTTATACTTAAATCAAATAGGCTTAAAAATAAGGTTATTGAGACCAAGACTTTCTAATCAAAACGAACAATATTTCCAACTCTGCGAATACATAAAAATAGAAAATGGAATACCGACTTCATTAAATGGTGTTCTTAATTTTTCAAATGTTTATAGATTGCAGCGTTCAATACCTGTATATGAAAACGTAATCACAAACCAATTAACTACCATAAATTTATATGATACACAAGGAAATGTAGTGGGAACTAAAGAAGCCACATTAAATGTATCAATCCCGACACCAAATAATAAAAAAAATATATATGCTTTAAACCATCATAGCCCATCTGATTTCTGGGGTAATAAATGTTGGGGCAGAGGTAGGGTTAATGTAAAAAATCCTTACGAAAGAAAACACAGATTTGCAACAGAAATATCGTTAAGTAATGGTATCAGTTCTGAAGGTCTTACTAATTATCTTCATTGGTTCACAACATTAAATTCTACATCATTTGACGAACAAGTTTATCATTCAATAACAGCAGTATTAACAGGTCAAAATATAGTTCTAGCTATTTGCACTAATGATTACTTTACTTTATTATATGACCAAAATGAAGTAATAGTTGATAGCAAAACAGGTACTATGTATGCCAATTCAACAGCAAATAAATTCGGGAAACCTAGAACTAAAGTTGGCGATGATTATGGATGCAGTCAAAACGATATAAATACAATAAGATTACATAATGGTTTTGTATTTTACTTAGATAGTCAAAGAAGTACATTGGTTAGGCACAACTTTGAACAAGCAGAAGATTTTACACCACTTGGTTTAAAAGGTTGGCTTCAAGAAAAAATACACACAAATTCTAAATATAATTTAGGTACAAGCGAAGACAAGCACAAGCAATTTATAAGCATTATTTGTCCTAAAATAAATGCTTACATACTTACAAGTTTTAAACTAGATAGCGGTGATAATGAATACATAAATAATAAAAGGGAAGTATCATTAATAGATAATGAAACAATATCAGTTGATATAATTGACCCAAAAAGAAAGCTGAATGGTATGCTTCATTTTACTCCAGAAATGTATGGATATTTACTAAGCGATGAAATGGGCGTACAATTACTATCATTTAAAAATGGCTTGCCTTACATTCATTATCCTATTCAAGATAGTAATTCAAATGTATATTTGAACTACTATGGAACTCAATGTAAAAGAGTTTTAGAAGTTATTTGCAACTTAGATAATGTTACAGATAAAAATTTTCTTTACATAGAAACATTCTTAAAACAACATCAATTATACATTGATAGAATAATAACTGAATCAAAACAAGAAAGTAGATTAATGCCTAAGTGGTGGAGCAGAACAAACAACTCATGGGCGGCTGATTTTAAATGCCAAACAAACGGTATTGCAGACACTAATCTACCTAATAATTCAAACCAAAATTCAATACTAGATGGGGCTACTTTATTTGGAAAATGGATTAAAATAAGATTCGTAACAAAAGATATTGATGATAGCAAATACGCAGAATTAAATTCAATAGAAGTATTCTTTGGTAAATTAGGTAAATAGACCATTTAATTATAAAAATATTATAATTGTATTATAAAATGAATTACATTTGCTTTATGAACACAGAAAAACAACAACAAGATTTAGTGGCTTCAATTAAGCACGAATTAGCAAAAGAGAATGAATTTTATAAATCTTCATCTTTTTGGCACTCGGTATGGTTTCAACCTTCATCGGGTAGATTTTTATTTGCCGACCAATACACAAGATATGAAGTAGTTGAACCTTTGATTGAAAATAAAACTTTGATATTTGTAGGTTCTGAAAATCATCAAGGTGAGCAAATGTTGCGTTATGTGCTGTCTGAACAAAATGTCAACTCGATAAAAACAGGAAATAAAATGAAAAATTTAAAAGTAATGATAACAACACTAATGATGTGTTTAATGACAATGGTATCTTTTGGACAAACATCAAAAGATAGTGTTTATGTAGTAAAAGCAACTGATGATATGAGTGGTAAAACATATGTATATGGAAATAGAGATTTTATCTGTGCTAACGATGATGGGGGAATTGGATTCAGAATATCAACATACATAAACTCTAAAAATCTATCATTTTCAATGATTACCGCTACAATGGTAGGCATTGGTGGGTGTAATGAAAATGATGAGATTATTATTCTTTTTGAAAATGGTGAAAAGATTACTAAAAAATCTTGGAAAAAATTTAATTGTGATGGTGAAGCATACTTTAATATGAATGAAAAAGACATTCAAATATTAAGAACACAACCATTATCGAAAATAAGAATGACAAATGGCAGAACGTATGATAGTTATACAGGAGATGTTAAATTAAAAGATAAAAGATACTTTATACAATTGTTTTATGCTTTAGAAGCACAAAACTTTCAAATTGCCGAAATTAAATAATTACAAATTCAACTTGTGCTAACTGGCTATGAACTTTAAAATAAAAATAAAATACAATAAAGAAACACTACTATATTCTGATATAGGCGGTTGGCATCTTAAAAAAAAGAATTATGTAGTACCATTAATATTATTTGAATCAAATAATTCAAAGGCTTATAGAGAGAAAGGTGGAAGTAAGTTTTTTTATAAAAAGAAAATGGACAAACAAGATATAATCGAGATAAATAAATCATTCACAGTTGGTAAAAAAGAATTGCCCTATAAATAGTAGGAAATAGCGATTTCCTTTGATTGAAAACAAACTATCAAAGAATGAATGTGCAGGAATTTTGGCAGGTGCAGGCGAAGTTGCCGAACACAAAACTTCATTAGAATTACAAATGTTTAAATTTAGATAAAATGTCAAACGAAGCACAAAACGGCAATTTTGCCAAACCGATGTTAGCAGAAGTGCTTTTCGGTGGATTAGATAAATACTTTGAAGATTTGCAAGAATATGAAGATAGCCTTTTTTGTTCGCATTGTAATAACCATTCAAAGAAAACATTTACTTACAGCAGAACGGTTGCAAACGGAGAAGTATTTTTCTGTCATAGATGTAGGGAAGAAAATTTAGTAGGTAATAAGCCTAATGAGGATGATTATTAGCATTTCCGTTACGATTATTTGCGTTCGGTGGGGCGTTACACCACCAAAGATTATTAACAGCACAAAACTTTAAAATATGCAGGAAGATTCTAAAAAGCACGAAACCCCCACTGACGCAAATAATGTGTTAGCGGATGCAGGTTACAAGGATTTCCTGATGATTATTGTGATATTTTGAATGAAGATAAAGCACAGTCATTATTAGGAGATGGATGGACACTACCAATGATAGAACACATATTGTCGTTTTATGCAGTTCCGTAGTATTTCCTGTAACGTGATGCGGCTTTGTGCAGGTGGGGCATTAAAGTACGAAAGTTTCAACCCACCGATAAAATTAATTAAAAAAATAAATGATGAATATAGCAGATAACCCCCACTTGCACAAAGCCGATGTTAGCCGCAGTTTTGCTTTCGGTGAGTGCGTAAAAGTTTTGCATTGCTTTCACGGACACGAATTTGAAATAGGTGAAATTGTTTGCATAGTTGGTAAGTCGGATTATGATGATGCTTGGCTTTGTCGCAATGCAAAAGGTGTCGAATGGTATTTGCACGATGAAGAGGGTGAGGTCGTAAATTGCGGCTCGTTTTGAGGCTTTGTGTCAGGCTGCAAAGCGTTGAATTGTGCCGTTGGGCAGCTTGCACAAAACCGCTGTTAGCTGCTGCCCTTATTGATTAACTTTTAAAAACAGATATAAAATGAAAAAAGAATTTGCAATCAGAACCCTGAAAAGAATTAAAGAAATTCAGGAAACATACCACAAGCTAAAGGCTTTGGGTGTTGATTTAATTGACTATGAAAATGGTGTCAATTTATTGGAAGAAAGTATTGCGTTATTATTTATCAAAGATGAAAAGAACTTTGAAAAAGCACTTAATGATGTCAAATGGTGGCTTTACGAAAATGTAGATAAAATAATAACGCTTGGTGACAAATCTAAAGTTGATGTCAATACGCCTGAAGACTTTATTAATTGGCTTGATAGGTGGTATGATGTCGTTTAGGGTTGCAGCTTTTTCGGGCTTTGCGTTCGGCAGGGCTTAGAAGCACAAAAGATTAATTAACAACTAAAGTTTAATAGAATGAAAAAAGATGAATTAACAACCGAAACCCCTGCTGACGCAAAACCCGTGTTACCAGCAGTGCGGTCATTTGAGTACTGGACTAAAAAGGAACTTGAAGCCCTACCTGCAAGGGAATGGAACGAAGATATTGGAGAGTTTGACAGCTTAATAATACTTCCAACCAAACACTTACACGATAGCGGATTTTGGTGTATGGACTTTGTAGCCGTAAAAGGTAACGAACCATTTTGCAGACTAAGCGGATGCAGTGATGTAATACACATTGACGGAATTGGTGGATATGGTGAATGGAAGCAAAATGTGCCTGCTGTAATACCGCCTAAAGGATGGAGTATTGATTGCTTAAAGAAGTCAAAACTTTTACGGCTATTTTCGGATGGCAAACTAAAAGCAGGTAGGGCATTGTCGTCATTTGATTTGTATGCAGTCAAGTAGCATTGTTGAAAAGCATCTTGCTTTGTCTTGGAATACTCGTCAATAATTTCAATGATAGCCTTTGCGATATTGAAGTTGGCTTTGCCAACTTTTATTTTCAAAAGGTTGTCATTTATCCAATAGCGATTTGTTTCGTGGTTGCGAAGAATTGGAATAAATTCTGAACTGGGAAAATACTTCTGAAATTCCGAGTTCATTCTGTTATTCAATGCGTGATTTTGAAGTTTACTTCCAAAAGGCAACTCTCTTTGTCTTGCAAAAAGTTTGTTGAACAAAGCCCCTTCATATTTTGCGTAATCTCCTTTTTTGTCGTAACTATTAGCGATGTAGTCCTCAATGATAACATAGATTGCATAAAGGTTTGCAAAACTTGAACGAGATTTTGAACCCTTATTTGCTGAGCGAGTTTTCTCGTTTATGTATTGAATGAGTTGGCTCTTATCGAAAATATCATCAGCATTTTTGCCAAAGTGTTTTTCTAAAACCGATTTAATGTTTGCTGTGAATATATTTTCCATTGGGTTCTTCAAATAATCTTAAAGTGTTGGCGGTAGCCAACTTTTCTGTTTCAAATGTGCGGATTTCCTTTTGTAGTTTTTCGCCTTTAAACTCTTCTGCTAATTGTAATCTACGCAAACCGATTTTTACATACTCGTCTTGAAGCTCTATGCCAATGGAATTTCTACCAAGTTCTTTTGCAACAAAGCAAGTTGTAAAAGTTCCCGAAAATGGGTCTATCACTAGCTCGCCTTCGTTAGAACTTGCTTTGATAATTCGTTCAAGTAAAGCAATTGGTTTCTGTGTTGGGTGATTTTCGTATTCATCCATACGATAGCGAACCCTTGAAAATTCCCAAACATTACCAGGAACTTTCTCTGAATTGTAAACTGTCGGAACAGCTTTACGATAGTCAATAAGTTTGCGTTTTGCTCCTGTTTTTGCTTCTACTAAAATGTCGTTTGTGTTGAATGTGTAATTATTTTTGTCTTTTACGCAAAACAAAATGGGCTCATACATTGAACCATAATATTTTTTTGCTTGCACCCCTGAACTATCATAAGACCACACAAGTCTTGAAAGAATAGTTAATTTATTTCGTAAGTGAATATCGAAATAAGGCATAAATTGTGTCGCTGTCATTACATAAAAACTGCCGTTTGGTTTTAGTTTTTGAATACATAAGTCAAGCCACTCATAGCACCATTCCAAGTATGCCTCTTCGGTTTTCCATTTTTCAATGTGTCCGTTAAAGTTTTTACCGATGTTGTAAGGAGGGTCGGCAAATATTAAATCCACAGAATTGTCGGGTAGCGATTTCAATGCTTCCAAAGCATCTCCGTGAATAATTTTATGTTCTTTATTTCCTAATATTTCCATTGTCAAATTCAAATTATTATTGTTTCAAAGATAGTCAAAAATGCAGGTCGTCCGTTTGCAATTTCACTTGTTTTTATTCACAACATTTATGTGGTAGCACTGTCCCCCAGAATGGCACATAACTACTGGCTAACCGAAACAAACCTTCGCATATCCATCCAACACAAATGTATTTGCCGAAGGTTTATGCTGTGTAAATAAAAAAAGCGCAATGCGCTTTTTTTATTTTTCCTCTAAATAGTACAAATAATTTCTGATTCACGAATAACTAATATTTGTTCCCCTTGGATTTCCATTTGAATACCTGCGCCAATCTGGAACATTACATTATCACCTTCTTTTAGTTCCATTGGCTTGCTTGGGTAGCCGCTTCCAACAGCTAATACAATTCCTTTTGATGGCTTTTGAATTGCGGTATCTGGTATAATTATACCTGCTTCTGTTTGTGTTTCAGTTTTTTCGGGCTTGACAAATACCCTGTCTGATAATACTTTTTTTACTTTCATATTTTTATTATTTATTGTATAAATTACGTTTTGGCTATGTACTATTAAGTACGGTTTTTCATCAATTACAACTTCGATATTCCCTTTTTTATTGAATACTACTCTATCGTTTACTTCAATGTCCATTGTGAACTTATCGCTGCCTTTACCAACTTTAATTACTACGCCTTGTTGCGGTTTTATTTTGGCGTTATCAGGAACTACAATACTACCTATTTTATCAGATGGCAAATCCTGCTTGACGAAAATATAATCATTCATAGGGTGTAATCCTGATTCTATTTCTTTAGCAAATATTAAATCGTATCTTCTAACTAATGCAGAACTGAACCCCATGAAATTAATAGGATATAGTTTTTTGCTATCAATGAGTATCTTGTCAAATAAATTTAATTCATTATTGCCTTGGTTTGAAGATATGGAGAGGACTTCTAATTCATTTACAACTATTCTTTGTTTCTTATCATTTAAACCATCTCTTTGTTTTTCAAATTCAGATAGTGTTTTTTCTGTGTTTTCGTATAGCTTGAAGTTAGATTCATTTTTTGGCGGTAATTCGGTCAAAACTCTAAACATTTCATTGATTCCATGTTGAACTATTTCTAATTGCTCGTCAATTATCTTTAAATCTTGCTCGGTATTAATATATATACCTTTCACTAATTGATAGTCTGTTTGTTTAACAATTGGCGAGCAAAAAACATTGTCTTTACTTGGGTAAAGTATATCATTAACGATAACGCCAAATAGTTCTGTTGCTAATGGGTTTTCATCCACAAATAAATACCTATATTCGTTATCGCCATTTGAATATACAAGCCGTTCATCTACTTCTTTTTTTGCATCAACTCCTTCAGCAAAATTTTTATTAACTACTTTAAACTCGACTATATGATGAAATATGGCGGTACAACCAATCTCAATTTCGGGGCATAATTCTTTGGCTAAATCGCAAAATGAGATAACTTCCCCATATTGTAGATTCCTTGTAAAATCTTGAAGGTAGTCTGGGATATAAAATTGTCCTTCTGTGCTTCTTTTTTCATCAAGTTTAGATTTATCTATCTTAATAATTACTTTATTTGTATTTACTTTCATTCGGGTTTTACTTACCACAAAACTAAAATAAAAAAAAATAATACTCCTTAAATATTTTACATTTGTTTATACATTAACACTAATGGCTGATAATTGTTGCACTTTTGTTCAAAAATTCTGTTCTGTATCTGGCGATACTGTCTTAGCTAAGCTAAAGCTGCAAAATGGGGTTCTTACAAAGTCATTATTTGATATGAATGGAGATGCTTATTTAGGTAGTGTTATTTCGCCCATTTGCGACAATTTTTATATAGATTGGGTTGAAACTATATCACAACTATTTTTTATACCATGTGAAAATGAAGTTCAAACGATTAGGCTGAATATTTATATAGAAGAAGATACTTTTTTTGGTGTGCAAGATGAGAGTGTTATACATTTGAATATTAATTTATTGCTTAATGGGTTGGGGCTAGAATTTGAAATTGTCGATATTAATACGCCTGGTGCTGTTGATATACTGCCAAATAATGATATAAAAATATTGTCCACAGTTCTATCAGGGAATATTTTAAACTTTGATTTAGTTTTCCAAAATGAAGGTTGTAATTCAAGTATTAGTATAGAAGGAGGTGTTTCTTATTTTTATAATTTGTCTCCTGGTTACGGAAACGGAACTCATCAAGCCCAAAATAATCCCGTTATTATTTATAGTTTACCTAATTTACCTTCTTAAAATAAATAAAATGTGTTGTTCTGAATATATTGGAATTTTTTGTACAGACCAAAATCCACCTAAATCTGTATTTGGATTTGTTACGTTTCATAATGGCGTTCCTTCTTATAAATACTTTGATACAGTTACAAATGAAGAATATATAGGCTTTGTAAATACGAATTGCTCTGATTTAGAAACATGGGCAACAGATTAAAATAGAAAAAGATGGTTGAAATAAATATTAATGAATCAACAAAAAATAAATTAAAGCAATATTTAAAGCAGAGAGATGATGCGATTGAAAAAATAAATATTGTATTAGAAGTTTATCTTGATGCAAATTCAATACAATCAGAGGGTAAAACTGTCGATGTTGACTCGGATTTCAAAAAAATAATAATTAAAGATTAGTAATGGCAGATTTATCAGGTCAAAATATTAGAAATAATAGAAAGGGGATTCTTAATCTAGGTAGCACTATTAATAGCCCTTTAGACAATTCTATACTGCAAGAAATTACTGATGGAATAGGAACAGCTTCGCCTATCCTAATATCTCGTTCTCAAGTATGTTTTCAAGGGGACTCTTACGGAACAGATTCAACCAACTTATTCAATATTAATCAAATATGGGATACTACTGGCAATCCAGTTGCCATAAAAGCAGAAATTACAAATACCGCAAGTGGGGGTAGTGCGTTACTTATGGATTTAAAAGTATCAGGCGTTTCTATTTTTCAGTTAGGTAAATCAGCTTCATCAACTCATATAATGAATGGCAACCTTAATTTAAGGGGCAATTTAAGTAATTCATCATTAGGTTATGTAAATATAATTCAAGGTGCGGCAATTGCACCTTCGGAAAGTAATGCATTAGGAATAGGAACTACATCAGTTGTTGCAAGTGCAAAGGTTCAAATTGATTCTACAACTAGGGGGTTTTTACCGCCTAGAATGACAACTACACAAATTAATGCAATAGCATCTCCAGCAGATGGATTAGTGATTTATAATACTACCAGCAGAGGATTATGCTTTTATGAACTTGGTAGTGGTTGGAAAAGGTGTTCTCATAGCGCAATGTAAAAAAATATAAAAATAAAATGTTAAAACTAAAATCAAAAACTAAAGTAATTGTTGACTTAGTTTCTTTAAGACAAGATTATGTCATATTAACAATAGATAGAGAAATAAGAACAAGCGAAGGCATAACTATTGTCGGGAAATATACTGATACAGAAAATGATTCTTTTATAAAAGATATAAATTATCCTGTATCAAATACAACTGCAAATCAGTTAGGTGATATAACAATACCTAATAATTCTACATTGACTGAAACAAGAAATTTGCAATTAATATCTGGGGTATTTGCCGTAATAAGCCAAAATAACGATTTTGGGTTAGGTGCAAATGACTGGGAGGTTGTGAATTAATTTTCAGAAAAAGTTAAATTTATTAATGTAACGTGGTTCTTTCGATATTCATTAGCGTATTTATTTTTTAAATGAGATGTAAATTCATCTAGGTTATCAAATATTCCATTAAAAAAATCATTGTGTTTATTTGAGTGTACTTCGGTAAATAAATGCCAAAATCTAATCATGTTTTGAATTAGCAATTCTTTATTAGTAGAAAAATGCTTCCCAGTTACAATAGATTCATCTCTAATTATTTGCTGCGGTTCAGCGCAAAAAACAGCGTAATAATATTCAACATTATTTTTTTTCATTATTTTCTATTTGTCTGCAAAGTTCGTTATAAAGAAATTGATTTTTAGTAGAAAGACCGTTTAATTCAAACTTCTTTGATAGTGTCGTTATTTTGGTTTCATAACCATTAAATGTTGCAGCAATAGTCTTTCTGTCATAATTATCAATATTATTATCTAAAACATACTTAACAAATATTTCAATAGCCGTATCTATTTTAGCGGTTACTTCTGAATTGCCAATAACCCTACCCATTTTTATCTTTTTTAAAGATATTCCTGTAATAATAGAAGCTGTATTTAAAACAAATTTTAAGTCAAGTGGCTTGTATTTTCTTGTTATGTTCAATTTTGGTTTGTTTAAGTTTTAAAAAAATATCTTGTAAAGTAAGAATAATACTATGAAGATAAAAAATGCTAAATTAATATATGCGCCAATATTATGTTTCATTATCAATTTTTTTTTTAGAATTTTTCATTTGAATTAAAATTCTGAATGAGAAGTATTTATTCTTTGATACTTCTTTTTTCTTTGCACCTGCATTTTTGCGATTACCACCTCTACTCATTGTTTAAAATATTTTCTTGATTAGACAAGTCTATTATGTCAATAAGATAAGGACTTTTTTTAGGTTTATATATGACAGTAAAATATTTTGTACCTTGAATATCCTTATCATACCCACATATAATTCTAGCATAATGGTTTGTACTACGCAATTCGGTAACCACTCTTTTTGCTTCTAGTACAGATTTAGTAGAGTGACATTGATAGCTAAAGGAATCTAAAAAGAGATACATTTTATAACCTTTTAATTCTAACTTATCCCACTTATCTTGGTTAAAGTAGGCGAAGTTGTAACCTTTATTAGCTTCTTTTTTTTGATTATATTGGAAACTAATCCATTTTGATTTTTGTTCTGGTGTCATGTCTTTTATATGCCCCATTATTTTATTTTTTTATAGTAATTAAATATGCTTTTGCTAGTCATTTTCTTCTGTGGCTAATTGCAGGGCGTGAGTTTCGATTGCGTTTAATTTCATGTTATTTTTTTTATTTGTTGTATATGTAAAAATATCTTTCAATAATATTAGCTGTTTGTTGTGGTGTTTTATCTTTTGAAATACATCTGTTTATAAGGTCTGTTTCTTTGTCTGAAAAAATAAACTTATCTTCTTGAGCCTCAAAAAATAGGTCGCTGTAATTTTCTGTTACTGCTTCAAAGAAACTATCATCAGCATCAAATGGATTTGTTGTTAACCACTTATCGTAACTACTTGTCATATCATTTTGTTTTAGAGTTCAAACCTTCGGCAAAGCGTATAGCACCGATACGTTACGCTTATCTGCAATACGTTATAGGGCATTTTAAACCCCACTATCACGTTGACCTGTTACAACTATTGAAGTATATGCAGGTTCACGAGCATCACCAGCGTAATGCGATACGTTGATAGTTGTTCTGTTGATGTCAAGGTTGTATTTTTCAGCAACCATTTTCTTAATGTCATCTTCCATAAGTTCGATTCTAATGTACTCTTTTGCCATTTTTAGTGTGTTTTAATTGTAATGTAATTATCACCTTCTTTACCTAAGCAAAGAATGAAACCAGCTTTTTTTAAAGCATAACGATTTTTAATATTACTTTCAATTCTTACATCAAAAGTTCTCCCATCACCTAAATTTTCAGCTTTCCAATCCAATCCATTAGATTTTAAAATAGAATTTATTTGAGATGCTGTTCTTTTACCAAAATTATTACTGTTGTTTACCTTTGTCATTTTCCGTTATTAATTAGTAAGTTTCAATATCTCTCAACTCATTATCATTTATGAACTCCTTAATAGCCGCTTCTAATTCATAACGATATTGCGGCTCTTCCTTATATTTCTTCTTGATTTGCGCCGTTACGTCCACTCCGACATCAAATGTAACTAATTCACAATAGTTAATCTTGTCGATGTCAATTGTTCCGTTATTTGTATCTACCTCGAATCCATGAGATTCTGTTGTATCTGAACTTGTGATTTCAATATCTACATTAACTGTCATGTAGATTGCGTCTGTTGCGTGTCCGATTGTTGCTGAAATTGTTGTTTTCATGTTTAATTTAGAATTTATAGTTTTTAGTTTCTTTTCGGCATTTTATTTGCCAATTGGTATTGTTTTTTTCTTGAAAACCCATTTCTAGTCTTGCATTTCTTTTTTTCAGTACCAATCCTTCATACAAAGGAGTTTTTACAATATCATTATACAATGTAGTAAAACTATGCATATATGTGGGGGCTTTAAAGACATCATCAACCTCTGTGCAACATAAGTGATTATATGTTATTAGCTTTCCTGTGCTATCTACTATCATTCTATTGCAAGGGTATAGCTTTTCAATTAATGTTAACCTTTCATCAGTTGTTGCGCCTATTAGCCATTCATCTTCATACCCTAGTATATCCCAAATTATAAAAGATTTATTGAGGTCTTGTTCGTACTCTCCTTTTTGAGATTTGTTAAGGTATTCGCCAGATATTACCATTGTTCCCTTCCCTTTATGCATGGGTAAAATATTGCACTCGAATTTAGTAATTAATTCCTTATGTCTATTCCATGCTACATATTCATTCTCGGTCAAAAAAACTACGCAACAACTACCATTATATTTAGGCTGCGCAAAATAGCTATCATCATCATATTTATCTAATTCAGATGGTTTAACTTTCACCTCTGCTCTAGGAGGGTATATATAGCTTGGTATATTCATTACTTTTGCGGTTTAAGCATACAAATAGGGTTAACCAATTCAAACACGTTAGCAACTTCTTTGTATTGCCCTAGTGTATCTATTGCACCTTTTTTAATTTCTATTTTTTCAGTCGCTATAATTAAATTGTTTTTATCTTCATCAATCATGTCTGCGCCTAATATAGCATTTGATATTGCCTCTAAATTGCGTTGTAATATTTCTTCATCGAAACTAAATATTTTTGTCTTATTCAGCAATTCAGGTGTAATTGATTCAATAAATTCCGCTTTCTCTGTTGTTACTATCGTGTATTTATCTGTTGCCAAAAACATTACATTTGCGCCAATATTATCTTGTATAATAAAACTTTCGGGTCTTAATTTAGTGGCTTGAAACATCAAGCAAAATTGCTCTCTGCCAAATGATTTTAATTCACCTTCTAACATTTTTTTCTCGGCTTCCAAATTATCTATATCTTGTTTCAGTTGGTTGAATCTTTGCACTTTATTTTCAAGATGCGTTGCAATGATTGTTTTATGTGTTTTACTTTTAACTGATGGCTTTTCTACTTTTTTTGCTGTGGCAAAAATGTTTGATGTTATTGTGTTCATGTTTATTTAGTTTTATTGGGTTTATAACTTAAAATTTCGTTTCTCATGTTATTGTATTTTAATGTTTAATTTTTCAGTTATGAATTTCACGCCATCGTTAAAGCCGTTTATGTATGTATATTCTTTAGTCTTTAAATGCGCCTCGTTTGCTGCTTTAGCTAGTATTTCTTGTGTAATGATACTAGGGTCTATGATGTTGTGGAAGTCGTAAAATAGCTTGTAGTTTCCGTTGATTACTTCCCACCATATATCATAACCTTCTGGAGTTTCATCCCATGTAAACGCATTAATAAGTTCGTCATCGTTATTTACATTTCTTTGTTCCGCTATTTCTCGAATAGGTTGTGGTAGTGTGCTTATTAACTTGCTCATGTTTATTTATTTAAGTTTTGAATGTTAGCTAATACCTCATTGAATTTTGCGTTAAATTCTTCGGCTGTGATTTCGATTTCGCAATTATATTCAAATTCTAATACTTTTATCTCCAAGTTATCAGGGATAAACTTTATAGTTTTCCCCTCTTGTGTAATTTTGCTGTAATACAAGCCGCTTACTGATTTTGAGTAATAAGGTAATGTAACCTGTGTTGCTTCTGTTTTTGTTGTTGTAACTTGAATTGTTGTTGTTGTTTTCATTGTGTTTTTATTTTAAAGTTTAATTAATCCATTTGGTGAATGCTCTCT
>Ga0208363_1000006_pt1 | contig 70890 bp, 51 predicted proteins | sample LakMenEpi03May11_FD_150666 | JGI IMG/M metagenome (GOLD analysis project Ga0208363, IMG submission 150666) | Freshwater microbial communities from Lake Mendota, WI - 03MAY2011 deep hole epilimnion (SPAdes) | ecosystem: Environmental > Aquatic > Freshwater > Lake > Epilimnion/Euphotic zone ...
ACTGTTTGCATACCCGATGATCATGATGTAGGGCATGGAAATGTGTGGGGTGAGAACGGAAAGAAATCGGTTACGCCCGGCGATGCGGATGGTGGATATCGATACCCAGTTGAATATGTGAATCAGGTACAAAGGCAGCAATCGTGGAACTTGCCTGATCCGGTTGATCCCGCGCCCGTTGACAGAGGCATTGGGGTTTATTTCACACGCATTACTGTTGGTGGAGTGGATTTTGCAATTCTAGAAGATCGAAAATTCAAGACCGGGCCAGATGGGAAGATTCCCAAGATGGGACCCCGCCCTGATCATATCAATGATCCCAAGTATGATCCTAAAACGATCGACCTTCCGAACCTTCAATTGCTGGGTGCCAGGCAGGAAAAGTTTTTGCAAAACTGGGGTCAGGATTGGACGGGCGCACAGATGAAGTGCGTTCTTTCTCAGACTGCTTTTTGTGGTGCGGTGCATATGCATGGTGGGCGAGACAGCAGATTGCTCGCAGATTTGGATTGTAATGGTTGGCCCCAAACCCCGCGCAATAAGGCTTTGGAGCTTATTCGCAAGGCATGGGCCGTGCATCTGTGTGGTGACCAGCATCTTGCTGTAACGGTCAAGCATGGTATAAAAGATTTTGGAGATGGCCCATATAGTTTTACTGGCCCTGCTCTGGTGAATACGATTTATGGGCGTTGGTGGCATCCCCTTGATGAGAAAGCAGGCCCCAACCCTGTTAAAGGGAGCCCGCTGCCATGGACGGGGGATTTTCTGGATGGCTTGGGCAATAAGATTTCAATGATGGCTTACGCAAACCCGGAAGATATGACGGATGAAAAAAAACGCTCGGATGGATATGGTATTGCTAGGTTTAACAAGAAGAGTCGCACCATCACTTTTGAATGCTGGCCTCGTTTTAGTGATGTAAGAATGGGGGACAAGGCACAGTTCCCAGGTTGGCCCATCAAGGTTGCAATGGATGCAAACGATGGCAGAAAAATTGTGGGCTATCTTCCGGAGATAGTTTTTGAAGAGGGTGTGAATGGTGTGGTTCAGGTGGTGGAGGAAAAAACCGTAGAGGTTCTTTACACGGTGCGCACTCAAGGTGGGAAATTCTCTCCAAGGGTTTATGCCGAAGGAAAGTACACTGTGAAAGTTGGTAAGGATAAACCTGATGCTCAAACCCTGAAGGGATTGGAACCCATGCCTGGTAGTAATTCTGTCCAGAAAAAGATTAAAATAACACTTTAAGGACTCATTGAATGACTCATGGCATTGCAAGGGGAGAAGATATTGCCTTAGCCAACCTTCCGGAGATCATTCGAAATGCCGCTGACAAAGCGATTCTTAATGCTATCATGCCCATTATGATTACCCTGCCCATTATCTTCGAGTAAGTATCCTATTCAAGAAACCTTTTTGGCGCAGCGAGATCTCGGGTTCATACTTTATAATCGATGCTTTTGGTGGATGTTGTGTCTACGATGAATCATCGCGAGAAACCGAAGGCGAGTATGGGTCGCTCGGTTGGCTTATTGCAGGGGAGCAAGCTTTAACCCTATGCAACCTAAATGATTCCCAGCTCACTGAACTTGTTTTGGAAAATCTGCCTGCCTGCCTGCAGCATAGTCGATCCTTGGTGTTAGAATCTCAGGTGCATCGCTATGCGGGTGCAGGAGGGCCGTATGGACCGAAAGTCTGGCGAAGTCACTTCGGGGTCAGCCTTGGAAAAAGGGCTTGGTAATGAAGCTTTTCAAAACATCCCCACAGATGGAATCAAGGCAATGTTGCTGACAGATTCCAAGAATGAAAAGATTGCTCAAATCCAAGTGCTGCGGGCAGGCAGCAAAAAAGCAAATTGAACTCGTGTCTCAAAGATTCTTATTTGCAGTTACCATAGCCCTATGAGAAGGTAGGGTCTTGGGTCTGGCCTGTTTAAAATTCCAGATGAGATTGAATCATGGATAAGACGTTACCAATTGCTTTTGTGTTTTTATTGATCCCGCTTGCAGCGTTTGCACTTGAGTACCCGTGGAAAACTGCGGAGCCTCAAAAGACCGGTTGGCCCCTGACCGAGGAAGAGCGCAAGTTCGTTTTGAAACCTGAGCATGAAAGACGCCCAGGATCTGAATCTAAGAAACATCTTCCTCCGATGTGGCCTGTCTGCCCATCTGCAGGCAACTTTGGTGGGTCAAGCTGGATTGATATACATACTAAACTCATTGATCATGTGCGTGCCAACAAAGGCCCTGTTGATATCCTGCTTCTTGGAGATAGTATCACTCAGCAATGGGGCGGGCCTCTTGAAAACAAACCTTTGAATGCAGCGTGGCAGAAACAGTTTGGGAAATATAAAACGATCAATCTTGGGATAGGTGGTGAGAAATCGCAGAATTTGTTGTGGAGGCTTGATCACGGTGGTGTTGAAGGGATTGATCCTAAGGTTGTTATCGTTCTTATTGGAAACAACAATATGTTTTTTGTAGGTGAAACAGGTGTGGAAGCAGCAGCAAAAGGCGTTCAGATGTGTGTTGCCAACGTCCGCGAGAAATTTCCGAAGGCTGATGTGATTGCTGTGAAAATATTCCCTGCTCATGCGCCTGGCAATGCCTTCTACGAGAACATCAAGAAAACTAATGCTGCCCTAGATACTCTTAAATTAGATAGCGATCCGAAAGTGCAGGTGCTTGATATCAGTGCTGAAATGCTTGAAGCTGATGGTTCGCTTAAGAAGAGTTTGTTCACAGCCGACAACATTCATCTTTCTCAGGAGGATGGGTATGGGTTCTTTGCTGGCAAGTTAAAACCATTGGTCGAAAAGATTTTTGGGGGCCAAAGGCCTTGATGATAATGTGACGTTTGCAAGTTGTTTTAAATTTATTGATAGTTAGCTTTAAAAGAATGAGGAGTGATCTTGTTATGAAATACCTTTCCCTTTTATTTTCTGTTCTTGTTTTGGCACCTTTGTGCGCCCAGACGCCTGCAGAAAAACCAGCACACCTTTTTATTCTTTCCGGGCAATCGAACATGGCGGGGATGGACCCTAAACTTGGGTTGGAACCCGAAGGTGCTTTACTCTTTCCCAATGCCAATGTCGCCTATATCAAGGTGGCTGCTGGTGGTCAACCTATTCGCTATTGGGTTGCGGAGTGGGATGAAATTGCCAAGAAACATGGTGTTGATGTTGAGAAGGTTCGTGCCACGGATAAAAACAAAGGAACAGTTTATTATAAGCCGATATTGAATCAGTTTGAGATGCTCTTGAAAAAGTATCCCAATCCCGCATCGGTCACTTTCTGTTGGATGCAGGGCGAGAGTGATGCCAAGAAGAATCTTCAGGAGCCTTATAACGAAGCCTTAAAGCAACTGATCACTAATCTGAGGCGCGATCTTAAGCAACCCGAGATGAAGTTTGTTATTGGAAGAATCAGTGATCATAAAAAAGCCAGTGATGCTCCGTGGGAAGCGGTGCGTCAGGGGCAGGTGAACCTTGCAAAGAGTGATCCCCTTGGCGCTTGGGTGGATTGCGATGATCTTAATAACAAAGTAAAAAATAATGTTACTACGGATGACCTTCATTACACCAAAGAAGGTTACGAACTTCTGGGCCGTCGATATGTTCGTCAGGCTAAATTGCTAATTGAAGGAAAAAAGCCTGCAGAGAATGGGCGGCCTTGATCGGTCTTTGAAAAACTTTCTTGCTAGTGTGCATTGCATCTTTGATAATGTGATCATGTTGTTTAAGTGAGATTTTATTTAGGAACCTAATCATGCCAGTTATTAAAAAGTTGTTGGTTATTGTTGCACTCATGGGCTTTCTGCCCTTGTTTGCTCGCTCTGAGGAAAATGCTCTTTCTGATTCAGAAAAAAAAGCAGGTTGGAAATCCCTCTTTGATGGGAAGACAACCAAAGGTTGGCGCAACTACAAGAAACAAGAAATCAGCAATGGTTGGCAGGTTAAAGATGGTGCATTAACTCGTGCGGATAAAGGTGCGGGCGATATTATCACTACCGAAAAATATGAAGAGTTTGAACTTTCGCTGGAATATAAGATTTCCAAGGGTGGAAATAGTGGCATCATGTTTCATGTGATTGAACAAGCTGGGCCACCTTGGCATTCAGGCCCTGAAATCCAGATTCAAGATAATGTTGATGGGCATGACCCACAGAAAGCAGGCTGGCTTTACCAGCTTTATCAGCCAGCAAACGATCCTAAAACTAATAAAACCATCGATGCTACCAAACCTGTAGGGCAATGGAATCATGTCAACTTGATCATTGCCAAGGATAAATGCGAATTGAATATGAATGGTATTCGATATTGGACTTGCAAGCTTGGCAGCCCTGATTGGAACGAAAAACTTGCTAAGAGTAAGTTTGCGAAGTTAGAGATGTTTGCCAAAGCGGGTCAGGGTTTTATCTGCCTTCAGGATCATGGCGACATGGTTTCATATCGCAATATTAAGATTCGAACTTTGAATAGCGCTGCTCCGATTGTGGATCCTGTTGATGGGAAGAAAAATGTTTCATTGGCTCCTGGTTTTCCCAATGTAAAGTGGTTGGGTTGGGAAGAAGTTGATGAAAAGGGTAAAGTTCAGCCTTTAAGGCCGATTATTATTACCAATCCTGGTGATGGTACGAATCGGGTTGTTGTTGCTATGCAGCAGGGGCAGATTCATATCATTCCGAATAATTCTAAGGCGGAGAAGTCCAAGATCTTTCTGGATATAAGTTCCAAGGCCCGTTATATCGATAAAGAAAATGAAGAGGGGCTTTTGGGTCTTGCGTTCCATCCCGATTATAAAAAGAATGGCGAATTCTTTGCCTATTACACAGTGAAACATACGCCACATTTGTGTGTGATTTCCCGATTCAGGGTTTCCAAGGATAATCCTGATCAAGCTGATCCTGCCTATGAAGAAGTGCTGCTTGAAATCCAACATCCTTTTTGGAATCACAAGGGTGGCACGCTTGCGTTTGGCCCAGATGGGTGCCTTTACTGTGCGATTGGGGATGGTGGCGATGGTAATGATCCCTACAACAACGGTCAAAATCTAGGTACTCTTTTAGGCAAAATCATTCGTATCGATGTTAATAAAAAAGATACGGGTATGAAGTATTCGATTCCTAAGGATAATCCTTTTGTGGGCCAGAAAGCTGCACCAGAGATTTTTGCCTACGGACTTCGCAATGTATGGCGCATGGCTTTTGACAAATCCACAGGCAACCTTTGGGCTGCAGATGTTGGTCAGAATCTGTGGGAAGAAATCAACATTATAAAGAAGGGTGGAAATTATGGTTGGGCTATTCGTGAAGGTGCCCACCCCTTTGGGAATTATGAATCTAAATCGGCCCAACCTCTGATCGATCCTATTTACGAATACGATCATCGGGTGGGCAAGTCTATCACCGGTGGTTTTGTTTATCGGGGTAAAAAGATTCCTGAGCTTCAAGGGCACTACCTTTATGCTGATTATATTTCGGGAAAGGTTTATGCCTTGAATTATGATAATAAAACCAACAAGGTCTTGGGTAATTACTCTATTCCAAGCCCGATGTTTCCCATTATTACCTTTGGTGAAGATGAGGAAGGTGAAGCATATTTCGCAGTGGTTACCGGCAACGGTAAAGGTATCTACAAGCTATTACCAGGCGAAGCCGCAACTTCAAAAGTTTCTGCCACTAATTCGGTTGTAGAACCTTCCACTGATTTTAATGGGAAGCAAGAACGCTTTGGCAAACTTAAATATATGTTAAGCAGGCTTAAGAAGTAAGCAGGCCGATACTTTCGGATTTTTAAATATGAACTCGATTAAAGTTGCAGTTGTGGGAACCGGTTTCATGGGGTGGGTTCATATCGAGGCCCTTCGAAGGCTAGGCATCGGCATCTCTGGTGTGCTTGGTTCGAACCCCGAAAAAACCAAAGCCTTTGCCCTAAAAACCGGTATCACAAAAGCCTATGCTTCTTATGAAGAAGTGCTTGCAGATTCCAATGCTGGTTCTGTTCATCTGGGTGTTCCCAATAAGTTTCATTTTCTGATGGCGAAGCAGGCATTGGAAGCTGGAAAGCATGTACTTTGCGAAAAACCTCTCGCAATGAACATAGCAGAATCTGCTGCTTTGGTTGCGATAGCTGCGAAGTATCCCAAACAAGCAGCGGGGGTTAATTATAACATCCGGTATTACCCCCTTTGCATCGAGGCTAAAGATCGTGTTCGCAAAAAAGAGCTAGGCGATATCTTTCATATCACAGGAAGTTATTCTCAGGATTGGCTCCTTCACGATACGGATTACAACTGGCGCGTGCTTGATTCTGAAGGTGGGGAACTTCGTGCGGTTTCAGATATTGGTACCCATTGGCTCGATCTGATTTATTTCATTACTGGGCTTGAGGTGGAATCGGTTTGTGCAGATTTGCAAACCGTTCATCCCGTTCGTAAACGGCCCAAGGGCGAGATCGCAACCTTTCAGGGTAAGGGCCAGGCTTTTGTTGATACGGAGAATATTCCGATCACCACGGATGATTATGGATCCATTCTTTTGCGTTTCAAGGGTGGGAAGAAGGGTTTGCTTTGGGTTTCGCAAGTTAGTGCTGGGCATAAGAACTGCCTGAGATTTGAAATTGCAGGTTCAAAACAAGCAGTCAATTGGAATAGCGAAAAGCCCAACGAAATCATATTCGGAAATCGTGATAGGGCGAATGAGATTTTGCTTCGTGATCCTTCGTTGCTTGGAAATGAAGCGAGAAAGTTTGCAGACTATCCGGGCGGGCATGACGAAGGTTATGATGACTCCTTCAAGATGTGCTTCAGGGGTTTTTATGATGCAATTGCATCTGGAAAAACAGGCCCTGATGCGCAATACCCCACCTTTGCAGATGGGCATCGTGAAATCGTTTTGTGTGAAGCAATCCTTCAAAGTCATCGTGAACAATGCTGGATTAAAGTGAAAGAGTAAACCAATGCAACTAGGATTTGTCAGCGCAATCGTCCCGGAGTTATCTTTGGAGCAAGTCTTCAAGATCGCCAGCGAAGAAGGTTATGATTGTGTGGAATTAATGTGCTGGCCTGTGAGCAAGGCGGAACGCCGTTATGCTGGGATTACGCATGTTGATGTGACTGACTTTGATAAGAACAAAGCGATTGAGGTTAATGCTCTTGCTTCGCAGTATAAGGTGAAGATTAGTGGTTTGGGTTATTATCCCAATCCGCTATCACCTGATGAGGCAGAGGCAAATACCGCCTGTACTCACATTAAAAAAGTAATCGAGGCAACTGCGCTTTTAGGCATCAACCAGATGAATACTTTTGTGGGAAGAGATTACACAAAAACAATTGATGAAAACTGGCCTCGTTTTCTTGCGACTTGGAGGCCTTTGGTTGAGTTTGCGGAATCATTGGGAGTACGCATCGGTATTGAAAACTGCCCGATGTCGTTTGGTCGGGATGAATGGCCGGGGGGTAAGAACCTTGCGATTTCCCCTGCGATATGGCGTAGGATGTTTGCTGATATTCCTAACTCGAACTTTGGTTTAAACTTTGATCCTTCGCATTTTCCTTGGCAGATGATGGACTATCTCAAGCCGCTCAATGAATTCTCCAAGCGTATTTTTCATGTGCATGCAAAGGATGTGCGGGTTGATAGAGATCGCATTGATGAGGTGGGGATTCTTGCATACCCGAAGGAATATCATGTGCCTAAACTGCCCGGGATGGGCGAAGTGAACTGGGGGAAATTTTTCTCGGTGCTGGGCGACACGGGCTATGATGGCCCTGTTTGTGTTGAAGTGGAAGACAGGGCTTATGAAGGTTCTTTGGAATCACGCAGAGCTGCGCTTACGCAAAGCCATACTTTCTTGCGTAACTACATTCCAAGGCGCAAAGTTTAATGCCCGCGAATCAAATACTTGCTGGGATTGATCTTGGTGGTACCAATATTACGGCGGGGTTGGGCGATCTCACTGGCAATATTTTGCTGCAGCGTAGCATTCCTACACTTTCAGAAAATGGGCCTGAAGATGTTCTTCGCAGAATGGCTTCCCTTGTAAAAAATCTGGCGGAAGAAGTTGGCTATAAACCAAGTGCCCTTGGTATTGGGATTCCCGGCTTAGTTGATCCTACACTTGGCAAAACCTTGTTTCTACCAAACATGCATACTCAATGGCGGGGCGTTTGCGTTCGTGAAATACTTGAAAATTCATTGGGGTATTCGGTTCGTATTTTGAATGATGTTCGTACTGCAACATTAGGTGAGATGAAATTCGGGCTGGGGAAAAATGTTTCCAACATGGTGTTCTTTTCTCTGGGCACTGGCATAGGTGGCGGAATAGTTATTGGCGGGAAACTTCTGCTTGGTCCCTTGGGTTCTGCAGGGGAAATAGGCCATCAAACCATTCTTCCCAATGGGCCTTTTTGCGGGTGTGGGAACCAGGGCTGCTTGGAAGCGCTATGTAGTGGGCCAGCAATCATAGCGGAGGGCGTTCGGCTTTTTAAAATCGGCCAGGCTCCGAAGTTGGTTGGTATTTGTGCCAACGATATTAGAAATGTTTCGCCGGAAACCATGGTAAAGGCTGCGAAGGAAGGTGATGAAGCTGTGAGTGCTGGAATATATCATATTGCAACTCTTCTTGGCATTGGTGTTGCCAACATGGTAAGTTCGTTGCATCCGGAATTGGTGGTGCTGGGAGGCGGGGTTTCAAAAATGGGAGATTTGCTTCTTGCGCCTGTGCGAAGTGTTGTTAAACAGAGGGTGCGGATGTTTCCAGTCGATGATGTTCGGATTGAATTATCATCTGTGGGAGAGGGCGCAGGGTTGTTGGGTGCGATTGCACTTGCGGATTTTAAAAACTTAGGAGTTGGAACTGATGAGCTACACTTATAAAGATATTTCAAAGATGATCGATCATTCTCTTTTGACCCCGACCCTCACGGTCCAGGAATTGGAAGCAGGGATTGCCCTTGCGATTGATTACGATGTTGCAAGCATTTGCATCATGCCTTATTACCAGCGAAGGTGTGCGGATTTACTCAAGGGCACAGGAATCAGGGCAAGTACTACCATTGGGTTTCCACATGGTGCAAACACTACTGCAATAAAAAAGATGGAAGCTGAACGAGCCATCGCTGATGGGTGCGAAGAACTTGATATGGTTGTGAACATAAGCCAGGTGTTGAGCCAACGCTGGGATTATGTGCGCGAGGATATTAAGGTGGTGATCGATGTTGCTCATAAAGCAGGTCAAAAAGTGAAAGTCATTTTTGAAAACAGTTTTTTGAAGGATGAGCATAAGATCAAGCTTTGTGAAATCTGCAGTGAATTGAAGGCGGATTGGGTGAAGACTTCCACGGGGTATGGTTCAGGCGGGGCAACCATCGATGATTTGATTTTGATGCGCAAGCATGCTGCCCCTTCGGTTCAGGTTAAAGCAGCGGGTGGCGTGAGGGACTTTGCAAAAATGTTGGAAGTGCGCGCTTTGGGGGTCAGCAGGGTTGGTGCTAGCAGAACCAGAGAAATGCTGGAAGAGTGCAGAAAAGTAATGGGACTACCCGTTTTGCATGCCGTACCTGGCACAGTTGCAGGCTATTAATCGTAGAGCGACTAAACTAAATTTGCCTAAATTGCTGGGTCGCTGTAATCTTTTTAATCGATATATTCGACACTTTCATTAATTTTTGCTATAGATAATATTATGGGTCTACGCAACTTGAGAAGATCGTGCTGTTGTGATCTTAATAGGTCGATTATTAAACGAAACTGCTCACTCTTTTAAGGTTTAAAACGATGTTAAAATTTAATCGCATTAGTTTCTTTTCTGTAATTGGAGTTGCGACATTGTTTACAGGTCTTGCAGGATTTGCAAGAAGTGAAGAGGCGGTGAAAAAAATCACTTTGGCAGAAGCGCTGGAGTTGATGAATGCAAACCATCCAAGAATACATGCAGCGGAAGCGAGTTTGAGGGGTTCGGAAGCGGGAGCACGCGGGGTACAAAACCTTCCTTTTTTCGCCAAGCTTTCGCCAGATATGAAGTACAGGAGACAACAGTCCGAGTTGGGGATAGAGGTTGCGGATGCAGGGTTGAGGCAGGAAATCAGGGACACATCCTATGGGGTGGCCCGGAGTTACTTTTTAGTTATTTATTCGAAGCAGCAACGTGATTTGAGCGAGCAAGTGCTTGATATTTTAAGCAAGAACATCAAAGCGCTTGAATTAAAGATGGTTCTCAAAAAGACGCCTGAAGATGATATCAAACTTCAAAAATTAAAGTTGGGTGTGGTTGAGGCTAAGCATAAGAATGCATTAGCTAATACGGGGTTTGAAAGGGCCAAGGCTTTATTAAGAGAAGAAGTAGGTGGCAGAAATAAAATCGGTCTTATCGAACCCAAGGAAACTGAATTCCCTTCTTATGATCTTTTAGGCCTGCTTACGCCTGAATTTATTGATGAAATGATTGAAAAAACAGTTCTAGTCCGTGATGAGGTTATTAAATCTTCGAAGGCATCCCAAATTCTTGCTTTGGAAGTAAATGCCCAGAGATCTGCTAGGTTTAACCCTAAGTTCAGAACTTTTGCAAGTGGTTCCGATTTGCATTACATTCCGATTGGCGTGCAAGGGCGTGGCGAAAACTTTACTCCTGAAGCCATTACCATTGAAATGCCCTCTTCGCTTGTGGGTAAAAAGTCTGACCGTGTTGCAAGGGCTCAGGCCTTTGCAGATCGTGGCGCTGCTGTCGAGGAAAGCACTAAGAATCTGATCAGGCTTGAAGTGCGCAATGCCTTCGAACTTTTATTGGAAACCCGCACTAATTTTAATGAACTAAAGAAGGTTGAACCGGAGTTGAGAAAAATCATCTCCGAATTGCATGATAACCAATTGAAGTTTTTGAGTGCTGATAATGCAGAATTATTTGAAAAGGCTGGAAAAATGTTGGGGAGTTTTAACCAAACGAAATTCATCACCATGGATAATCTTGCAGATCTCGAGCGTATTACCAGCGGTAATTTCAGTGTTGGGCTTACCTGCCCTGCGACTATCACCAATGATGGTAAGCGGATTAAATAATCCAGATTATTACTTCATGCCCAAGATAACTCTGCATGCCGATGGCATTGTTCTTCCCATAAGGGCGCAACCCGGTGCAAGAAAAAATAGCATTAATGGCGTGCATGATGGTGCGCTTAAAGTTTCAGTTCAAGCTGCGCCTGAAGATGGTAAGGCCAATGACGCCATCATGGAATTGCTGAAGAAAACATTAGGCATCAAAAGAAATCAGATCGAAATCCTCTCGGGCCAGACCTCTCGGGATAAGAAATTCCTGATCCGGGAATTAATGCTTGAAGAACTTGCACAAAAAATCCGCACATTAATCTAAGAGTTCAGGTGTTACCCTTTGAACTCGTGTGCGGTTTTTACGAAAGTTTCGAAGTTGGCAACGGGGGTGGTGCGATCCACTCCATGGTTGAGATTTAAAATGTGACGGGTCCCGCCACCTTTTCGCAGGCATTCTTCCACTGCAATTTTCACCTCTGCAGGGGTTCCTGTGCGCAGGATATTTTCATCCACATTTCCCTGAAAAACTAGATGGGGGTATTTATCCCGTGCTTCTTTAAGATCGTTGCGCTTACCCAAGCTGATTATATCTGCGCCTGTTTCAACTTGTTTATGAAGGTAGGGGCATTCCTTGACAAAAAGAATCCTTGGCGCACCGGTGGCACCTGCAAGAATTCTGCGATGAAAAGGCTGGGCCCATAGATCGTATTCCTTTTCGGTCAGCATACCGGCCCAGGAATCAAAAAGTTGATACGCACAAGCTCCGTGAGCAATCATGGTTTTTAAAAAACCAATGGTTGCGGAGGTAAGCCTTTCAAGAAGTTCATGCCAAATGACGGGTTGTTCTTGGATAAATTTTCGTGTTGCATTGATATCTTTGCCCGTGCCTATGCAGTAGGTTGCCACGGTAAAGGGCGCACCAGCGAAGGCTAGGATTGGCATGGGTTTATCCAAGGTTTTTTGGACTTGGGTTAGCATGCGGGTTACATGGGAATAGGTTTCGGGTTGTGGATAGGGATTTAGTTTTAAAACTGCTTCGAGGGTGCGAACGGGGGAAGCGGGAACCGGGCCGATATTGGGTTGCAATGAAAAAGGCAGTCCCATGGAAACAGGCAGGGTTGTGATATCATAAAAAAGAATCACTGCATCAACTCCAAACCTTACCGGAAGGATTGATGCTTTTGCTGCGAGTTCTACATTTTCAGAAAAATCGTAGAATCCAAGTCCTGATCGGATTTTATGAAACTCAGGATCCCAGCGCCCGGCTTGTCGCATTGCCCAAACAGGGACTCTTTCGATTGTTTCGCCACGTGCAGCGCGAACCAATAAATGATCTTTATTTTTCAATTCTGTAACAGCCATGCGACTACTCCCGACCTCAGGTAAGAACCTAAGATTATTTTATTAGGTTGGAGTCGATTTGGTTCCCCAATAAAGGGTTGCGATGCCAAAAGTGAAGGGTTTCCAAGTTACATGGAGTAATCCTTGATCGCGCATTTTTTGGGCAAATTGCTCGCCATCTGGGAATTGCAGCACACTATTTCGTAAATAGTGGTAGGCATCATCCTTACTTTTGGAAAAAAGCTGGCCTAGAAGGGGAAGCATGCGCTGGAAGTAAAAAAGGTAGAGGTTGCCCAAGAACCAGCCTTTGGGGCGTGAAAATTCAAGGATTGCAACTCGTCCACCTAGTTTAGTTACCCGTATCATTTCCAAAATTCCTGCGTCCGTATCTGAGACATTTCTAATGCCAAAGGCTACGGTTGTCAGCTGGAAGTGATTCTCCGAAAAAGGCAGGCAGAGTGTGTCAGCTTCGAGAAAGAATATTCCCGATCCCCTCTTTTGGTTTTTTTTGTAAGCAGATTCAAGCATGGGAAGGCAGAAGTCGCTGCCTACGATTTTGATTTTTCCTTTGGAAGCGGCGTGATAAGCCAATGCGAGGTCGCCCGTACCCGTACAAACATCGAGAATTGGATCGTTTCCCTCTGGGGGAACCAGTTTTGTCATGCGATTGCGCCAGTAGCGATCGATGTTGAGGCTAAGAAAATGATTCAGGAAATCGTACCAAGGCGCAATGCCTGAAAACATTGCACGAATACGCTTGCCATCTTTGTTGAGTTCCGTCGTCATTAAAAATTTCCCTCTCTGTACAGGTAGAAGACCGTAAAAAGGGGATGAGTGCCAACAAAAAAAGAAGAGGAGCGGTTGGGCTCCCCTTCTTTCAGTTGCACTTTAAAGATTAATTTATCGTGCTTTGAAAAAGATTAATTAAGCAGCTTTCTTAGGTTCTACTGCTTTCTTTTCTTCTTTCTTAGGTTCTGCCATTGGTACAGCAGATCCACCTGTGCAACCTGTGCAACCGCTGCAGCTCTTGGAGCTACGGTTGAACAACTTGTGTCCGCCACCGTTGCAACCATTGCAGCTCTTAGGAGCGCGGTCGAACAACTTGTTACCACCACAGCAGCCCTTAGGAGCACGGTCGAACAACTTGTGTCCGCCCTTGCAGCCATTACAGCTGGACTTTTCAACAACTACGGCGCCGCTGCAACCATTGCAGCTCTTGTGTCCGCCAAGTTCAACAACATCAGCACTGCCACTAAGGGCAACCAACAATACAACACTGTACATTTCACATACTCCATGAAAACCAGGAACCTTTTAACCCCTTCTACCGATTCAGAACAAACCCACAGCGGGCCTGCCAAAAGACTGAACTCACGCTCCTCCCCATTCCATCAAGTGACCAAACAACCTACCCGGATAAACTTTCCTGCTGTTGAGTTTCAACACAGGCCTGCCGGATAAGGCAACCGATGTCTCCTTACATCGTCTCCTTATCGGAGATTGGGCGGAGGAGGGGTTATTTAGATAACATAGTAAAGTCGGGACGATCATTGGTCAAGAATTAAATAGGCAATTTGGCGTAACTTTTCCGGGCAGCTTTTTTAAACCCCTGCGTAGCCCGAATAACCCGAATAATCCTCATGTTTTATCGTTTGCACGCCCTGTTTACTACGGTAAACTGCATCAAACTCCGCTTATTTTTCTCTTGGTTTAAAGGATTTTTTTATGCTCCTACCCTTTTTTGCCCTCCTTTTGCTTGCTGCAGAGCCTTTGGATGCCGATTTCGTACTTAAGGGCGGCCAAATCCTTGATGGAACAGGAAAAATGGCCATTTTGGGTGATATTGCAGTCAAAGGTGAGCGTATTGTTGCGATTGGCTCCTTTTCTGTCCCATCAGGTACAAAAATTTTCGATGTTTCAAAGTTTATAATTGCGCCCGGGTTTATCGATTTACATACCCACAGTGATTACCCGCTTCAAAAAGTGCCTACCAATGCTAATCTTAACTACCTTTTTCAGGGGGTTACCACTGCAGTTACGGGCAATTGTGGTTCTGGGCCTGTTGATACCGAGGCTTATTACAAAGCTCTTTCAAAAGTAAAAGTTGGCAGTAATGTTGCTCATCAAATTCCCCATAACGATGTTCGAAGAGCCGTTATGGGAAACGTAAACCGTGCGCCTTCCGAAGTTGAATTGAAAAAAATGTCGGATCTTGCAACCAAGTCGATGAAAGATGGTGCCTGGGGCCTTTCTACTGGATTGATTTACAACCCGGGTACTTATGCAAAGACTCCTGAATTAATCACGCTGGCAAAAGTTGCTTCTTCCCATGGCGGTTTTTATGCGAGCCATATTCGCGATGAGGGGTCTGAAGTTCTTCCTGCAATAAATGAGGCATTAACTATCGGAAAAGAAGCTAATATGCCTGTGCATATTTCGCATATCAAGGTTTCGGGCAGATCCGTATGGGGCAAATCAGGCGATGTGCTTGCGCTGTTAATGAAGGCAAGAAAGGATGGCATCAAAGTTACAGCAGATCAATACCCCTACATTGCAAGCAGCACCTCGCTTACTGCAACGGTGGTGCCTTCGCGTTTTCGTGAGGGCGAGCGAGCCGAACTGGTGAAAAGATTTGAAGACCCAGAGCTTGGGGTGTCACTTAGAAAAGCGATTTCAAATTCTTTGGAGTCGAAGAATGGGGGCGCAGACTTGCGGATTGCCTACTATGCACCAAAGCCTGGATATGCAGGTAAAAACATCGCAGAGTTGGCAAAAATGACGGGCAAATCTCCGCTTGATATTGTAGTTGAAATAGAAAAAAACGGAGGCGCTCAGATTGTGCACTTTGGCATGAGTGAGGAAGATATGCGCCTGTTCATGACGCAGGATTTTGTTGCCACCGCAAGCGATGGTGGCGCAAAGGTTCCTGACACTTCTTCCGTGCCTCATCCTCGTAATTATGGAACCTTCCCCCGCAAGATTGGTTTTTATTCCATTCAAGAAAAGCTTATTCCACTCGAAAGTGCAATTCGCTCTGCGAGTGGGTTGCCTGCAGATATCATGGGCCTTAAGGATCGTGGTTACTTGAAGATTGGGTATTTTGCAGACATTGTAGTATTTAATCCTGATACTTTTCGCGATAAAGCCACCTACGATAAGCCCCATCAGTATGCCACCGGTATAAGCCATGTTCTTGTTAATGGCACCTTTGCAATTATGGATGGAAAGGCCACTGGAAAGCTGGCAGGTAAACCTCTTAAGAAAACTGAACAGCCCAGATAAGTTTGAGAAATGCTGGCTTCGGTTACTTCCAATACAGATTTGATTGCTGTAAGATAATAAACATGCGAAGACTTTACTTGGTAATACCATTGATTGTTTCACTAACACTTCTTTCGGGATGTGGCGGCGTGGGTATTCGCAAGGGCGATGTTTTAGAATTAAAGCCCGCAGCGTTGAAATCGTGGGTGGAAGGCGTGGCGCATCATGTGCTGCTTCGGGTGAATTTAAAACGCAATTCTGTAGATCGCTGGGTTATGATGCAAGAAGGCGAATCTTTGCCCGAGATAACTATTCTTACAAGTTTTCAAGATGTGGATGGATTATTGAGCGAGCCTTTGGCACAACCATTCTCGAAGGATTGTTGAGCGGGTTCAAACGATCCCTTTCTGGCCTCGGTCGAGACCAGCAAAGTGCCTGAAGGAACGCAAAAAGTTTTTCTAGAGGTTTTCTTCGCAAAACTGCCGGAAGGGGTTCATTCTGAACCTGTTAAACTGGAGTTTGATGTAATTAAACCAATGCCAGAATCTCTTGTCACCTCGCCCTGATAAAATGATTGAATTAGTGTTGATTCATTTTGCTCATTAAATACGGGAAAAATCGTTATGCATTCGATTACAACACTTTGTTTATTATCTTTTGCAATGATGCAGGCCAACCCGCTTGAAGTCTCGATTAAGAATCTAGAGGGCAAGGCTGCAAAGTTGGCAGTTCATGCAGGTAGCAAGGCTACGGTCGTTGTTTTCATGCAATTTGAATGCCCGATTAGTTCAGAATACAGCACAGAACTAGCCCGACTCGCAACCCTCTATGGTTCCAAGGGTGTTAATTTTATTGGGGTGATTCCCAATGCGGATGAAGACGCAGTGTTAAAGAAAGATGCTAGCGAGTATAAAATTGGGTTTCCAGTTCTTCATGATGCCAAGCTGATATTGGTGGATGCTTTAGGTGCAAAGATTACGCCCGAGGTTTTTCTTTTGGATTCAAAAGGGGCTGTCGTTTACTCGGGAAGAGTGGATGATTCTTGGACAGAACGCTTGCGCAGGAATGTTGCGCCCAAGAAAAAAGATCTTATCGATGCGATTGAATCTTATCTTGCGAACAAAGCACCTGAGATAAAAAAAACCGATGCGGTGGGTTGCCCTATTAGCAGGCCATTGCCCAAAGTTTCAGAGGGCAAAGTAACTTATCATCGTGATATCGCCCCGATTATTCAGGAAAAATGTCAAGCATGCCATCGTCCGGGAGAAGTCGCACCCTTTTCGTTGACTAGCTTTAATGATGCGGTGCGCTGGAAAGATCTTCTTGTGGAAGTGGTAGAGAAAAAACAGATGCCACCTTGGTTGCCTAGTGGCGGGTTGCACTATCGGGGTGAACGCAGAATGAGCGATGCAGAAACTTCACTGCTGCGCAACTGGGTGAAGGGAGGATGTGCAGAAGGCGATTTTGCTAATGCACCATTGCCCAAGCGGTTTACCGAGGGTTGGCAATTGGGAGAGCCCGATTTGATTTTGGAAGCCTCTGAAGATATGGTGTTGGCAGCTACAGGCAAAGATCTTTTCCGCTGTATGGTTTTGCCCACAAATCTTACTGAAGACAAAATTGTGGTGGCTTACGAATTTAGGCCGGGCAATCGAAGGGTGGTTCATCATACCCTGCATTATCTTGATAAAGCGGGTAAAGGCAGGGATTTGCAAAGCAGTTGGAAGGAAAAGAATGGTGTGGGAGAAACCAAGGGAGATCATGGCCCTGGTTATACTTCTGCGATGGGTGTTGGGTTTCCTCCTTCGGGAGAAATGGGTGGTTGGGCGCCCGGCATATCTCCTAAGTTTCTTCCCGAGGGCATTGGTTATTTCCTTCCCAAGGGATCCGATTTTATTGTTCAGATGCATTACCATCGTACAGGCAAGGAAGAAAAAGATCGCTCTCGCGTTGGGCTTTACTTTGCTAAGAAACCTGCAAAGCGTTATGTGCAGCCTCTTGTGATTCCTGGTCAGTTTCTTGTCATCCCTGCAAATAAGCCCGACTATACGGTTCGCAATACCGTCTGGCTTGCTCAAGAAGTATTATTGCATTCTGTCGATCCTCATATGCACCTTATCGGTAGGAAATTTGTTATGAATGTAACTCAGCCAGGTGAAAAAACTTTTGAAGCTATTCGTATTGATTCGTGGGACTACAACTGGCAGGAGATTTATTTCCTCAAGGAACCAATGAGGCTAAAAGAAGGCACCAAAATTGAGATCGAAGCTGTCTTTGATAATACCAACAACAATCCGCACAACCCTAGCACCCCGCCCAAGTGGGTTAAGTTTGGCGAGCAGACCACCGATGAAATGTGCTTTATGTTCCTGGGGATTACTACGGATGATAATTCGCGTGTTGCAGTTCGAAGGGTGGAAAATGGCCCCATCATCAAAAGGGCTGGGAAGATTGGCCCTGCTAATCAACCTGATTAAAGTTATGGTCAGCCTATAAGCGCGGTTATATTCTAACGGTTTACTTAACTTCATGAGATTTTTTAATGACTATTCGAACTCTTTCTGTTGGCCATAGCCCAGACCCTGATGATGCCTTTATGTTTTATGCCCTTGCGCACAATAAGATTCCCACCGGGAATCTCGCTTTTGCTCATCAGCTTCAAGATATCGAAACCCTCAACCGCAGATGCTTGAATCAGGAACTCGATATTTCCGCTATCAGCCTTCACGCCTTCGCTTATTTATCTGATAAGTATGCGTTGTTATCTTCGGGTTGCAGTATGGGCGATCGCTATGGCCCGATGGTGGTAGCGAAAAAAGCGTACACCATTGATGAACTTAAAAGCCTGCGTATTGCGGTGCCTGGCACACTAACAACAGCTTTTCTTTCTCTGAGTTTGCTTTTAGGCAGTAAGTTTCAATACGAAATCGTTCCGTTTGATGAAATTCTAAATGCTGTAGAGCAAGGGAAAGTAGATGCGGGCCTTATTATTCACGAAGGCCAGCTGACGTTCCAGAACCAAGGGCTTAAGCTGGTTGTTGATTTGGGCGTTTGGTGGTATGAAAAAACAGGCCTACCTCTTCCTTTGGGTGGAAATGTCGTGCGTAAAGATTTAGGTGCAGACATTATCTCCGAAGCCAGCAGGCTTATTCGTGAAAGTATTCACTATGGGCTTGATCATCGCAAGGAGGCCCTTGCCTATGCCTTGCAGTATGGCAGAGATCTCGATACCGGGTTGGCAGACAAGTTTGTGGGCATGTATGTGAACGATTGGACAGTGGATTATGGTGAAAAAGGCCGTAAAGCGGTTCAGCTGCTCTTAACTGAGGGGCATAAGGCGGGGGTAATTCCGCACCCTGTTATAGTAGAATTTGTTTGATTTGCCTATTTTGTTGCCATTATTCTGCTTGTTTTGTGGCAAAAAGGTTCGTAGTCCGGATATACTACTATGAGAGGCATGATTATTCGGGGAACACTCTCACTTCCCCTTTTATAACGTTTGAAAATCGCTATAGTTAAATGACCTAACGGTTTTATTACCCCTTCAGGAGGGATTTGGATATGAGTGAGCATAAAGGCCAAGGCCATCTTCAATCAGGCGCTGAAATTCTTGTTCAGTGTTTAATCAATCATGGCGTAGATGTTATTTTCGCCTACCCAGGCGGTGCTAGCATGCCCCTTCACCAAGCTCTTACCCGAGTCTCGGATAAGCTTCGTACCATTCTTCCAAGGCATGAACAAGGTGGCGCATTTGCTGCTGAAGGCTATGCTCGAACCACTGGCAAAGTTGGCGTTTGTATGTCCACCAGCGGACCAGGCGCAACTAATTTTGTCACCTCCCTAGCTGATGCCAAAATGGATTCCTGCCCCATCATGTGCATCACTGGCCAAGTGAGCACGCCAGTTATTGGCACCGATGCGTTCCAAGAAACCCCGATCGTTGAAGTTTGCAGGGCTGTTACCAAGCATCATTATCTGATCTTGCGAACCGAAGATATTACCCGGGTTATGAAAGAAGCTTTTTACATTGCTACTTCAGGTCGCCCTGGCCCCATCATTGTTGATGTGCCCAAAGATGTGCAGATGCGCAAAATTGTTGCAGACTACGATCCACCTATGAACTTGGCGGGTTATGCACCTGATCGCAGAGCCACTCGTGAAGAACTCGAAAAACTTCTCGAAATGCTTCGTGCCAGTAAAAAACCCATCATCTACGCAGGCGGTGGGATTATCAGTAGCAATGCAGCACAACACCTTAAAGCCTTTGCTGAGAAAACTGGCATTCCTGTTGCCATGACTCTCCTCGGCCTTGGTGGCTTCCCTGCTGAGCATTTCCTTAGCCTTGACATGCTAGGCATGCATGGCACCGTTTACAGCAATTATGCCATTAACGAAGCCGATCTTCTTCTCGCCTTTGGCGTTCGCTTTGATGACCGTGTTACGGGCAAAGTAAGTGAATTCGCCAAGCATGGTAAAATTGTTCATTTGGACATCGATCCCTCTGAACTTAATAAAATCAAGAAGGCCGATTTGCCAATTCATGGCGACATCTGTCTGGCGTTGCAAGATCTTGTTCGCATGATCGATGCCCGCCCTAAGGGTTCTCCATCGCTTACTGCAGGCCATCAAGAATGGATCAAGCAGGTTGAACACTGGCGTGCAACCGAGCCACTCCGTTGCGAAGCTCGCGAAGATGCGATCATTCCTCAGATAGCAATCAAGCGCATGTGGGAACTTCTTAAAGAACGCAACATGCTTGATGATACTATTGTTACCACGGGTGTTGGCCAGCATCAGATGTTTGCTGCCCAGTTCTTTAAGTTTAATTCTCCTCGAACCTGGATTACCAGTGGTGGTCTTGGATCTATGGGCTTTGGTTTGCCTTCTGCCATGGGTGCGCAGGCTGCCAATCCTCTTAAGACCGTTATCGATGTCGATGGCGATGGTAGCTTCCTAATGAATGTTCAGGAACTTGCAACTTGCTTCACCGAAAAGCTTCCTGTCAAAGTGCTGCTGCTCAACAATCAACACCTTGGCATGGTGGTTCAGTGGGAAGATCGCTTCTTCGAAAGTAATCGTGGCCATACTTATTTGGGTGCTGGGTTTGATCAGCCCCCCTACCCTGACTTTGTAACCATTGCCAAGGGTTTTCGAGTAGCTACTAGGCGCATCACCGATCCAAAAGATCTTGATGAAGCCCTTATCGAAATGATTGAATCGAAAGGCCCTTACCTCCTTGATGTGATGACTCCTCATCAGGAACATGTATTGCCTATGATTCCTTCCGGCATGACCGTTAAGGATATCATCAAGGTGTAATGTGTGTTTGTCGGTAACGATCAACGAAAGCCTGAGGGGTAAACTCCTTCAGGCTTTTTTGTTTTATCATTCCTCACTATTTAGACTTCAAACCACATAAAGGCTTCAGTTTGGGTTTGTGGTTTGCAGAAGTTTAGTTATAATCATAGATTGTATCATCCCTGCAATGGTTTTGATTTGTTTCGGGATACGATATACAGTTTGCTAATTCATCCCTTGTGTTTCCGTAGCTACCAACATGATTAACCGCTTTATAATCTTAATACTAATGTGTTTGCTCCTTACTTCGGGGAGTGCATCAGCTCAATCCTCTTTCGAGAAAGAGGTTCAGCCCTATCTTAAAACACATTGCATCCGTTGCCATAACGCAGAGAAGCAAGAGGGGGATTTTCGGATTGACCGTTTATCACCCGAAGTAGGAATGAAAGACGCCTCACATTGGGCCGAAATTATTGAGCGTATCAGTTCGGGCGAGATGCCGCCCAAAGAGGTTAAGAAGCGCCCAACGGCAGACGAAAGCGCAAAGGTTATTCAGTGGCTTTCAGCACGCATTAAAGAGGGCGAAGCTGCTCGCTTGGCTAAACGGGCTCGCGTTTCTTATCACCGCCTAACGCGTGAAGAATATGTCAACTCGGTTCGAGATCTCATTGGCGTTGAGTATGATGCAGCCGATCCAGGCGGTTTACTTGAAGACCCCGAATGGAATGGCTTCGAACGATTAGGTTCGGTCCTCACTCTTTCCCCAACACACATTGAAAAATATATGGCTGCCGCTGAAGCAGTACTTGCTGAAGCGTATCCCGATAAGAAGGTTGAGTATCGCGACTTAAGTATTCGGGCAGCCACCGTAGGGCCCAAGCAGCCTCACTACGAGCGCCTAGAAAAAGCTGGCCTGCTCGATAAGGTCCGATATCCTCTTACCACTGCAGGTGAACTTTTTCGTGCATCAAACCCCTTCCGTGGGTCGCCTGATCGCGCATTTCCCGGAGCTGGTATTTATGAAATCAGCTATACGGTCGTCGGGTTAAAACCAGAAGACCAAAGGCCGCCTCGCATGCAGGTATACGAACACAAGCTCGACCGGATATTGTTTGAGCGGGATATCATAGCCCCTGAAGATAAGCCGACTACCGTCACCTTTCGAACCCATCTCGTCCGTCCCCCCGAGATTCATGTGATCAACATTGCTGCGGGGCCACGCCATCCTCGAAACAACGGGGATAGTAGGATTCCGTTTGTAACTACTGCCGATCCACTCGCGCCCTGGCAGATGAAGATTGTTGATCAACAGGGCCTGCCGCGGGTTCCCATTCTTATCCTAGATTCGATTTCTATGCGGGGCCCCATTGTGACCGAGGAAGAGCAACGCAGGCGTGATGACTACATGGCAAAGACTTCCGGAAATATGGATCAAGCTCGTGCTGGACTCGAGGCCATGGCAAAACGAGCGTTTCGACGACCTCTAAAAGAAGGCGAATTACAAACCTACATGAAGATTGTGGAGGGAGAAATCGCTGCAGGGGCAAAGTTTGTTGATGCTACTAAATCAGCGATGACCGCGATCCTCTGCTCTAAGAGCTTTCTCTTTATGGCGGAAGGCGATCAGAGCGCAGAACGGAATACCTTGAACGACTGGGAACTCGCATCGAGATTGTCCTATCTCGTATGGAGCACCATGCCAGATGATGAACTTTTAAAAGTAGCGCAAGAAGGCAAGTTGCATAATAAGGATGAATTACAAAAACAACTGGCCCGATTGTTGGCCGATCCTAGATCGGAACGCTTTACGAAATCGTTCCCGACACAATGGTTGCGATTGCGCAAAGTCGGTATGTTTGCGCCCGATAAAAAAATCTATCCCAATTACGATCGCCATCTCGAAAAAAGTATCATCGAAGAACCACTCGCATTTTTTAGTCAGGTGTTGAAGCAGCGTTTAACTCTGCGTGAATTTATCGATTCTGATTGGACGATGGTGAATCCTCGTCTTGCTGAGTTCTATGGCCTGCCATCTGTTTCTACAGATGAATTCCAGCGAGTTTCGCTCAAACCCGAAGATAAACGCGGTGGATTACTTACCCAAGCGTCGATTCTTTCGCTTACCTCGGATGGCACGCGGCATCGTCCGGTTCATCGCGGTGTTTGGTTATCGGAATCGATTCTTGGTAAATCACCACCACCACCGCCAGCGAATGTAGACCCTATTCAGCCAAACCCGCTCACTGCTCCAAAAGCAACAATTCGCATGAAGCTTGCTGCCCATGTTCATGATCCTAGGTGTGCTTCATGCCATAGGAACATTGATCCACTGGGTATGGCATTTGATAATTACAATGCCATCGGTGAATGGCGCACCCACGAAAAAGTAGAAGGAACCGGGGATGATCCGCTAGTGAATGCAACAGGCGTATTGCCCGATGGCCGACCCTTTGCCAATGCTAAAGAGTTTAAGCAGTTATTGATGGCAGATCTCGATGCGTTTAACAACACCTTCATCGAAAAGTTGGCAATCTATGGATTGCGCAGAACGATAACATTTGATGATCGAGATAAATTAAAAGAAATCGCACTTAAAAGTCGCGAAAAGGATTACCGTGTCGCAGACATACTCGAGGCGTTTGTGCTCTCGGATCTATTTCAACAACGTTAACCAACAGGAAATGACATGAACATTCTAACTAATAAATGGCTCCTTAGTCGCCGTCATCTCCTGCGTGGTATAGGCGCCAGCATCGCCTTACCAATGTTGGATTGCATGCGTTTGCCTAGCTATGGTGCTTCAGAACTTCCCAAGTCGACGCCACCGAAACGCAGTGTGTTTCTTTATATTCCCAATGGTGTCAATACACTAAGTTGGCAGATCGAAAAGGCAGGCGCCGATTATGAACTTACGACTCCGCTAAAATCTTTGGAGCGTCACCGCAACGAAGTCACCCCCATCAGCGGGCTGCATCATCCATTGGTCATAGGCAAGGCTCACAATTGCGATCAGGTTTGGCTGACAGGTGCGAATGTTCCCAGCCATGGCGGAGCGTTTCGAAATACCGTTTCCGCAGACCAATTAATTGCAGAGGTGCAAGGCGAATCCACCCGCTTCCCATCTCTCGAAATGGCCATTGACGGATTTTCGTTGGCATGGTCCCGTGATGGAATTCAAATTCCATCTGAGCGTAATGTGAAAACGATTTTTGAGCGTATGTTTGGTGAGCAACCTGGCGGAAAGAACGCAGTTCGCCGTCGATTGAATCAGCGGGGCAGTATTCTCGATGCCGTGCTGGGGGATGCCCAAAGCGTGAACAGCAATCTTGGAACGGAAGATCGTAATAAGTTGGATGAGTACCTTACTGCGGTGCGCCAAGTTGAACTGCGAACCAAAAAAGCTGAAACCTGGCTCGATGTGCCACGACCCAAGCTTGATAATTCCGTATCAGGTCGATTCACCCGTCAGATGAATCATGATCAGGTCCGCGAATATCATCGCCTGTTCTATGATTTGATGGTGCTTGCGCTTCGTACCGATACGACTCGCGTGATCACTTGCATGATTGGCAGCGAAGCCAACGGCGGGGCCATTCCAGATATCGGCATCTCGCAAACCCGTCACGGACTTTCGCACCATAATGGCGACCCAGAGCAACTTCGCCGCCTGACTCAAACCGATACGTTCCATGTCGAACAGTTAAGCTACTTTCTTGACCAACTAAAAGCGCATCAAGCAGAGGATGGCAATCTGTTGGATACTACACAGGTGCTATGGGGTAGCGGTATGTCGTATGGCCATAGCCACGGAAATGCGAACCTGCCGACTCTTTATGCAGGGGGCAAAAAACTCGGCGTGAAGCATGGTAAGCACATCGATTTCAACCTGCCGAAGATTGGTAAATATAATGTCGCAGAAGCTAATGAACATTACAAAATATGCGGCCGCCCTGTGGATGACAAAGCACGATTAAGCAATTTGCTGCTGACCATCTTGCAACGAAGTGGCGTGAAAACAGAAAAGTTCCAAGACAGCACAGGCGTTCTTTCGGAAGTGGTGGCTTAGACCATGCGAAAATTATTCACATTACTAATCACGGCTGTAGTTAGTAGTTCATTGATGACCGCCATGGCGGCAGAACCACAATATCGAACCGATGATGGTACGAATAAAAAATTGCCTTGGTTCAAGCTTGTTAGTGGGCAGTTTCCTCCGGAAGGCTCTGCGCATCGTATCCAAGGTGAACTTATAAAAGTAGATCACCCAGAACGCCAGTTGGTGATTCGTGTTGATCGCAATGATTCGCAAGATCGTGGTGTGTGGGATCTGCCATTGCCATTAGATATGCTGCCTTATGGCTCGATTTATTATCACGGTGCGCCGGCCGCATTGTGCGATATCCCTTTGGGCACTCATCTTCATACTTGGTGCTATATAAAGGGCGAATCGGATGATCGCCGCCCACTTGCGGTGTTCCATGATCGCATTTCACCAGAATCTGCGTTTCGACGTTGCATCCGTGTGGAAGATGATTTCAGCTATCGCATGAGGCAGAAGCAGGTCTGGAAAATTGATAGTGTTAACCTCGAAAAAAAGAAACTTCTCGCCACACTTATGCAAGATGGGAAACCAGTAGGCGAGTCGAAGTCGTTCGATCTTTTCGGTCGCACCCGAGTCTATCAAGAGCGGGGGCTTGGAACGCTCGAATCATTAGCTAAGGATCAGTTGGTGCAGTTCAATCTCACCTGGGTTGGCTTGTATGGGCCAGGCCGAATTACTGAAATCTATCTCGATGATGTTAGCCGAAAATTGGTAACTAATTATCAGATGGATAGTCATCGTCAGCATATTAAGGAACGCGGTTTGCCAGCTTGGGTAGACGCTGTTGATGATAAGAAACAGCTTGTCACCTTTACATTTTTTGATGGTGTTGATCCAACCCTTTTCAACGATTTAACGAAGATCAATCCAGAGCCAATTGGTTGGCCAGCTACCTTATTCGGTAAGGGTGGTGCAAAAGATGATCTTGCGCCAAAAGGTACGATGGCTGTTGCGCGGGAATCACTAATGACCTACGACCCAACAAATGATCGCAAAGGCGGCAACATTCTGAAATTCAATAAAGTGCCTGTGGTTCCGGGATCTAGTGGAATACAAATACAACTCGAATGTGGCATGCTTCTTGATGGCTTTCGCCCAACGAAGATTGTGCGGTATTATCCAGCCAGTTGGCCCTTTATCACCATACCTATGGAAGAATCTGCCTTCGGCCGCGAATGATTGCAATAAATTCTGCACTCATATCTTCTAATCCAACTGCGTTGGGTGAGTCTGTCTTTTGCACTTGCATTAATCAAAACAAGCGACCCATGGAATACAGTCCATGGGCTTTGAAGACATTCATCAACCCTAATCAAATGATGTGTTTTGATTCCGTGTCTCTGCTTCTGTCTTCCTTCCGTATTAATCCGTGGCTAGTCTTCTGCTTTCTTGCCCATCCGTCGCCACTGCTTCCTATTGCTGGCAAGGGGATTAAAATAGATTCTAGGAAAGCATTGCTCTAAAGTTAACTTGCTACCGTTTGACTTTCTCCTTGAGGTGTGAAATGAAAAGAATACTAGGATTAGCCATGGTGTTGGTGTTGGTTTTCCAGGGCTCAATATCTGTTAGGGCACAGGAAGTTAAGCTCGGGAATGTAGCTGGCCTCGCACCGCTCCCCAATATTCTTTTTATCCTGGCTGATGACCTCGGTTATGGCGATGTTAGTTGCTACAATCGCGATTCCAAAGTTCCCACGCCTAATCTCGATCGATTGGCACTCGAAGGAATGCGCTTTACCGATGCGCACTCTCCTTCCACGGTTTGCACCCCTACCCGTTACAGTTTGTTAACTGGACAGATGGCGTTTCGCATTAACTATCGTAATGTGTTTAGTGGCATTGGTGGGCCTTGCCTTATCAAAAACAATCAACTTACTTTGCCGCAAATGCTTCGTGAGCGTGGTTACTCTACAGCCATGACGGGTAAGTGGCACATCGGTTTATCCTTCCTTGACCAAGGCGGTAAGCTAATTACTAAGCCCGATCTCGAAGGCGTCAAGCTTGTTGACTACTCTCGTGCGATTTCAGATGCACCCATTCACCGTGGATTCGATCGCTTCTTCGGCACCGCTTGTTGTCCCACTACCGATTTTCTTTATGCTTTCATTGATGGCGATCGCATTCCCGTTCCACCTACCAAGTTGCTTGATAAAACGAAACTTCCCAAGCATGCTTACTCGGTGGATAATCGTCTAGGAATGGTTGCACCCGATTTCAACCTCGAAGAAGTGGATATGGTATTCTTGAAAAAGAGCCGAGAATTCTTGGAATCCCATGTGTTGCGTTCTCCCAAGAAACCCTTCTTTCTCTTTCACTCAATGCAAGCCATTCACCTGCCTTCTTTCCCCGCGCCCCAATTCAATGGAATCACCAAAGCCGGGCCTCATGGTGATTTTATTCATCAGCTTGATCATATTGTTGGCGAACTTATGAAGACTCTCGAGAAACTAGGCGTGGCAGATAACACCCTGGTTGTCTTTACCAGCGACAACGGGCCTGAAACTACCAGCGTTGTTCGCATGCGCGCTGATTACGGCCACGATGGAGCAAAACCATGGCGTGGCGTAAAGCGTGATCAGTGGGAGGGTGGGCACCGCGTACCTTTCCTCGTCCGTTGGCCTAATAATGTTGCTCCTAATTCTTCTTCTTCGCAGACTATTTCGCTCACCGACATCATGGCTACATGTGCTGCGCTGACAGGTGCAACGCTTCCAAACAATGCTGCTGAAGATAGTTTCAACATTCTGCCGGTCTTTCTTGGCAAAGCTGGTGGTAAACCGATTCGTGATTTTACCTTGCATCAGACCAACAGCCTTGCGCTATCTATTCGCCAAGGGCCATGGAAATACCTTGACCATCGAGGCTCTGGAGGGAACAGGTATGAGAAAGGCGAACTTGCAGCGTTAGCTTTGCCTGATAATGCGCCAACCGCTTTGGGCCAGCTTTACAATCTGGAGACCGACCCAGGCGAAACGAAAAACCTTTACTTTGAGCAACCGTTGAAAGTGAAAGAATTAAAAGCAAAGCTTGATGAGCTTGTAAAAGCAGGCCGCAGCGCCCCGGTAATGCGTTAAATCTTTTGGGGGTTATAATCAATTGCTTATAAGTTCTATAGCTGTTTGTGGAAAGATTGCAATATTGTATGGCCCTTTTCAAAAAAACAATCATTGTTTTTGGCTTTGCTTCCTGTTGCTTGCGGGGCGGATTAAAATAGACTCCGAGAACGCCTTACCCTAAAGTTAAGAGAATACGGTTTAGCTTTAGCTTAGAGGTGAGAAATGAAAAGAATACTTGGCTTAGTCATGGTGTTGGGTTTGGCGGGTGCATTGTTAGTGATGGCGCAGGAAGGTAAGCTAGGCAGCCCCGTGCAGAAGTTCCAGCAGTTGGAATCACTTTTACCCACGCCCTCTTCCCAGCGACTAGCCACCGGAGCACCCGGCGCAGGCTACTGGCAGAACCGCGCTGACTACGATATCCGCGTTGAACTCGATGACGATAAGCGCACCCTTACCGCCGATGCCAAAGTTACCTACCATAACGCCTCACCCGATACGCTCGACTACCTTTGGGTCCAGCTTGATCAAAACTATTTATCCCGTAATGCTGATTCGCGGTTGGTTCCCAACGCTAAGCGCGGCGTCGATCTAAAAAAGTTTAGCTACACCGCACTCGACCGCCTTCTAGCTTACGAAACTTATGACGGCGAACTGAAGGTAACTAAATTAACCGATGCCGAAGGCCGCGGTATCCCTCATACCATCGTAAAGACAATGATGCGTCTTGACCTTCCCAAGCCTCTTAAGCCTGGTGCAGACTTTGTCTTTAAGATCGCCTGGAACTATCCCATCAACGATGCCAAACGCATTATGGCCCGAACCGGATACGAGTTCTTCAAGGAAGATGGAAACAGTATCTACACTATCGCACAGTGGTTCCCTCGCATGGCGGCCTACACCGATTACGCTGGCTGGATCAACAAGCAATTTCTCGGCACCGGCGAGTTCACCCTCGAGTTCGGCGATTATAAGGTAGCGTTGACCGTGCCCGATGATCATATCGTGGCTGCAACGGGTTCCCTTAAAAATGAGGAAGAGGTACTTAGTGCGATTCAGCGTGAACGACTTCTAAAAGCACAGAAAGAAACTAAGAAGCCCGTTTTCGTTGTCACTCCAGAAGAAGCCAAGGCTGCAGAAAAGGGCAAGCCCAAGGGCAAGAAGACTTGGGTCTTTCAGGCCGAGAATGTTCGCGACTTCGCCTTTGCTAGTTCACGCAAGTTTGTATGGGATGCCATGGCAGTGGCAGGCATGGAAGTAAAGGGTAAGCCGGTGATGGCGATGTCACTCTACCCCAAGGAAGGCATGCCACTTTGGGATAAATATTCGACTCACGCCATCGCTCATACGCTTGAGGTTTATTCTCGATACACCTTTGATTATCCTTATCCGGTGGCTTGGTCGGTGAATGGCCCGATCGGCGGAATGGAATATCCGATGATCTGCTTCAACGGCCCTCGCCCCGAGAAAGATGGCACCTACCCCGAACGTACGAAGTTTGCCCTGATAGGCGTTGTCATCCATGAAGTCGGCCACAATTATTTCCCCATGATCGTCAACAGCGATGAACGCCAGTGGACATGGATGGATGAGGGGCTTAACTCGTTCTTGGATTACCTCGCCCAAGAAGAATGGCAAGCCAACTGGAAGCCAAACAACAACCGTTCGATGATTGAATACATGAAGCAGAAAGATCGCGTTGCGGTGATGACCAATTCGGAATCCATCCTTGACCTTGGGCACAACGCCTACGGCCAACCGACTGTTGCCCTTAATATCCTCCGTGAGAACATTCTGGGCCGCGAGGCTTTCGATCATGCTTTTAAAACTTATGCCAAGCGCTGGATGTTCAAGCGCCCTACCCCAGCCGACTTCTTTCGCACGATGGAAGATGCCAGCGGCGTGGATCTTGACTGGTTCTGGCGTGGTTGGTTTTACGGTGTAGACCATGTTGATGTTGCGGTTGATGAAGTCCATTGGCTTCAGCTTGATTCCCGCGATCCTGCGATCGAGAAGCCCAAGGCCAAGGCTGAACGCGAGGCCCAGCCCAAGACGCTGATCAGGGAGCGCAATGCCGTATTACCCAAGCGTGTTGATCGCTTTCCTGAGCTGAAGGATTTCTACGATGGTTACGATGAGGCAACGGTGCTACCAAGTGATAAGAAGAAATACGAGGCACTGATCAAGGAGCTCGAGGATGCCAAGATCGATCCCAAGCTGCTGCAGACGAAGCATAATATCTATGTGATCGAGCTCAGCAATGTAGGCGGTCTGATTACACCTGTACCCCTAAAACTTGAATACACCGATGGGACTAGCGAGGAGCTGCAGATCCCTGCAGAGATTTGGCGCTTCAATACAGAGAAAGCTTCAAAGGTTCATCTTACGGTTAAGGAGCTTAAGGCGATCACTTTTGATCCTCGGCAGGAGTTGATGGATACAGAAGTAGAGAACAACTTCTGGCCGCGCCGTGCGGTGAAGACGAAGCTCCAGCTTTATAAGGATGAGAAGCCTGCAAACCCGATGCGTGAACTTACGAAGCCCGAGGCCGATGCATCTAAGGGAAAAATGAAGAAGTAGCCCCGCAGGGTTAGCTTATAGCTTCACTCAATCAGATCCACCCACTATGCCCTCAAGCCCACCCCACTGTGCTGGGTGGGTCTCTTTCTTTTTTGCTTACTTTATCGACATTTAAACTTAAAAAATGGTCATAATGCGCTTTTTTATCATCCTAAGGCCAAATCTCGATATTTCAGAAATGCTATAACCCTTTGAAGGGAGATTAGTTGCAATTCCTGCATTTGTTAATATGGGGGCATTTAAGTCAAATATTCTATTAGTTTTTATTGTAAATCACTTCAATTATTGTAATACTTGATTTGTCACTTAATTTAAATTCACTTTGTATTAATCGCATCACCTTCGATTACTGCCACCTAGATTTAGATTTTTGCCTTGCCCCGATGCATATAGCTCGGTGATTTGCTTCTTATTTTAGATTTTGTATATGGAAATATCTCCATGCTTTTAAATGCTTTCCGCAGAATCTTTAGCAAAGCACAAAATAGAAAAGCACGTAGATCCTATACCTGTCCCCAACTTCTCCAGCTTGAAAGCAGAATTGTCCCAGCTAATTTTCAGGTAACTTCCTTAGCGGATACGGCAACGGGGGGCACCCTTCGCGAAGCGATTGATCTGGCCAATACCACCGCTGGCAATGACACCATTGGTTTTGCCCCTTCCCTGTTCTCTAGCGGGGCAGGTACGATCACCTTATTAACTGCACAATTACCTCAAATCCTTAATGCCAGCACCGTTGTGGGCGCTGGTACCCGTGGTACCCTTACTATCACCGGCCCCGGTGCTACCACACTTACCATTAGCGGTAATAATGGTGTTAGTGGCCGTAATTTCCATATTTTAAGTGTCGCCACTGGTGGCAATCTTGCGATTTCTGGCGTAACTTTTTCTGGTGCGAAAACCACTGGCGCTGGCGGTGCCATTGAAAACGCTGGTACTTTAACTGTCTCTGGTTCTACTATCACAGGCAATTCTGCAAACGATGGCGGTGGTATCACCAACTGGGGCACACTCACCGTCATCAATACCACTATTTCTGGCAATACCTCAATCACCCAAGCTGGTGGCGGTATCCAGAACAGTAGCGGCAGCCTTACGGTCACTAATTCCACCATCTCGGGCAATACCGCGGCCACCCAAGCTGGTGGCATCCAGAACAATGGCATCCTCGTGGTTACTAATTCTACTATTTCTGGTAATACCGCACTCACCAGAAGTGGTGGCGGCATCTACAACTTCACCTCCGGAACACTCACCCTTTCCGGTACTACAATTGCAGGCAATTCCGCGAACGATGGTGGTGGCATCCGCAACCTCGGCGCCCTCAACATTTCCAACACCATCATTGCCAATAGCACTAGCGGTGGTGATTTTTCTGGCAATCAACCCGGTACATCAACCAACAACTTAATTACTATCGGAACTCTGACCGGTGCCACCACGGTTACCAGTGCCCAACTTAATCTTGGCCCTCTGAAAAACAACGCTGGCCCAACTTTTACCATGGCCTTGCTATCTGGCAGCGCCGCTATCGGCGCTGGTAATGCAACAATAAGTAATGCCGCACCTATCCTTGGATTAGATCAGCGCGGCATCAATCGTACAACTTCCGATATCGGTGCGTATTCCTTCGGTATTCAAGTTACTAATACTAGCGATAGTAACACCGTTGGTTCCGGTTCGCTCCGTGCTGCAATTAATCTTGCCAACACAACCCCAGGCGATGATCAAATTGTCTTTAATTTAACTGGGGTAAACACGATCACACTTGGGTCTGCATTACCTACCATTGTTAGTGCCAGCACCGTTGTTGGTAGCGGCACCGCAGGCAAAACAGGCATCAACGGCGTTGGTGCTTCTTTGCTTACCATCAGTGGAAGTGATCCAACAAATGCCAATAACGAAACCCGTAACTTTAGTATTTTCAGAATCGCCTCTGGTGGCGATTTCTCCATCTCTGGCGTAACTGTTTCCGGGGCGATAACCTCTGGTAGGGGTGGCGCTTTTAAAAACTCTGGCACCCTCACGGTCATCAATTCCACCATCTCGGGCAATACTGCGGGCACCGGCGGCGGTGGCATCGTAAATTATGGCACACTCACGGTTTCCAATTCCACCCTCTCGAGCAATACTTCAAATTCCGGCGGCGGCGGCATCGTCAACAACTCTGGCACCTTCAGCATCTCTAATTCCACCATCTCGGGCAATACTTCAAGCACTGGCGCCGGCGGCGGCATCAACAACAATAATGGTGGCAACCTCAACATCGCCAATTCAACCATCTCGGGCAATACTGCAGGCACCGGCGGCGGCATCTTCAACGACAGTGTCACCATGGTCATCAATTCAACCATCTCGGGCAATACTGCAGGCACCGGCGGCGGCATCTTCAACAATTTTGGTGGTACCCTCAACATCGCCAATTCTATTATCGCCAATAGCATTACTGGCGGTGATTACGCTGGTGGTGGTACCATCGGTACCATCGGTACTAATTCCAACATCCTTGTGGAAGATGGTACATTACCGGGAACGAGTGAAATCACCGGCGATCCTAATCTTGGCCCTTTACAAAACAACGGCGGCACTACATTCACCATGGCCTTGGGTGCAGGCAGTGCCGCTATTGGCGCTGGTGATGCAACCATAAGTAATGACCGACCTATCAATGGCAAAGATCAGCGCGGCGTTACCCGATCCCCCACCACCCCTAGCATTGGCGCATTCGAATACATCCTTGCCACTCAAGCGACGCTTACCACCCCCGCATTGGGAAGCGCAAGCGGCTCAGCCTTCACTACTCAACCAATCATCACTATCAAAGATACTTTTGGTAATACTGTTAACACCAACGTTTCCGTCACCATGACCGTAAGTAGTGGCGCAACCACACTTGGAACTACCACTATCAACGCAGTTGCAGGCATTGCAACCTTCACCAATGTTGGCATCAGCGGCATCGATGGAACCCCTTACACGCTGACCTTTACTTCTACCGGTTTGACCATCGCAACGCAGACTATTACCATCACAACTACTTTTGGTACTGCAACTCAGGTAATACTAACCACCCCCGCATTGGGAAGCGCAAGCGGCTCAGCATTCACCACCCAACCAGTCATCACCATTAAGGATGCAGCGGGTAACATCGTAACGAATAGCACTGCTTCGGTTACCATGACGGTAAGCAGTGGCGCAACCACGGTTGGAACTACCACCATCAATGCAGTTGCTGGCATCGCAACCTTTACCAATGTTGGTATCAGCGGCATCGCTGGAACCCCTTACACCCTTACCTTTACTTCTACTGGTTTGACTTCTGCAACCCAGAGCATCACACCAACCTTTGGTACTGCAACCCAGGCAACACTTACCACCCCCGCATTGGGAAGCGCAAGTGGTTCAGCATTCACCACTCAACCAGTGATCACCATTAAGGATGCAGCGGGTAACATCGTAACGAATAGCACTGCTTCGGTTACCATGACCGTAAGCAGTGGCGCAACCACGGTAGGAACTACCACCATCAATGCAGTTGCTGGCATAGCAACCTTCACCAATGTTGGTATCAGCGGCGCCGCTGGAACTTCTTACACGCTTACCTTTACTTCTACTGGTTTGACCTCTGCCACCCAGAGCATCACACCAACCTTTGGCATCGCCACTCAGGCAACACTTACGAGCCCCGCAGTAGGTGCACCTAGCGGTTCAGCCTTCACTACTCAACCAGTCATTACCTTAAAAGATACTTTTGGTAATACTGTTAACACCAACGTTTCCGTTACCATGACCGTAAGCAGTGGCGCAACCACGGTAGGAACTACCACCATCAATGCAGTTGCAGGCGTTGCAACCTTTACCAATGTTGGCATCAGCGGCATCGATGGAACCCCTTACACGCTGACCTTTACTTCTACTGGTTTGACCTCTGCCACCCAGAGCATCACACCAACCTTTGGCATCGCCACTCAGGCAACACTTACGACCCCCGCATTGGGAAGCGCAAGTGGTTCAGCATTCACCACTCAACCAGTAATCACCATTAAGGATGCAGCGGGTAACATCGTAACGAATAGCACTGCTTCCGTCACTATGACGGTAAGCAGTGGCGCAACCACGGTAGGCACCACCACCATCAATGCAGTTGCAGGCATTGCAACCTTTACCAATGTTGGCATCAGCGGCATCGCTGGAACCCCTTACACGCTGACTTTTACCTCTGGATCTCTCACCGCAACCCAGAGCATCATACCAACCTTTGGCATCGCCACTCAGGCAACTATTACAACCCAGGCAGCAGGTGCACCAAGTGGTTCAGCATTCACTACTCAACCAGTCATCACCATCAAAGATGCCTTCGGTAACACCGTTACCGATAGCACTGCTTCGGTTACCATGGCTGTGAGCGGAGCCAATGGGCTTGCTACTACGGTAGGCACCACCACCATCAATGCAGTTGCAGGCATCGCAACATTCGCAGGTGTTGGTATCAGTGGCACCGCTGGAACACCTTACACGCTGACCTTTACTTCTACCGGTTTGACCATCGCAACGCAGACCATTACACCTACCTTTGGCATTGCCACCCAGGCACCACTTACCACCAATCCAGCAGGTGCACCTAGTGGTTCAGCATTCACTACTCAACCAGTCATCACCATTAAGGATACCTTTGGTAACACCGTAACCAATAGCACTGCTTCGGTTACAATGACTGTAAGCAGCGGCGATAATAAAGCTACTACGGTTGGAGCTTTCACCATCAATGCAGTTGCAGGCATCGCAACCTTTACCAATGTTGGCATCAGCGGTACCGATGGGACTTCTTACACGCTTACCTTTACTTCTGGATCTTTCACCGCCACTCAGAGCATTACAGCAACCTTTGGCCTTGCTACCCAGGCAATACTTACCACTCCCGCAGCGGGAAGTGCAAGTGGTTCAGCATTCACCACTCAACCAGTCATCACCATCAAAGATGCCTTTGGTAACACCGTTACCAATAGCACTGCTTCCGTTACCATGTCGGTAAGCAGTGGCGATAATAAAGCTACTACGGTTGGAGCTTTCACCATCAATGCAGTTGCAGGCATCGCAACCTTTACCAATGTTGGCATCAGCGGTACCGCTGGAACCCCTTACACTCTGACCTTTATTTCTACCGGTTTGACCATCCCCACGCAGACCATTACACCTACCTTTGGCCTCGCCACTCAGGCAACGCTTACCACCCCCGCAGCAGGTGCGCCTAGTGGTTTAGCCTTCATCACCCAACCTGTGATCACCATCAATGATACCTTCGGTAATCCCATAACTAATAGCACTGCTTCTGTCACCATGACGGTAAGCAGTGGCGCATCCACGGTTGGAACCACCACTATTAATGCAGTTGCAGGCATCGCAACCTTTACTAATGTTGGTATCAGCGGCGCCGCTGGAACTTCTTACACCCTGACCTTTACCTCTGGCTCCTTAGCCACCGCCACCCAGACCATCACACCAGCCTTTGGCCCTGCAATCCAGATTTCATCCCCAAGTGAGCCTATTCCTTTCCCTCTTGGGGTCAGCAGCACCAAGGATCTTGTTATTCTTACTGGCATAAATCCTGCAACGATTTCCGGCTATGTTGCCACCATCGTATGGGGTGATGGCAGCCAAAATAGCGCAGGCACAATTGCTCTATCTCCGAATCAATCAGGGGTGTTTCAAGTTTTAGGTACGCATACTTATAGCTCACTTGAATTGTTTAACGGTTCAGTCAGCGTTACAAGTGTTTTTGATAATAGAATTTTTTCAAGTAATTTTAATGTGGAAGTGTTAACCGCAGCACAAAAAGAAAAAATAAGTGATATCAGTGCAGCAGTATTACCGCCAGGTGGCAAGACTGCTGACGTTACAATCAGTGGCGTTATTAATTCCTTTTACAAGCAGTCAGCCAACAATTCCAGCCCGGTAATTTTGTTTACCGCTTCCTATGTTAGTAATCCCCAGCCCTATGCTACTGCAGCACCTGCACAAAGCTTTTTTGATGTCCGGTTGCGCAACCCTGACCCAGGGGCTGTACTTACCCTCACTGCCAACTTTTCCGGTGGCTTGCAGCGGGGCTCTTCTCCTTATATTCAGTTTGCACAAGATACCTCAACTTCCTACCAAAATGTTGTATCCTCAAATAATCTGGTGGTCATCAATTATATCAATAACACCATTACGGTTTTAATTGATCAAAATAGCTTCCCACTTATTAACAACTTAAGCGGTACGGTTTTTGCAGTGGTTACCGGTGCCACTCAGGTTTCTTCCAACACCATTACCGTTTTACCTGCAGCTTTTACTAGCGGCACAGCAGTTGGAATCGCCTGGGGCGCTTCTTCAACTTTGGTGGATGTCGCCACCTCTGCGAACGCTTCCAATACTACACTTACCTTCCAGAATTCGAGAAAAACTACTTTATCGCTTGCTCCCTCGCAATCTAAAGGGACTGTTATTTTACGGACTGTGAATAACGGCGGTAAAACCAACGAGGAAGCTAGCAAGGAAACCATCAAGCAATTGACCAACCCTGATATTCTTCAAAGTATAATTAGGGGTACGATCGGCATCGGGCCAGAAGTGATAGGCGGCATGATCAAAAAGATGCTGCCTGAAAATGCGGGATCTTTTTTAAAGCAATGGTCCAAAGTGGTTTCCGAAATTAAGGGTGTTCCTAATGATATGATCACCTCTAAAGTGAATGCGATTCCCCAAACTAATAATGGTTCATCCACCGACAAACCCGAAGAATGTGACGATACTTTGTTGGAAGATGCGGTATTCGATGATATTTCAAAAATTAGCTCGGCTCTGGGTTTGGTGGATGAATCAATCCCCTGTTTAAATGGGGTTTCTTTAGATTCAATGCTTGAGGAACTGGCTTTTTGTGGGGAAATCAACTGGGCCGGCTTAGCGCTTTCAACCCTCACTCTCTCGCAATTCCGCACTTTTCCCAAAGATAATTCCAAGCGCGTTCGTCCCATCAAAGTTGGATCGATGTAAAGTGGGTCGGGTCTCTTTTTCGGCAGTGTGGTTAAACTAAGAATAAATTTTGGCCCTCAGGTTACCGCAATTGAAAGCCTGAAAGCTTGGCTGATCGCCATGACAAACTACAAAGTGCACCTTGAGGAATTAATTAATGTCGATTGCTTGAGTAATAATTGTAAGGATTTAAATAGACTCCGAAACTAAATACAACTAAGTTCTAGCCCATGCGTTTGAATTTTGTATTCGGGTGTAATATGCATAATTGTCGATCGTGTAAGGTACCCGCTAAGTTCAATCGTTAGATAACCGTTGTGGTTATCAATCGTCCGATGGTCCTCGTTCAAAGGAGTTCTCTAATGCGTCACTTACTTTCAGTTCATTGCCTCAACCTATTGTTATTTTCAACCCCCCTTCTGATGGTGTCTGAAAACTTCTTGCCAACTGCGAGTGCAGAAACAGTGGCCGCTGGTCGCAAAACCGTGACGGTATTCGCTTCCAATGAAACCGAGGCAGTTGCGACTGCTGAAAGGCAGAACCCCCAATGGAAAGCCGTCTCCGCAATAAGGTCTGCTCCTAAGGATCCACTTAGCAAAGGATGGATAGTAACTATGACGAAAGACTAATATGTCCGAATTACACCGGAGCGATGTGCATTAATATGTCCCTCCGGTGTTTGTGTAATTGCATTACTAATATGCTGAAAAGTAAAAAGTGGGTCGGGTCTCTTTTTCGGCAGTGTGGTTAAACTAAGAATAAATTTTGGCCCTCAAGTTACCGCAATTGCTTGCGTAATTCAGTCTGTATGCTTCCTCTTCGCAGGTTTCAAAATATTTAAGAAGATTATTTATTCCTCCATATTCCTTTTAGATTTAGTTATAGTTTACATTGGTCGATTATTTTTTGGATAACCTTGAGTGCCATTCTCAAACCCGGAATATGGTGATAAATAAATGGATGCTTCTCGACACGAAATAAACGAAGAACTCGAAGAAGCTTTATTTGAATATGAGGAACAACGCTTATTACAAAAAGATATTTCTCTGGAATCTTTTTTACAATCCTACCCCACCCTCAAGGATCAATTACCAAAAGCAATTGAAAAACTTCAGAGAATGGATTGGCTCCTTACGACAGATTCCGAAGCAATTGGCGAAACTCTTCTCGATAAAGAATCCATATTCCCCAGCACTATTATCAAAGGCGATTCACCCGTTTCTGGATATCGGCTGATCAAAAAAATTGGCAAAGGAAGCTTTGGTGAAGTTTGGGAAGCTAAGGGGCCGGGCGATGTTTCCCTCGCAATGAAAATTATCCCCATGGCTAACGGACTAGACATTGTTGAAATCCGTTCCCTCAATCTTTTCAAATCAATCAGACATCCGCATTTATTATCTATTTTTGGATTTTGGATCATTGAAGAACATCTTTGGATTGCCTTCGAGTTGGCGGAAATGAATTTCCTTGAATATGTAAACAAAACCAAGCCTTCAGAAAATGAAGTACTTTCCATGTTTACTGATGCTGCAGAAGCACTAAATTTTCTCAATCAGAAAAGACACTTATTAGAAGATGGCGAAACTGTTTCCATTCTTCACCGAGATATCAAGCCACAAAACATGTTAATCGTAGGTGGCGCTTTAAAACTTGGCGACTTCGGACTCGCACGGATCCTCGATGAAGAAACTAACCAACACAGTGGCTGCATGACTCCTAGCTATTCGCCCCCTGAGTTCTTTCAGGAAAAAATGAGCGCGACCTCGGATCAATATTCCCTTGCAATTACTTACTGCCAAATCCAGGGAGGTATTTTGCCCTTTAGAGGCAACGCTGCTGAAATCATGGCGGGGCATTGTAATCGGCAGCCTGATCTTTCCATGATTCCCATTCATCAACGATGGGTGGTTGCAAAGGCCTTAGATAAAAACCCGTTAAAACGATGGGAAAGCTGTACCGAATTTATAAGTCAGATCAAGCAGGCTAATTCCACTCCTGCCAAACCCCCTTCAAGTTTAAATCGAAGATCCATATTTCTAGGGGCGTTGGTTGGAATTGCTTTAATAGCGTTAAGCCTGTTTTCTATTGCTGTTATGCTTAAACCGAAAATACCAAACTTTGACGACATAACCCTTGTGGGGCATCGGGGAGAAGTATATTGCACTGCGTTATCTGAAGATGGCAAAACTGGCATCAGCGGTGGCGCAGACAAACAAGCAATTGTTTGGGACCTTGAAAATCATAAACCCAGATTTCAGCTAAATGAACACACCAAAAATGTAGTATCTGTCGCAATTTCCAAAGATGGCAATCAGGCTTTATCGGGAGGCGACTTCCTAGATAATAAAATAGTCCTATGGGATCTGGTAAAAGGCGAAAAAATAAAAGTCTTGTCTGGGCATCTTCATTCTGTACGAAATGTATGTTTTTTACCTGATGGAAAAAGGGCAATATCATGCAGTTGGGATTGCACAGCAAGACTATGGAATCTTGAAACAGGTTCCCAAATCCAATTCTTTGAATATTTAGATACACAGGATCCTAAAAACCTTACTTTAGGTTCTCCCCTGCAGGTTTGGCATATGGATCTTTCGGAAGATGGTAAGACCATGGTCTGCTGTCTACGGGATGGAAAAATTTGCGTATACGATGTGGAGTCTGGGAAAAGAATACAAACCCTAAGCGGGCCCGATCAAGTTTACAACTCTTTTTCAATGAATACCGAAGGTACCTTGGCAATCACTGCATTTGGAGGTCAAATGCAAACCCTCAAAGAACCTTATGATTTAAAAATCAACCGCTGGGATTTAATCACTGCCAAAAAAGAAGTACTGATTGAAACTGAATGCCCCATTTCAGCTTTATTTTTTCCCAAAAGCACAAGTGAACTCTTTGTATTTCCCAGAAAGGGCTCACCCTTCCTCTACGACTATAAAACGAAAAGCAAAATAAATACTTTGAACAATCTTGCAGGCCAGGTGAATTGCATCACTGGAAATGATAACGGAACAACCATGCTGTTGGGCTGCAAAGATTTCTCCGTCAGGCTTTTAAAGCGCAATTAACTTTTAGTGTGTTTTTAGGAACAGCTCAAAAGATATATCGGTTTTCAGATGAAGGCATGCTTACTCATTGCACTGTGATAAGCACTGTAAAATAACCTGACCCTTTTTCTTTATCTTTTAAGCATGCGTAATGCTAGCCAGGTGCTTGAGCCATAGGCTAATCCCACGCTTGCATAAAGACCAATCATATCCCAGAAGTAAGGTGGTTGGATTTCCTGACTTAGCCATGACCAGGCAAGTGCGCCAACTACCCAACCTAGAAAGCTAAGTAGTATCCAAAGGTAAACTCGCTTGTAGCCTGATATTTTCAAAAGGGTGGCTTGGGTAACACCAAATCCGCCACCGATGCAAAGCATGAACCACCAGATGCCCAAGAAGGATAATGGGATTCCAAGGATGGTGAGAATTGGCCAAACCCAAGGCCAGCGCAATTGCTTCCAAAGTAACAACATTTGAATCAAACCTACCAACAACGGCAGGATAAGAATGCCACTATTTCGGTAGTAAACTTTTTCGTTAAGAACCCAATCGATTGCAATGAATGAAGAAAGGGCAATGGCATGGGCCAATATCCAAAGGAATGCACTTGGCAGGGTGGTTGTTTTGACGGTGGTATTCAAGGTTCGATCGAGAATTATAAGGATGGTGATGCAATTAAAAAGAAGCGGAGGGGCAGGGATTTGAACCCTGGAACGGGTTTCCCCGTCTCCGGTTTTCAAGACCGGTGCAATCAGCCGCTCTGCCACCCCTCCTGCTTAAAATCTATTTTCGAGGTTTTAGACTCATTTGCCAAGTCGGTTTCGGTAATTTTTATCATTCCTCGGTCACATATGCTGCTTTTAAGCCGTAAAACCATGAATACCGGCCTTACTTTTCCTTGATTGCGAACAGTATTTTCTTTTCAGGCCGATGAATGCCCACCAATCCCTTCGTTACGGGGTCGTATGCGATGCCCTGACCTGGGAATGGGCAGGATAGTGCTTCCACGAATTCAAGGGTGTCTCCCTTCTCGGGAACCTTCAACCGATACAGCACCTTGAAATGATGATGGGTGACTAAAAGCGTAGTTCCATCCCAGATGCCACACGAAGCGCTGGCGTTATCCCAATCCTTGACCACTTTTTCTGGAAAGCTCCAGCGTTGTAATTCTTTGAATTCATCATTCATCTTCGCAAGATAGGTTTTGGAATTATCTTTTTGATAGTAGGCAAAGCAACACCACCAAAATTTGTTTTCCGGATCGCGGATGGCCCAAGTCAGGCTACCTAGTGATTTAGTAAAACTATGATGGATGGTAAGTTTGCCTGTATCGGGGTCGTAGACTCGGAGGTCACTTTTTTCGGGCAACTTGGGGAAGTTCGAATGAGCGCAATATATTTTGCCTTGCCATATCCAACCGCTGTTTAAATGTTCTGCATCACCCGTGCTTAGCTTTTTCAATTCACCGGTCTTACGATCGTACTGCGCAACCTTGCTATTAGAGATGGCGTAGGCGAATTGTTCATCAGCAGCGGCTGCCTGTACTGCATAGATGGATGGAATAAAACTTTGTTGTTTGTAGCCTGGGTTTAATGGTAGTGAGGTTTCAAAGTGCAGGGCAAAAAATACACCAAGGCTGATTGTTAGTGCGTTCATGATTTTATTTTACCTGCTGGGTATTAGAAGATAGTAGGCTATTATTGCAAGTGAGGCTAATAGTGTAAAGAAAGTAAAATTGAAAAATAATAGCAAGGAGATCGTAATGAAGTCGATCAAAAAGCTTTTTGAAAATAACCGGAAGTGGTCGGAAGATATCAACAAAAAGAACCCTGACTTTTTTCCTATGCTTTCGAAGCAGCAGGCGCCCAAGTATTTGTGGATTGGTTGCGCGGATAGTCGGGTGCCTGCCAATGAAGTGGTGGGATTGTTGCCTGGCGAATTATTTGTACATCGCAATGTTGCCAATGTAGTGATTCATACGGATTTAAACTGCCTTTCAGTAATGCAGTATGCGATCGAGGTTCTGAAGGTGGAGCATGTGATTGTATGTGGGCATTATGGATGCGGGGGTGTGATAGCTGCGCTTAACGACAACAGGTATGGCTTGATTGATAATTGGTTGCGCCATGTGAAGGATGTGAGAGAAAGGCATGGGCATCATATCAGTTTGCTAAAAGATCAAAAACAGAAGGAAGATTGTATGTGTGAGCTTAATGCAATCGAGCAGGCGATTAATGTGTGTCAGACTACGATAGTGCAGGACGCTTGGTTGCGGGGTCAGAATTTAACGGTGCATGCGTGCATTTATGGATTGGAAAATGGGATACTGAAGGATTTGGGAATGAGCGTAAGCGGTTTGGAAGAGATGAATTCGAATTATCTTAATGCACTTGCGTTAGAAGGTATTGGGGTGAAGGATGTCACAAGGTTGCCTAGGATTGTGCATTAATCAAGTTTGATTTCGAGATTGGTTTCGGGCTTGGTGATTTCGATGATGAGCGGGGTGGATTTAACATCCCCGTACTTTGAAAGTATTTGCTTGATTTCAGGTGTCTTCGAACTTTTTCCTTTCATCAGGCCTTGTTCAATCTGTTGGTCAAGAATGTTTTTAGGTTGCCAAATAATCCATACTTTATGCTTGGCAACCTTTACACCATCTTGTGACGCATCATATTTTGCTTGGAATTTACCAGATTCATCAGTTTGTGCCCAACTAGGCCTGCCATCTTCGGGTTCGAAGTTTAAGATTAAATCAGCAATTGGTTTATCCTGATATTTGACGGTACCTGAAACTGGGACTATTTCAGGCCCCTTATTACCACAACTTGGTAGGGTAATAAGAAGCAGAAATATAAAAGGAAAAATGATAGATGATTTAAAAAGCATAGGGTTTTTCATTTTTAAAATAGGCATGGATAATGGTGGGTTAATAATCGCCAACGACTTCATCTCCTGCCCGAGTGTGCATTGCTTCGTAAGTTGCAAAGCTTATGTTGTTTGTAATAAAACCAACTCTGCCAGAAACCCAGGAAGCCATGACGCCAGCAGGAGAGTGACTCCCACAAGCAGCCCGGTTATTTGGGCCTATATAATTAGGAGGCTGCGGGGTGTTGGTGCTATTTTCTCTTGAAGCTGTATAACCTTGCGAAGGATGGTGAACCCATGCAAATGGTGTGTTGGCTTTTTCAGGGTTAGTCAGCCAACTCATAGTGGCCCAGTGATTCTTTTCCAGAAATAAAAAGGTATTGGTGGTGCCATCGGTAACATCAGAAATTTTAATATTGCTCCAGACCCAACCCATACCATTGTGGCCCGCGGTATTTCGTTCGGGGCAGCAGATATTACTACCCCCGGATTGAAGAGCATAATCTTTTACTTCATTGGCAGGGCCAACCCGCTTGGCGGAGGGGCACATAAAAACCTTGGGTGCGCTTGTGGATGGAATTTTATTGGCTGTATCGCCACAGCCTGTTGGGCAACGCTCTCTACCATTTTCAAAAATAGTGTTTACATACGCAAGTTTTGTAAAATCGAATTGCTTGTAGAGATTTTCAGCTTCCACATAAGGAAGGACACTGACAGCCCAACTAAAATGGCCCCAGGGAGTGCCACCCACATTAGGGTCGTTCCAGGGTGCGGGAAAACTGTTACTACTGCCACCACCAAAGCTCCCAGAGGGAAAACAACTATAGGCTCCATGGTAATTATGAAAAGCAAGTGACAGTTGTTTAAGATTATTCATGCACTGCGATTTTGCAGCGGCTTCGCGCACTTTTTGTACTGCGGGAAGCAGTAAGCCGATCAAAATTGCAATGATCGCTATCACGACTAATAATTCGATTAGCGTGAATCCCTTTCTGTTGTGTAAAACTTGCATGGTAGGCCTCTTAAATATAAAGAAGAAAAGAAATAGACACTAAACAATAAAATATTTAAGTAATGAAAGGAAGATTAAAAAGGCATATTTATTTGTTTTCTATCTACTCTGCCTGTCTAAAAATAATCCTGAATAATCGAGTAATTGGAAAAGTTGTTTTGTTAAAGAGTGTAGAAATAAGCCCCCTAGACCTTGGATAATCACTCCTGTAGAATCAATTTATGAATAAATCACCGATTTTGAACTCGATTTTAGCCCTTCTGGTTTCCTTTACTGGGTTGTTCTTGACCCTGTATTCCCTAGCCACCCCAAAGCTTTTTGGGTCGGAAACAGCTAGGCTTATCTTTACTGAATTTGCTGTGTTCCTTGCTATTTTCGGGTTGGTTTGCTTTGCGATTACCTTTATTGCCCGATCGAAGCGCTTTTAATTCTCTCTAATAATTGATCTTGTTCCTCACTTATTGCCGATATTAGCTTGCGTAAGTCCTACCGACGGGGCATACTAGTTCTCTATAGTTACTCTGCCTGCAAGCAAGTTCCAACGTATATAAAGCAAACTGCAAGAGGAATTACTTATGTCGATTACCAAGTTTCCCAATACAGGCATAAGAGTTGGTTCGCGTAGGTGGTTTTTGCAGACCGGGTTAGGAAGCTTAGCATCACTACCCTTGGCAGGTTTTTCACCAGCTGCAAGTGTTGCTCCGGGCAATAAAAAGAAAGCTGTTGTACTATTCTGGCTTTCGGGTGGCCCCAGCCATATTGATATGTGGGATCCCAAACCCGATGCCCCTGCCGAAGTGCGTGGCCCCTTTTCCACCATCCAGACCACCATACCGGGAGTAAGGTTTTCAGAGCATCTCCCTTTGCAGGCTTCCATCGCACATAAACTTTCAATACTTCGTTCCGTAGATTGCAAAGCTAGTAACCATACCCCGATCACCATGCAGGCAGGAAACAATCTTGCCCGCAGGGTAGATAGTAATCGTGATGGCGATGGCTGGCCTTCGATGGGTTCGATTGCTGCCAAGTTTCATGGATCGAATGATCCTTCGTTGCCACCTTTCGTTGCGCTTGCAGATTCGTTAAAAGCGGATGTCTGGGGTGCGGGGCATATGGGTGGTGCATTCGAACCAATACAAGGTTCAACACTTGCAGGAAGGCTTAATCTTCCTGAAGGGTTGAATATAGAATCGTTGCGCGATCGCGATGGCCTAAGGCAGGGCTTTGATAAATTGCAACGCACCTTCGATGCCAACGGCACGCTCGAAAAGATGGATCAATCCAATGCTCAAGCCATGGATCTTGTGCTTACAGGCAAAGCCAAGCAGGCGTTTGATCTTGATAAGGAATCGGAAAAGCTGCGCGATACCTATGGGCGCGATAGTATTGGTGAAAAAGCTTTGCTTGCCCGCAGACTTGTTGAGGCGGGAGTCACCTTTGTCGTTGTTAGTGGCGCATGGGGTTATTTCGATCACCATGGTGATGAAGTAAAATGGGGCGGCATAGTTAAAGGCCTTAAGCCTTTGCTACCTAGGGTTGATAGGGTATTGCATACTTTCATTTCTGATCTTGAAGCCCGTGGGCTTTCAGATTCCACGCTTGTTTACATGATGGGTGAATTTGGTAGAGGCCCCACAATCAATAAAAATGCAGGCCGTGATCACTGGACGAATGTTATGTCAATGCTTGCCTATGGTGGCGAAATGCCCAAGGGCAAAGTGATAGGTGCAACCGATTCAAAGGGTTATGGCATCAAAGAAAACCCAATCGCTTCTTCCAACCTCGCAGCTTCGGTGTTCGATCATCTTGATATCAATCTGCAATCAAGTTGGATGGATCCCACAGGCAGGCCAAGGCCTATTATCACTGGTGATGCCCGCACTGTCAGCCAGTTAAGCTAGCCAGCTAAGCTTTGGATTCGGCTATTTCAGATTATGATCTAGTTTGATAAGATAATCTTATAGATCATCTTAATATCCTTTCTTAAAACTCAAGGCGACATCGTGAACACGCATCTTGTTAGTGAGTTAGCCTTGGAAAGGATGGTTACCGCAGTGCAAAAAGTACGCGACCGATTATTGCGATCAACCCGAGCCTTGGCCGAGGCGGGTATTCCTTATGCAGTTGCGGGGGGTAATGCAGTTGCGTCATTGGTGAGCGAGGTGGATGAGGCTGCGGTGCGAAATACTCAGGATGTCGATATCATGTTAAGGCGGGAAGACCTTCCCAAAGCCAAAGCTGCACTTGAATCCATTGGTTTTGTCTACATGCATACCTCGGGTTTAGATATGTTTTTAGATGGGCCTGGCGCTAAGGCCCGGGACGCTGTTCATATTCTTTTTGCCAACGAAAAGATTAGACAGGAGCACGAGTATCCCAGTCCGGATGTTGATGATTCCAAGGCTGCAGGTTCACTTAGGGTGATTGCATTGGAGCCATTGGTTCGAATGAAGCTGGTTTCCTATAGGGATAAAGACCGAACTCATATACGGGATTTTATTGGTGTGGGCTTAGTGGATGCCAACTTGGTTTCTAAACTGCCCCCTCTGCTTGCTCAGCGCCTTCAAGCTATTCTCGATAACCCTGAAGGTTAATGAATCATTATGCCATGAAGGCTTTAATTTTCTTCACCCGCATCTCATTTTCCCTTATGATCAATGCTTAAAGTATTTATGGTTTTCTAGGGAAATTCATCATGTTGCGATTCATCAGTTTTGTGTGTCAATTATTGCTGGTGTTGGTCGTTGCAAAGAGTGCCTATGCACAAACCGCAATTCCCGATACGCAAAACCCCAAAGATAAACTTTCCACCCCTGCAGAAGCTTTGAAGAGCATCAAGCTGCCACCAGGTTTCAAGGCGCAAATGTTTGCTCACGAACCCGAGGTGATCCAACCCGTTAATATGACTTTTGATTCCAGAGGCAGGCTTTGGATTAGCGAGTGCCTTACCTATGCCGAGACTAAAACCAATTTTGATCTTACCCTGAAAGATCGCATCGTAATTCTGGAAGATACCGATAACGATGGCGTGCATGACAAGCGCACGGTGTTTTGGGATCAGGGCCATCACCTTACCAGTGCCCTGCCCGGCTTTGGTGGCGTCTGGGTTCTTTGTGCGCCTAATCTTCTTTTCATTCCAGATCGCAATGGCGATGATAAACCCGATGGTGAACCCGAGATCATTCTCAATGGGTTTGATAACAACAGTATCAGGCATAATATTGTCAACGGTCTTGCTTGGGGGCCAGATGGTTGGTTATACGGCAGGCATGGCATCACCACCACTTCTTTTGTTGGCACGCCCGATACCCCTGCAAGTAAGCGAATTCCGATCAACTGTGGGGTTTGGCGTTATCACCCTACTAAAAAGATCTTCGAGGTGGTTTCTAGAGGTGGAACTAACTCTTGGGGACTTGATTGGGATGCCAACGGTAATGCTTTTTTCATTAATACGGTGATTGGCCATTTCTGGCATTCAATTCCTGGGGCTTATTTCAAGCGTATGTTTGGCGAACACTTCAACCCACGTCTTTTTGAACTGATTGATCAACATGCGGATCATTATCATTGGGATCGTGTTGAAAATTGGAGCGATATCCGCAATAAAGGCGTCACCCCGACCACCGATAAAGCGGGTGGTGGCCATGCGCATTGTGGTTTCATGATCTATCAGGGCGACAACTGGCCCGCTGATTATCAAGGCAAAGCTTTTACCGCCAACCTTCATGGCAGAAGAATTAATGCGGATCGAATTGAGGCCCATGGCAACGGTTTTGTTGCCCGTCATGAACCTGACTTCATGCATGTTGGTGATCTTTGGTTTCGGGGGATTGAACTTTGTTATGGCCCTGATGGTGGGGTTTTTATCATCGACTGGTCTGATGTTGGTGAATGCCATGAAAACGATGGGGTGCATCGCAACTCGGGTAGGATTTACAAAATCACACATGGCGAGATGAAGAAGAAACCCACTGCAGACCTTTCGAAAATGAGCAATTTGGAACTTGTCGAGTTTGTTTCAAGTGCGAATGAATGGCAATTCCGTCAAGCACGAAGGATATTACAAGAGCGTGCAGCATCGGGAATGAAGATGCAGGATGCGGAAGAGAAACTTAATTCGACCTTTGCAAAGGTAAAGCAATCGAATCATAAGCTGCGTTCTTTATGGATGCTTTATGCGATATCAGCGTTGGATGCAAAGAAGATACTCGCCCTGTTGGATTCGGAAGACGAGCAGGTAAGGTCTTGGAGTGTCCGGTTTTTGATGGAAGAAGAAAGCATTTCTAAAGAGGCGCTTGTAGCTTTGGAAAAGCTTGCACCTGGTGAAAAGTCTGCATTGGTTAGGTTATATCTGGCGAGTGTATTGCAAAAGATTCCTGTAAGTTCGCGAGGGAATCTTGCGTTGGCACTTGCAGCAAGGAGTGAAGATAAAAATGATCATAATCAGCCACTCATGCTTTGGTATGGAATTGAGCCCACGGTAAGTTTGGATCCTTCTTTTGGGGTAAAGCTTGCGAAGGCTAGCGCTATGGGAAAGCATCGTACTTTTGTTGCCCGAGTCCTTGCGGAAGAAATCGATTCAAACCCCAAGGCGATGAACGAACTTTTGCTCTTGGCTGGCTCGCTTGAAGTTGGCATGCAGAAGGAAATTGCACTTGGGTTGCAAGATGGCTTGCGAGGCAGGAGGAAAGCGAAAGCGCCTGAAGCTTGGAATACCTTTGCTACAAGGCTTGCTGCATCGATGGATGCAGATGCAGTTAAGATTGGGCGTGAAATTGCAATTGTGTTTGGCGATGGTAGAGCTTTAGATGAAGTGATGAAAATTGCAAGTGATAGCAAAGAAAGTGCGGGAGCAAGGCTTGCTGCTATTTCCACTTTGGTTGAAAATAAGGCGAAGGGAATAGAGCAGATACTTCCTAAATTAGTAAACGATCGAAGTGTATCAGAGGCTGCAATCCGCGGTCTGGCATCGTTTAATCTTCCTGAAACTCCGAAGCTGATCATGAGCCAGTTTGGAAGGCTGGATCCCGCAGCAAAGAAAGCAGCAATCGATACTCTTTGTTCGCGCCCTGCATACGCTACTGAACTTTTGAATGCTGTGGGCGAGGGCAAGGTGCCTCGTGATGTGATCACTGCGTATCATGCTAGGCAGATAGCTGCATTTAACGATGTTGCGCTTAATGCAAAACTTTCTGCAACTTGGGGCGAGGTGCGCATCCCCACCGAGAAGAAGAAAGAGCAGATTACGAAGTTGAGAACGCAGTTGGAATCTGCCAACAAGGAGAAGGTGGACCTTGTACAGGGACGGTTGTTGTTCCAAAAGGTATGTGCAAACTGTCATGGATTGTTTGGCCAAGGGGGAAACCTTGGGCCTGATCTAACAGGCTCGCAGAGATCAAACCTTGAGTATTTGTTAGAGAATATTTTAGAGCCCAACGCAACCGTGGCTGCAGATTATCGTATGTCTGCGGTAACGCTGAAGGATGGCAGATTGCTGACCGGGTTGGTGTTTAAGAGGGCTAATAAGGCGGTGGAAGTGATTGGGCCTACCGAGAAAAAAACCGTGCTTGCAGAGGATATTGATTCCATCAAGCCCTTGAATGTTTCTCCTATGCCTGAAAATCTTCTTGAAGCTTTGAAGGCTGAGGAAATTCGAAATCTATTTGGTTATCTCATGAGCCCTGTGCAGGTGCAACTACCTAGGTAGTTTAATATTATGACAACCAACAAAGTTACCACGGGCATTGATGCCTTAATTGCAGATGGCTTTTCTTGCTTGAAGGGTAAGCGTGTGGGTTTACTCACTCATGCCCCCGCCTGCGATTTCTCACGAACATCCACCCTTCAACATTTTATGCAACATTTGCAAAATGGGTTAAAGGTGGTATTCACTCCCGAGCATGGTTTTTCTGCTAATGCACAGGATTTTGAAGCGGGAGCTATTACGCAGAGAGCCGATGGCTTGAAATGGGTCAGCCTTTATGGAAAGGATAAAAGCTCGCTTCATCCTCTACAGGAAGACCTTGTTAATCTTGATGTTTTGGTAGTTGATCTGGTGGATGTTGGCAGCAGACATCAAACCTTTCAAGCCACAATGCTTTATGCAATGCAGGTTGCATTTACAAAGGGTGTTGCGGTGATGGTATTGGATAGGCCCAATCCTCTTGGTGGCCTTGCGGTTGAGGGGCCTATGCTTCTTCCCGAATGGTCCAGCTTTGTTGGGGTGCACCCGATTCCTATTCGCCATGGTTTGACGATTGGTGAACTTGCAATTCTTTATAAGGAAGAATTAGAGTTGGTAGGGGATTTAGAGGTAGTGCCCTGCGAGGGTTGGAAAAGGGGCATGTATTTTGATGAGACAGGATTGCCCTGGGTTATGCCTAGCATGAACATACCCACATTTGAAACTGCTCTGGTTTATCCCGGGCAATGTTTGTTTGAGGGAACTAATCTTTCTGAAGGCCTTGGTACCGCCCATCCTTTTCAATGGTGTGGAGCACCTTTCTTAAATCCCACTCAGGTTGCTGATTCCTTTAATAAAGAGAGCCTGCCGGGGGTTTCTTTCAAGCCTGTTTCTTTCAAACCTACATTTGATAAATGGCAGGGCGAGCAATGTGGCGGGGTCGAGCTTCATATTACTGATCGAGTTGTTTTCCAACCTGTTCGCACCAGCTTGGCTTTGTTGTACAACTTGCGTGAACATTCGGGTAAACACTTTGCTTGGCGCACCGCACCCTACCATTTTGTCAAAGATAAATTAGCAATCGATTTACTTTTGGGCAGTGATAGAGAGCGCATGCAAATGCAAGCTGGCATGCCTTGGCGGGATATCATTGCAGAATGGGAAGAAGAAGAAGCGGATTTTCTTTTCCATCGCAAGCCTTTTCTTATTTACCTTGATTAATCAGAGAACTCTGCTGAACTTTTTAGTTTGGTAAGCTGGGTTGTTTGATTGATTGTTCGTAAAGTTAACGGTCAATTTTTTGTTCCTTCTTCCTCTTGCACATCTTCGGTTTTAGTTTATAGGCCTTGGCAATAGAGGGCCGAACATGTGGAATAAGTTTAAGAAACACAGGATGGTATTTTTTATAATCTTGGCATTATGCCTAGGTGCTGGTCCTTCAATTGCCCAACCGCCTGAGGGTGCGAAAAAAGAAGAACCTAAGGAAGACGAGGGTGATCCTACTTTTCTTTATCGCTTCTCACAGTTGCTGATTCCCAATCCAGATGTAACCTTTAAAAAACCAAACATTCGAAATCCCGGGCCCGATTCTGCCAACTTCCCTAATAGCCCTTACACGCTTCCTAAAGGAATGGCTTATTTCGAGACAACACCTTCCGTTGCGGGAAAAGGGAGTTCCAATCCAAGAATTTATTCAACCCCTACCTTGCTTAGGTATGGGTTAACTGATGATGTTGAATTGCGATTGTTTACCAACTCATTAACCGTGGAATATTCACCTAACAGGGCAGGATTTGCCCCTATAGTTTTTGATATGAAGATTCATTTTTGGGATGAAAACGAAGACTTGTTTCTTCCAGCGGTAGGTATGGAAATCTTGCTTCAGAGTACGTTTGGATCCAGCTTTCTAAATACTGGAGTTCAGCCCAGTATGAATCTTTTATTCAGTAAAGATCTTGTTTTGGATACGGTATTAGAAGCCAGTGTGGGTTTACAAAGTGGCAATATAGGTTTTACTTCAGGGGATAGTTATGAGATGACTGTACAGGGTGATTTAACCACCAAAGTAACTGAAAGAATCTCCTTGTTTGTTCAGACTGCTTACAATGGTTCGGTTGATCCAAGGTTCGCAAATAATATTTTAGTAGGGGGCGGTGGTCTTTTGAATCTTACAGAAACTATTACAATTTATGGCAGCTATAATGCCAGCGTTGTAAAGACCCTACCCCCATACTTCACCCAATTGGGTATAGCTTTTGCCTTCTAGGAAGCTTTCTATTTCTGACTGCTCCAATAAACAGTAGGTTCATAGGTTGCAGAAAGATCAATTCTAACATCATCCACCATGTCGAGTGGATAGGTTACAGTTGCTTTCACTTTATCACGATCAAGAAGGTTTACGAGCGCGCCTGCAGATACTACGATTTCAGCGCATAACCAACGGGTGCGATCGTCATGAGTGGTTGCAAGGTATTTTTCCTTGATGCCACCACGGTGCCTGAAATAAGTACCTTGCAATAAAAGCCTCCACATCGCATAGCGCTTGCCTTCCTGTGCATAAGCAAAGTTTGTAAGGGTTTCGGATTCATCTTTAGTAAGTGCACGCTTGGCTTGCCTTACTTGGATGCTGCCTTTAAAGTCATAAAGTCTTGGTTCGATATCCAGCAGAAAAACATGGAGCGTATCATCAGGCCCTGATTCAAGTACTGCGAAACTACCATCGGTTTTCTTAAAAACAATGCCTGCATGGAAGGGTGGTGCGGTACCTGCGATTTTGTAAAGCTTAGTCCAGAAAGGGCTCATGTCGTCAAAAAGCAGGATGTCACCTTCCCTAGGAGTGTAGGGGCGTGCGGTTTTTTCAACCTTTCCATCTGCGTTACTTGTTTGATCCCAAAGATAGCCAAATGATTTTTGGCTCGGTTCTGCATTAACTGCCGAGGTAGCCAGAAAAGTTGCTAAAAAGATTGAACCTAAGCTGCTGATCACGATGAAAATCCTCCTGTCCATGGAGATAAAACTTACAACATTTTATCGACAGCAAAATGCACTTAGACAAACCAAAATCAGTTGTAATACTTGCTTGAATGGCAATAAAGTTCGAAGAATATGCCCTGTATTGATTATGCTGATAAGGGTTGATTATGCTGGCTGAATTGGGTTTTGCAGGTTGTATCAAATGTTCGGATTATTTTTTTTGGTAGCCAAACCTATGTATTAAATAGCGGTCACCCATTCTTCCATAATTGATGGGATCAAATCCAAGTAAGGGCCTGATAAATCCAGGGAAAATTGCATCTCGCTGGCGTTTTAATATTACCTTCATCACAACTGCAATGCACTTTTCTAAAGGCCATAATCTGAAAGGCAGTACGGGCGTTTTTGTAAGAACTTTGCCATCTCCACCCAAAATTCGTTGTCTTAATGGGGTATCTATGAATCCCGTCGAAATGACACCAATATGTACACCATCACGATCCACTTCCATCCTCACGCTGTCTAATAAGCCTTGCAATGCAAATTTACTTGCCCCATAAATCGAATATTCAGGAACCCCTCTTTTTCCAGTAAGGCTGCTCATCGCAACAAAAGATCCCTTTGTTTTTTTTAGAAAAGGAAGTGAATGATGAAGCAGATACAAGACACCAAAGAAATTCACTTTCATTAGGTATTCGATCGCATCGATTTTTGATTCTTCAAAAGGCGCACGCATGGAAACGCCCGCAGCAGCAAATACTAGATCGATTTTTCCAAATTTTGCAATCGTTCCTTCCACCAACTGTTTCACCTGCTGTTCTTCTGAAACATCTGTAGGTATTACAAAAGGTGGAATCGCTGAAGCTGGAAATTCTTTTTTCGCTTCTTCTAGCTTTGCCAGATCTCTACCAGAAATAACCAAAGTATAGCCAAGCGCTGAAAGTTTCTTGGCGGTTGCAAGGCCGACACCGGAAGATCCACCTGTAATCAGCGCAACTTTTTCGCCAGTTTTTGACATGCCTTTTTCCAACCGCCATTTTTATTTTAAAACTTTTGTTACAATTCAAAAATAAGTATAAGCTGCAATAAAACCATAGGGGTAATTATATGACACTAAATTTCAAACTTCTTGTGATTATCTTTATACTTCTGCAATCCTCGGGCCTTTTAGCCCAACAACCGACAGCGGAGCAACAAATTCAGGAGGCTTCTAAGGTTTATGAACAGGCGCTCACCCAGAAAAATGAACTTTTGTTGAAATCCATCCTTGCGGATAATTTCATCCTGACCACTGCATCAGGCAAGGTTCTTACCAAAAAAGACATGATGTTGAATCTAACCAAGGAGGGAACGAAGTACGATAAATTTGAATCTTCTGAAGTGAGGATTAGCGTCTTGAATGATGCTGCAATAGAAACAGGCAAAGTTCATACAGTGGGAATCCGGGCAGGAAAGAAAATTGCAGAGACAACCCGATATACCGATTTCTGGATCAAGATTCAGGGCAAATGGCTCTTACTCGCGGAACATTCCAGCTTTATTCCTAATCCTTAGCCCTACTTCTTCTTTGTACTTTTCTGAGTACTTGCGGAGCCTTTCGAACGACCTAGGCCATCTTGAAACTTTACCGAACTGCCCGAGGTTGATGCACTTCCTGTTTTCCTTCCCAATTCATCATGAAATGAAATATCATTTCCTGAACGCTTTGCTTCGCCCTGCCTACGGCCGGTGTGATCGTAGAAAGTTACTTTATCATTGCTAATATTTGCATGCCCATCGCTACGGCCCATTGCATCACTGAAACGAATGCTATCGCCTGAGATGGTTCCTTTGCCAATCGTTCTGCCACGCTCATCGTGAAAAGTGACCGAATTGCCAGACCATTGTGCGCGCATGGAAGTACGGCCCAGTGCGTCTTTTAAAGTGGCGGGCTTGTCGCCTGAAAGTAGGCCTACAGCAGCAGCTTGCTTGACCTGTTCATCAAGGCCTTCCGCAGCAATAGGCATTAAAAGACTCAAAATCATGGTTGAAATAAACATTTTTAAAAGCTCCATCAAATTACCTAATTTAGATCGTTGTAGATTATTCGTCGGGAGGCGAAGATTATTTCAAAGAATCCATTTTTAATCGATAAGGTAACTCGGTATATTATGGCGTAAGTGTTATTAGATTCTTGGTTTAAGGAGAATAGGCATGAAATTTAAGATTCTATGCGCCATGGTCTTTTTTGGCTTGGCCATTGGTATGAACAGTGTTGGTTTAACCGGAAAAACCGATGCAGCGGCCGATAAACCTTTAATGGTTTCGCATGATGTATTCTTCTCTTTGAAGGATGCAACCGCTGAAAATAAAAAGACTTTAGTAGAAGCCTGCCATAAGTATTTGAAAGGCCATCCAGGCGAAGCCTTTTATAGTGCAGGGGTGTTGGCGGAAGATTTAAAACGCCCAGTAAACGATTTAAACTTTGATGTTGCTTTGCATATTGTTTTTAATGACAAAGCAAGTCAGGATAAATATCAGGATGCGCCACGACATCTTGAATTCATCGATAAGAATAAATCTTTGTGGAAAAGTGTTCGTGTTTTTGATTCCTATGTTTCCAAGTAACTAAGAAAGAGTTAGAACAATCATGAAAATTAAATCGATTCTGTTTGTGTTGGCATTGGGTACCACTCTTGGTGCAGTATCGGTTGGTCAGACAGTTGAGCGCGAAAACGGTTTGCTTAAAAAAATCTTCAATCGTCGCACCTCTACCTCTACTAATGTAAAAACGACTTCGCCCACTCAGGAACCACCAATGGCTGCACCTGCGGGAACTGATCCTGCTAATAAGGGTGCTAAAAGATTGCCCGTTGGTAAATTGACTTCTCTTAAGGAAGATGCAGCAATCAACACCCTTAGTAGCGAAGAAAAGTCGCTTGGCTTTGAGTTAATCTTTAATGGCAAAGATTATCAAGGTTGGGAAAATAAAGGCAACTGGATTGTTGAAGAAGGTGCAATTGCGCGCAAGGACAAAGGTGGTGGCATCACCTACAACGCCAAGAAAGTTCCTGACAATTTCGAATTGCGTTTCGAATGGAAGGTAGGCAAGGGTAGCAATAGTGGTATCTATTATCGCCCAGGCCAGTATGAATATCAGATCCTTGACAACAAGGTTCATAACGATGGAAAAAACCCCCGCACCAGTGCTGCATCTCTTTATTACTGCATGCCTCCCTCTAAGGATGCCACCAATCCTGTGGGCGAGTGGAACACAGGCCGTATTGTTTGCAAAGGCTCTGTAATTCAACACTGGCTTAATGGTGTTAAGGTAATTGATTTTGATTACAAAGACGCTAAGTATGCTTGGGAAGTTGAATTGCTGAAAGTTCGTGGTGCAAACCTCGATGCTCGCGGTGCAAACTTCCAAATCCAAGATCATGGCGATCCAGTTTGGTTCCGCAGTTTAAAGCTTCGTGAATTGAAAGATTCCGATCAGCTTGACAAGACTCCTGTAACTCCCGTCAAGATTGCAGAAGAAATTGTGAAGCGCGAACAGGCTTACATTGATAATGGCAAGAAGAAGAAGTAAGCCTTAAAGGTTAAAGATAACTAGAAAGCCCGGGGAGAAAAGATTCTTCCCGGGCTTTTTTATTGGTTTTGTATCAGTACTTAGGGTTTGGACTTCTCTTCTTTTGCTTCAGGTTCAGGCTTAGGTATTTCCACAAACTTCATAGCTTCATCGGGCAATTCGTAAGAGCTATGCATCATTTCAAGTTCATCATTTACGAGGTCTGGGCTGATGATGCCTTGAAGAATCTGCACAGCAAAGATTTCCTGCAGTGCGTCTTCAAACTTCACAAATGCAACAACCTGCCCTGTTTGGATATTAACAACCCAAACTCCACTATTGCGTTCAATGTTTTGCTCGGTGATCGGTATGCCGCTGAATACAGCGGTTTCCCTCACTTGAGATAAGCCGATGAAAGCAAGAGGGCCAAAAAAGTCTAGGCCCCGGGTAAAGCCAGGAACAGTTGCGATAGCTTCATGTTTGCCAGTTTTAAGATCTACAATAGAGAGTGTACCTTTTCCAGATTCGAGTACCCAGAGTTGCCCGTTGTGCCAGCGGGGCGAGTGGGGCATGGAAAGATTGCGCGTGATGATTTCGCCACTGGGCACATCTATCAAAATGCCACCATCTTTTTTGTTTGCTCGCCATCCCGTGGGGGTGTTAGTCTCGCCAAGGGCGGTTACATATTTCGGCTTGCCATCAACCATTCCCATGCCATTAAGATGGCAACGATCATTAGGGGAATACCCGGTGATGAAGCGTGGTTTCCAACGGGGTACAAAGCTGTTGATATTATCCAGGGTACACAAGCATGAAAAACGTGTATTCACAACCCAAAGTTCATTGTTGTTTCCATATGCCATTTCATGGACAAGGATATCGCCTGTGGTGTGCGAATCGCGGGGCATATAGCACGCATCAACTTGGCCGATTGGTTCGCGTTTTTGCGCAACTGCAGGCATGTTGCGGAAGTGGGAAATATGCCCTGGTGTGCCAATAGAGAGAATCTGATGATTGGCAGCTAGGCCCATAGGCGAATCAAATGCCCGGAAGTGCGTATTAAGTTTGCCATCTTGCGGTCTAAGAAAAACCAGTTTTCCAGCTTGATAGGTAGTTACCGCAAGCGAAGAGCGCATCTCGGCTAATATGAGGGGGAAGCTTTCGGTATGCACGCTTCGCAGTGGTGGCAGTGCATTAGCATCGCTTTCAGGCATAGATTCGGGTTTATTATCCCCTTGTTGATCGGTGGTCAAGCGAGCCCCCAGTAAAGAAAGTCAAAGAGAAGTAATAAATAATACTTTATCGAATAAGGCCTGAGATGAAAAGACGGGATTAAACCAAGGTATTACTTGAAGTCTATTTTTAGGGTAGTTCAAAATTAAAGGTTGTTCGGGGGAGAATGTTAAAGAATTGGTTTTTTGTTTGCAGGGTGGTCTCGGTGTTTCATAAACAATTTTTGCATTTCCACCAACCCGGAGGTCAAGCGAGGCGGTCCATCATAAGTATCGCCAAGTTGCAGCAAAGCATCCACTTCCTCTTGATTATAAGGTTTATCATGTAGGGCCTCGGTTCGTATTCGGTCTACCTCCCTGCCAGCAATACCCCAAAGTCGAATCAGGAATTGCTGTTGATCTTTTGTTAATTCAGAAGGGTTTTTAATCATGATTGCAACTTTAGTAAAAATTCTGCTCTTTCCAGCGTTTCACTCTTTTGCCCCACAGTATTACTTGGAGTCTTTCTTGTTCGTAGCCTTACCCGCTTTGCCTGCTTTGGTTTCATTTCCATCGGTGAATGGGGGATGTTCAAAGGGCACGGGATTTGAAGTGACCCGAGGGTCTTTTGCATCGGTAAGTGATTTCATTAACTGCGCTGAAAGTTTGGTTTTAGTTTCAGAATACTTGGGATTGAGTGCGACATTATTGATTTGATCAGGGTCGTTTGCAATATCGTAAAGCTCTTCTGCGGGGCGCTTGCCAAAAGTGAAGTCATAGAGCCATTTGTATTTTGGATCATTGCGATGATGTATAAGCCATGCCTTGGTGGGGCTTGCATCCATATCTGCAAAGGCAGTGTAGGTGACATTTTGCAAACTATTAAAATCAGGCGTCTCTGTTTCGGTGATATTCTTGGCTGAGCCAAGTGGCATGCGTTCGGGTTGAAAATTACGGATGTAAACAAATTCGGGGGTTCGCAATGCTCGCATCGGATAAGGAAGATTTCCATCTCTTGCAGCACCTACATGCCTTTCACGCCCAGTTATCACCCAGTTTCTTGTAGGATCAATTTGGCCATCTTTTTCCGAACGCAGAAGCGGCAGCAAGGTTTTGCCATAGAGGCCCTCGGGTGGTTTTACTCCTGCAACTTCCATGAAGGTGGGTGCGAGGTCGGGCAGTCTTACAAAGTCGTTGATGATTCTACCGCCTTTGCCTCCTGGAACCCTGGCAACCATTGCGATGCCAACACCATGATCATAGAGGTTGCATTTACCCGAAGGCACTCCTGGCATACCGTGGTCGCCACTGATGATGATGAGGGTGCGATCAAGCTGTTTCTTTTCCTCAAGTTGTTTTAGGAGAACGCCTACATAGGCATCAACCGCCTGGCATTCGCCCAGATAATCAGCGACATCCTCGCGGACTTCAGGAACATCGGGAAGAAACTTGGGGAGTTTTCCCTGAAGAGAATCGGGTTCGATGTTCCAGAGTTTTTTTCCAGAACCTTTGACCCAGGTGCGGTGCGTGGTGGTCACACCTAGAAAGTAATGCCAAGGTTTGCCTTGTTGATTTGCAGCATAGAAGTCTTCAAAGTTTTTGTTGACCTGAGACAAGATTTCTTGGCGAGCTTGCTCGAGAGAAGCACCTTTTTCAATGCGCGAAGTAACTTCTTCGGAGAAGTTATTGGGTGCCCTACCTGCTTTTTCATAGGCGTATTGCTGCCCACCAAAGGGTGCGTCTGTGGGCGTCCCAGGGCTCCAAACCTTATACGATTTTCCTATGTGATAACCACTATCGCGAACCATTAAGGGATAGGTAGGAATCGAAGAATCCCAGATTGCACCGTTAAGAATTGCCCCACGGCCAGTGTTAAAAAAGTATCTTCCCGAAAGCATGGAGCTTCTGCATGGGGTGCAAGAGGGTGAATTCACAAAGGCGTTTTTAAACAATACCCCTTCCCTTGCAACACGATCGATGTTCGGGGTTTTGACTACATCATTAATGGTGGGCCTGCCATCGATTCCCTTGTAGCAACTGGCATAACGGCCATAATCATCCGCAAAGATAAAAAGAATATTCCACCTTGGTGCGGCTTCTTCTGCCTTGATGCAAGTGTTTAAAAGCATGAAGGCGAGAATAGTGAGAAATAGTTTTTTGATGAAGTTCATGATGCTATCCGATGAATTTAAGGAAGGTTGATAAAGTTCAGTTGAGGGCGATTACTTGGCTTCGATCACTTTGATTTTAACCTTGCCCATGACACGGATAACGGGAAGAAGTGGTGCAAGGGTTTGTTGATCGTGCCAGTTATGATCTGCAATTTTCAGATGCCCCGGCCCTACGAGTCCTTCGCCCAAGGTAGCATCCATACCAACCCATGCATTTTGTACATAGACTTCAGCCCACATATGAAACCCAAGTTGAGGTGTGCGGGTTTTTGAATCTTCCACATACACCAGCCCCAATGCGGTGCGCGAGGGAATCCCTGCGGCCCTGCACATGGCTGCCATCAGCATGGCATGTTGTCTGCAATCGCCTTGAAGATCTTTTGCGATTTGTGCAGCGGTGGCAAAACCGACAGAGCTAGAGCCCTTCATGTTGTCGAATACAAACCGTTCGATTTTACGAGCCTTCTTTAATTCATCGGTTTCGTTGCCCACCGCTTTGGCAGCGAGCTCTTTCACCTTGGCATCTGCGCTTTCGAGAAAGTAGCTTGAATCGAGAAAATCTTTCGCAGGTTGTTTTTCCTCAAGCCCTACATTCCCCAGTACTTTAAGTTCAAACCAGCCATCCTCCAGCTTTTTAAGTTTCTGTCTGCCATCCACGGTAAATGCGGAAGCCCCTTCCATGTTTTCAAGTTTAAACTGGTAGGTGACTTCTTCACGGTGGTGGACATCGCGGATTTTTTTATCCAGCGTGATCATGGTGTTAAGGCCGATGTCGGGAAGAACTGCTAAGTCGCCATCGTCTTTTTGGGCGAATTCTTTAGTGGTGCGATAGAGAAAGATATTGCCTATGCCCGGAAGTTCCATCACCGAGCGCCTAGGGATGAAATCATCGCCCACCCAGGAAACCATTTTGGGAAGCTGCAGGGCGCTGCCAAAGATGGTTACTTTATCTGGTGCGACTTCGTAGCGCATGAGCCCCACTTTTTCACGGGTAGCTTTTGCAGGATTCTTTTTATCTGTCTCTAAGAAATCCACTTCTTCCTTGGGAAAAAGCTCGGCTTGCATGCGAACCGTTTGCATCAGGCTTGGTTCAAAGTTGAGATAATCAAACTTGGTGCCCGCCTTGGCTTTCATCAACAACGGGAGTTTTTCTTGTTTGTAGACGCCTATGGCTTTGTCGTTCCAATTTAAGGCACGGGGTTCGGGAACTCCTGGCACTTTCAGCCATAGTTTGCCATCTTTCACTTCGCCTTCCTGAATCGCCTGGCCCTTATCAAGGTGTTGAATCATGCGGAAGGATTTGATTTTACCTTCTTGGTCTTCAACCATTTCCGTATCCATTTTCATTGCGACAACAGATTTGTAGCGTTTTAGCATGAGTTGCATTTCGAGTCGGGTTTCAAAATGTTTTGTGCCATCGGGTTGGATGATTTCTTTGACGATTGAATGGAAGTTGCCACAGCGTATGCCTTCGAGGTAGGCAGCATCCCAGTTATCTTGAATGATGGTGGATTTGGGAGTTTGAGCCAGGCAAAGCGAGAAGCAAAGAAGAATGCAGGGGATGGTAAGCAGGTATTTTCGCATGGTCGCTCCAGAGAGTATTCAGGCCCGATTCAAAATTCTATGGTAACTGATTTTGCCCGATTCACAAGAATAAGTGAGGTAAAAATAAGCTTAAAGATTGCGGACTGGACTTCTTTGGATTAATTACCACTATATTAACATCATGGTACATCAATTGGGAATAACTGAGTTTTTAGAGCAATCGCAGGGGCATCTTGCACTCGATGTAAGAAGCGAGGGTGAGTACGAACATGGGCGCATACCCGGGACGGTTAACCTTCCTTTGTTCAATAACCTTGAGCGCGAAATTGTGGGGACTGCGTATAAGCAAAAAAGCAAACGCGAGGCAACCCTACTAGGGCTCGATTTTGCGAGCAAGAAGATGTGCGACTTTGTGCGTTTCATTCAACCCAAGTTGAAAGACAACAAGGTATTTGTGCATTGTTGGCGTGGCGGTATGCGTAGCGAAAGCATGGCATGGTTGTTTAATCTTTTTGAACATGAAGTGTTTATTCTTCAGGGCGGGTATAAATCGTTTCGTAATCATGTGCTTGAAGTTCTGGATAAACCTCTTAATTATGTGGTGCTTGGTGGGCGGACAGGCTCGGGGAAAACTGCAATCCTTCAGAGTTTAAAGTCCCTTGGAGAGCAAGTTATTGATCTGGAAGGGTTGGCGCATCATAAGGGTTCTGCGTTTGGCGCCCTTGGGCAGTTGCATCCACAACCCTCCAATGAGCAATTCGAAAATATTCTTGCTATGCAATTGAAAGATTTTGATTTGGAACGCAGGGTTTGGGTCGAGGATGAAAGTCGTTCAGTAGGCAAAGTCATACTCCCCGAATTGTTTTGGAAAAGGATATCGCTGGCCCCTTCGATGATCATTAATCTGCCTTTTGAAGTGCGTGTTGAAAGATTGAAAGCTGATTATGGTGAAAACGAAGTTGAAGGGCTGCGAAATTCGATCAACAATATTAAGAAAAGATTAGGGCCAGATTGTTCTGAGAAAGCATTTTGTGCACTTGAACAAAAAGACTTTGCTGGCGTAGCCCGGCTTGTTTTAGGTTATTATGACAAGCTTTACGACAAGGGAATTGCCAACAAGTTGAACCCTGATGTCCGCCATCTGGATTTTGCAACCGATCAAATCGACCATATTGCTAAACAGCTGCAAGAAACTGATTTAGAATCATTGAGTGCTATAAAGCGATAAAAGCAGGCAGAAAAGGCTTTAATGATTAATCGTTAAAGTCGTTAATATTGCAGAAAAAGACCAGCTATTAAGTCTTGGGCTATTTTTGACGATATTAGTTATTGCTTGGATCAACCTCAAAAGGTATAATTTAGGCATATAGGTTTAGGATGTCCCGCCTTATTTAAGATCACGCCTCCCCCGCCTATAAATGGAGATCACGCCATGGAACAGAAATTTGAAGGAACTCCGAAATCGGAAATCCGCATCGATGGTCCCAAGCTTTTGCGTTCTGAAGTTACCAACGACTGGGGTTCTCTTTTGCGCTGGGTCATCACCCAGAACGGCAAAGAGGTTAATGTGCATAATGCCAGACCTATGTTAAATTACGAACCCAAACTTTCCACTAAAGGTAGTCACGAAGCGGTACTTCAGATGTGGAAGTATGTTGATTACAAAAAAGATGCTCAAGGCGAATTCACCAATAGTAAGTTTGTTGAAGTATCCAACAAAATAACCTTCAATATTTAGTTCCCCCACCGTACTGCATAGATAACCCATTTGATAATAACGGAGCCACAGCCATGCTAAATATTGGAAAAGAGCGAGTTCCTTTGTGCGAAGGCCCATCAAGGCGCAGTTTCCTGCAGTTGGGAACAACAGGTATGGCAACGCTTTCATTGCCTACGCTGTTCAAGTTGGAATCCTTGGGTGCGGTTAAGAATTCAGATGCGAAGATTCGCAACTGTATCACGATTTTTTTGGTTGGTTCGCCTGGTCAGCTCGATACTTGGGATATGAAACCCGATGCGCCCGCTGAAGTAAGAGGCAAATTCAAACCCGTTCAGACGAATGTAAACGGTATACAGATCTGCGAACACTTTCCGATGATGTCCAAGATGATGGACAAAGTTGCTTTGATTAGAAGCTTGCATCATCGCACTGGTGCGACCCACGAAAACGGGCAGCGCTGGATGATGACTGGCCATGATTTTAACGCAGATAGCGTTAAGCCCCACCTTGGTAGTGTTATTTCTAAAGTGTATGGCCAAAAGAGCGAATTGCCTTCCAATGTCGTGCTTCCCGGCCCGATTGGTAATACAGGTGCTGGCCCATTGCATGGCCAGACTTCAGGTTACTTGGGCAGCGCCCATGAACCTTTCTTCCTTAATTCCGATCCTGCAAACAAAGATTTTAAAGTGGGCGACCTCGAAGTGGCGCAAGGGCAGGGTAATAATCGGCTCGATGCACGCAAACAACTTCTTACCCAACTAGATGATATTCAACGCAGAACCGAATCCCGCAGCACCCAGATGCATGACAGTGCATACGATCGGGCTTTCAGGCTTTTAACTTCGCCCAAGGCAAAGCAAGCTTTTGATCTGAACCAAGAAAACGAAAAGCAGCGTGATCGCTATGGTCGCAACACCTTTGGCCAAAGCTGCCTGATGGCACGCAGAATGGTCGAAAATGGCGTGCGCTTTGTTACCGTCAATCATTTTGATACCGTGTTCAATCTTTCGTGTTGGGATATGCACGCGGATGGTGGCGGTCTTAATAATACCTACCTCGATTACGAAAGGCTTCTTTGCCCTCAGTTCGATATGGCATACACCGCCCTTTTAGAAGATCTTCAGCAAAGGGGATTGCTCGAAGAAACCGTGGTGGCAGTGCTAAGCGAGTTCGGCCGAACCCCTAGAATCAACCCCAAGGGCGGGCGAGATCATTACCCTAACGCTTGGACTAATTTCTTGGCAGGTGGAAATATCCGTGGTGGTCAGGTGATTGGCTCAACTGATAAGATCGGTGCGCGACCAAACGACTTCCCTGTCGAACCACCGCAAATTCTTGCTTCGATTTATCATGCCATGGGAATTAATCTTGATACCACCATGATGCCCGGGCCAGGCGATAGACCCGTTCGCCTAGTCGAAGCAGAACCGATCCGCCAATTGTTCTCCTGATCATAATTATTTCAATTGCAAAGAGTCATGTTAAAGTTTTAATTTGGAATGAGTGAGAGATGAACAGATTCCTGCAATTAACTTTCAGCTTGTTCTTTCTGGCTTTTATCGCAAATGCCTCTGAACCCTTGGTTCGCACCGTGGATGTAAGAGGTTTACAAGTTGGCGCGGTTACAACTCTAGTATTCGATGGTGATGGTTTTGGTAAATCTCCAAAACTGTTGCTCCCTTTTAATGTCACTCCTGTTCTTAAAACAGGTTCAACCGAAAAGAAAGCTAGCTTCGATATCACCTTGCCCCCTGATATCGTTCCCGGGTTTTACCAGTGTAGTTTAGTTGCAGAAGGTGGTGTCAGCCTACCTGTGCTTTTGGGTATCGATCATCTCGTACAAAAACCCTTTGCAGTTTCCATCGATCAACCATTACCCATCGCAATGCATGGCACCATTTCAGGTAGCCAGATTTTAGAAACAAAGTTTCAGGGAACCAAAGGCCAGCAATTGATGGTGGAAGTGGAAGCACAAAAACTTGGTTCTAAACTACAACCGGTTTTGCATCTTTACAACTCTAAGAAACTACAAGTTGCATGGTCTTGGCCCGTGCCCCATTTGTTTGGCGATACCCGATTAGAAATCACCCTGCCCGAAGATGATACCTACACCATTGCGCTACACGATCTCGAATACGCTGCTGGTGCGCCCGGGTTGTTTCGCATGAAGGTTGGCAAGTGGGAGTTTTTTGACCAGGTTATTCCTACTGTGGTTGCAGAAGGTAAGGTAAAAGCGGTCGAACTGATGGGTAATATGCCTGTCGCCAAGTTAAATATGCCAACCACAAAAGGGGCGGGTTCGGTGGTGCTTCCTTGGCCGACTCAGGGGAAATGGTCTGGGATGCGGCCTTTCGTGCAATCCGGATCGTCGCAAGAATATGTAGAAACCCAAGCGCCCCCTATGCAGGAATTAAAGGGGTTGCCTTTGATGGTTCATGGCAAGCTTTTGCAACCCAATGAAGAAGATCGTTATCTGTTAGCATGCACCCCTAAATCAAAACTACGATTCGATGTGTTCGCAGAAAGAATTGGCTCTGCAGTTGATGCAGGGTTGGTGCTGAGAAATGATAAAGGTGTTGAGATCGCCCGAGCTGAAGACAGGCCCGGTTCTTCCGACCCACTACTCGAATTTACCGTGCCCGATGCCATTACTTCCATTCAGGTTTGTGTGATTGATTCTCAAGGAAGGGGCGGGCCCAAAGCAAATTACAGGCTTGGGATTGAAGATATTAGCACCCCCGAAACATCCGCCAAGATTAACTTGATCACCCCTATTCAGAGGTTTTCTCTTGGCACTAACAGCAACATGGTTTTTCCTGTTTGGGCCATACGCAATGGCTATGCAGGAAAAATAGATGTTCAGTTTTCCCAATTGCCCAAAGGTGTAAAGATCGAAGGTAATGTGATTCCACCTGAAGGCGATGGCGCACTCATCACGGTGAAAACAAATACAGAAGCAACCCTGCCTATTGTTACAACCCTGATAGGCAAAAATGATAAAGGTATAAGCTCTGAAGTCGGAGTGTTGAACCACCCATTACAAAGATTGCAACCATGGATGGCGAGTGAAATCGCAGTTGCGCCCGTTTCCGAAAAAACTCCCAGTCTTTCAATCGCTTGGAACAATCTACCTAAGAATATCGCATTCGTACCTGGCATGAAAATGAATCTGCCCGTTAAAGTTAATAGGGATGATCTTGCTAGCGTTGTTAGACTAACGCTTATCACTAGTCAAAACGCCCCGAAGGTGAATAACCAACCCGATCCCAAGGTAGCGCTTAAAGTCGAGAAGGCTGTTGAAGTTGCAGCTAAGGCCAGCGATGCAACCGTTTCAGTATTAGTTCCCGTTGGGCCATTTCCTGTATCTGTTTTCGACATCACCCTTCAGGCAGAATTGCTAAGTGCAAATAAGCAAGTGGTGCTTGCAACCGCTTATGCCCCTGTTCTGCGCTTGCCTTTACGAATTCCTTTGGTGGTTTCGATTGAAAAATCCGGGAAGTTAGAAGCGCTGTTTGATGCTAAAAAAGGTTCAGAGTTTTTCTTTAAGGGCAAAGTCGAGCGCAGCGATGGTTTGGTTGGGGATGTTACCCTTGTTGCAACGGGTTTGCCTGCTGGGGCTAAGTTTGAGCCTGCACTTGTAAAGGCAGATAAAAACGAATTTGATGGCAAGATAATCCTTCCCGCCACACTAATGCCCAACGAATACAAAGGTATAAAACTTACAGCATCGGGCGTGCCAGATGCCAAGGTTCCCGCAGCAAAAGTAAACAGCAAAGATGTTGAACTGGTGTTGGTATTAAAGCCCGCACCAAAATAACAATAGATATATAGAGGCTAGTAAAATGAATATAACATTGCTTTTAACGGTTCTTGGTTTTCAAGTTGCAGCAGATGCTTTACCAGCGGGGCCTGTGCATATCTCGCCAACCTCGATGGTTCTTACCCACATAAGGCAGCCAAGATCGCTGCAAGTGTTGGGCACTTCTGCAGAGGGGTATACCCTCGATTTGTCTAAAGATACCAAGTTTGTGAGTGCGGGCCCTGCCATCGCTCGCGTTGATGAAAATGGCTGGGTTCATCCTGTATCGAATGGTGCAACGATGATTTCGGTTACCGTGCAGGGGAAAACAAGCACCATTCCTATTGAAGTTAAACTGCCCATGGAAGAACCAAAGTACAGTTTTCTGCATGAAGTGATGCCTGTGCTTTCGCAATCGGGTTGTAATGCAGGCGCATGCCATGGCTATTCGCTTGGGAAAAACGGATTTAAATTGTCGCTTCGGGGTTCCGACCCGATGTTGGATTATCCCTCGATCGCCCGTGAGTTCTTTGGCAGAAGAGTTGATATTTTAAAACCCGATGCCAGTTTGATTGTTGCGAAAAGCAGGGGGGATGCTGCCCATGAGGGCGGTGTACGCTATGCCAAAAACAGCCTCTCAGATACCATCATGGTTAATTGGATTCGCCAGGGTACTCCTGATGATTCCAAAGATACCTTGCAGGTTACTGGCGTTCGTATGATGCCCCAGAAACTTGTTTTGCAACCAGGCCAGAAACACAAGCTCCAGCTTGTTGCTGATTACAATAATGGCTCGACCAGAGATGTTACCAAGCTTGGTATCTTTACGGTAAACAATGATCAATTCGCCAAGGTTGATGAACAGGGCATGGTCACCGCAGGCGATGCTGGCGAAACCGCAATCGTTGGAAGGTTCGAGCGAACCTTTGCTGCAACGGGCGTGCTTGTGCTTATAGATACCAAGGGTTTTGTTCCAACTCCCGTACCGCAAAACCATATCGTCGATCGTGCAGTGATCGATAAGCTGAATCATCTTAAAATCAAACCATCTGGATTATGCTCGGATGAAGATTTTCTTCGCAGGGTGTATGTTGACCTCATCGGGGTGCAACCGAAGCCTGATGAAACAAGATCATTTCTTGCGAACAAGAATCCAAACAAGCGTAACGAAGCGATAGCAGCGTTATTTGAAAGGCCGGAGTTTATCGATCATTGGTCGCTGAAATGGGGCGATTTGTTGCAGAACTCGCGCAATTCCGCCAGCTCGCAATCGGTTTACATGTTTCGTGAATTCATCCGCAGTGCAGTTGCTTCCAACATGCCCATGGATAAACTAGCGACCCGTTTGGTTACATCAAGGGGTGGTATTAATGATGATCCCGCATCTGTTTATTTCACCATTAGTAAAGATACGAATGATACCGTGGAACGGGTGACTCAGGTATTTTGTGGCGTAAGGATGTTATGTGCACGATGCCATCCGCATCCGATGGAAAACTGGACACAGGCGGATTACTTCGGCATTGCAAGCTTCTTTTCTCAAGTTGCAATGCGTCAAGATTCCCGCTATCAGAATGTTCCCAATACCAAGGTGGTGCAGTTAAACTTGCCCGCAGGGTTTGCAACCAATCCCCGCACAGGTCAGGCCCAACCTCCTCGATTTCTAGGAGGTGCAGAGCCCAAGCAAACCCCAGGTGTTGATCGCAGAGATGCTTATGCCTCTTGGCTTGTCTCGCCTGATAACATTTTCTTTGCACGTGGCTTATCGAATCGTGTCTGGAGTTATTTTTTCCACCGGGGCATTATCGATCCAGTCGATGATATTCGCAGCACCAATCCCCCTATTAATCCAGCACTGTTGGATGCACTTACCAAAGATTTCATCGATAATAAGTACGACATCAGAAAGCTGATGCAACGCATTGTTTCATCTGAAACTTATCAGCGCAGCAGCATTAGTAACGATAGTAATAAGCATGATGAGCAGAATTTTTCGCGCATGATCCCTAGGCGGATTCCTGCGGAAGCGCTTCTCGATTCTTTGGTACAAGCCACAGGCGTGCCTGAAAATTATAGTGGCGCACCCGGTGGGTTTCGTGCTGCGCAGCTTCCCGATGGTAATGTCGAAAGTTCTTTCCTTAAACTCTTTGGCAAACCTCAGCGCATGGATGCTTGCGAATGCGAACGCGATAATGGTTCAAATATGTTGCAGGCGCTTCACTTCATCAATGGCAAAAGTATCATGGGCAGATTACAAAACCCAGCGGCACGGCCTGCTGTTGCAGTGAGGCTTAAAACGCCAGATGCCGAGTTGGTAAGCGATTTATATCTTTGGTGTTTTGCAAGGTTGCCTAATGCAAAAGAGATAGATTTATCGCTAGCGTTTTTGAAATCCGCACCCGCAGACAAACGCGCAGAAGCTATTCAAGATTTAATGTGGGCCCTTCTTAATAGCAAAGATTTCCAGATGCTTCATTAGGAAAAGAATCAGTAAAGCAGAAGATTAGCCACGGAATGAAGACCAAGCAGAAGCATTAGCCACGGAATTTCACGGAAAAGGCAGAAGCAGAGACACGGAAAAGAAGAACACATCATTCAGAGCCGGAAGCGTGAGCGACGGTTGTATTCACTCTCGCGCCACCACGGTATCGTAAAGGCCGTAGTGTGTTAGCCCTTCATGGCTCTCGATGCCGGTGTATCGTAGCGATGCATTCTCATATCGCCGGAATGCGAAAACTGCCTGATTCATATGCTCAGTATTAAATACTTTGAGTCGTACGAGCAAATGAAAATCTTTTACCGTCAACCCTGTAACTGTTTTGAATAAGTCTGGCTCCAGTTTGGTAATCACATCTTGTAGCGTGTTTTCACGGAAATCAGTTAAGTACATGAACGCTGGGATACGCGTAGCAAACTTGATCAGTTTTTCTTGTACCATCTTCCGCTTAGATTTGTATTCCTTCTCTTCCTCTGTGAGTTGCTTTTTCTCCTTTGCCGATAGGTCTTTCTTCTTCGCCTTATCCTTTAAGCCTTTCACAATGTCGCTTTTATTGATGATGGTTTCGATGATGTTGTCGCCCAGCGCACGCCATCCCTCGATGCGCTCGACTGCAGCCATTGCCTCGGGATTATCCAAAATTCGTCGTAGGGTATCGTTATCGACATTCACTAGCACGGCACTCTCCCACTTACGAGCAAGCAGGGTGGCCGTGGTTCCGGCCATTGCAATATCGAGTATGCCGCCCGCATCAATTTGCGTCATGTTGGCGCCGTCGTAGGCCAGCACGGGCAAGAAGGAAATGAGATCTTTGACTGCGTTTTCGGGATTTGATTCCCCCGGCGAAAGTCCAATCCCATATTCAGAAAGTTGTCGCAGAGCCCGAGTGGGGGCAAAGTCGAACACGAAGCAGGCAGGCTTGAGGATTTCCTCTTCGTTTGGGTTGTTGCCGTTGGGGTTCTTAATAGACCATGGTGACTGCACACGAAACGCAGCCTGAAAGTAGGTCTCTGGCGACTTCAAGTTGCGTAGCATCAAGATGGAAGACCACTGTGGCACGGTCACACCCGTAGTAAGTTTGCCGCAAGAAAGCGTGATGGTCTTTGTGTCAAACCCACTGCCGATGCACTTTCGC
>Ga0208363_1000008_pt1 | contig 64071 bp, 48 predicted proteins | sample LakMenEpi03May11_FD_150666 | JGI IMG/M metagenome (GOLD analysis project Ga0208363, IMG submission 150666) | Freshwater microbial communities from Lake Mendota, WI - 03MAY2011 deep hole epilimnion (SPAdes) | ecosystem: Environmental > Aquatic > Freshwater > Lake > Epilimnion/Euphotic zone ...
AGGCATTTATACGGTTCGTGTTCATGCAGCTACTCGCATTCCCAATCGGGCCCAGGTTGTAGAAACCGCATCAAAGATTCTTAAAAAGCGCCAAGAGGAACAAGATACCAAGCAGCCTGAGCGGGCCAAAGCGCATCTTCAAAACTTTGAAAATGACATGAAACATTTCGAGGAGGATAGGCGTTTTGATTACGGCCCCGCTCGCATCAAGTTCAGCCAGCAGCTTGGGCCAACCCCGAAAGTGATGGCGGAGTTCGATGTCCCCGGCTCCATTGATCAGCCTAAAACCCATGAGTTCAATCTTCGCTTCACTACCGAAACCGCAGGTATCTTTTTTGATTACGCCTACACCATTCCCTCTGCGCTTGAAAACTTCTGGATGCAAAACAGAGACACCTTCGCCCGCCCAGAGCTTTTAATCGATTGGTTCGAAATCGAAGGCCCGATCTATGAATCTTGGCCTCCCCAAACACATTCACGCATATTGTTTGATTCGCCTAACAAGGCTACTAATGAACAAGAATACGCTCGGGAAGTGCTGGCCCGCTTCATGCGTAACGCCTATCGCAGGCCCGTATCGCCTATGGAAATTGATGCGAAACTTTCTCTTTACTCGTCTGCCCGAAAAGAAAAGACCTTTATCGAAGCGCTCAAGCTGCCTCTTATTGCAGTGATGGCTTCACCCAATTTCCTTTTCCTTGCAGAGCCCCAAAGTGCGGGAGCTTCTGACAAAGCAACACCCCTTACCAGCCATCAACTTGCAAGCAGGCTGAGTTATTTTCTTTGGTCTACCATGCCTGATGAAGAGCTTTCAAAGCTGGCAGATTCAGGCAAGATTCGTGAAAAGCTTATTCTTGCACAGCAGGTAGATCGCATGTTAAAGAGCCCCAAAGCGGGTGCATTGGTTCGTAATTTTGCAGGCCAATGGCTTGGCCTTCGCGATGTTGGTAACAACCCGCCTGCTAGTGATCTTTATCCGCAATACGATCGCCATCTCGAACTTTCCATCGTTGCAGAATCGGAATCCTTCTTCCGCGAAATTTTGCTCAACGATCTTGATGCAAGAAATCTCATCAAGTCCGACTTTGTGGTTATCAACGAAAGGCTTGCGCGCTTTTACAACATCAATGGCGTTAAAGGCGACCACTTCCGCAAGGTTGAAGTTCCCCCTTCTGCTCATCGAGGTGGCATTGTTACTCAAGCATCGATTCTTACCACAACCTCTAATGGCACCCGTACTTCTCCTGTTAAGCGGGGTACTTGGGTTTTGAAAAACCTGATGGGAATTGACCCCGGCCTACCCGTGGCCAATGCTGGCGAGATCGCGCCTAAGGTTCCGGGCATAGATAAAGCCACGGTGCGTAAGAGGCTCGAAATTCATCGCCAGTTGGATCAATGTGCCCGATGCCATAATAAAATCGACCCTCTCGGTTTTGCCCTCGAGAATTTCAATGCTGCGGGTGAATGGCGTGATCAGGAGGGGTTTGGTTACAAGGGAAGAGTCGGTAAAAATGACCCCGTTATTGATTCCTCTTCCATCATGCCCGATGGTACCGAAATTGCAGGCGTTGCTGGATTGCAAGAGGCAATACTCGCTAAAGAAGACTTGTTCCTTGGTTGTTTGGCAAGTAAGCTCATGACATATGCCTATGGGCGGGAACTGGGGCTTTCTGATCAACCGGCAGTCAAGGCTGCAATCGTTGCTATGAAGCAAAATAAATATACACTCAAGTCGCTTGCGAACTTTATTGTTGCGAGCGAAGCGTTTGCGACGAAATAAGCCATAGTAAATTCCATCGGAGATTAGAATCATGCCTTCCTTTTTTCACCGCCCGTTATCTCGTCGCCATGTGCTTAGGGCCGCAGGTGCTGCACTTACCCTGCCATTGTTTGAAGCAATGACGCTTTCACTTTCTGCAGCGCCCTCCACTTTCAAACCTTGGGATAAATCTGCTGCACCACATCCAAGGATGATTTGCTGCTACATCCCCAATGGCGTGAACATTATTGAATGGGTGCCTGCAACTTCGGGCGATAAGTACACTTTCTCACCCACATTAGAAGTGATGAAAGAGCACCGTTCAGATTTCACCGTGCTTTCTGGAATGGGCCATCCCAATAGCCAAGGCGGGCATAGTGGCGCAGATACTTGGCTTACCGCTGCCAACCTTAAAGCCAAGCCTGGTGCTGATTATTCGAACTCCATTTCTGCAGACCAACTCGCTGCAGAACTGCACGGCAAGCAAACTCGTTTTCCTTCGCTTCAACTATCTGATATGTCTGGTACTGGTGGCTCGGGCCATAGCCATACACTTTCTTTTGATATCAACGGCTCGCCACTTCCTGCGGAAAATTCCCCTCGCAGACTCTTCGAACGACTCTTCGTTCCTGATTCTGCAGGCGATCGCGCAGCAACACTAAAACGCTATGCAGAACGCAAATCCATCCTTGATGATATCGCCTCCGAATCTAAGGCCCTTGATAAAAACCTTGGTGCCAATGATCGCCGTAAACTTGATGAGTATCTTTCGAGTGTCAGGCAGACAGAAAAACAAGTTGGCAGGCTTCAAGGCTGGGTTGATGTACCCAAACCTAATGTCCCTGAAACCGGCCTTCAGCTTGGCAGCCAGCCTGGTAATGGCCATGATCGACCCATGTGGCTTGATGTTATGCTCGAAGTTGCCTACCTAACTTTTATTACTGATGCTACCAGAGTCATCACCTTTGAATGGTCAAGAGAAGCAGGTGGACATGGTGGCGGAGGCGAAAACCATCATGAACTTTCCCATCATGGCGGCGATGCAGGCATGCTCTCTAAGCTTGCCACCATTGATAAGTTTCATCTTTCCCGTCTGGCTCGCTTTATGGGCATGCTTAAATCTACTGCTGAAGCTGATTCCAACATGCTTGATCGAACCATGATTCTTTATGGCTCGGGTATGAATTCCGGTAAGGGTGGCGAACATTCACCCAAGAATATTCCGACCTTGATGGCGGGGGGCTCGAAGCTTGGATTCAAGCATGGCAGGCATCTTGCGTTTGATGCAGATAAGCACCCGCCTTTGTCGAATGTATTGCTGACGATGCTGCAAAAGATGGGCGTCGAAACTTCAAAATTCGCAGACGCCACGGGCACCCTCACCGGCTTGGTTTAATGCGGCGAAATCCTACGACTTCTTCTTAGCTTTGCCCTTTTCCTCGGGGATTTTAGAAAGATCAATCTTCAAGGGCAGGGGCTTCTCTGATTTTAATTCCTGCTTATCCGCCCAGTTTTCCTGTGATGTTTTCAGCTTTGCAATCATTGCATCAAGCCTAGGCTTTTGAGTTGCATCATCTGCAAGATCCTTCATTTCATCAGGGTCACTTTGCAGGTCAAACAACTGGGTTTTGTTGACTGCGATGTTTACAATTAATTTATAACGGCCATCATTTAAGCCACGCATCAGGCCTCGGTAGGCGCTGAAAATCTCTTCTCGATGTGTCTGTGCGGTTCCCTTTAGAATTGGCCAAAGGCTTTTGCCTTCCACACTTGCAGGGGTTTTCGCACCTGCTGCCTCGCAGAAAGTTGCGAACAAATCAAAGGTGTAGCACATCGCCTGGCTGCGTTTGTTCTTTTCGATCCCTGGGCCCGAAATCACCAAAGGTATTTTCACCGAGTGTTCATACACATTCTGTTTGCCCATTAAACCGTGGCTGCCGATGGCTAAGCCGTTATCTGCGGAAAAAATAATGATGGTGTTTTCAAACCTGCCTGTGTCTTTAAGAGCTTTGATGACTTTACCAATTTGTTCATCTTCGTGAGTGATGATGGCGTAGTATTCTGCAAGGTGTTGTTGGATTGCGTTTTTGCTGCGGGGCCATTTCTCCAACCTTTCATCACGGATTACCAACTCGCCATTATTGAATGGGTGTTCGGGTAAATAGTTTGCAGGAATGGGGATATCTTTTGGGTTGTACATATCGACGAATTTTTTGGGTGCTTGCCTTGGGTCGTGTGGGGATTTAAATGCGATGTAGGCTGCGAAGGGTTTATCTTTGGGAGTCTTTTGCAGGAAGTCGATTGCTTCGTTAGCAAAGGTTTCGCTGCAATGCTCATTGGGGCTTTTAAGGTTGATCATCTTTCCTTCGGTGCCTACATCGGAAACAGGGGTGTTAAACTGCCCGCTCATGCCTCCGAGATAAATGCTCTTGGCTTTGGGGAATGAAGCTGCAAGGGCTGGCTGGCCGTTGTGCCATTTCCCGGTTGCAAAGGTTTCATAACCTGCATCTCGCAGAGCCATGGGCCAGGTTGTAGCGCCTTTTAACTGTTCTGAAATTCTAAATAATGATTTGCCCGAAAGCATCATTGCCCGTGAGGGAACACAAACCGCTCCCTGGGATCCGCCCATGATATAGGCTCGTTCAAATGCGGTGCCTTCCTTGACTAATTTATCGATGTTTGGCGTGATAATGGTCTTGTTACCAAGGGCGTTGATGGTGTCTGCCCGTTGGTCATCTGCGAAGAAGAAAAGAATGTTTGGCTTGGTGCTTTTGGTTTCCTGACCTGCCAGCAAGAGGGTAATCAGCAAAGATAAAACAGTATTCATAAAAACACCCTTTGTAGAAGTTCACTAAATCATAGATCGGAATTATAACCTTTTTGTTTATTAGAAGACATGTTTTTACTGCGCATTAGAAAAGGAATACTGGCTTACTCACTTTCAGGAAACATCCCATCCCTTTTTTCTGAATAAGGTCGTCTTTCATTGGAGTAGTATTCAGTTTTTTATGATCGGTTGCTTGATCGTGCTCAAAAAAGTTGGATATACTTATCAAGCCAAACCAATAAACATCTCTAACAGCTATGGGAAAGGATTTTAAAATGATTGACTCACCATTCATTAGTTGCCACCATGCGACCCATGATTGAGAGTGTTTGTATGGGGAGGGGTCTTAGGGCTCCGATAATCTGTACACCTGAAGAACTTTTGGAGGCAAAGCCATGATCGATCCAATTGTAGATGAGGTTCGACGCATTCGGGACGCCCATGCTGCGATGTTTAATTATGACCTTGATGCAATATTTCAAGACATCAAAGAGCAAGAGAAAAAGAGCGGTCTAAAGTTCGTTTCTTATCCCCCGCGCAAGATAGAGCCTGACAAAGGGCCACACATAACCGGCGCTTCTATTTCGGTTTCTCCGGGTTCCAACTCAATTTGAAAAGGTCCCTACTGCTGAGTGTTGCTAAGCAGATTTAAACTAGCCTTAAAAGTTAGGTTTTGAGTCCAAAAGCGAACTTCAACAATGCCACAATGTGTTGGCATCTTGAATCTATCGGAAAATACTCCTTTTCTTTTTTACTGATAAGCTCACAAAAACTAAATTCTGTAACTCAAAGATATCTTGTGATAGTCTAAAGTTTCATTCCTGTTGGCCTATTAGGAAACAATCATGAAAACTTTTGCAGTTGTTTGTTTTGGTGCGTGCATTTTGGGTGGTTCATTTTTACATGCTCAGGAAAGCGAGAAGCTATCGCAAAGGTTGCAGCCCTTCGCTCAGCCAGCTAAGGAATTTGCAGGCGATATGGGGAAGTATAAATCCATGCTAGAAGGGGTGAAGACAAAAGAGGATTGGGAAAAGCGCAGGCAAGAAATCAAAAAGAGTTGGAACGATGCGCTGGGGAATTGGCCTGCAATTCTTGAGCAACCGAAAATAGAGTATCTTGAAAAAGAGATGCGTGAAAAAGTGGCGCAGCATCATATTCGCATCGAGGTCGCACCCGGGAAAAAAACCGAGGATGCCTACCTACTCATCCCCGAAGGAAAGGGGCCTTTCCCTGCTGTTGTTGTGGTCTTTTATGAATCACTTTCTGGAATAGGAAGAAAAGGTGAGATGCGAGACTTCGCCTGGCAGCTAGCAAAACGGGGCTTTGTCACTCTTTCTTTGGGCAGCGACCCTAACAGCTATTATCCCTCCCGCGATGATGTCAAACTTCAACCCCTGACCTACCACGGTTATGTTGCAGCGAACGGCTATCAGGTGCTTGCATCCCTTCCCGAGGTTGATGCGAGATTGATCGGTTTGACAGGCCATAGCTATGGTGGTAAATGGGCGTTATTTGGATCTTGCTTGTACGACAAATTTGCAGCAACTGCTTGGTCCGATCCTGGGATTGTGTTTGATGAAAAAAGAGGCAATGTGAATTATTGGGAGCCTTGGTACCTTGGTTATGAAAAAGGCGTCAGCCGTAAGCCTGGTGTTATAAAGGCGGATAACCCACGCACTGGCCCGTACAAAACCTTGGTTGAAACGGGGCATGATTTGCATGAACTGCATGCATTGCTTGCGCCCAGACCCGTGTTAGTTTCGGGGGGTGCGGAAGATGGCCCTTTGCGTTGGCAGGCACTCAATCATTTGATTGCGGTGAACAAATTCCTGGGTTACGAGGGCAGGGTGTTCATGTCGAACCGGCCCGGTCATTCGCCCACAGTTGAATCAAATGAGGTGCTTTATGATTTCTTCGCCTACTGGCTGAAGCATAAAAAAGTGCTGGATAAATAATCGGTTCCTTAGGCTCAAGAGATATCGAATGAGAATTGTATTTTTGGTGTTGATTGGATTAGCTGCATTCGGCACGCAAGGTTTTACACAGTCTGGGGTCGTGAAGAAAGAGGTGCTTTACAATGGCATCGAGCTATCTTCGCCCTGGCCCCCGCTGCGTACTGCAAAAGAGATGAAATCTTTAGAACCGATGGCGGTGCCTTACTTGAAAAACGGGCCCCGTGTGGTTCCCATCGATCTGGGCAGGCAGTTGTTCATTGATGATTTTTTGATTGAATCAACGGATTTAAAGAGGCGGTTCCATCAACCTAAGTATCATGAAAAGTCGCCTGTATTAAAACCAGAGATGGCTTGGGAGAAAAGTAAAACCGCAGCATTTGCGGCGCCTTTTAGCGATGGAGTCTGGTTTGATTCCAAGCAGAAGATGTTCATGATGTGGTATCGATCTGCAACCGGTAGAACCTGCTTAGCATTATCTAAAGATGGGGTGGAATGGAAGCGCCCGGAACTTGATTTGGAGCCTACAAGTAATGTGGTGCTGAAGTCAAACCGAGATGCTGCGACTGTGGTGCTTGATCATCAGGCGGATGATGAAAAAGAACGGTTCAAGTTGTTTGAAGCACGCACGAAAAAGTCGCCCTACCATATTGCGTTACGGGTTTCTGCAGATGGTAAGAAATGGTCTGATGAAGTGAAAGTTTCGGGGCCTTCGTGGGATCGTTCTACAATCTTTTACAATCCGTTTCGCAGTTTGTGGGTTGCAAGCATTCGTGGGCATGATCATGTTGGGCAGGAAGGGGTGCATCGGCTTCGTTGTTATCGCGAGGCAAATAATGCACGGGATGTCCTTGGGTGGACGCAGCACACCGATTTGGTAGCCAAGGGTGATTATATTCCGGGCGATCTGCAACCTTGGGTTGCTGCAGATAAACTCGATCCCCGCAATCCTGATCCCCGATTCAAACATATTGAACCCCAGCTTTATAACTTAGATGTGTTTCCTTATGAAAGCTTGCTGGTGGGATTGTTCACTATCTGGCAGGGGCCCGATAATGAAACTTGCCATGCGTTGGGGATTCATAAACGAAACGAAGTGCTGGTGGGCTTTAGCAGGGATGGTTTTCATTGGGATCGCAGCAATCGCAATCGCTTTCTTGGTGTAAGTGAAGACCCGAAGGCTTGGAATGCGGGTAATGTGCAGTCGGTGGGTGGGGGTTGTCTGGTGGTTGGGGATAAGCTTTATTTTTATTGTTCCGGGCGCACGATGCAGCCTGCAGATTCGGGTGCGACTGGTCTTGCAACCATGCGAAGGGATGGCTTTGCCTCGATGGATGCTGGCGATGTTCAGGGTTCGCTTACCACCAAGCTGTTGAAGTTTTCAGGAGCGAATCTTTTTGTGAACCTTGAATCGCAAAGGGGTGGGCTTCAGGTTGAAGTAATGGATGAGCAGGGAAAAGTAATTGAAGAGTTTAGCAGAGATAAATGTCTGCCCTTGGTGGGGGATAGTGCGAAGGTGATGGTTCGTTGGCGTGGTGGAAAGGATTTATCTAGCTTGGTTGGGAAACCAGTGCGCTTGCGCTTTTATTTGACGAATGGATCGCTTTATTCTTTTTGGGTTGGTGATGCAAAGGGTGCGAGCAATGGTTATGTGGGCGCAGGTGGCCCGGGATTTGTAAACAACCAGGATAAGTAGGGTTTTGGGAACATAAGTTTTTGCAATCAAAAGGTGTATCAAATGAAAAAGTCTAGTTTGCTTAGTGTTGTAATGATGATTGTTTTTGGAGGTTTTGTATTTCTTTTTCAAGAGGTTGCAGGTCAAGGTCCTATGGGTTTTAGTGTGGGGTTAAAGAAAGACCGGCTAGAAATTTCGTTTGCTACGAAGAAGGTTGCAGATTTTGTCTTTGCAGACCCTAAGATTTTAAGGCCTTACTTTTCTAATCTGCTTTTGCCATCGGGTTTCAAGGTAACCCGCAATCATCCACCGATTGCAGCAACGGATGCTATCGACCATGACACCATGCACCCTGGAATCTGGCTGGCATTTGGAGATATTAGTGGCACAGACTTTTGGAGAAATAAGGGCCGTATTGAACATCTTAAATTTGTTGAAGAACCGAAGGCTGGGATGGATCTAATTGTTTTTGCAACGGAAAGCAGGCTTCTAACCGAGGCTGGAAAAGAAATCTGCAAAATGCGTAATAACATTCAGATGCGAGCAAGGCCTTCAGGTTATTTGTTAGTTTGGGATGCAATTTTGAAAAGTGATGATGCAGATTTTTCGTTTGGAGACCAAGAGGAAATGGGATTTGGAGCTAGGGTTGCAACCACTTTGACGGAAAAGGCGAGCGGTGTCATCACCTCAAGTGTAGGTTTGAAAAGCGCAAAGGCCACCTGGGGTAAAGCTGCATCTTGGTGCGATTATTCTAGTACCAAGGAAAGCAAGGAAGGCATCACCCTGATGGCTCCGCCTTTGAATTTCCGTGAGTCCTGGTGGCATAACAGGGATTATGGCGTTTTTGTAGCCAACCCTTTCGGCAGGTCTGCAATGAAACAGGGGGCCAAAAGCCTGCATACTGTCAAAAAAGGTGAGTCTTTTAGAATCGTGTTTGGAGCGATGCTTCACGAGGGTGTGGGCTATGATGCTGCAAAGGAATTCAAATATTTCTCAGAGAATATAAAGTGACCATTCAAGGCTTTAACAATTTACAACAAATGCTATAATAACTTTGAATAACCTATTCGTTGTGTAAAGTAAAGAAAACTAATGATTTATGAAAACTTATCTATATTTATTTCTAATCATCTTGGCGATTACTCCAAAACTGAATGCCGAGAATACGCCCGATTTTTCCAAGGCGGGAAGGCCCTTCCTGGAAAAGTATTGCATTAGTTGTCATGGTGGTGCAAAGCCCAAGGGTGAGCTTTCATTGGAGCCTTTCCGTGATGTTGGTTCGATGGTGAGCCAACGGAAAATTTGGGAGTCCCTTATAAAGCAGGTCGCCTCCGGAGAAATGCCCCCAAAGGGTAAAGATAGGGCCCGCCCCACCGTTACAGAGGTTGAAGACTTTAATAAACTGGTCAAATCCATTTTTGACTATAGCGACCGAAATGCAAAACCAGATTCAGGCCGCGTCACCATGCGAAGGTTAAACCGTATTGAATATCGCAATACCATACGCGACCTGATGGGGGTTGACTTTGACCCAACCGAGGATTTCCCCTCGGATGATATTGGCCATGGGTTCGATAACATCGGGGATGTTCTTACGCTTTCCCCCGTGCTTATGGAGCGTTATCTAGCGGCTGCAGACACCATCGTGGGCAGGGCAATTACTCCGAATCCGCCACCAATTCCTAAAAGGCATCTTTCTGCAATTTACACTGAACCTGCCTCTGGGGAGGTTGCGAAAAAAGTGATAGAGAATGGCCTGCGAAGGATGATTACAGATGGCAAGGAGGTTATAGAATTGGGGCCTTTGAATGTTCCGTATGTTTGGGACAATGAAGGTGAATATATATTTCGCACCCGGGTCTTTGGTCAAAATGGTAATGGCGGCCCCGTGAAAGTTTCAATTCTGGTTCATGGTAAGGATCTTACTGAATCTTCCTCTGATGCAGAGCTAGCGCAATTAAGTGGTATTGTAATGAAGCCTTCCCGTATTTTGAAAACATTTTCAGTTAAGGCAGGCGATAAGAAAAATGCAGAGATCCTTGAAGTTAAAGTCCCTGCAATACCCGGCAGGCACCGAATGATGATCGCCCTTGAAAAACCGTTGCAGGGTCAGCCCCCGGGAAAACTTTATGTCGAATATTTTGCCTTGGATGGCCCACTCGATACCAGGCCGGTAAGTCAGGCCCTCTTGCTGGCTTGTAATTCAAAAGCAACGGTGGAGGAACAGACACGGGAAGTTCTTTCACGATTTTTATTACGTGCTTATCGAAGAACTCCATCACCTGATGAGATGGCCCGGGTAATAAGGATGGCGAATTCGTTTGTTGCTGCAGGGGAAAAATGGGAGAGGGCTATTCAGGTTACAATGCAGGCGGTGTTGTGCTCGCCAAAATTTCTTTTCCGCGTGGAATCTGATGATTTTCCCACGAGTGCAGAAATCAGGCCTATTGATGAGTTTCATCTTGCATCCCGCCTTTCTTATTTCCTTTGGAGCACCATGCCTGATGATCTCCTCCTTGATCTTGCTTCAAAAAAACAGTTGTCGAAAAACTTGGATGGACAGGTTAAAAGAATGTTGGCGGATCCACGCGCATCCTCACTAAGCAAAAATTTTGCAATGCAATGGCTACAGATCAAGCGAATTGAATTCATCTCACCAGATGGAAAGCTATTCCCCACTTTTAATGACAATCTCCGCAATTCCATGATCAAAGAAACTGAGCTCTTTGTTGATTCCATCTTTCGTGAAGACCGGAGTATCATCGAGCTTATTGATGCCAGTTACACTTTCCTTAACGAACCGTTGGCAAAACATTACGGCATATCAGATACCAACGGGAACCAGGTAGGACAGAAACCCGCCAAGCTAGGTGGCAAACCAATCAAGGGTAATGAGTTTATAAAAGTGATGCTTCAGGATGGGATTCGTGGTGGTTTACTCACTCAGGCTAGCATTCTTACGGTAACATCAAATCCAACCCGTACTTCGCCTGTAAAACGGGGCGTATGGGTTCTGGAGCAAATTCTGGGGAATCCCCCTCCCCCTCCTCCACCCAATATTCCAGAATTACCTGAAAAAGAGACCGATGCTTCTGCTTTGTCTCTGCGCCAGCGCATGGAGGTGCATCGTCGTAATCCCGCATGTGCAAACTGTCATGCGAAAATGGACCCAATTGGGTTTGCAATGGAAAATTTCAATGCTGTTGGAATGTTTCGAACCAAGGATGGAAACTTTGAGATTGATGGCGTGGGCGAGTTTCCTGATGGAACGAAGTTCACGGGGCCTAAGGAATTAAAGTCGATAATATTGCAGCGAAAAGAAGAATTTGCACGATGTTTGACTGAAAAACTCCTTGTATTTGCCACAGGAAGAGGGCTGCAATATTACGACCGGCCAACTGTAGAGCGAATTGTAAAAGCTCTTCCAGCAGGCGAGTATAAATTTTCAACTTTAGTTGCCGAAATTGTTAATAGTGATGCGTTCAAGAAGCGAAGGGCGCCAGATAAAGAAATTGATCCAGCGCAGGTAAAATCTAGTGAAAGGAAAGTGCCATGAATATTCGACCCAGACCGATCTCCCGACGGGCAGCTTTGCAGGGCACTGGAGTTTTTATGGCCTTACCCTGGCTTGAAGCCATGGGCCCTTTGACTGCGTGGGCTGAAAATTCCAATCCTAAGTTTGTGGCCCCCAATCGCATGGCATTCTTATATACCCCCAATGGCAAAAACATGGCTGATTGGACACCGAAAACTGAGGGAAACAATTTTGAACTCACTCCCATCCTTGAACCATTAGCCGCCGTTAAACACAAAATCATGGTGCTGACCGGGCTTACAGCCGATGGTGCCAGAGCGCATGGCGATGGTGGTGGTGATCATGCCCGGGCTCTTTCTGCTTTCCTCACGGGTGCTCATCCCAAAAAAACCGATGGTAACGATATTCGAAACGGTGTATCCATCGATCAAGTGGCTGCTTCGAGACTAGGCGACAAGACCCGCCTGTCTTCCCTCGAAATTGGTACTGAACCCGGTGCAATGGCTGGTAATTGTGATTCAGGTTATAGTTGTGTTTATTCTTCGACGATGTCATGGCGTTCTTCAACCCAGCCGTTACCCAAGCAGGTTAATCCAAAGCTGGTATTCGAAAGGTTGTTTGCCTCTTCAAATGATCCGTTGAAGGCCAGTCGTGATGCAATCCAGAAAAGCATCCTTGATTTTGTTCGAGATGATTCCAAGTCACTTGCCAATAAGCTTGGGGTCAATGATGTTCGTAAACTTGATGAATATTTTTCATCAATCAGAGACATCGAATTAAGGATTGAAAGGGCACAAAAGCTTCCCCCGGTAAAGACTCCTGACTATGCCATTCCCGCAGGCATTCCTGCAAACTACGAGGAGCACCTGCGCCTTATGTGCGACTTGCTGGCGCTTTCTTTTCAATCTGATGTCACTCGCATTGCAACTTTTGTGCTTGCCAACGAAGCAAGCAACAAACCTTATCCCTTTCTTCAGGTTCCAGAGGGTCATCATGATCTTTCGCATCATGGCGGTGATGCATCCAAACAGGCCAAGCTCAAGCAAATCAATATTTTTCATACCAAGCAACTTGCCTACCTGTTGAACAAACTTGAATCCATTCAGGAAGGCGATGGAACTCTTCTTGATCACTCCATGATTGCATATGGCAGCGGGATTCATGATGGCAACGCACACAACCACGAAGATCTGCCAATTATTCTGGCTGGTGGAGGATGTGGGACACTAAGCCAAGGCAGACATATCAGACTTAAAAAGGAAACACCCCTAAGCAACCTTTGGGTTTCCATGCTTAATCGAATGGATGTTTCTGTTGAAAAACTTGGGGATAGTTCGGGCGCTCTTTCAGAACTTTTTGACCCCAATGCCAAGCCCACTGCAAAGCCTCAGCCTAAGGTTGTTGTCAAACCCAAACCCATCATGTGCAAGCCGGGCGAGCTTCTTGTTGATGATGACTTTGAATCAGGAAAGTTTGGTAAGGCGTGGTTTCGTATCACAGGGAAATTTGATGCGACTAGTGGCCAACTGAAATGTGCAGAACTTCCTTCTGACAATCACCACTCAGAACTTTCCACCGGTTCTACCGGCCCTCTTCAATCCCAAAATTTTGTAATCCAGTTCTCCTTTAAACTTGATGGGGCAAAAATGCTCGCTATTGGTCTGGAAAACCCAAAGGGCCATGTCGCAAGGGCCATCGCCTCGCCAAATGGCTTTGAAATCATGAAATGGAGTGGCAAGAAAGACCAGCAAAAATTAACGCTTGATGACAATCAATGGCATCATGCTCTTGTCGAAATTCATGGTTCGGAAATGGTTGCTCAAGTAGATAATAATCCGCCCCTTTACTTTGAGGACGAAACTCTCAAGACCGAGAAACCAAGGCTCGTTTTGATTAATTATGGGCAGTTTGCATGGTTTGATGATGTGAAGGTTTGGAAGGGTGAAGCTTCAGAAACTTGGCCCGAAAGACGCAAACAATTAAAAAAATAAAAAATATATCGCATCATGTTTCCTTAATTGTAGAAACACCCTTTGCAATTTCTTTGCCTCTTTACGGCTCAAATCGGTTTGCCCCGTTGGATGTTGGCGAGATATTTGCCTAATGCTGGGAAGTCTTCCGCCTTGGTTTTAAACCAATCGATTGCGTCTTCGAAGATTTTCTTTTCTTGTTCAATTGTTACATGGCCCATGAGAACTTTAGTTCGCAGGAATACGAAATAAGTGTCGATGGTATCGCAGGCACAGTAGTCGTTGATTTCCTGTAATTTGCCCGCCTTATGCATGGGGTATACATCATGCCCGGTGATGCCCATTTTTCCGGGCAACCCTAGCCTGCGTGCCAGTAGGTTTAAGCCGCCTTCTAATTTGCAGGCACCTTGGTTGGATAGAACATCTTGTAAATCGATGTACGGTGAGCGGTATCTGCTGCGCTTGTCGCTTGCGAAATAACTGGTTGCAGAGATTCCCTGATCGTAGGCTGCGAGTTCCAAGAGCGGGAGGTCGAACCCTCTGCCATTGAAGCTAACCAGGTTGGCACGCTTGTAGGTTTCAATGCCCAGCCAAAATAGCTTGACCATTTCGCTGGTGCGATATTGGGGCGTATCTAGGCAATTGAGCCCGATGGGCATGAAATTTTTGTCTACGGTAAGAGTGCAGATAGCGACGGGTTTTTGAAAAGTGAATGGAAGAAAATCCGACCCAGAAAAGCTTTTCGCCTTCGCCTCGGCTTGTGCCCTTTCGATTGCTGCATCGGGCGAAAGGTTTTCGGATGGGTATTTTACCGTTGCAACTAACTCACCATCGGGGATGCTTTCGGTATCGAACACAATATACGCAACTGCATCTTTAGGGCTGGCCGCCTGCTGAGTGACTTCTTTTTTGATATCGTTTGCAATTTGTGTCGAGTGATCCATGTTTTCTTTCTGCTAATAAAGTAAGATATTCCCATGATCACCTGCATTGTTGCAAAGGTCAAGCTTGGCGCATTCTTTTATTGATTTCAAAGGTGTACCTACGGTATGGAACGCAGCACCGTATTTTCCAAATGCAGAAAGTATCGCTACACGCTTTGGCGCCAGTGGGATTTTACTAACCCCAGTTATGCAATGTTTATCGGCCTTAACCCCTCTACTGCGGATGAAGTTCAAAACGATCCAACCGTTGCGCGATGCATTGATTATTCGATGCGCTGGGGTTTTGGCGCCCTTTGCATGATGAATATCTTTTCCTTCCGGGCGACCCTTCCTACTGTAATGAAGGCGCAGCCCAATCCCGTAGGCAAAGATAACAATCGCTGGCTCGTTCAAATCGCAAGGGATGCCTCGGTAATAGTTGCAGCTTGGGGCACTCATGGCAGCCATCTAAATCGCCATCAAGAAGTGATTGCTTTGCTTGGTGATAAATTGCATTGTTTGAAGGAGACGAAGGATGGCTTTCCTAGTCATCCTCTTTATTTAAAGAAGTCTCTTTCGCCTGTGCCATACATTGGAGTTAAGACATGTTGATCGTGCAGGTTGGCGATTTTGGAACCGATGGCGATGCTCATTATCGTATTCATGCTCCAGCAAGGTTCATGGGTTTGATTGATGGAGTGGTTTGTGTTGATGTTCATTTTCATCATCATTTGCTACCCATGCTTGCAGAGAAGGCCGATGTACTTGTACTGCAGTTCTTCTCAGATTGGGATCTGATTCCGCTTTTAAGTATGCGTAAAAAGCTTAGCAAAATAACCATCTTTGAAGCCAACGATTTCTTCTTCGATCTTCAACCTTGGAACCCGATTGCAAGAAGTTGGCAGGATCCAGAAATTCAAGAACTATACATGCAACTCCTGCGCCTTTCTGATGGGGTGCAAACCAGCACGGCTTATCTTGCTGAACAATGGCGAAGCATGGGCGCTAGCAAGGTGGAAGTTTTTCCAAACCAACTGGTTCATCTTCAGCCTTTGCCCGAAATTGTTGAAAGGCCCTTCACCGTTGGTTGGGCTGGTTCCCCCGGTCACTTTGCAGATCTCTACCATGTTGCACCCTATTTGCAAAATTGGCTCAATGCCCACCCGGATACTCATCTTGCAATCATGACCAATGAACTTGCAATGGAGTTCTTCCATCTTGATCCCTCGCGCTTTCATTTCAAACCCTTCGGCTCTATCGAATCCTACCTTGATTTCCTTGGCTCTATTGATGTTGGCATCGCTCCCCTTCTGCCCACGCAGTACAACAAGGGCAGATCGGATGTCAAGTTCTTGGAATATGCATCTTGTGGCGTTGCAGGTATTTATCAAAACCTTGAGCCTTATCGCAATATTGTCAAGGATGGCGAAACGGGACTGTTCTTCAACACCCCTGAAGAATTGATCAACCAGTTGGATCGCCTTTATCAAGATACAAAACTTCGTATGCATATTCGTGATCAAGCTTATGACTTTGCTAGCAAGCAAAGAAAGATGGAATACCATATTGGTAGCAGGGTTGAGTGGTACAAAACCTTTGATAAAAAGAATTCTGTTTCTGAGGGTGTTGATGATCAAATATTAATTTCATTGGAAGGCGCAGGGGAAAAGCAAGCTGGGTATTTCCAGCTTCGTGCAGGAGTTGTTGAGAAGCAGTTTCTTGAAGCATCTGCAAAAACATCTGCCAACGAACAGGGCGAGTCGTTGAAAAATCTGACCCAGCAGCAGCCCGCATATTCTTTCGGATGGTTAAAACTGGGCGAGTGCCTGAATGGTTTAAGGCAGCCCGGCGATGCAATGAAGGCGCTAGAAAAAACGCTCGAGTTGATGCCTTATAGCGGCAGGGCTAAGATCGAAATCGCCCGTAGTTATTTTTTATTGGAAGATCGTGATAAGGCGGTGGCTCTGCTTAAGCAGGTATGCCTTTCTGAAACATCTTTTCTGCCAGCGTGGAAGTATTTGTTGCGCTTACTTGCAATACAAAAAGCGGGTGATGGCATTGGTTGGTGTAAAAAAGCTGATGCGGGATTTCCCAGTTGTTATTCGTTGTCATTGATCGGACTTGATAATTATTCGCCTGAGGAAAAGCCTGTAGCCTTGCTTGAGATTTTTAGCAGGGTGGGTTCAACTTTTTCCATTATGGAGCATCCTTATGCAAGGGATGTACTTTCTAGGGCTGTTTTTGGAATCGTCGCGCTTCCCCTGCAGGATAAATCTGCAGTGATAGCCTTGCTGCAAAAGGCGCATGAGGTTTTCCCCGAATCCACAAGGATCGTTGCAGAACTGGGCAAAGTGCTTTATGCCAAGGGAAAAGGGGTCGAAGCCCAGAAATATTTTGACTTCGCTTGTTCCCAAAAACTTGCCTCGGATCTGTGCCAGCAGGAATATCCAACCAAGGAAATTCCCTACCTATGGCAGTTTTCGCAATTCATTCGCCAAGTGCTTGCCCAATGATTCCCGGAGGCTTCTTTCTTTATTTTCCAGCTAATCACTCCCTTCGGCGCCATTCAGCGGGTATAACTATTCTTGGTTCCATTGTTGAATAAGGAAATTGTATTCATGACCGAGATTAATCCTGCCCCCGCTAAATCAAACAAGTTTGCCCTTTTGATGGTTTTTCTTGTTGTCTTCATCGACCTTCTTGGCTTTGGCATTGTTTTGCCCTTGCTTCCCATTTATGGCGATCAATATGTGGCACGGGTTCTTCCAGAAGGCTCTTCCAGTATTTTTCATGGCATCATCCTTGGCTTGCTGATGTCTTCTTTTTCCATGATGCAATTTCTCTTCGCCCCGGCTTGGGGAAGGTACTCGGACTTCATAGGAAGAAAACCCATCCTTCTTCTGGGCCTTCTTGGGTCCATTATTTTCTATACGCTCTTTGGCTATGCCTCCACCCTGCCTAAGGAATCCGCTCACCTTGCTCTTTTCCTTTTATTTGCAGCACGCATTGGCGCTGGTATTTGCGGGGCAACTATTGGCACAGCTCAAGCTGTTATTGCAGATTGTACCTCTAAGGAAAACCGCAGCAGGGGTATGGCATTAATTGGCGCAGCTTTTGGTATTGGTTTTACTTTTGGCCCCTTGGTGGGCTTCGGTGCACTCACCTTTTTCCCTGATCAAGCAGGGGCTACGGGTTATATTTCTGCAGGCCTATCACTTTTTGCTTTTATCCTTGGTCTGGTGAAGATGCCCGAAACTAGAGTCCTAGGCGGCCATAGTGCAAATCGAAAGATCTTCGATGTTTCAGCTTTTAAGAGTGTCCTTTCTAACCCTTCACTTGGCCCCATTATTTTTGTCTTCTTCCTGGCAACTATTGGCTTTGGAGCTTTTGAATCCACCCTGGCGATGATCAACCAAGATGTTCTTAAGTTTGGTAAGACTTCAAACTTTCTTCTCTTTGCCTATGTCGGCCTTACACTCAGCCTTGCCAATGGGCTTTACCGCCCACTTTCTCGTAAATTCTCCGTCTATTTCTTCCTTACCTTGGGCATTCTGCTCATGGGCACGGGCGTTGCAAGCCTGGCCGGTATCACCTATATTTCTCGCAACAACATCCTTACTGATTTGCTTCTTCCACTCATGATGGTGAGCCTTACTATTTCAGTTGTTGGATTTGCCTTTCTTACCCCTAGTGCCCAGGCACTTGTTTCGCAACGCGCAGACCCCGAACGACAAGGTGAAATCCTAGGCGTTAATCAATCCTGCTCTTCTCTTGCTCGCATCTTCGGCCCAATCTTTGGGCTAACGCTTTATAAGATCGATAGCATGGCGCCCTTCCTTTTCGCTGGGGTGCTTGTGCTTGCAATGCTTCCCCTTGTTTCTCGTATCCGAAATTTCAAAGAAGCTTGATCACTACCTTCAAGGCTTACCCTTTCTTGTATAACTCTCGATCTTGAATTAAAGATGTGTTAGATTAACTAACCTGCCTTTGAATCTTATTTTCTTTTTGGGATGAAACCATCATGCGAAGCTCTTTTCTGCTTTTATTGACATTCTTTTTTATATCCTCAAGTGTTTCAATTGCAGGGGATGCTGTCCTCAAGGCCGATAACAAATTACGCATCATTGTTTTTGGTGCCCACCCCGATGATGCAGAATACAAAGCAGGCGGCACCGCTGCGAAGTGGGCTAAACTTGGTCATCATGTGAAACTTGTTTCAGTCACCAACGGAGATATCGGGCATTGGAAAATGGCGGGTGGCCCTCTAGCGCTTAGGCGAAAAGCTGAAGTTAAAGCTGCTGCCAAGGTTCTTGGTGTTACTTCTGAAGTTTTGGATATTCACGATGGAGAACTATTACCCACGCTTGAAAACCGCAAAACCATCACCAGGCTTATTCGAGAATGGAACGCGGATATTGTAATTGCACACCGCCCTTGGGATTATCATCCCGACCATCGCTATGTTGGCGTTTTGGTACAGGATGCTGCATTCATGGTTACTGTGCCTTTCTTCTGTCCGGATGTGGCCCCTATTAAGAAGAACCCGGTATTCCTTTATTCAAGCGATGGATTTCAGAAACCTTATCCCTTTGTCCCTGATGTTGCTGTTTCTGTGGACGATGTCTTTGATATTAAGCTTGCGGCAATTCATGAACTTCCATCACAGGCTTATGAGGGCGGAGCCAATGGTAGTGAAGAGCAAGTGCGTGCTATTCCTCCTGAATCTAACCCTGTTGCAAGGAAGGCTTGGCTTAAAGAAAATTGGTCGCGAAGGCAAAGCGCAGAGGCCATTAGGCATCGTGAGTTATTAGTTCGATTTTATGGCGAAGAGGCAGGCCGTGCTGTGAAATATGCCGAGACGTTTGAACTGTGTGAGTATGGCTCACGTCCAAACCGGGATGAGCTTAAGAGGCTCTTTCCCTTCTTTGATAAATAATGTTAAAAGTCGATTCGTCTGTGAGTGGTTTAACCGGTCAATAATACTGCTTTATTAAGATTTGGAGTAGAATAAATTAGCATCTTTTTAATAGATAAATTAAGCTTTATCATCAGTTTAAATGTTGATTTTAAGAGTATCCTACCTATGAAAAGAAAAGCTTTCACCCTTATTGAGCTTTTGGTTGTTATTGCAATCATTGCAATTCTTATTGGGTTATTGTTGCCTGCAGTGCAAAAAGTTCGTGAAGCTGCAGCAAGGTTGAGTTGCACCAACAATGAAAAACAAATGGGATTGGCTTTGCATGCCTATCTTTCTTCGGCGGGTACATTTCCACCAGGGACCATGGCGAAAACCCGATTTTCCTATGTCTGGGATTTAAACACCACGGGAGGGTATGAATGGCCCTATTTTATTCATTACCTGATGCCCTTTATTGAGCAAGACAACTTTCATAAAGCACTTAATGGAAATAACTTTGATTTTCCTAACCCTTGGGATAAACCTGCAAACTGGCCTGCTGCTGCCAAAGATAAACCCATCAAATCTCTGATTTGCTCCAGTGATGGTGTGGGCACAGGCCTTAAAAATGCAATTTCTGGCGGTTCCTTGAAGCTTCCCTGCAGCAACTATCTTGGCTTTTTCTCTGGCCTTAATGATGGTGAAAATGTCAACAAAACTTTTGGAACCCAGCAGGGTTTATTTCGCATGGGCATTGGGACTAAAATTACTGAGATTCAGGATGGAACCAGCAACACGATGGCAGTTTCCGAATATCTAACGGGCATCAACGATTCCGATTCTAGGGGATATTTTTTTACCAACCGCGCAGGTTCGCAGTTTTTATACACCACACTTTTACCCAATTCCACCAGCCCGGATAATATTTACGCGTTTCATCCCGATTTCTGCCCACCTGACAATAGTCATAACAAACCTTCTATGAATTTGCCCTGCATAGGCGGTGATAATGATGCCAACTACGCCAGCCCGCGAAGTCGTCATACCGGCGGGGTCAATGCTCTTTTCTGTGATGGCTCTGTTCGATTTGTCAAAAACGCTATTGATATCACTATTTGGCGAAGGCTCGGGGCAATTGCTGATGGTAATCCGCCTGGTGATTTTTAAAGATGAGGGATTTATGGTATTTTTAATCAAGCTTATGTTTTTTTCTGCCCTCCTTTTTATCTCAGGGTGTGGTGGAGAAGTTGGGATTATCAAGCACCCCTTAAATGGAAACGTCTCGTTGGATGGCAACCCTTTAGAGCGGGGTACTATTTTTTTTGATCCATTGCCCGGCATAAAGGGAGATCCCGCAACGGGTGCCATTTTGAATGGGGCTTACAAAGTGGAACTTTCTGTGGGGGAGTATCTGGTGAAAATCAATGGCTCAAAAAAGACAGGCAATAAAATGCAAAAGGCGATGGCGCCCAAAGGTGAAATGATCGATGAAGAAGTGGAGGCTGTTGGAGCCGCTTATAATTCAAAATCGAACTTAAAGCAGTCTGTAGTGGTTGGTGATAATAAGGGTGATTTTGCAGTAAAATCAAAATAAACTAGCGTCCACTAGCAACATTAAGTAGACTTTAGACTGATTTTCCCCGCAGGCGAATTGTGGTCCCAGTTATGAAAAAACAAGCATTCACCCTTATTGAGCTTCTGGTTGTTATTGCAATCATTGCAATTTTAATTGGGTTGTTGCTGCCCGCGGTGCAAAAAGTTAGAGAGGCCGCAACCCGCACCCAATGTGTTAATAATCTTAAAAATCTTGCGCTGGCCTGTCATTCTCACGTGGATACTATGAAAAAGTTCCCCATTGATGATGATGGTGGTGGTCGTAATCCTCCCTCTTTTAAGCCTTTGACTTTCTATACCAGTTTGCTGCCTTACATCGAGCAAAAAGATAATCCCCCGCTGACCCCAAAGCCCATCAAGCTTTTTTTATGCCCTGCAAGAAGGGGTGTGGATGTCGGGCCGAAAAATGATTTCGGCACTTCCCATCATTGCCATTGGTTTGGTAATCCGGGTTGGTACACCATCCTTGGTGGGCCTTACCTACAATCTGGCGGAACTCCTCCCGACCATGATCCTCCCAATTTCGAAAAAATCACCGATGGAACTTCCAACACCCTCTTGATGGCGCACAAAGGTGTTGCAAGAAAGTATTATTCCGGGGGTAGTCCCGCAGCGTATGGCCAAACCGGAATTGATATATCCTGGGCTTCGGGTGATCACTGGGAGCATAAGCGAAACCCCGATTTTCTGGTTCCTGAAGATTATGATGTTCCTAACATGCAGTATTATTTCTCTTCGCCACACTCTGGTTCGATGCCGTGTTCCTTTGCAGATGGTTCTATCAAGGGAGTACGCTATGGCATGAATGCCAACCAGCTTCGAAGGCTTTGGACTTATAACGATGGGGTCACTTTGCCAGGCGATCTGGAAACTAATTAATATTACTTGAGGCTTCTTCTTATGCGAATCGCATTCTTCCTTGTGCTGTTTCTTTTCGTTGCTGGTTGCGAATCGAAGAAATTGCCCCCAGATGAACCAAATCTTCCGACCGTGGGTTCACCACCTCCCCCTCCGGGCAGTATGATGGATAAAAAAGGTGGCGATTACTCTAAAGGGATTAACGCCAAGCAATAATGGTAGATGCATTAAATCAAGTGAATAAGGTTTTCAATCATGCAGGTATTTTGCAGTCCACTTCGTTATGTACAGGGTATTTCAGCCAGTATTCAATTAGCCCAGCAGATGGATGCGGTTGGGATGAAACCCCCAGTCTTGCTTGTAGCTAGCAAGTCTGCCCGTTCGCAGGCGGAAAAATCTTGGCAGGAAAGTATGAAGCAGATGGGATGGGAGTTTGCCATCCTTGATTTTACGGGCGAATGTACACCCAAAGAAATTGATTCTGTTGTTGCCAAGGCGAAAACTCTTGGGGTTAAAAGTTTGGTGGGCGCAGGGGGTGGAAAAGTTCTTGATACTGCCCGCGCTGCTGCAAATATATGCAATATTTCAATCGCGCTTGCACCCAGCATCGCTTCCACCGATGCCCCCACCAGTGCACTTTCGGTCGTTTACGATGAACAAGGCAAAGTTCTTGAGTATCGCATATTTAAGCGTAATCCAGATCTTGTACTTGTTGATTTAAGCCTCATCGCTCAGGCGCCTGTGCGCTTTCTTGCAGCAGGCATTGGCGATGCTCTTTCAACTTACTTCGAATCCGATGCCTGCAGATTGTCGAGAAAGCCAAATATGCGGGGTGGCTTAAGCACGCAAGCTGCCTTTGCTCTTGCCCGGTTTTGTTTTGATTCAATCATTGCGGATGGTGCAGATGCCTGTGTTGCAGTCGCAAATAAAATCGTTTCTCCCGCCCTTGAACGCATTGTCGAGGCAAACACCTTGCTTTCAGGCTTAGGTTTTGAGTCTTCAGGCCTTGCTGCGGCACATGCCATTCATAACGGTTTGACCATGATTCCCTCAACGCATGATTTTTTACATGGCGAAAAAGTTACCATAGGGGTATTGACCCAACTGGCACTCGAAGGCAAGCCTAGGCCATTTTTTCAAGATATCGTTCGGTTTCTTAAATCAGTGAATCTTCCCACCCGCCTGAAAGACCTTGGTATTGATGCTAACGATTTAAATGCAATCAACATCATCGCAAAAAGGGCGGTCCAGCCGGGTGAAACCATTCATAATGAGCCATTCCCTGTTACTGCATCCATGGTTGCAGATGCTCTCCGAGCTGCAGATGCGCTTTCTGCCCAAGTTTAAAATGCAAGTTTCCAGAAGCTAGCCCACTTGAATGGGTTGGGTTATGCGAATTTTTGAGTGAAAAAGTTTCTCAAATAAGTCATTTTTATACTTTTATCTTTCACGAAATCTACTTAAAATAAAAACTCATCTCTATCTTTTCTTTTTATTAAAGTAGGAGTCTTGTCATGGTTAAAAGTGCAAGGATCATTCGGGGTTTTACCCTGATAGAATTGCTAGTCGTGATTGCGATCATCGCCATTCTTATTGGGTTGTTGCTGCCCGCGGTGCAGAAGGTGCGTGAAGCCGCGGCTCGGGCAACTTGCAGCAATAATATTAAACAATGGTCGCTTGCAATCCATAATTATCATGCGACTTATGGAACTTTTATGCCCGCAAGTTATGCTAACCCCCATCGAATATCATGGCCTATTTTCCTTTGGCCTTATGTAGAGATGGAAAACGCTGCCAAGAAGTACGATTTTAATAGGGGTTTCTGGGAAACTAATAATATCATTCCCAACACCCATACCGGGATATGTTCTACTACATCTAAGGTTTATTTTTGTGGATCGAATCGTCCGGATGCCAAATGGCAGGGTGACCAATATTGGCGGGCGCGTGGAAGTTATGTTCTTAACTGGGGCCCGGTAAGAATGCCTGCTGTGCTGCCTTTGTCAGGGGGGAATTCGCCTTGGGGTTTTACCGATGGTGTGACCCGGGCATCCCCAAGAATTTCAAAGCTTGACTCATTCACTGATGGAACCTCCAACACCTTGGCGTTTTCCGAGGTGCTAATGCACGATAACGATGCTGCCGCAGATTTTCGTGGCGATATGATCAATGATGATAATCAATGTGGAAGGTTTATGACGATTGACACCCCAAACAGCGGAGTTGATGAAATGACGGGGTGGTGTGTCAACGATGCTGCGAATAAATTGCCGTGTATTAACAGTGGAAATGGAAAAATCGCAGCACGCAGTAAGCATACAGGTGGCGTGAACTCTAGTTTTTGTGATGGATCCATCCGCTTTATTTCTAATTCCATCCCCCTAGTGACCTGGCGGGCTATCAGTACCATGAATGGCGCTGAAGTGTTCGATCCCAATTACTAACCTTGAAGTGATCATGAATAAACTATTGTTCTCTTTCGTATTTATTTCTTTTTTAGCATCGGCCTGCAGCAGTGGCCCTGTTAACTATCCTGTTGCTGGAGAAGTGATCCTTGATGGGAAACCTGTCGGGAATAAGGATGATGCAGTTATTCGTTTTGAAACCACCGATAAAAAGGGTAACACTGCAGAAAGCTTTGTTGTTGAAGGAAAGTATTTGGTGAAATTGACGGAGGGTAATTACAAGGTATCGCTGACTTGGAGTAAGAAGACAGGGGAAATATTGAAGAGTAAAATAGCAGGCCCGGGTCAGGAATCCGAAGAGATTATCCAGATGATTCCTGCCAAGTTTGCTGCTGAGAGTACTTTAAAAGTGGATATTACCCCTAAGAATCTGCGCCATGATTTCGATCTTAAGAGCAAATGATGGCTCCGGAAAAAGAGTGTTATAACACCCTCGCAGAAGGGGTGATTAATCAAACTCGGGAAGTCATAGAAACTTTTGGGGCTAGACCTCCTGCAAGTATTGGTGAACGCAATGCAATGCTTCATATTGCAGAGGGCTTGAAGCCTTTTGCTGATGAACCTGTAAAGCTCGAAGAATTTAAAGTTGCGCCTACAGCTTTTTTTCGAATGCAGATGGTGGGGGGTATTTTTGGCCTGCTTGCAGTAGCAATTTATTGGGTTTCTCCTCCTCTTGCGCTGAGTATTTCTTTGCTGCCTATTTTGGTGCAATACTTTCAGCTCTTGCGTTATCGTCTTTTTCTCGATCCCTTTTTCTCAAAATCCACCAGTCTGAATCTCTCTGCAACACTCAAGCCAGAGGGGGCGATCAAGAATCGTATCATCTTGAATGCGCATCCTGATGCTGCGTACGAATGGCGTTACAATTATCATTTCAATAAAAGATTTTCGCTGATGGTGGCTTTCATGCTTATCGGGATGTTTTTCGCACCCTTGATATGTGGCTTAGGATGGTGGTTTGAACATATTGGTAACGAAGAGTTACAGCGTTATTGTGGGTTGGGGTTGCTCCTATTTCTGCCCGGATCATTGCTGGCATTATTTTTCAATAATTTGAAAGTTGTAGCTCCCGGCGCCAATGATAACCTTTCGGGCGTCTTCATTCACACCACGATTTTTAAAATGCTTGCACAAGAGAAAAGGCTGGCTAATACCGAGGTGATGGTGGTTCTTACTGGGTGTGAGGAAGCGGGGTTACGGGGTGCAAAAGTTTGGGCCAAGCTGCATAAGGAAGAGTTTGGTGGCCCTGAAACCATGGTGCTTACTCTGGATACCATTCGCGATCTTGACCATATGAAAGTTTATGCATGGGATATGAATGGCACCGTATCGCATGATAGGGAATGCTGCAAGTTAGTTCAGGAAGCGGGGAAGGGCGCAGGGCTTGATCTGCCCCTTGGCACCATCTTTCTTGGTTCTTCAGATGCTGCAGCTTTCACTCAGCAGGGGTATCGTTGTGCTGCGTTGGCAGCGATGGATCCCGCGCCTGCCTACTACTATCACACTAGGCACGATGATTGGCGCATCATGGATAAACATTGCATCGCCCATGCGCTTGAAATTGTATATCGCACTATAAAGATGTCTGATATAAAGTAATAAGCCTTTATTTAGTGTGTGTTGCATAGATAAAGAATATGTTTGAGCATATCCCGAACAGAAATCATTGCGATGGGTTTGCCATCCTTTAATACAGGTAGATGTCTGTATCCGCCATTATCCATTTTGTGAAGAACAAAGGCCAGCCTATCGGTGGTTCGAACCGTTTCAGGTTCTTCGGTCATGTAGTCGGAAATGGGTTTCTCTGCATAATCAGTTGGGTCATCAAGGACATGGTTAAGCATGTCTCTTTCGCTAAAGATTCCGAGCATTTTATTTTGATCATCAACAACAAGAAGTGCGCCAATGTTTTGATCGATCATGATATCGAGGGCTTTGGAAACAGGAGTAGAGGCATGAAGGATCACTGCGGGTGGTGGCTTTACAACGCCTACCGGATCTTCCATAAGGCTTCGTTCAACCCGATCATGAGCCACGGGGACATCGAAAGAAGAAAGGTCGAGCTTGCAGTTGCTGCAAGAATCGATGCCTGGATAATTTCGTTTGTTGCAATGGGGGCAAATCATGGTTTATTCCACAGGGAAGGAGTCGGGGCCTTCAAGGTCTAGTTTGGGTATTTCTGGGTTCGGAGTATTGGTGCCACGGTAAAAAGATTCATGATGGCAAATTCTTGTAACAGCTCTAAAAACCCCAATACATTCAGGGAAATCAGGGTTTTCAAGGGTTGCGAGCATCTGGGCTGCAAAGGGGCTTTCACAAGTCTCATCATGAATCGCAGGTGCGGTTGATGCAGTATGGTTAGGCTGCACAAGGCTGACCGAGGCGTTCTGGAATTTGATTCCTTGCCTACTCTGTGCGCCGTAAACCATAGGCTTGCCATGCTCCAGGTAAACAAGATGCTCTGGCCGATCGTGCTGGGTTGCAAGATTATCGAATACCAGATCGTTGTAGACTTTGCAGTTCTGAAGGATTTCAACAAAAGCAAAACCCTTGTGTTCAGAAGCCCGTTGTAAGATGGTGCCCAGATGATCGACATCAACATCAAGTGATCGTGCGACGAAGGTAGCGCCCGCTGCTAGTGCGAGTGCGCAAGGGTGCCAGGGGTTATCGGAGGAACCTTCGGGGCATGTTGCGGTGAGGGTGCCTGGTCTGGTGGTAGCGCTTTCCTGCCCACGGGATAGACCACGGATTTCATTGTTGATGAAAAGAACTTTGATATCAACATTGCGTCTGCAGGCATGCAAGAGGTGTTGGGTTGCTGCGCCAAACCCTTCTCCATCGCCTAAAACAATCCAAACCGTTAGGTTGGGCTGGGCAAGTTTAAGCCCCATTCCCGCAGAAACTGCACCACCATGCAGCCCACGAAATCCGTAGGTGCTAAGGTAGTTTGGCATTCGCGATGCGCAACCTATGCCTGAAAGAAAAACTTGTTCCTCTCTAAGTAGTGGCATGTCTGCGAGCATTTTTTTGATTTGTGCGAGGATTGCGAAATCGCCACACCCCGGGCACCATCGCACCTCTTGTTCCGAGGCAAAATCAGTGGGTTGATTTTGGGTGATCATGAAGATTCTCCCCGAGCGAATTGAACGATGGCTTGTTCCACTTGGGAGATGACAAAGTTTAGGCCATCCTGCCTAGTGAAGCTAATGCCATTGAATTCAAATTTTTCTTTAAGTAAAGCAAAGAGCCTGCCTGAGTTTAATTCTGCGACGATAACTTTAGGATAGGAGTTAAGAACCATCTGCATATTTTTCGGAAGTGGATTGAGAAAGCGGAGGTGTGCGAAGGCTACGCTGATGCCGTTTTTTCTTGCCAATGCGGTAGCTGCTTCGAGAACATTTTTAGTCCCGCCCCATCCCAGTAGAAGAATCTGCGCATCGTTGTCGCCAGAAACAGGAAGAGGCCCAAGAAATTCTGCAATTCTTTGCATGCGCGCAGCACGATGGCGGTTCATTGCAAGGTGATCTAGCGGAAGAAAACTAACCTGAGGACTATTTAACTTGCGTTCGTTACCACCCAAGCGATGCTCTTTACCCGGGGTGCCCGGGGTGATCCATGGCCTGGCAAGATGATCATCGCATTCGTAAGGGCCGGAGGAGGAATCCGAGGCGAAGTGTGGGAATTCAAAATCGGGAAGCGATTCGGGTTGGGGTATAAGCCAAGATTCACTGGCCCGCGAATTCAAAAGATCATGAAGGATGCAAACCGGTGCGAGAAAGCGCATTGCAACTTTGGCAGCAAGTAGGGTTAACGCAAAACAATCCGATGGGGAATCGGGTGCCAGCACGACAAGAGGGGCTTCCCCATTTCTTCCCATCAATGCCATGCCTAGATCGGATTGTGCGACTCGCTGGGGTAATCCGGTCGAAATTCCTGCGCGTTGGTATTCAAGCAGCAATAGTGGAAGCTCTGCTGCAGACGCCAGGCTTACAACTTCTGATTGATGCGGAAACCCGATGCCTGAAACTGCGGTGCATCCCAGGCCCCCGCCATACGAAACGCCAATTGCGATGGAAGCAGCAGCGTGTTCATCATCAGCAAGAATGAAGGAAAACCCATCGCCAGTATTCTTGGCAGCGAGTGAGCTGATTTCATGAGAGGGCGGCCTAGAGGTTGATGCGAGCAAAACGGGTCTGTTGGTTTTTAAAGCAACATGTTTGAGAGCAAGAAGCGAGGCATCGTTGCCCGAGATCATGCGACACATCCGCCCTTTTTTACTCAGAGATTCTACGGGGTGGTAGGCGGGAACTTGGGGAAAGACATTTGCAGTTTCAGAATAGATGAACCCTGCCTTGAACGCTTTTTGCGAAGCATCGAGAATCGAAGGGTTCACCGAAAACTTTTGTTTTAACCAGCGCAATACGGGGTCGATTGGAATGGAGTAATACCACAGAAGCATACCTAGTGCGAAGAGGTTTCTGCAACGATCAACTTCGCGGTAGGAAAGGAGCGCACCTTTTTCGCCTGCCCTAGTCAGGTTGATTGCATGGTTCGTAAGTTGTGCCATGGGTACCGAGATGGTACGATGGAAAAGCTGGTTCTTTCCTGCGAGTGGATTTTCGAGGTAACCTGCACAGGCAAGCTCATCAGGTCCAAATGAATCCGAGTTGGCGAGCAGAATGCCATCTTTTTCAAGACTGCTTTCGTGCAACTTTAAACCTGCCGGGTTCATCGCAAGGAGGAAACTGGTGCGGTCATCGATCGGCTCATGGTAGGGCGCAAAGGCCAGGGAACTTGTATAAACGCCTGCTAGGGTGTTGGCATGAGCACGAATTTCAGCAGGGTATTCTGGTACCGAATAAAGATGATACCCGCGCGAGCCTGCTGCCAAGGCAAACAAGTGCGATAACATTGCTATGCCATCATGCGCATCGCCTGTCATTCGGAGCGCATGGGCAGGAGCTAAAGGCAACGAAGGTGCACCAAGATCTGGTTTACCTGGGTTGACAACTTTTTCTTCCATGCGATTCGCTTGCCTTTATTGAAATTCAATTATCGTTTAAAATCATGCCCCTTCCGCGCAAGGCGGGTACTGAGTCGGATCGGGGGGCAGATTAAATACCGCGGTGGGAAAATGCCCAGCGAGGTAATGCACGATTCTTTTAACCGATAAGATGCCCATCGGTTTATTCTGGTTATCTAGTACGGGCAGATGCCTGTAGTTACCTTCCTGCATTTTACGAATTGCAGAACTGATGGAGTCGGTGGGCGAAACCACCTCAGGGCTGGGAGTCATTACTTGTTGAATGGGGGAGTCTAAAGGAAGCCTGCGGGCAAGTACTCTGCGGATGAGATCTCGTTCGGTAAAGAGGCCCAGCAAATGATCTTTTCTGCAAATAAGAACGCAGCCTATTTTTTTTTCGCGCATTAAACAAATAGCTTGCGAGACCGTGGCTTCAGGCAATAAGCGATAATCTTCCGTAGGCTTAAGCCTGATTACGCTTTCGACTTTTAAATTTCGGGCAAGTTCCATGCAGCAGTCCAAAAAAGGTTGGTCTGAAACAGCACATTAAAAAGGTCTGATCCCCAAAAAAAAATCGTTCATCAATCCAAATTTACTAGAATCTCTGTTAAAATTAGGTAAGTTAATTCTAGACCTTAAAAGAATGTAAGTTACCTTACCTCTATATTATTGAAAATTGGTCAATTGTTAATTTGATGAATCAACATTATTGAACAAGACCGCTTTATAAAACAGGATTTATGTCATGCACTCTCCCTCCCAGTATGATTCAGTTCTTCCAACCACCAGAACCTTGGCACTAATCGATGAATCCGCTCTCCTTGCTGCCGCAAGGGCTTGCAATCGTAGTCTTGACTGGCTTGCAATTCGCAAATTCCTCATCGATGATTCCATGGGAAGGTTTGGTGAAGCCGCTGTTTATGTCGGCCTTCCTCCTTCTAGCCATGCTGAATATCAGGAACAACGCTCTAAAAAACTTCGCTTTTGCCATTGGCTCAAAACCCATGGATTCATGGTGATGACCCGGGATGGTGCGCCTACCGGCGATGGGTATTACAAGGCTAGCATCAACCTGATGATGGCGGTGGATGGAATGGAACTTTGTGGTGAATTTAAACCCCAGGTTTTGATGATAGTCACCGCAGATCCTGATTTTGGCCACCTTGCTTTGACACTGCGTAAAAAAGGAGTTCGCGTTGAACTAGCTGCAATCGAGCAAAATGTCAGCAGCGATCTTAAGGGGTCGGTCAATCATGTGATCGATTTACGCCCGTTATTTAACAAATTCGAAAATCTTAGAAATGAAGGTTCAGGGTCAGGGCCTACCAATGGTAATGCCCCTGGCACTTTGCCTTCGGGCAGATATATTCCTGATGTTGAGGATGAACTTGAAGATCTCGGCCCTGCCGATCATCAGGGTTATTCATAACCTATACTATTGAGAATAGAGCTTTATTTTTTCTCAATCATGCGCTAATTGGTTTAGGGTTTTACGATTTGAAAGGTAAATGAATCATGGCAAATGCAAATGTAATTAACTTGACGACTGAAAATTGGGAAGCTGAAGTTGTAAACAGCAAAGTTCCTGTTTTGGTTGATTTTTGGGCTGCTTGGTGCGGTCCTTGTAGAGCTCTTGGGCCCACAATCGATAAAATTGCTGATCAGTTTGCTGGTAAAGCCAAGGTGGGTAAGCTTAATACCGATGAAAGCCAAGAAATCGCAATTCGATATGGAATCAACTCCATTCCTGCAATTCTTGTTTTCATGGGTGGTGCAGATCCGGTTGATCGCACCGTTGGCGTTCGCCCTGAAGCTGAATTCGTTAAAATGTTGAATAAGCAGTTGGGCCTTTAGCAACCCTGCTTAGTAATACTTGAAAAGCTTAATAATCTCGGGCCTTGCAAACAATGTATTGCGAGGCCCTTGTGTATTTTTATTGTCTTAGTGCCTCTTTTCTGATTACATTTTCTAGTGCAATAACTTAAACTATTGTAGTTTCAATGATTCGGTTTTTTCCTTCCTTTGTTTCAACTAGGGGCATTCTCCCATGCTGCGCTTTCTTTCTATCGCACTACTTTTGCTTTGTTTTTCGAATGCTAACGCACAGCCCTTTCCTTTCCAAAAAGGTGATCATGTCAGCATTTTGGGCAACACCCTTGCTGAGCGCATGCAGCATCATGGTTGGATGGAAACTTTGATTCATTCTCGGCTACCCGGGCATGAACTTTCTTTCCGTAACCTCGGGTTTTCAGGAGATGAACTTACTTTAAGATTAAGATCTTCAGGGTTTGGCTCTCCCGAAGATTGGCTCAAGCAGACTAATGCAAATGTGGTCTTTGCTTTTTTCGGTTACAACGAATCCTTTGCGGGCGAAGAAGGCCTTCCCAAGTTTGAAAAAGACCTCGATTCTTTTCTTAAAGAAACCCTTTCTAAAAAGTACGATGGTAAAAACAACCCACGCATCGTTCTCTTCTCTCCCATCGCTCACGAAAATATCAAAGATCCAAACCTCCCCGATGGAATTGCAAATAACAAGCGCATCGATCTTTACACTAAAGCCATGGCAAAGGTTGCTGCAGCCAACAAGGTTTTCTTTGTTGATTTATTCACCACGACTCTCAATCTTTATTCTGTCTCAGAAAAACCCCTCACGATCAATGGTATTCATCTGAACGAGTTTGGTGATAAGTTGGTTGCTCAGATCATTGAGAAGCAACTCTTTCAGAATGATGTTCAAAAAAACCCAATCTTTTTGGATAAACTGCGCGCTTCGGTGCTTGAGAAGGATTTTCATTGGTTCAATCGCTATCGCACGGTAGATGGGTATTCCATTTATGGTGGGCGTGCCGATCTTCGCTTCGTTGCAGGCCAGACCAATAGGGTGGTGATGGCAAGGGAAATGCAAATCCTTGACGAGATCACTGCTAATCGTGATAAGAAAATCAGTGCTGCTGCCAACGGCAAAGTTCTGCCCAATGATGATTCCAACACTGCGCCCTTCCTTGAAGTTGTCACCAACAAGCCCGGCCCTCTTCCCGGAGGCAAGCATATTTTCCTCGATGGCAAAGATGCTATTTCCAAGATGACGATTGGCAAAGGCCTGAAGGTCGAACTCTTCGCATCTGAAAAAGAATTTCCGGATCTTGCAAAGCCCGTGCAGATGGCTTTTGATCCTAAGGGGCGCCTTTGGGTTGCGGTAATGCCCTCTTATCCCCATTGGAAACCCAAAGAAGAAATGAATGATAAAATCCTTATTTTCGAAGATACCGATGGCGATGGCAAAGCTGACAAATGCAAAGTCTTTGCAGACAGGCTTCATGTTCCTACAGGCCTTGAATTCTGGAACGGTGGCCTTCTTGTTGGCCATCAACCCGATCTCTTGTTCCTTAAAGATACCGATGGCGATGATGTTGCTGATGTTCGTGAACGCGTTTTGCATGGTATCGATTCTGCCGATACTCATCATGCATTAAGCAGCTTTGCCTATGAACCAGGTGGCGGGCTTTATTTCCAAGAAGGAACCTTCCATCATACCCAGGTTGAAAGCCCTTACGGCCCACCCCGTAGATGCGCCAACGCAGGCGTTTTTCGCTACGACCCACGCAGACAACTTTTCGATGTCTATGCCTCTTATGGTTTTGCCAATCCCCATGGTCATGCCTTTGATCGCTGGGCTAGGCAGATTGTTACCGATGGTACGGGTGCTGTTCCCTATGATGGTGCTCTCTTTTCAGGCAAACTTAATTTCCCCTCTAAGCATGGTCAGGCCCCTACTGTTTACAAACAGCGCACTAGGCCTTGCCCCGCCACAGAGTTTCTTACTAGTAATCACTTCCCTGAAGAATTTCAAAACAACTACATTGTTCCCAATGTGATTGGTTATCAGGGCATCATGCGATACAAGATCGAAGAAGATGGTGGAAGTTTCAAGGGCACCGAACTTGAACCCATTCTTTCTTCCTCGGATCCTTCCTTCAGGCCTTCGGATATCGAAACCGGACCTGATGGCGCTCTTTGGTTTCTTGATTGGCAGAACCCAATCATCGGCCACATGCAGCATAATCTTCGCGACCCTAGCAGAGATAGAAACCATGGTCGCATTTACCGTGTCACCTACGAAGGAAGGCCTCTATCTAAACCAGCAGCGATTCATAATGAACCGATTCCAAAACTCCTCGAACTTTTGAAATCCAAGGAAGATCGAGTTAGGCATCGCACTAGGTTAGAGCTTGATACTCGCAAATCTGCAGAAGTTGTTGCAGAGCTTGCGAAGTGGATCGCAAAGCTTGATAAAAACGATCCTGATTTTGAACATCAAATGATGGAAGCTCTTTGGATTCATCAAAGGCACAATATTGTGAATGAAGCTTTGTTGCAAAGAATGCTTAGTTCAACTGAGCCCAATGCACGGGCTTGTGCAACTCGGGTGCTTTTGCAATGGCGCGATCGCATCTCCGACCCACTTGAAAAATTCAAGAAGATGGCGGGTGATGAGCATGGGCGGGTTCGCATGGAAGCGATTCGTGCTGCAAGTTATTTTGATGTTCCCGAAGCGATGGAAGTTGTTTTTATCGCTATGGATAAGCCCAGTGATATTTACATTGATTATGTCAGAACTGAAACCCTCAAGATGCTTGATCCTATTTGGAAAGATGCCATTGCAAAGGGTAAGGATGTGAAAATCAAGAGTGAAGCGGGCGCCCGCTTTTTGCTTCGCAGCCTTCCTGTCGAAAAACTCATCACCATGGAAAAGACGAAGCCCGTCTGCATGGAATTGATATCGAGACCCAATGTTCGCGATGAAGTCAGACGCGAAGCTTTGCGCACCCTCGCTTCGCTAGAAGCCAAGCCCGAGGTTAGGATTCTTCTCGATGCTTTTGTGGCTGTTGATGCAAAATCTGATCAAACCGATTCTTCCGTATTGTTTGACATGGTCAGGCTTCTAGGCGGAAGAAGTGCAAGCGAGTTGGGTTCGGTTAGGGGTGACCTCGAAAAACTAGCCACCGCTGCCAAAACCCCGCTGCTTCGTCAGGTAGGGTTTGTTGCACTTGTCAACATTGATCAATCTATCGAAAATACTTGGGGCCTTGCTTCGAAGTCGATCGCTTCTTTAAGAGATCTTCTTGCAGCAATTCCTCTTATTCCCGACCCTAATCTGAAAGCGCTATTTTATTCCAAGGTTGAACCGCTTTTGACATCTCTACCCGCCAACCTTGCTACCAAAGCAGGGAAGGCGGGCATGGGCCGTTTTGTTCGCATCGAACTTCCGGGCAAACAACGCACCCTTACCCTTGCAGAAGTTGAAGTCATCAGCGATGGCATCAACCTTGCAAGAAAAGGCAAAGCTACCCAGTCATCTACTTCTAACGGGGGCGATGCTTCCAAAGCAATCGATGGTAACAAAAGCCCTACTTTTGCGGATGGGGGCCAAACCCATTCTGCAGAGGGTACAGATAACCCTTGGTGGGAACTTGATCTCGGCTCTGAAGCAGTGATTGAATCCATCATCATTTATAATCGTGCTGATGGTGCCCTCGGATCCAGATTGAATAACTTCACCGTTAAGGTGCTTGATAAAGATAAAAAAGAAGTCTTTAGCAAGGTCAACAATCCTACTCCTGCAGTCAAGGTTGCATTCGAAATGTCGGGAGTTGATCCTGCAACACTGGTGCGCAAATCTGCGATGCTTGCGTTGGTTTCAATTCGTGGTGAAGAAACCAAAACTTTCAACACGCTATCGAAATATGTTAAAGAAGGAGTGGATCGCAACTCTGCGATCAATGCAATGCAGCGCATTCCCCGTAATGCTTGGGTCAAGGAAGAAGCTGCGCCCTTGGTCAATGCGCTTTTGGAAAGTATTCGCAAGGTGCCCGCCACCGAACGATCCCAGCAATCTGTTCTCGATTCCATCGAGTTCACCGAATCCCTCGCATCGTTGCTGCCTGATGATCAAGCACGCAAAGTTAGAGCAGAGCTAGGCGAGTTGGGCGTGCGTGTTATTCGATTGGGTACGCTTTTAGAACGCATGGCTTACGATAAAGAAACTTTAGTGGTCAAGGCAGGCAAGCCTGTTGAGATCATTCTTGAAAACTCCGATCTCATGCCTCATAACTTTGTGATTCTTACTCCAGGTAGCTTGACTGAAATCGGTATGCAATCCGAGAATGATGCAAACAAGCCTGAATTCCAAGCTAGGCAGTTTGTTCCTAACTCGAACAAAGTGCTTGCGAAGAGTGGTTTGCTGCAACCTCGCGAAACCCAGCGCATCAGCTTTGTTGCGCCTACCAAGCCAGGCGTTTATCCCTATGTCTGCACCTATCCTGGTCATTGGCGCAGAATGTATGGCGCACTTTATGTCGTTGCAGATCTTGATGCGTATCAGGCGAACCCTGATGCCTACCTCGCTTCCAACCCCCTTAAGGTTGAAGATGAAGTTCTCAAAGATCGTAGGCCCCGCACCGAGTGGAAGTTTGCAGATCTTTCTTCTTCGATCGAAGAAATGAAACATGGCCGTTCGTTTGCAGCGGGCAAACAAATGTTTACGGTTTCTGCATGCATCTCGTGTCATAAGATGGAAGGGCTAGGCCAGGAATTTGGCCCCGACTTAACCAAGTTAGATCCCAAGTACACCAAGTTGGATCTTTTACGTCATATTCTTGAGCCCTCTCTTAAGATCGACGAAAAGTATCAGACCTACATTTTCGAAACCAAAGCAGGAAAGACCATCACAGGCATGATCGTTGCGGATGCACCGCAGGCGATTACCATTATTGAAAACCCGCTTGCGAAAACGCCACCCAAGGAAATTAAGAAGGCGGATATCGAATCTAAAACCAAGTCGCCTGTCTCCCTGATGCCCAAGGGGATGCTGGATAAAATGACTCGGGATGAAATCATCGATTTGCTGGCATATATTCTCGCCAAGGGCGATGCCAAGCACCCGTTATTTCAAATGGATGCGAAACATGGCAACCATTAAGCAGTTGCATTGGATATCCGCCACCACTTTTGTCACCCTCGCTGAAAAGCGGGGGTCCATTCTTCTTTTTAAGTTTCTTTAAGCCCACCCACAAATACCCCTCAAGCCCACCCACTGCGCTGGGTGGGTCTACCTTTCTTTTTCTTTTTTCTTCCCCCAACTCCCAACCCTCTTCCCTCCGGGAAAAGGGCCCTTCGCTTCGCTAGCCCGGGTTCTAACCTCCACCACTTTTATTAAATGCCTTCAAGCCCACCCACTGCGCTGGGTGGGTCTGCCTTTCTAACCTCCACCACTTTTACTTCCCATTAATTGCTATGGGTTTGTTTAAAGACAGAGGAGTTGCGATGGGGAAGCCCCACTGCAACTCCTCCATTTGCAACTTTAGGTCTTGCACCTACAGGATGAGTGCAACCGTCGCTCACGCATCCGGCTCTGAAAGATGAGTTATGTTTCCGGGTCTAATCTTCCGCTTCTGCTTCCTTCCGTGTAATTCCGTGTTAATCCGTGGCAAATGCTTATTCTTAATTACCGTCGCTGACGCATCCGGCCGGCTCTGAAAGATTTGTTTCCGTGGCAGGTCTTCTGCTTGGGATTTTTGTTTTCCCATATCCCCAAAGCCTTCTCAAATTTCCCTGTTTATCGTACGCATCATACTTTCACTTTTCATCTTCACAAAAGAAGAAGCTCATGTTATTGCCTGACTTCATTGGTGGATAATTTTTTTACTTTGAGATCACGCATGCAAGTTTCTAGTCCTAAATCGATGGCTGGTAAGGCAGATTATGGCAGGCCTGGTCAGTGCATTCTCAAAGTGATTAATGGTAAAAATCCCGGAACGATAAAAACCCTGACAAGTGCGGTCACTCTGTTGGGCGAAGAAAAAGGCTGCGATATCCGTCTGAATTCTCCCCAGGTCGAGCAGCTTCAATGTGTAATTGTTGAAACACCACACGGCTTTATGGTTCGTAACCTTTACGATTGCGATAAAGTTAAAGTTAATGGCGAAGCAATTGAGCAAGCGGTATTGCATACCGGTGATGAGCTATCGGTGGGCCCGTTTTCTTTTTATGTTGAGTACGCAGAAGCAGGGATGTCTGCCCAGCAAAAATTAGCACCCGAGGATCATCTCGAAGAAGAAAGACAGGCATTAAGGGCGCAAGCAGCAGGGGTGGCAGCGCAACAATCCGCACTTCTTCAGGAAGAACTTCGCTTATTGCAATTAGAAAAAGCACTTCAAGAAAAAGAAAAGCAACTCGGATTGCATTTCCAGGAAAAACATTTAAGGCAGGTGCAGATCCAACGAAATTTGAAATCGCGCTTCAGTAAATTAAAGCAACAAGAAACCGCCCTCATTGGCACCATGAAAGTGCAGCAGGAAAATCTTCTTTCTCAAACTGAAGCTGCTCGCTTTGCACAAAAGCGCTACGAAAAACTTCGAAACAAACTTAAATCCCGCTGGAAAACCATTGCCCGTAGGCAGCTTGCGATCCTTGCCACCAGAAACATCGCAATCGATGAATCCATGGCAAAGCTTTCCAAAGAATATGAGCATATTGTCAAGGAGCGGAAATCGCTTGCCTCTGCCCAAGAGCTGTTTCAATCAACTTGTGAAACTGAAAATCGAAAGCTTAAAGAATCTTATGATCAGCTCGACAGCGAGCAACAACAACGCGCACTCAAAGCTACAACTCGCGAGATTGATTTGTTGCACCGCGAGAAAGAACTTTCAGCTAAGTTTTCGTTATTGGATCAAAACCAATTGATTCTCGAGCAAAATGAAAAGCACTGGAATACCTATCTGAACAGGCTCAAACTCGAGGAAGAAGGTTTGGAAAAACGCATTCTCAACCTGCGTGAGAAACTTCCTGATTGTTCCTGGCCTTTGCCTAATATGGATTCTGTCGCTAACCATAAGCCAATTTTAAACATACCTGCAGATGCAGCCGCTTTAATGGTACAGCTTGAAGGGATGGCGAGCCATCTGGATGATCAGCGGTTGGTCTTGTTGGAAGCCTGGCATAATCTGGAACAGCGCAAAATATCTTGGGAAAAAGAACAAAACAGTCTTCTTGCAGAGCTTGATGTCTCAGGCAATGAACTGGGTCGTAAGCAAAAACAGATCGAGCAATGGGAACTTTCACTGGTTCAAAAAGAAGAAATTTTATTCTGCAAAGAACAGCAGCTTTCCTTGCAGCGAAAACAAATTGAGGCAGATCAAGCCGTACTCACCCTTCAGTTAAAATCGTACGAGACTGATCGCAATGTTCTTATTCATGAACTCGAGGTGCGTTCTGAAACAATGGAAAAACTCGGGCAGTTGACTCATGAAACCCGCAAGGAGCTTTGCCAAAAAGGTTTGAAAGAACGCGATGAATTGCAAAAGGAAAAGCTTCGTCTTGATGAAATTCGCTTATCTGCAAACAACATCTGGAAAGATTATCAAAACCGATTGCATGAACTCGAATTTCAAAAACAATCCCTTGCCATGGCTGAACTTGCGGTAGGCAGGATGACTCTTGAGGTGCTTGCGGGCAGCAAGGATGGCGTTGGCGCAGATCGTAGGCTAGAAAAAATCCGTAAGGTTATTGCTCAACGGTTCGAGGAAGAACGCACCATGATTCAAGAGGGAAAAAATCATCTTCAAGCGGGCGCCGTTGTATTTGAAAGGCAGATCCGCGAACTTGCCCAAAGGGAAAATGAACTGGTAATTCGCTCAGGTGATCTTGCTGTTGCTCAAACCAATTTCGATGAAACACGCCAGCAGTTTGAGCAAGATAAAATGTTAAACCTTGAATCGATTAAAATCCTCGAAGGCAGGAACAAATTTTTAGAAGCTCAAATTGCAGAATTGAAGGCACAGGTAGAAAAACTTCATGCAGTTCTTATTGAAGAAACTGCTAATTTTAAAATTACCCAAGCCACGACGCTTCGAATCGCTGCCTAGTCTTTGGGTTAGGGAATATAGTGCATCAAGATTTTTTCGTTGATGGTTGGTGATTCAAGGGTTTCATAGGGTGGTGAAGTTTGTGTTTTAAGGGATACAATTTGCGCAGAAACGATTTGTTCTTCTGCTTTGTGGGTTTGGTTCCATTCTTCTAACATCATTTTTAAGAAGGCCCGTGAGAAGGGATCTCGTGGGAATTCATAAAGGCCCCAGATGAGAAACCTTTTGCGGGCGTAAGAATCTTCCTTAGCCCAAACTATTCGCCTGTCGCTTGATCGATTATCTTGGCTGGGATTAAACAGATTAACTTTGGTGCCATCTGCTTTGGTGCCTTCCGCCCAGATTTTCAAGCCATCTTTCAAAACCCCTGGCGAAAACATCGCCCAATATTGGTCCAAGCCGGTTATTCTGCCTGCGGTGTCCATTACCGATGCTTCATCCGAAACCATGGGTGGGTTTAAATACCTTTGGTAATTCATCACCATCACAAATATTAGCAGGCAGGGAATTAACCAGCGTGGGCCTGGAGTTGAAAGAACCTCAGGGTCATTTGCTTCTGTGCTAGTGGCTTCTGTGATAGAGCCAAGAAATTTCCAAGGAATAAAAGTGGCGACAATATCCCAAAATAAACTGGGCAGAAAAACTAACCAGTAGGCTATGCACATGAAGGAAAAAAGGCCCACATCCATGCACATGTAGATGCCCAAATGAAAACCTACCATTGTTCCAAATGCTATTAATCTTAAGTAGGCATTACCAAAGGGCATTAAAAGGATAAAGGGTATGGATATTTCTAAGAGAAGGGTGGCTTTAGTTAAAAGCACCAGAATGGATGGGTATTGCAATAGCCAGTAACCAAAGGGATTGGTGAAATAATCCATGTTGAGGACATAATATAATGCGTTGAAATCTCCACGCCATTCGTAGCTTACCTTGGGTATTGCTGCGTTGAAGTAAAGGATGCAGAGTTGCAGAATGATTGCTGCGGTGCCCCAAGAAAGAATACGGTTAGAATGATAAGTGGCGGCGGTTTTCGAAAGGGAGTCTAGGCTGAATCGGGCACCTAATGGTACAAAAAATGACCAGAAAAGTGCACATCGCAACAACACATCATTGCCTTGAAGTATCATCGGTTGGCGTGCGTGTGATCCCATGAGTAGAAACCAAGAAATAGCAATGGCCCAGCGGGTCTGATATCCCAAAAGCAGGGCAACACCTGCTAGGCCAGATAAAACAAACAAGAATGCCTGCCAAGCAAATGATCCTGAAAGCATGTGTGGGCTGATCCACCAGACGACTCCCATGGGAAACGGAGAATGCCAGAGCACTTCGCGCGGTGTCGCCCCTTGGTCGGTATAGAAAAACGAAAGTTCGAAGCTGCGAAGTAAAAGGTCGTATAGCAGAATTAGGGCGATACCAATACGGAACAGGCCTAGCGATCTAAGATCGAGGGCAAACAGTTCGCTCAAGTGATTTTTCCTAGCTGGAATGGTTTGCATCGGTATTCGCAAGGTTCTTCAAGAAAAATCAGTTTTTACATTAGCTTCTATTATTATACTTCCCCGGATGTGGGGGTGTTTAATTTTATTGATTACAAATCTTGATTAAGTTGAAAAAGCTTGAGTAGTAATGGTTCTTGGTGCACTATCTAGCATGAAAGAGTTTTATCATGGGGGTGCGATGATTAAGGAAGGTGGACTAAAAACAGCAGGATTGATTGGTGTGGGGTTGTTGGGCAATTCGATAGCGTTGAGATTGTCTCTAGGAGGCATTTCGCCCATTGTTTTTGATGGGGATCCATTGCGGATGGATTCTCTAACGACGCCCCCCTTTGTGAAATCCAAGGACGCAGGAGAAGTTTTTGCTAGTTCCAAGGTGGTGTTTCTCTGCCTGCCTGATAGTAAGATTGTAAATCAGGTGGTTCATGCAAATCTAAGCAGCCTTACCAAGGGTATGATAATTCTTGATGCCACTACGGGGAATCCCAAAGATACTATCGCCCTTGCTTTAGAACTTTCAGCTATGGGGATTCAATATCTCGATACAACAGTTTCGGGAAGCAGTGTTCAGGTTTCGTCTGGCGAAGCAATGATAATGGTGGGTGGTTGCAAGGAATCGTTTGAACAATCCCTAGAGTTGTTGAAGTTGGTTGCAAGGAAAGTTTTTTATACGGGGGCTTCAGGAACCGCATCGCAGATTAAATTGGTCAGTAATCTGGTGCTTGGGATAAATCGGGCAGCACTTGCAGAGGGTCTTGTTTTAGCCAAGGCTTTTGGCCTCGACCTGGTTCAGGTTCTGTATCTTCTGAGAGAAAGCGCTGCGTACTCCCGTATCATGGATACCAAGGGCGAAAAAATGATTCATGCAGAATTTGAACCGCAGGCGAAACTTGCCCAGCACATGAAGGATGTTTCGTTGATGCTTGATGCTGCGGATGAGATGAAAATCTCCCTGCCTTTTTCTGAAACTCACTTCGATATTCTTGAGCGGGGCAAAAGGTTAGGCTTGGGAGATTTGGACAACAGTGCTATTTTAAAGGCGATCGAATCTCTAGGCAAAGGTTTAGGCTCATGAGCGTCGAGTTATCATGGGCAAAGAAATCATTGGTTTTACTGGCTGCGTTTGTAGCCATGCTTTTTGATGGATTTGAACTTGGTCTTATGCCCGTGGCATCCCTTTCGGTGACCCAGGATTTACTTGGAGGATCTTACACTGCGTCATTGGGCGGAGAGTGGTTTGCAAGTTATACTGCGGGTTTGATGCTGGGGGCTGCGGTGGGTGGGATTTTTCTTGGGCAGGTGGGCGATACTTTTGGAAGAGCAAGGGCAATTGGTATGTCCATTATTTTTTACTCTTTGTTTGCAGGGCTTGGGGCTTTTGTGACCACGCCTTTGCAAATGCTAGTCCTGCGTTTTATGGTTGGGCTTGGTGTAGGCGGTGTATGGCCCAATGCTGTCGCTTTGGTTGCAGAATGTTGGCCTGACAAATCAAGGCCTATTGTTGCTGGATTAATGGGTGCAGCACTTAATGGCGGAATATTATTACTGTCCCAGATTGCTCAACATTGGCATATCACACCAGATTCTTGGCGCTGGATATTTCATCTTGCGGGCGCTCCCGCAGTTCTCGGTATCTTGATCTTTTTTTTCCTTCCTGATTCTCCTAAGTGGATTGCCTTTAAATTGAATGAAAGAACTGTTCCCGCTCATGTTTCCGGTTCTTCACTTTTACTTTTGTTCAAACCTCCTTTGCTAATCTTGACTTTGAACGGCATTATCCTTGGAACAGTTCCATTGGTTGGCGCTTGGGCTGCAAGCAAATGGATGATCCCATGGGCTGACAAGCTTGGGGGTGCAATCGATCCTGGATATAAGGCGGTAACCCAGGGGTGGTGGGCTGTGGGAGCGGTTTTGGGGAGTTTCTTTGGAGCTCAGATTGCCTCATTTCTTGGACGAAGGCTTTCTTATTTTATTTTTAGTATTGGCTCAACTACTCTCACACTGTTGCTCTTTCTGGTAACCAAGCCTTTGGAAGTATCTTTTTTGCCCATCGTTTTTGCCCAAGGTTTTGTTGCAACTCTTTTTTTTGGATGGCTTCCTCTTTATCTTCCTGCTTTGTTTCCTATTCGAGTCCGTGCTGCAGGGAGTGGTATCTCTTATAATGTCGGCAGATTTGTCACTGCGATTGGTGTTTTTTTTGCTGGAACTCTGTTCGTTTTTCTTGGCGGATCTTATTCGCACATAGGTGCAATTTGTGGTTTGATTTACCTGCTTGGGGCCATCAGCATTTGGCTCATTCCACTTTCAAAAAATGATGATTTGGCCTGTTAATTATTGTTTTACTTGTACTAAATCTACCTGCGCAGTAACATTCTGCTAGTTGAACCCTTTCTCATACAAGAGATACCCATGTCGCAATTTTTTAAATGTATCACTTCCCAATCTTTTGATGCCAAGGTTGGGCAGATAGGTAGTTGGATTGCAGCAAATACAGTTCTTTGTTTGGGAATGTACAAGCTGACTAAGTTACCTTTAAGTGAGACAGAGTTGTTTTTTGGAGTATTGCTGGTGCTTACGGTTAGCTTGCTCATGGTGTTGATAGGTTTGATTCTTCCTTTGACATACCGCAAGGCTAATGATTCAATTGGCTGATTGCCCCGACTTTATTTCTAGTGAGAAACTGATGTTGAAATTAACTCATTCTTTTCTGTTGCTTCTGTTTCTTGTTAATAATCTTTTTGCAGTGGATGCTTCCAAGCCAAACATTCTTTTGATCGTTGCAGATGATTTAGGGTGGAAAGATGTAGGCTGGCATGGGGGAAGTTTTCATACCCCTGTTATGGATAAACTTGTAAAAGAGGGCGTTGAACTTGATGGGCATTATGTTCAGCCCGTTTGCTCGCCTACCCGGACTGCATTACTTTCCGGCAGGTTTACCAGCAGATTCGGCCCTCATGTGCTGTCGCCCACCAACTTAAGGGCTTATCCCCCAGGCACGGTCACTCTTGCTACTGCTCTCAAGCAAGCTGGGTACGCCACGCATATGGCGGGCAAATGGCATCTTGGTTCTAAGCTAGAATGGGGCCCCCAGAATTATGGGTTTGATCACAGTTATGGTTCACTTAACGGGGCGGTTGACCCATGGAACCATAAGTATCGCAAAGGGCCTTACGAAGATACTTGGCATCGCGATGGCAAACGCATTGATGAAGAGGGCAACGCAACAGAATTGGTTAGCAAGGAGGTGCTGGGCTGGATCAATGCGGAGAAGAAGTCGCCTTGGTTTATTTATGTACCTTTTCATGCGGTCCACATTCCCGTGGATGCTCCTGAAGAATACAAGTTAAAGTACAAAAATGCGAAGCTCAATGATGACCCCGCAAAGAATGAATCGTTGCAGCGTTTTGGTTCTTTTGTAACCCAGTTGGATACAAAGATAGGTGGATTCATCGAGGCTTTGGAAAAAACCGGGCAGCGCAAAAATACACTCATCGTTTTTACTTCGGATAATGGAGGCCTTCATTCTGGTGGTAATGCCTATGTTAGCAAGGTGCCACCCACCCCTGCGCTCAGTAGCAATCTGCCTTTGCGTGGGCAGAAGAATACTTTGTATGAGGGGGGAATTCGGGTGTGTGCGTTTGCGAACTGGCCGGGCACTTTAGAGCCACGCAAGGTTATTGCGCCTTTGCATGCCTGCGATTGGATGCCTACCTTGACAAAACTGGCGGGTTGGAACCGCCCTAAAGATTTCAAACAGGATGGGATTGATGCATGGCCTATGATAACGGGTAAGAATCAAAAACCTGAGCCGCGGAATATTTATATCCCGCATCCTAGTGGTTCGGTTGTTAATCGTGCTGGTTGGAAATTGATCGAGTACAAGGGCAAGGCAAAATCAGAACTTTATCATCTGGAGAAAGATCCTTATGAGACCAGCAACCTTGCAGATAAAATGCCTGACAAGGTGAAGGAACTTCAAGCCATCCTTCAAGAGTTGAAGAAGGATGATGTTACGAAGTTGCCCGAGGATCTGTTGAAAGAAAAGAACTAGTAATTGCGACCAAACAAACAGATACTCTCACTTTCTACCCTGATATAATAATGTTGATTGATTATAATCCTTGTTCCTGATGAAACGGTGTTTTTCATGTTCACGAAATTTATGAAACTGGGTGTTGTAGGTGCTGCAGGTGTGGGTTTAATTCTCGCTCAGCAGAATGTAAATGGGCAGCGTGATACAGTTATTCCTGCGGTTGGGGGTGTTACCAAGCCTCCGATTAGTTCGAATCAATACTGGGGCTGCCTGGGTTATTGCAATGGCCCCTTGCGATCCACAAATAATCAATACTGGGGCTGCTTGGGTTATTGCAACGCTCCCTTAAATTCAAATAACGATGTGTATGTTCCAACTCAGGAAACAGCCACGCCTTTCACTCCTATGTTTGCAGCTGCTGCTGCTGCGGGCAGTAATGCCAAGTTTCTTTTCCCCTTTGGGGATTTGATGAACAAGATGGCGACCATGCAGGCGCCCCCACCTCCTGAACCTGATCCAGTTGAAGTTGCAAGGCTTACCAAGCAACTGGCGGATGAGAATAATAAACTGCGGGTTCAAGCTGCTGCAGAGCTTGCAAAGCGTAAAGCCAAAGCTGCGGTAAAGCCATTGATGTCTATGCTGCGAGACCCAGACCCTGTGGTGCGGACAAGTGCAGCAGCGGCTTTGGCACATTTGGGCAAAGATGTTGTGGGGGATGTCACGCAGGGTTTGTATGCGGAAGATCGGATGACTCGCATGGGTTCCGCAATGACATTAGGAATGATAGGCGAGTCTGCAAAAACTGCAATTACTGCGCTTAAAGGAAGCCTGATTGATACAGATGTGAAGGTGCGGGGGCATGCTGCCCAAGCGATTTACAGGATTTCGAAAGATGCGAAAACCGCTCTCCCGGTGTTGTTGAAATGCATGCAGGATGAAGATGAGCATGTTCGAGTAGGGGTGATCAATGCTCTTGCAATGATGGGGGCGGATGCAAAACCCGCAGAGCCCGAATTAAAAGCCAGGCTGACAGATGCCGTCCCATTGATTCAAATCAAGGCTGCAGAGGCGTTACTGGAAATTACCAAAGACCCGAAAGGGTTGGCGCCGGTACTTATTCCTGTTCTAGAAAAGCTTGCGGGTAATGAAGATGCGGGAATTCGTGCAGAGGTTGTTGCTTTGATTGGCCAGCTTGGTATTCACGATGCAAAAGCGGTAGAGTTATTGCAGATTGCTACGCGGGACAAAGATTCAAATGTTGGGCAGATTGCATTAAGTGCTTTATATCATGCAGGCGATCCTGCAGTGCCTTCCTTAATCAAGGGGCTTACGGATTTAAATGTGCAGGTAAGGTTTCGTTCGGTAACTGCATTGGCGCAAATGGGCCCAAAAGCAGAAAAAGCAATACCGGCTCTTATTAATGCGCTAAGTGATTCAGATATTTCGATCCGATGGGAAGCTGCTTTGGCGTTGGGTAAGATGAAAAGCCTTGCGAAGCCTGCGGTCGAAAAACTGATCGATGCCTTGGAAGACCCTGCGTATCAGGTTAGGTTGATGGCTGCAGAGGCACTGGGGGAAATTGGACCCGATGCCAAAGCAGCTTTGGATGCATTGAAGAAGGCGCAAAACGACAAGCGAGGCGAGGTTGTTGACGCCGCCAGGCTTGCGATTAAGACAATATCAAAATAGATTTACATGCCTGCGCTAATGATGCCTAAAAACTGATCAGCTTTGACTCGCAGAGGTTGTGCACTCTGCGAGAAGCTTCTGGTTAAAATAGATTTACATGCCTGCGCGAATGATGCCTAAAAACTGATCAGCTTTGAGGCTGGCGCCACCTATCAAGCCGCCATCCACATCGGGTTGGCTTAAAAGGCTTGCTGCGTTATCAGGTTTTACGCTACCACCGTATTGAATGACCATATGCGCTGCAACTTCAGCGCCATGATGGTTGGCAACCCAGCTACGAATAAACGCATGCGCATCTTGTGCTTGCTGAGGAGTGGCATTATGGCCTGTACCGATGGCCCAAACGGGTTCATAAGCCAAAACCAATGATTTAAAACAGGTGGCACTAACACCAGCGAGGCTGCCATCGAGTTGATTCTTAAGGATTTCATTGGTTTTATTGGCTTGGCGTTCATCGAGCGTTTCGCCCATGCAAAGAATAACATGCAGTCCTACGTTTAAAGCAGCATGAACTTTTTTATTGACTGCGATATCGCATTCACCCATTTTGTGTCTGCGTTCGCTATGGCCAAGGATTACATATTTACAGCCAATGTCGAGGAGCATAGCGGGGCTGATTTCGCCTGTGAAAGCACCTTCTTTTTCGTGGTAACAATTTTGGGCGCCCAGTGCGATATGGGTTCCTTTTAGAACTTCCCCTACGGTTTGAAGGTAGGTGAAAGGTGGGCAGAGCGCAACATCAATTTGATGGTTTCCTGCCATGAGTGCAACCACTTCTTGGGCCAGTTTTTTTGCGGTGGCATGATCGGTGAACATTTTCCAGTTGCCTGCAACAAATTTCTTACGCATGTTTAGTCCGACTTTCTAAAAGAGGTTAATATCTTGAAGTTATATTAAAGAACAAAAGTATTATTTGCCAACATCTTAAGCAATAATCCGTAAAAATATTAAGCAATACCCAGAAACCATTAAGGTTCCAGTAAACAATTCATTGAAAGAAGGTACTGGTTTTTAGCCAGAGATTTGTGCGATGGGATACGATCCCAGCACAGTTACTTCAGTACATTCATCATGAAAAGCTTTGAGCATTTTGCTGATTTTCGGGTCATCGATATGGCCTTCGAAATCCGCAAAGAAAATGTATTCGTTTTTAGCAATACGTGAAGGGAAAGATTCGATCCAAGCCAAGTTCACTTTGTTGGCTTTGAATACAGCAATGGCATCTGCAAGCGAGCCTGGGCTGTGTGGAATACGGAACATAAGAGTGGTTTTATCGTTGCCAGTCTTGGCGGTTTTCTGATGCCCAATCACTGCAAACCGGGTTTCATTATCTGCGGAATCTTGAATATCTTCAAACAAAATGCGTAAGCCATAGCGAACAGCAGCCTGCCTGCTAGCAACAGCAGCGGCACCTGGTTCGCGTTGGGCTAATTCTGCAGCAGTGGTGGTGCTTGAAACTTCAGTAAGCAAAGCGTGTGGGGTGTTTTTACCAAGCCAGTTTCGGCATTGCGAGATTGCTTGGGGCTTACTGTAAACCCTGCGGATATCTTTTGCTTCGCATTTTGCCATCAGGTTGTGATGGATTTGCAATCTGATTTCAGAGCAGATAATCATTTGGGGCATGCGCATGAACATATCAAGGGTATCAGCAATGCGCCCATCGGTGGAGTTTTCGACAGGAACAACACCAAAATCGGCGTGCCCGCGGTTTACTTCTTCGAATACTGCGGTGATGCTGCCAACGGGAACAAATTCGACAGCCTGACCAAAGCGTTCGATGGCTGCAAGATGGCTGTAACTGTATTCTGGCCCGAGGTAGGTTACTTTGAGGAGTTTCTGTAATGCTCTGGAACCGCTCATGATTTCGCGGAAAACTGCGCGAACTGTACTTGCATCAAGGGCGTTCGGATATTTCGAATGGGCTTCTAAAACATTCGCTAGAACTTCTTCTTCGCGGGCAGGAGAGAAGATATCCTCCCCATTCTCCATTTTAATTTTCCCAACTTCACCTGCTGCAGAGGCTCTATCGTTTATTAGTTTTAGGATTTGCAAATCGAGTTTATCAATTTGATTGCGAACACTTTTGACAAGTGCTTGCGCTTTGGCAGGATTGGGGGGAGTGACCGGTTCGATTTTTCGCGCCATGATAAGTCTCATTTAGGAATACTTTTTTGCGAAAAGTTTGGTTAATGTATGGGTGCCATTGCTTAGTGTCAATGAAGTAATCTCAGAACCCTCAACAAAAGGATCTTTGAACCAACTTATCATATTGCCTATATTTTTTAAAGCCCTTAAATTAACAAATCCAATGGATTTTGTTAGTGTTCAAAAGAACAGAGATAGATGCTGCTGCCAAATTGGCGGTTGGGGTGAAAGTTCGGCCTTTTTTTGGCTTCCTCCTGCACACTAAAATATTTTTCGTAATCGTTTTATCTCTATACTTCCATTAGACTTATGATTTATTGGTTTGGATTCTTTAATTCTGGCATGGCACTTGCTGATTCATCTTTATCAAAATTCTGCCTATACTAATTAAGATTCGATTGTCCTGTTTTTTAAGTGTAGGTGAATTCTAGTGCCATTATTTTGTGTAAAATGGCAATATTTGCAAATAACTGTTTGGCTTGAGCGAATAATTTACTGACTATCTTACATTTTCGAACAATTTTGTTCGAATCTTTTCTTGGAGAACTGAGATGGCTGAAGAAAAAATCATCGGTATTGATCTTGGAACCACCAATTCCGTTGTTGCAGTTATGGAAGGTGGCGAAGTGAAAGTCATTGCCAATCAGGAAGGCAATCGCATTACCCCCAGCGTGGTTGCGTTCACGGATAAGGGCGATCGATTAGTTGGCGATCCTGCCAAGCGACAGGCGGTTACTAATCCCCGCAGGACTGTATATTCCATCAAGCGCTTTATGGGTCGTAGGGTAAGCGAAGTTAAGGGCGAAGAAAAGTTGGTTCCTTACAAGGTTTTAGGCGGTCCCGAAGAAACTGCAAAAGTTGACATCGATGGTAAGTCTTACACCCCTCCCGAAATCTCTGCTATGATTCTGCGCAAGCTTAAAGAATCTGCAGAGAACTATCTCGGCCACACGGTTCGTAAGGCTGTTATCACGGTTCCTGCTTATTTTAATGATGCTCAAAGGCAATCCACCATCGAAGCGGCTCAGATTGCCGGTTTCGATACCGAGTGGGAAATCGAAGATCCCGTTACCGGTAATAAATCCCGCCAGCGCATGCGCATTATCAATGAGCCTACTGCTGCTTCCCTTGCTTATGGCATGGACAAGAAGGCCAACGAAAAGATTGCGGTATTTGATCTTGGGGGTGGTACCTTTGATATTTCCATCCTTGATGTAGGCGATGGTATTTTCAAAGTTGAATCAACCAATGGTGATACCCACCTTGGAGGTGACGATTTCGATCAAGTGGTTATCGATCACATTGCAGAAGAATTCAAGAAAGAAAATGGCATCGATCTGCGTAAAGATCAGATGGCATTGCAACGCCTCAAAGAAGCTGCAGAGCGTGCCAAGAAAGATCTTTCCCAGCAGACGACCACGGATATCAACTTGCCATTTATTACTGCAGATGCCACTGGGCCTAAGCATTTACAAATGGCTATGACACGAGCCAAATTTGAGCAATTGGTTGATCCTTTGATCGAAAAATGTCGTGGCCCTGTGGTTCGTGCCCTTGCTGATGCCAAGATGAAACCATCTGATATTGATGAAGTTGTCATGGTGGGCGGGATGACACGCATGCCAAAGATCCAGTGGTTGGTCAAGGATATTTTCGGCAAAGAAGGCCATCGTGGTGTGAACCCTGATGAAGTGGTTGCAATCGGTGCTGCTATTCAAGGCGCGCAACTTCTTCTAGGCAGCAAATCAGAATTGTTGCTGGTAGATGTGACCCCTCTTTCGCTGGGTATTGAAACTTTGGGTGGCAGGTTGACTCGCTTGATCGAGCGCAACACTTCCATCCCTTCCGAAAAGAAACAGGTATTCTCGACCGCTGCAGATGGCCAGACTGCGGTTACTATCTCTGTTTATCAAGGTGAAAGCGAAATCGCCAAGAGCGTAGGAAATCGCATGCTTGGTGAATTCAACCTCGAGGGCATTGCTCCTGCAGCCCGTGGCGAACCACAGATCGAAGTTACTTTTGCTTTGGATACCAACGGCATTCTCAAAGTCACCGCCAAGGATCTTGGCACTGGCAAAGAGGCCAAGGTTGAAATCAAGGGCTCGAGCGGTATTAGCAAAGAAGAAGTCGACAGGATGCGTAAGGATGCCGAGTTGCATGCTGATGAAGATAAGCGCAAGCTGGAAATCATCAATGCTCGTAACGAAGCGGATAACACGGTCTTTCAGATTGAAAAGCAGCTTAAAGAGCATGGTTCGAAATTGTCCGATTCCACCAAAACGGTGGTTCAGGGCGCTATCGATCGGGTCAAGGAATCTTGCAAGGGCGAAGACGCTCAGGCTATGAAGCAAGCTACTTCCGATTTGATCACTGCTTCACAAGAGTTGGCCAAACATATGTCGGGTGGGCCCGGCGATGCAGGGCAATCTGGCGCAGCACCAGGGCAGGGCGCTGCACCGGGTGGTAAGGGTGGCGATGATGTCATCGATGCCGAGTTTGAAGTGAAGAAGTAATCAGTATTAAATAACTAAAAAGCTCTGGAGAAGTCTCCGGAGCTTTTTTTATTGGTTATCGATACCTTTTGGAGTAAAGCTTCGCCCCTATTTTGCCCAGATTCTTCTTAATGAAGCTTTGGGCTTTGTGTTCTATATATCCCGCCTTGACCTGCTTTTTCCTTTGTTGCTATAAACTCTAATGAATAATTAACTTCGTTTAGGCATGGATGTCTGAATGGAAGGTAAAGAATAGGGAGTGGTTTCGGATGAAAAAGCCGGACGCCGTACAGCACAGTTGGTTCACTTGGCCAGCCTTTTTGGCCTTGATCATTGCGTTTTCAATGGTGGGATTGGTCATTGCTCAAAACCCCAATGAGCGCACGGTAAAACCTGGTCCCAGCCCGCAAGATAAAGACGAAATCAACAAGAAAGACGGCAAAATCTGGGTCCTTGACTTCAAATTTAAAGATCCGAGACTGGTCAAAGTCGATATCCCGGGTCGTGGTCAGAAAGTTTGCTGGTATCTATGGTATCAGGTAATTAATAACACGGATAAGCCACGCAGATTCGTTCCAGATTTCGAAATCCGCACAACGGATACCAATACCGTACATAAAGATCAGATTCTTCCTAAGGTTCAAAAAGCGGTTATTAGGCTGGAAGATCCTACTGCAGACCCAGATGATTCAGATTCTGGCTTCTATAAAATCAAGAATTCCGTAACGATTGCCAAGGATGAAATCCCCCCCTCGCAACCCGGTGTGCCCCCTAAAACCGTCACGGGAGTGGCAATTTGGGATGATGTAGACCCCGATGCCAACAGATTTAGCATTTTTATCACCGGATTATCCAACGGGTGGGCTGTAACCGACCCAATACCCCCAGATATTGAGCCCGTAGTTCGTCGTAAGACCTTACAGGTTAACTTCAAACGGCTAGGCGACAAGTTCAACCAGAAGAGCGGTGAAATCCAGTTTATACCCCCTGCTAGCTGGATTTACAGGGCTGCCACCGTCAAAATTCCGCCTCTTGGCATTGCTAATAAAGATGACGCTGGCAAAAAAGAATAATTCTTGTAGAATACTACTTCTAAATCTTCGTGTTCCTTTCCCACCCAATTAGGGGTCGGAAATTTTTTTTGACTGGAGCTATAAACATGGCACATAAAAAAGGTCAGGGGTCTGTAAAGAACGGTCGCGAATCCAACGCACAGCGCCTTGGAATCAAAGTTTTTGGTGGCGGCAGCGTAACCATCGGCTGCATTATTCTTAGGCAGCGCGGTACCAAGTTCCACCCTGGTAAAAATGTTCGCAGGGCCAAGGATGACACCCTTTTCGCCATGGCAGATGGCAAGGTTGTTTTTGATCGAGATGGCCGTCGCGTTAATGTTGTTCCCCCAGTTGCTGTTGCTGTTAACTAAAGCACGCTTCTAATGTTTTCTGCACGCCTGCTGGTTTCTACCAACGGGCGTGTTTTTTTATACACTCTTTAATCCTCGTTTTATCTCATGCCTTCTTCACCTCCCAATTTTCAAAACTTTTTGAACCTCGATGAGTTTGAAACTGCCGCAAGGCTTTTACTTTCTCCCATGGCTCATGCGTATTTTGCAGGGGGTGCTTGCGATCAAATCACTCTTCGAGAAAATATCTCTTTCTGGAATACCATCAAGCTTTGGCCCAGAATTTTGCAAGGTGTTGCGACCCCCGATTTAACCACAACCCTCTTTGGTCATTCGGTAGCACTCCCGTTTTTTCCTGCACCAGTTGCCATGCTTAAACTTGCTCACCCCCAAGGCGAACTCGCAGTGGCAAAAGCCATGAATCAATTAACCCTGCCATACTTTGCCAGCACCATGGCGACCACATCCCTTGAAGATGTCGCCCAAGAAACCAAAAGTACCTCAGCTTATTTTCAGCTCTATTGTTTTAAAGATCTCGCATTAACTAAATCGTTGATCCAACGAGCAGAGCAAGCAGGATTCAAAGGCTTGGTGGTTACCGTAGATGCTCAAAGCTTAGGGAAAAGAGAAGCCGATATCAGGCATGAGTTTCACCTGCCCACGCCACTGAAACTTGAAAATCTTGATTACCAATCTAACGTCGCTCTTCATGCTGCAAAAGGTTCCGGGGCAGAGCGTGTTTCTGCTCACTTTGATACCTCGTTGGATTGGAAATCGCTTGAAGCTATCCTCGCCGATACGAAGCTTCCATGGGCTATTAAAGGGGTTTTGCACCCTGAGGATGCAACTATTGCTGCAAGCCTTGGCGCTAAAGCCATCTTCATTTCTAACCATGGTGGCAGGCAGCTTGATGGGGTTCCGACCGCACTTGAGGTACTGCCTATGTTTGCCAAAGTTCTTAAAGGGAAAACGGAAATCTTTGTTGATGGTGGCATTCGCAGAGGCACGGATATTATTAAAGCTATTCTTTTAGGGGCAAATGGTGTGCTTATCGGGAAGCCGATGGTTTGGGCACTTACCGTTGGCGGAGAAGCGGGCGTTTTGAAGATGATGCGAATCCTTGAAGATGAGTTGCGTTTGGGCATGTGCTTACTGGGTTGTTCCTCATTGAAAAATCTTGATGATCGATATTTGTTTCATGCTTGATCAAGGTGATAATTAACTGGCCCTAATCTGATTTAACAAGTGTCTGGTACAACCCCTTCATCAAGAAGAAGTTGAGCATTCCCGCTCGTTTTTACTTCTTTTTAGATGTTTTCTCTTGTTTGGAAATAGGCTTCGGGGTACGCTATTGCTTTGAAAAATAACCCCGCCTTTTATTTTATTGAAGTGATATTCATGAAAAAGCCATCTTCAAGCGTTCATCGTTTTGCATTCACATTGATTGAACTTCTTGTGGTGATAGCCATTATTGCTATTTTGATTGGCTTGTTATTGCCCGCAGTACAAAAGGTGCGTGAAGCTGCTGCAAGGATGAAGTGTGCTAATTCTTTAAAGCAGTTGGGCTTGGCGCTGCATAGTTATCATAGTGTAAACAATAGTTTTCCAGGCGGGATGGGTGGGCCAGCAACATCCCAAGGCCGCCTTAGTGCGTTTGTTTTTCTTGCACCTTATTATGAGGGTGACAATCTGATCAAATTGATTTGGGCAGGTGGAACCTATGGCGCAAACACCTACACCACACCACCTTTTCCCTGGGATCAAAACTTTGACCCTTGGGGCGTTGCCTACCAAATGAAAATGCTTCACTGTAACTCCGATACGCCCCAGTATGATAATCGCGGGGGCCGTACTGTTAGCATTGCTTCAACTAATTACATGGCTTGCTGGGGAGATGTGATCTCAGCTACTGCCTTGAACTCTGCCTTTCAAAAGCGGGGTGTCTTTGGCAACGCTAGCGCAATTAAAATCTCTGATATCACTGATGGCACTAGTAACACTCTCGCCCTTTCTGAACGAGTTTTTAAGATGGGTGCAATGTCTATCTTTGGCAACATTGCAGCTAACATTGGTGCAACCATTTCCACTAATCCGACTCTGTGTCTGCTTGCTGCCAACCAGTCGCCAAATCAATTTAATACAGGGGTGGTGATGGATGGTTATTATGGCGGTACCCGTTGGAATGATGGCATGACCCAGTTCACCGGATTCACCACCGTGCTTCCTCCAAATAAGCCTTCCTGCATGGCAGCGGGGTCCAATTCCTATGGGATATTTACTGCCCAAAGTAGGCATTTGGGAGGGGTTAACGCATCTATGACTGATGGTTCTGTTCGTTTTATTACCTCGAATATCAATGCTGGGAATTCCGGTGCTGCAGAATCCATGAATACCCCCAGTCCTTATGGTGTGTGGGGCGCATTGGGTACCATTGCTGGTGGTGAGGTTCCAAGCGATTTCTAATCAATCTGTTTTTGTTGTGGAGGTTTTATGATGGCCCGGTGGATGCTATTACTTACATCTATTATGATCGGATGTTCCGGTCAGGATCCATCTTTAAATGGCAGACCCAAAGTGGTTGTTGCGATGGGGACTGTTCTTTATAAAGGGGCACCTCTTCCGGATGCCAGCGTTATCTTCACCAACCTGGAATCTGCTACAACCGCCTATGCCCAAACCGATTCCGCAGGCAACTTTAAGCTTACTACTTTCAATAAAGACGATGGCGCTGCCCCAGGTAAACAAGCTGTTTCTGTTCGCAAGCTTGAAATGATCGTCAAAACCAAGCAAGGATCGGAGAATGAGATCTCAAGTGTTATACCTCCCATGCCTGAAGAGCGATGGTTGATACCCAAAAAGTTTGGAAGCCCTGAATTATCTGGCTTGGGTCTTGAACTGCCAGATACCGGCAATCCCAAGATCATCTTGGATTTGAAGGATTAATGGGTACTTTGCGAATACTGGCAACAAGGTGACCAAGTATTTCTTACATCTTTAATTACACTTAATTTACCACTTTTATCTTTATAAAAGCTTTAACTACAGTGATAATGTGCAATATGAAAAATCCACTTTTATTTATGATTGTCGCAATAGTTACTATTGGCTTTTGCGATAAGGCAACTGCCAAGCCGATCAAAGTTTTCATCCTTGCAGGCCAATCAAACATGGAGGGTGCCGGCGTTATAAAGTCGGAGCCGCAGCGTAACGGTGGTAAAGGCTCGCTGGAATATCTTGTGAAGGATCCCGCCACTGCCAAACAGTTTTCTACCCTTGTTGATTCGTCCAAGAATTGGCGCAGTCGGGATGATGTGTTTATTAGTTATCTTGATCGCAAGGGCCCCCTCACAGTAGGGTTTGGATCAAAAAAAGAAACAATAGGGCCCGAGCTAGGTTTTGGATGGGTGGTGGGTGATGCTTTCGAAGAACAGGTTTTGCTCATCAAATGTGCGTGGGGCGGCAAGAGCCTTGCGGTTGATTTTCGCCCGCCTAGCGCAGGCAAACTTCCTTACTCACTAGGTGAGAAAAGTGATGCTGAGATTGCGAAAGATCCTGCCATCTTGGGCAAATACTATCGTGAAACATTGGCGCTAACCAAATCTGCTCTAGCTAACATCAAAGATCTTGTTCCAGGTAGTGATGGAGAATTTGTGATTGCTGGCTTTGGCTGGCATCAAGGTTGGAACGATCGAATTAGCGATAAGTTCAACGCAGAATATCAAAGTAACATGGCACACTTTATTCGCGACATCCGCAAAGATCTTGGCACTCCTAAGATGCCTTTTGTCATTGCTGAAACCGGCATGACCGGCCCAGAGGAAAAACATCCACGCGCCCTTTCACTTATGAAGGCACAAGCCGCTGTTGCTGAGCAGCCCGAATTTAAAGGCAATGTGGCCTTCGTGGGCACCAAAAGTTTCTGGCGTGAAAAAGAGCAGTCCCCTAGTGGGCAGGGCTATCATTGGAATTCAAATGCCGAAACTTATTATTTGATAGGCGAATCCATGGGCAAGGCGATGATCAAGCTGTTACCACCTAACAAGAATTAAAACTCATGCTGCGAATGGGAAAATCATTCTCTTTTCGATACTATTTTGCATTTCTTCTAGTAAAACTCCCGGTAATCCAAGTAAGCGCAAACTCTGTATAATGATTAATAGTGTGCCATGGGCTTTCATTAAGTAAAGATCCGGTGGAATCACCCCGTTAATGCTTGGAGTCAACCCCTTGATTATTATCTGTCGCCATCTGTTTGCAATCGGTCTGCTATTGGGCATTTCGATATGTTTGGTGGGCTGTGATCAAAAAAAAATGGCTCCCCCAGCATTTCCACCTCCCGTAGTAAGCGTTACAAAACCAGTTCTCTACACTGTTCAAAATTACCACGAATACAACGGTAACTTGGATGCCATCGAAACAGTTCATATCCAAGCTCGTGTAAAAGGGTTTCTTAATGAGATAGCCTTTACCGAAGGCGAGGAAGTTAAAAAAGGAGCACTGCTTTTTAAGATTGATCCCCGCGAACATTCTGCAGCAGTGAAAAGAACCGAAGCTGATCTTCGCAAAGCTACCACCGAGTTTGAAAGGTATCGATCCGAGGCAGATCGTGGCAGTAGGCTTGTTGGCACGCGAGCGGTTGGCACTGAAGATTTTGAGCAACGGGTTGCAGTTCGCGATACTGCCGCAGCAACCATGCTGCAAGCTCAGGCAGCATTAGAAGGCGCTAAGCTTCAACTCAGCTTTGCAGAAATTCATTCTCCTATTAATGGGCAGATCGGCCGAGCGTTGGTAACTCGAGGAAATCTTGTAGGTCAAAATGAAGCAACCTTGCTTACCACCATCGTCAGCATGGATCCGCTGTTTGTATATTTTGATATTCCGGAGCGCGATCTTGTTGAATTTCAGCGAGCCCGTAATGCAGGCAAACAAGCTGATGTTCTTAGTGGCTCGCTTCCCCTCGAGGTTGGTGTGACCAGCGATGAAGGATATCCCCATGCTGGCAAAATTGACTTCCGAGAAAATAAGGTAGATATAGGTACTGGCACGGTACGGATGCGGGGCCGTATCCCAAATCCGCGCATTCCACCTGGCAACACGCATCTTCTATACCCCGGCCTTTATGCAAGGGTTCGTGTTCCTTCAGGTGATCCACGATCGCTGCCTGCTATCCCTGAAGATGCTTTGATGACTGGGCAGGAAGGCCGATTTGTTTATGTGCTTGGTGAAGGTGATGTTGTGCAAAAGCGAACCGTCCAAGTTGGCCCGCAAATTTATAAAGGTACACCAGTTGATACTGCCAAATCTCAGGGCTGGACTTTGTTCGCTCCTGCTACTACCCCCGAAGGTAAGGATCAAGTTGTTCAATTGCCTGCTGTGATTTCAATTGAAAGTGGCTTAACTGTTAATGATCGAGTGGTGGTTAATGGTTTGACTAAGGCCCGACCCGGTACGCCCGTTGCTCCCTTGGCTTTCGAGCTTAAGCTTCCAGCATCTGCAGGCGCCAAATAATTCATTACCGCATCGCAGGAATTTAGAGTACCTCATGCTTTCAAAGTTCTTTATCGATCGCCCTGTTTTTGCAAATGTTATTGCCATCGTTACCATTCTTCTCGGAATAGTTGCGCTGTATCGATTGCCCGTCGAACGCTATCCCGCAATCGTTCCCCCAACGGTTGTCGTGAGTGCTGCATACCCAGGCGCCAATGCAAAAGTTGTTGCCGATACGGTTGCTGCGCCCATCGAGCAACAGGTTAATGGCGTCGAAAACATGATGTACATGACTTCCACAAGTTCTTCCGACGGCACCTATGCTCTTACGATTACTTTCGAAATTGGAACAAATCTGGATGATGCCCAAGTGTTGGTTCAGAACCGTGTAGCGATTGCTCAACCCAGTCTTCCCGAAGAAGTTCGCAGGCAGGGATTATCTGTTAAGAAGCAATCCTCGAATATTATCATGGCTGTAACTCTGACATCACCCAGCAAGAAATTTGATGGGTTGTTTTTGTCCAATTATGCAACTCTGCGTTTACGCGATGAACTAAGCCGGGTGGATGGCGTTGGTGATGTACTGGTGCGTGGAGTTGGCGCTTATGCCATGCGCATCTGGCTGGATCCAGACAAGCTTGCATCGCGGCAGTTGACAACACAAGATGTAACTGCAGCTCTGGCGAGGCAGAATGTTCAGGTGGCAGCGGGCCAGGTTGGTCAACCACCCAGCCCTGATGGCCAGCGCTTTCAAATGACGGTAACCACTCTGGGCAGGCTTTCAGATCCAGATCAATTCGAAGGTATTGTTGTTAAGGCAAGCGCTTCTGGGCAGATGGTTTATTTGCGTGATGTTGCACGGGTCGAACTCGGTGCGCAAAACTACGACTCCTATGCTTCTCGTAATGGCATGGATTCCGCCAACATGCTTGTCTACCAGCTTCCCGGTTCCAACGCTATTGATGTTGCCCGCTCGGTTCGTGTTGCGATGGAGAAGATAAAGCCCACCTTGCCCGAAGGGTTGGAGTACAACATTCCGTTTGATACGACCAAATTTGTCGAAGCTGCTATTCAAAGTGTTTATACCACTTTAATCGAAGCAGGGCTTTTGGTATTGATCGTGATCTTAGTGTTTCTGCAAAGCTGGCGGGCCCTTTTGATTCCTGCTACCACTGTCCCAGTCACCATTATTGGTGCGTTTGCTTTCATGCCACTCTTGGGCTTTTCTGTTAACATGCTTACGCTTTTCGGATTGGTTCTTGCCATCGGTATTGTTGTTGATGATGCAATTGTAATTGTTGAAAATGCCATGCACCATATCGAACGAGGCTTGGCCCCACGCGATGCCACCATCAAAGCAATGACCGAGGTTACAGGCCCAGTCATTGCAATCACTTTGGTTCTGATGGCAGTCTTTTTGCCAACAGCTTTTCTGGGCGGAATAACAGGCCAACTTTACCGCCAGTTTGCTCTTACCATCGCTGCCACTGCTTTCATCAGTGCTGTAAATGCCCTTACTCTAAAGCCGGCACAATGCGCCACTTATCTTAGGCCCTATACCGGGAAGAACTTTTTCACCCGTGTTTTTGATTTCTTCTATAAGCCCTTGGAATGGTTCTATTCCTGCTGTATCAGCCAATTGTTGCGTGTGTGGTGGTTGGTGCTGATTGTTTTTGTAGGCATTGCGATCTTCACAGGCTGGTGGTATCAGAAAACGCCTACAGGGTTTCTACCTACGGAAGATCAAGGGTATGTCATTATTGCAGTTCAATTACCCGATGCTGCATCGCTGGATCGAACCCGTGAAGTTACAGAGCGGATGAGCAAAATATTTGCCAGCACCCCAGGTGTGGAACATTGGTTCGTACTTGGTGGGTTTTCTTTGCTAGATGGAACCAATGCCTCGAATGGTGCAACCGCATTTGCTGCCTGGTCCGATTGGTCTAAGCGAACAACACCAGAACTATCGCAAGAATCGCTGGTTGGTCGATTGCAAAAAGAGTTTGCCCAGATGCAGGAATCTTTTATCTTGGTGTTGGTGCCTCCCTCTATTCAAGGGTTGGGTGTTGCAGGCGGGTTCCAAATGCAGATTGAAGATCGTGAAGGCGTTGGGCCTGAAATTCTTCAAGAACGCACCCAAGCCGTTATTGATGAAGCAAGAAAATTACCCGAAATCGGAGGCGCTTCCAGTTCCTTCCGGGCTGGTGTTCCCCAACTTTATTTGAACATCGATCGTGTTAAAGCCGAGCGAATGGGCGTGATGCTTAGCGATGTTTTTGCAACGCTGCAAGCAAACCTTGGATCGGTTTATGTAAACGACTTTAATAAATTTGATCGTACTTATCAGGTAAGGGTTCAGGCTGATGCTCGATTCCGTTCCGATCCTTCAAGGCTTAGGCGTTTGGAAGTTCGCAACCGAACTGGCCATCGTGTTCCTTTGGCTACCTTGCTCACTCCCGAGACCAGAATCGGACCGCAATCCATCATCCGATATAATTTGTACCCAACCGCTTCTATAAATGGTGGCGCAGCTCCCGGGGTTAGTTCGGGCGAGGCGCTCAAGGTTATGGAATCTGTTGCCGCTAAAGTTCTTCCGCGCTCTATGGGTTTTGATTGGACTGGCATTGCCTATCAGGAAAAGCGAATCAGTGGCGAGGCGGTCTTTGTTTTCGCCCTTGCAGTGTTGTTGGTTTATCTAGTTCTGGCTGCGCAATACGAAAGCTGGTTGCTTCCCCTAGCGGTGATTTTGGTTGTTCCCCTTGGAATTTTTGGCGTAGTAGCTGCGGTTAATTTCACGGGTACGGATAATAACATGTACACGCAGATTGGTGTGGTGTTGATTATCGCACTGGCTTCGAAGAATGCAATTTTGATCGTGGAGTTTGCCCGTGAGTTACGACTTCAAGGAAGATCGATTCATGAAGCTGCGATTGAGGCTGCAAGAATGCGTTTTCGACCTATCCTCATGACTAGTTTTGCTTTCATCATGGGCGTGTTGCCTTTGGTCTGGGCGACGGGCGCTGCTGCTGCAAGTCGAAGGGCATTAGGTACTGCGGTTTTCGGTGGCATGATCACTTCGACCGTGCTTGCGGTTTTCTTTGTGCCTGTGTTTTATGTTGCGGTTCAGAAATTGATTGAGCTCTGGAATGGCCCGCCCAAGTTCATTTCTGCAGAAGAAGTGCACCCATCTGTTTGAGATGGGTGTGTAGAATCCAGACTTTTGTTACTAACGGAGAGGGGGGGATTTGAACCCCCGATACCCTTGCGAGTATTTCAGTTTTCGAGACTGACGCATTCAGCCGCTCTGCCACCTCTCCAAACTATAACCACTTCGCTCCTAAGTTCCTATCTTACAAGAAGAATGTGGCAAAGGCGATAATGTTTTAACCCGTTCTCCATGGATGATGGCAAACGGGTTTTATTATCAAACCGCAATATCTAGCAATTACGATTATTATTTTAACTCTTTGATTCTGATCCTGCGGTATTCCATTTGGCCACGATCAGCTTCAAGGCCGATAGGGCCTGTCATTGGCAGTTCATTTGGAAACTTCAATTCTTCGCCATTGCAAGTGCAGGTTGCGACTTTTCCTTTTACAATCACTTCGATTTCGTTCCAATCTTGTGCCTTGTACTTCTTCAAATCTTTGTAGGGGCCAGCAACAAGGTAATCCCTGCATTGTAGTTGTGGCTTGCGGATGAAGACGCCACTGTCTGCGTTTACTTCAGCACGAAATTCCAACTTCAAATGGAAGTCTGTTGGGAATTCCTGCACGGTCCACATTTGCGCAGTGCCTTTGCCAGGATTGACGATAATTTTGCCATCTTTTGCAGAGTAACGGCCATCGCTTGCATTGGCTTTGCCATCGAATGCAGGGCCATTGCTGTAATGCCATCCGGTTAGATCTTTGCCATTTAGCAATAGCTTGAAACCTGGTTCGAGAACAAATCCAGTGTCTGCCTGAGATATAGCAAGGCTGAGGGTTAAAGTGATAAGAGTTGCGTTCATCGGTCTGGTTCTCCTGTTGGAAGTTCATGGGGTTAAATAGTTCGTTCAATTACAGTATCTTTGGTGAAGGTGGGAAGCCATCATAAAATTTTAATTCTTGAAGTGTAAGCAAAAGCAGAAGCATTTGCCACGGACGAACACGGAATTACACGGAAGGAACCAGAAGCAGAAGGTTAGCCACGGAAGTAAGCTAGATCTTGATTTGGGTTGATGAATGGCTTCAAAGCCCATGGACTGCGTTCCATGGGTCTATTGTTTTAAATGATGAAAGGTAGGCAATGCAGACCCCACCCAGCGCAGTGGGCGGACTTGAAGGCGTTGAGAAGAGGGTTGGGAGTAGGGGGGAAAAAGAAAGCAATGGTTTAAAGGTTGTTCCTAAGGTTATTTAACTTTAGAAGCAATCCACAATCTTGCGAGGGAGGTTGGTTTAAAGCCATCACTTTGCTTTTCCAGTTCCAAAGTAACTTGAGTTTGTTTTCCCGTTTTAATGAGTGAGACAACTTTTCCTGCGATTGATTCTGCGGATGCTTTACGATCGATCCCTGCAGAAGCAACTTTGATTAGACTGCCTTTTTTAAGAAGGTTTACCTGATCTTCCCCTTCGTTGAAAAGAGTAAGGATAAGTTTTGATCCATTAGCTTCATCCACATAGCCAGGTGCGCCTTCTTTAAGAATGCGTTGTGCGTGAACTTCTTTTTGTTCGGTTCTGAATTTATTCAGGCTTTCATCATCAAGAAAGATTTCCCAAGCCATGCGAACTTTGCCTTTGCCTATGCCATGGGTTTTGGTGCGAAGTTTGTCGCCCTTTTTGATATCAGAGAATTGAGCGGGTTGGCCTGCCTTCCAGAATCGGGTTTCTTTATCAGTTTCGATAACCACACCTTTTTCACGGATGAAAGTTAGATCGCCCTTGGCCCATGTGGTAGAGATTTTTCCAGCCTTGGCATCGATTTCTTCCACGAAGAAGTATTCGCCATGCCCGTTCATCATGTTCATTTCGTCTTGGATGTAGGTAAGAAAAACCCATTCGCCCTTTTCGTTTTCATGAAGGCGAAAGATGGCTCGTTCGCCAATACGGAAGTCTTGCAAGTCACCATGCGTCGCATGATGAAGTAGTTCTGCATAAGGCATAACGGTAAAGGTGATGACTTCATCGGTGTTTTCTCTGCGGAATTTTCCGGTTCGGGTTTGTAGATCAATGCTGATCAGTTCGCCCCATGGCCTTTGCATTTTATCAAAGGGGATGATTACTTTTCCCGGGGTGATTTTAAGAACGGGCTTGGCTGGAGCATCTGCAGCAGTGCCTGAATCCCCTATTAAAGAGATCAAGGCAAGCGCCAGGATTGAAGCAGTGAATAATCTTAGTTTAATTTTCATTATATGTAGGGTTCGTTTGAGATTGTTCTGTCAGTTTTAGAAACGCTCTAAAAATCAGGGTAAGAGAGACATTGCACCTAAGGTAGTATAATCGCAGTGATCTTATGATATTTTAGAAAATAAAGTAAAAAAATCGATGAATAAGCGTTGGAGGGAAGCAGAAGCAGAAGAATTAGCCACGGAAGGAAGACATATCTTTCAGAGCCGGATGCGTTAGCGACGGTTGCTTTTTTTAATAAGCTTTGATCCATTAGATTCAACCACATAGCCAAGTGCTTTACAAATAATGATGGTGAGTGTTTGTTATAACAAGAATTGCCTAATTAGATTTCTACGCCTATGCTTGAAGAAGGTTGTAAATTGAAGTTATTTTCGGAAGCTTGATTTATGCAATGGATATTGAAAGTGTTTGGGCAAAAACCAAGATTGCAGGATTGGGAAAATCGTGCTGCTTCTTTAAAGGTAGAGCAAGGGCCACGCCCCAAAGATAACCGCGATTGTTTTGAACGAGAGGTAG
>Ga0208363_1000012_pt1 | contig 58306 bp, 44 predicted proteins | sample LakMenEpi03May11_FD_150666 | JGI IMG/M metagenome (GOLD analysis project Ga0208363, IMG submission 150666) | Freshwater microbial communities from Lake Mendota, WI - 03MAY2011 deep hole epilimnion (SPAdes) | ecosystem: Environmental > Aquatic > Freshwater > Lake > Epilimnion/Euphotic zone ...
ATAATAAGATCGTTGTCCGTATCGAGGGGCAATTTATCAGGGTAGAACGGGCCATCGGTTTGTTTTGGTGTCAAAGTAAGTTGCTCTGCAAACAAGCCTGGTACGGTGTAATAAGATCCAGCGAGAATGGAACTGCCTAAAAACATTCTGCGATTGAACATGGTAATGGCCTTTCAAAAGAAATCGGGACTGTAGTTACTTTACCTGATCAGAACGACAATGCATGAGTTATTCGTGAGAATCTTTGGGTAACAGTTTTTGGGAAAACTTAATGTTGGTTTGAACTATGAGCCAAAGGGCGAAGCAGAGTGTTCCTAGAGGAAGCGCAGAGAGAAGAATTGGCAAATGGTTTCTTAGTGGGAAGGTGAAGTTCTGCCAACCCAAGACGAGAATCAAAATGATTGAGATTAATAACAAAGGCTCTCCCTTGTTCCAATTTTTTCTTTCAAGCCAGGCACAACCTAAAAAGGGTGCGATGAAAGCGAATGTTGGAAACTCTGAAGCTGGTCCAAATAATAAAATCCAAACCATTCCCAAGGCGATTGATCGGAAGGTGAGTTCGACTTTATCTGTAAATTTGGTTTTCCAATAAAGAACAACAACTGCGGTTCCAATGCCTGTTAACAATTGAAGTACTTTGTAAAAGGAATTGGTTGGGATGCTCCATAACTGGGCATTGAAATTTCCAGGGTGTAATTGCTCTTGGAAGACAAGCCAGCCATACCAGGCATCACGGAACCCAGGCCAGCGCAAGCCTTTTGTTTCCTGAAGATGGTCATACCAAGATTGATATTCTGCTAATACGAACGAGGTGGGTGAGGTGAGGAATGGGAAAAGTAATAACAAAGCGATTGCGAGGAGAAGTTTAGGTAATAAGGGAAATGGCCTGATTAAAACAAGCAGAGCAAGTATAGGAAGAATGGTGCTTTTGATCATGAAAGCGAAGGCGAGAAAAAATACAGCACGATTGTTTTTTCTTTCGATGAGATCGGTTGCTCCAAGAAGGATTAAGCCGACAATAAAAGCGTTGCATTGGGAGTTCCATATGCCACTAAGTGCAGCAAAAAGACTGATGATAAAAAAGCCGCCCCAGTCCTTGTTGATTGTGGAACCATGAAAAAGCATGATTTGTCTGAATCGATTACAGCCCAGAATAAAAACAACGATCGAGCAAAAACTCCAAAGAATTGCGCCTAGAGTAATTCCCATAAAGGTGAACGCTGAGAAAAAGATCGCTGCGGTTGGGGAATACCGATAATGATCAAGGCCTTGATTCACCTGATAAACATCAACCTGCTGCCACCAGTTTATCCCCGCTTGAAAGTAAACCGGAAATACAGAATGGCTCGTTGGTTTGAGAATAGTTTTTACAGTCAATGCAATAAAAAGAGTAATCCAAAGTGTGATAGCAATGCGCTGGGCTAGCGGAAGCGAAAAGAAAAAGCGCCAACTTGATGTTTTGGAATCAGTCATTCTGTTTCAACGATGCTTTCTGTTTAAAGCGATAAAGCAAAGCTAGATCAATAATTGGATGTACCCTTGAGTATGGAAGGTATTATGAATTAATCAGAAGATGGTGGGAAGAGCGAAGTTGATGAATCAGGGTTTACATGAACAGTTTTCGAGAGCGAAGAACATACCCATCTTTGGGCAGGGGCAGTCTCGGAAATACATGATTCCCAGATAAAGCCCGGGTGCGATTTCTCGTACTTCATCACGGGCCTTCTGCGCCCATTTTGGCCCACTCGCATAATCAAATATCACGGATTGTTTACCATCTAACCAGCTTTCTTCCTTGGAAATCGATGCTGCAACCTTCTGCTTTTTTCCAACTTGGTTCAGCATAATGGCTTCATTGGTGTAGATGTTCTTACCCTTCCAAACCAAGCCGATGGCTTCGCTCCGGAGTTGATGACCAAGTTTATCGGGTTTAGGAAAAGCCTTTCCTTTTAAATAGCCATCGCTTGGCTCAAAAACTTTACCATTTCTGTAAAGTTCTTCTAATTGAGAAGCACTCATCTTTCCTAGGGAGTCAAAATTAAGAGTGGGTTGCGCATTAATGGGTAGCGCAAGAACAACAGTTGCAAGCAAAGTTGCGTAGTAACAATGGTTCAAAGTAGTGGTCTCTAAAAACAAAGGTTCTTTGTAATTTTCGGAAGAAAGCACGGATAAGTTTTAAAGATTTGCGGGTGGGAAAGGAATCTTGATTGGTGGGAAGTGTCATAATCGCTAGAAGCGAAAATGAAGGATCAAGAATGCGATTTTGGGTTTTGATAAAGTCGACTTGCGATGAACCCAAGGACAGCAATGGTTGCAAGGCCAACTGCGATACCTAGCCAGGGGGTTTGTATGAATTGATTGCGATCGGGGGATTTTGAAATCAAAAGATTTTCATTATTAGTTTCTGCAGAATTTGTTTTTGGAATGATTATGGAGGTTGAAGAAACGTGCCCTGCGCCATCATTGACAAGGATCTTGTATTTGCCTGGAAGAGGGGTAGGAGTTTGGAGTTTGCCTTCTTTGTCGGTTTTTTCCGAGAGGATTTTTTCTCCTAAATCATTTTCAATCGTTACAAGGGAACCGGGAGCAGGGCTGTCATCGTGGAAAAAAACTTCGATATGAATCTGATTATTTTTGAGGCGGACTTCCACCCCCATTGCATGGGCTAATGCCAGTGCAGGGAATAACGAAAACAAAAAAAGTGCTGCAAATAATAAGCGGTAAGGCAAAGAGCAACCCCTAAGGTTTTAGTAAAACATTGCGCAAAGCAATATTCGATCGAGTGGCACGATCATGCAGTAAATAATAAACTTTTGTCGGGCGGGGGCAAGCAAATATCACTTCGATCTTTCATGATCATTTTCTTTCGCCTTATGACATGGTATTGTGTAAAAATCATACCTTACTTTTAGGAAGAGGAAAAACCATGCATGAGTTATCAATCCACCCAAACAGGCGAGATATTATTGCAAGCGCAGCAAGCTTTTTAGCTGCAGCGCTGGTTTCTGAAATCAAAGCCGAGGGCGGGGCAGAGTACTTTCCTGCGATTGATACCCATACGCATTTTTATGATCCAACTAGGCCGCAGGGTATACCTTGGCCGGGCAAGGGTGATCCGGTTCTTTATCGAAAAGTCATGCCTGCTGAGTTTCAAAAGCTGACCGCTCCTTACAATGTGCAATCTACCATCATCGTTGAAGCGAGCGCCTGGGTGGAAGATAACCAATGGCTTTTGGATCTTGCCAAGGGAGATAAATTTATTTGGGGGATAGTGGGCAGGCTGGATCCCGCTGATAAAGAGTTCTCCGCACATTGGAAACGCTTCGCCAAGAATCCGCTTTATGTGGGCATACGGGTCAACCACTCAGATTTGCAAAAAGGCTTGGGGGATAAAAGTTATCTTGAGAACCTTCGTATGATTGCAAGTGATCAAAGGCAGTTAGATGTCAATGGCGGACCCTCCACTCCGGTTGAAGTTGCCAAGCTTGCAAAGCTTATTCCCGATTTAAGGATTGTGATCAACCATGAGGCGAATCTGGTGATCGATGGCAAGGACGTTCCCAAAGATTGGCTTGAAGCAATGCAGTTGGCTGCAAGTAATAAGAATGTATTTTGCAAGGTCTCAGCATTGGCGGAGGGAACAAGGAAAACGATGGGTGATGCGCCCAAGGAAGTGGAGTTTTATAAGCCTGTGTTGGATTCGCTTTGGAATGTATTTGGCGAAGATAGGTTGATCTTTGGAAGTAACTGGCCTGTAAGTGTAAGGGCTGCAACTTACGCAACAATACATAAAATCGTGCACACTTATTTCTCGAGCAAGGGAAAAGTTGCAGCAGAGAAATACTTCATGAAGAATGCGATTGCAGCATACAGGCCCCCAACCCGGGGATGATTATTACAAGTGAATGCTAGATCATTGATTTACATGCACGACTTTTGCGGGCGGGAAGCCATTGAAGTGGGTGCTGCTTGCGTTTGAATAAGCGCCGATGTTTTCGCTGTAAAGAAATTCATCGAGTTCGAGGTCGGGCAGGTTTTCAGCAAGGCTGATGGTATCGAGAGCATCACAGGTTGGGCCGAAAACCGCACAAAGCTGCTGTGGGCCTTTTTTGAAACTCTTCATGTGATAAATGCAATGGTCGAATATGATCCCCGAATAGGTATGGTAAACCCCATCATTTACATAATAACAAAGCTTGTCATTGCGCAAAGCCTTACCAATGATTTTCGAAACAGCGGTACCAGCCGAGGCTACTAAGAAGCGCCCGGGCTCTGCAAGAATCTCGATATCCTTTGGGAAGAGCCTGTCGATTTCGTGGTTGATGCTTTTTGCAAGTACGCTGATATCAGGCACGCTATCATCGTAAAGAGCGGGGAAGCCACCGCCTATATCCAAAAGCTTAAGATTGTAACCCGCAGTTTTAGCTTCGGAAAAGATTCCCGCACAAAGGTGCAATGATTGAATATAGTTTTGTGGATTCGTGCACTGGCTGCCCACATGAAAAGAAAGCCCCTCTACGGTAAGGCCATGGTCGTGGGCGAATTTAATCAGGCCAACAGCTTCGCCAGGCAGGGCGCCAAACTTGCTCGAAAGTTCGACCATCGAGCCCGTGTTCGGAACCCGCACGCGAAGTGCAAGGCCTGCATGAGGTGCATGTTTTGCGATTTTTAAAACTTCTTCGTGGTTGTCGTAAGTTACAAGGGGTTTGTATTTATCAAGCTCTTTAAGAGTTTCCACCGGCTTGATCGGATTCGCATAAATGATCCGATCCCAAATGAAATCTTGTCTTTGCTTGGCGGGCAGGTGAGCAATAAGATCGTGAACGGTGTTGAATTCCTGAATACTTGCGACATCAAAGCTGCTGCCCAGCTTGTAAAAAGTTTCGACAATTGCAGGATCGCTATTCACCTTCACTGCGTAGTAAACCTGAACCCTGGGGAAGTTCTTTCGAAACAGTTTGTAATTCTTGATGAGTTCCTTGTGATCCACGATGAAAAGTGGAGTGCCATGGGTTTTAGCAAGTTTGAGAAGAGATTTTTGATCCATGGATGAAAGCTCACAATCTTGAATTTAATTCGTCTTTGATACTTACCTAAATGATAGGGGCTGAAGTTTACTTTTAAAAAACAGCCCCGCAAAAGATTCAACGAAAGTTAATCCCCATCATTGATCAGGAAGTTTTTAAACTGCCAAGGATCGGATAAATCCTGCTCTGGTTTGTTGTAGCCATTGAAAGCGTTGGCGTAATCACGAAGCGGAGTCCAATCAGAAGCGACGGAAATAAACTTCCCAAGATAGGGCTTAGAAATCTTTAAGACAAAGTCGTGGGGAAGATCATCGGGCAGTACCACGCCCTTTTCAGGATTTTCGATCATCCACATGAAGGCAGCGACCACGGAGATAGCGACCTGAAGTGTGGTTGCGTTTTGATGTGGAACTTTCCTGCGCGATTCTTCGATGGAAAGATCTGAACCGCACCACCAAGATTTGTAAGGATGGCCCATAATCAAGGCGCCTAGGATATCCTCACCCGAGGTAATTTCATCCGTCATGATACGAATTTTTGGCTGAAGATTGTAACGGTTACTCTTAAGCTCATTCAAAGATGCGATTGCAGCATCACAAGGGCAGTAAGCGTAGTGAACGGTTGGCCTGTAAATGGCTTTGCCTCCTTCGCGCACGGTAAGCTTTTCGGTGATGCTGAAAGCTTCGCCATGCCTTACCACCATGCCAACAATGCTGTAGTTGGGAACCCAGCTGTTTACATAAGTGTTAATGCCCATACGAGCGAGGCATATTTGGCTACCTGGTCCATCCTTGTGTTCGTAGGCAAAAGCGGGAAGTTCTTTTTCGTGAGTGCCCCAGCCCATTTCCGCAGTTGTCGTACCTTCTTCTCGAAATCCTTCAACACTCCATGTGTTCAAGAATTCGTTCACTAATTTTGGTTGATCGGTGATTTGCGTATCGCGTTCGCTGCAGTGGATCACCTTAACGCCCAGTTGGTGTGCAAGGTGGTTGAATTCTTGTTTCTTTGCATGTTCTGCAATAAGTTCTGCTTGTGCGCCTTTGAAAAGTTTGTCTGCAAGCGCATGGCTTGCGATATCCAAAAGGCCATGTTTGGTGAAATGGCTGATAAGGCCTGGGTTTGCGCCGTGTTCTAATACTGCGGTAACGGAAGGCTGCTTCCACGATGCAATAAGTTTGCGCAGTTTCATGTGCCTGTGATAAAGGGTTCGTTCGGTTGGGTGCAGTTTTTCTGCGTTTTCGTAAGGATCCCAGACTTCCACAGAGGTATTGATGTAGAGTACGCCATGCTCATGGCACCAAGTCAGAATTTCGCAGCAATCGATATTCCAAGCGAGATCGATGATGATATCGCCTTTGGAAACATACTGGCCAAGAAGGGCACCCATGTTTTCGCGGGTGACTCGGTTTTTGACGAAGGTGATGCCTTTTTCGATCCATGGGCGCAGGGCTTCATCGTTGGAATCAAAATCCATGATGGTGATATTCTTGGTTGGGATTTTGACATGGTCCATTAGCACGGGGATCGAGCAACGGGCCACAGCGCCAAAGCCAACAAATAAAACACGGTTCTTGAATTCGATCATGGATGGTTCCTGAAATTCCGTAATTCGATCTATAGATATGCTCGTAAATTCGAGCTTAGGTTTAGTATATAAACCTTGTGGGCAAATTAGCAGATCGATGGCCTTGGAGCAAGCAAGTAAATCACGAGGATTTCGTGAACCTAATCTAGGGCAGTGTTCAAGTATTGGATTTCAATTGAGTGGTTTTTGTGAAAGTTGACGCATATCAGTAAGGTTGCAATAAGTTTATATAGATCATCTTTAATGTGTTGGTTATGTTAGTGTACTTTAGAAAGTGTACCAGTGCAGGATTTTTGAGAGGTGTGCAGGGTATAAAAAAAGAACCCTAGGAATAATAATTCCTAGGGTTCTTTCGAAGGCTATAGTTTGGAGCGAGGACGACGGGACTCGAACCCGCAACATCCGGCTCGACAGGCCGGTGCTCTAACCAGTTGAGCTACGTCCCCAAAATAAGCCAACATTGATTTATTAGGACATTTATTGCCTTCTGGCAACTAGTATTAGTGGTTTGTGGGGTAAATTGTGGGTTTTGAGGGCTTAAAATCGGAAGCCCACCTTAAAATTCTGTAGCCTTTTCTTGCCAATTCCTGCCATTCTGACTGGTTTGCCTCAACAATTTCATAAAAACTTGCCTCCATTTTTCCCAATTCGAAGCTTTCTTCGCCATCCCATGCCAAAAGACGGCTCGATTCCACCCTTGCGGGTACGATTAGGCCATCCATTCTGCAGCGTAACTTCATGTTTTTATCTCCTATAATTCTTTGCCTTCCTAGGCATTGATTTAACAAACTAACCCATAAAACTATTTTCGCAAGCTTGGCAGGTATTTCCTTTCAACCCTAAAAGAAACATCTATCATTGTTATAGATGTTTCTTAACTAAATAGGGATGATTCAACATGAGCCAGTCTGATTTTAATAACCCTTCCCCCTTTCCCCCTTACTATCCCGCACCACAGCAGCGTTCTTCCCTTGTTGGTTGCCTGCTTGCCATTTCTTTGGTGATGAATGTTTTACTAGGCGGATTTGCCTTTCTTGCTTGTTTGGGTGCAGCCGCGGTTGGGGGTGGAACTTCTACTGATTTTTCCTCTTCTACCCAACTTTCTGAAACCCACCATTCAGGCAGTACCACTTCCAAGGATAAAGTTGCAATCATCAACCTTGAAGGCGTTATTATGGAAGGCACACTTGGTTTTGTTCATAAGCAGATTTCTCAAGCTTCCAAAGATAAAAATGTTAAGGCGGTTGTTCTTCGTGTTAACAGTCCCGGTGGTAGTATCACCGCAAGCGATGATTTGCATCGTAGGCTGGTTGAATTAAAACAGGGTAACGATGCAAAAAAACTTCATGCTATGCCTCATCTTGTTGTTTCCATGGGTAGTTTGGCAGCATCGGGGGGGTACTATGTCGCAATGCCTGCCTCAAAAATCTTTGCAGAGCGCACCACCATGACCGGTTCTATTGGTGTTTATGCATCCTTTCCCAATGTAGAAGGCTTGAGCAAGCAGATTGGTGCAGGGATGATTACCATTAAGCAGGGCGAAATTAAAGATAGCGGTTCGCCTTTTAAAGAGATGGGGGCCAAGGAAAGGCAGGTTTGGCAGGATATGGTTGATCAATCTTACAACCTGTTTATAAAAATCGTTGAAGATGGCAGGCCTGAACTTAAAAACAAATTTCTCGAAAAGATTACCATTGATCCGTTGCAAGCTGGCCCTGGCCCTAAAATCGAAGGCAAGACCTACTCACGTTATCGTGCTGATGGCGGTATTTTTACAGGCGATCAAGCGCTTAAGTATGGTTTGATTGATCAGATAGGGACCCTTGAAGATGCAGTTGCTGAGGCTCGCAAGCTTGCTGGTCTTTCTGAAGATAACAAAGCGATCCGTTACGAAAAACCCAAGTCTTTCACCGATTTGTTTTTGGAAGTTCGTTCGGGTAAAAATTCCCCGCAAGCCTCCTTTAACTTTGCCAACCTTCCCGATGCTTTAATGCCTAGGCTCTGGTATTTGGCCCCGGGTTCCGAGCTTTCTGGGATATCCTCTATTCTTTCTAATCCTTAAGCTGATTACCAAGAGTCCACTTATTTATTTGATTAAAACCTGCGATTTATGATGAGCTTCCTCAACATTGGGGAGGCTTTTTTCATGCCCATTACAACCATTAAAATCCCTTTTATTGTTACTTTTGTCTTTCTGAAACTTAAATTATTAAAATTAGTCTAAAGTTTTGTTGTTTGTGCGAACTCTTTCCCTGTTTATGACGTATATACTTCTGACGGCAGGGAAAAACACTTTCTAACGCAGGTTAGAATCTCATCTCTGACAAGGTTTTTGCTCTCTTCTTTGGATGCTAGGATTTTGTTTAGCATAAGAACAAAGCGTTGCCCAAAGTCAAAGGTTTTTCTCTGGCTCAATTGTAAATTACAGTGGTTTCTTTTTAAGAGACTTTAAGAAATAGAGGTGGATCATGGCTAGAGTAGACGCACTATTACAATTGCACAAAGTATTAATAGCCCGACGCACAGACTTGCGTGCCAAGTTGCTGGGCGATCTTGATTCCCTGCATTTTAGCGATGGGCGTGACAGTGCAGATGAGGCTTTTGATGCAGGCAATGAAGAAGTTAACTGCCAACTTGCAGAACTTGAATCGGATGAGTTGTCCCAGATTGAACGGGCTTTGGAAAAGTTAAAGAAAGGCACTTACGGGACATGCGAATCTTGCAGTAAGAAAATTCCTGTAGGCCGTTTGCAAGCTCTTCCTTACAGCACCTTTTGTATTTCTTGCAAAAAAGAAATGGAAGAAGGTCATGGCTGGGATACTCAAAGCAGCCGCAGCAATGCAGGTTGGGCGAAGATTTCAGATCGCACATTAGGGTTGGTGGATAGCATGGAATCGGTGAACTTGGCAGATTATGAATCTTAAGGTTCTCGGTTGGAACTTTGATAAATTTTCCTGGCTTGGGAATAATTTCCTGAGCCAGGTTCGTTTTATAACGAATAGGTAGGGCAGGAACTTTCCTGAAAACCGCTCACTTTTGCAATCTTTCTTAAATTCAGCGTTAGAATTGTACAGTTACTTTACGAGGGTTCTTTTCCCATTCGGGATTTTGAATTCCAACCTTTCGCCTTCGCTTCGAAACTTGGGGACTATTATGAAATCAGTCATGTTGGCCCTTTTCTTGGGTGGTTGTGCGTTTTGTGGTGGGATTGTTGGAACCAGATTTCAGAATGGCGCTGGTCTTTATGCCGATGGCGATAATAAGGTTGCAGTTCCCCCTGGTGAATCGGTAAGACTGGGCGAACGATTTGAAACGGTTTCTCGAAAAATTTCGCCTGCAGTGGTTTCTGTTGAAGCTCTGAAGCCTGGAAAAAAAGGCAAATCAGTTGATGAGTCAGGCTCGGGCGTGCTAATTCGTGTCCCTGGTCAGGCAGGCGTTTTTGTTATCACCAATAATCATGTTATTTCACAATCCCAGCCCCAGCAGATTACCATCACTCTTCATGACAACCGAATTCTTCATCCTGTTCAAGTTTGGTCTGATCCTGAATCTGATATCGGGTTGCTTAAGCTTGAAGATATTGAATCGCTTGTGACTGCGCCTTTGGGTGATAGCGAGCAGGTAAAAGTCGGGCAATGGGTGCTTGCTTTTGGTAGCCCATTTGGTTTGCACCAAACCGTAACGCATGGAATTATCAGCGCCCGTGAGCGCGGTCAGGTCAGTTTGGGAAATACCATTCGCATCAAAGATTTTCTGCAAACAGATGCAGCTATCAATCCCGGCTCCAGCGGTGGCCCTCTCGCAAATATTGATGGTGAAATCATCGGGTTAAATACTGCGATCGCATCGCATAGTGGCAACAATAGCGGGGTTGCCTTTAGTATTCCCATCAACATGGTTAAAAAAGTGGTGCGGAATCTTTTGGATAAAGGTGTGGTTTCACGAGGATACCTTGGACTTCAAGTTGCGCCTTCTTTTGAATCTGCAGATGCGCAAAAGCTTGGGTTGGAAAGATTGCAGGGCGCATTGGTTGAGTCCATTTATCCTGAAACCCCCGCTGCGCTTGCTGGTATCCGAAAAGGGGATGTTGTCTTGCAGATTGATAATGTCGTGATTCGCAATGAAAACCACTTCATTAATGTTGTTAGTTCCATGGATCCGGGTAAGACGATCAAGCTAAGAATCTGGCGTGAAAGAGTTTCGAGGGAAGTTAATGCTGTTGTCGGCGATTGGAATACAGCGCAAGCAAAGCTTAAAATAAGCCAATAAGAAAGTGGGGCATCCTACCCCTTATTAGCTTCCTTGCCAAAGCACCTGCAATACTAAAAAAGCATTTGTTGGTTTTCGGGATGATAAAACCAATGCTTAATTATTTCGATTGAACTTATGTAATACGCTTCGTCAGACAATGCAAGCATTCTATTTTAAAATTATAAAGAAATACAATTTAAGATATTAATCATGTTAGTAGCTCTTCATGCCCACAGCGTCACGCACGAGGTCGATGGTGGCCCGAGCTTCTGCTCTGGCCTTTCTTGCCCCATCCCTCAAAATTTCCTCTACAACACCGGGGTTTGCAGCTAATTCTTTGCGCTTGATGCGGGCTGTTTCAAAATAGGTGTTGATCTTGGCAAGCAGCGATTTTTTCGCTTCGCCATACCCCATTCCGCCCGCTTGATATTTTTCAGCAAGCTGTTTTTTTTCTTCTTCCGATGCAAAGAGTGAATAAAGAGTGTAAACATTGCACTTCTGGTGATCCTTGGGGTCTGCAACCGGCGTACTATCGGTGACGATGCTCATCACTTTTTTTTCTAGGGCCTTTCCTTCAGCGAATATTTCAATGGTGTTGCCATACGATTTACTCATTTTCTGCCCATCAATGCCCGGAACTTTCGATTCTTTATCGAGCTTATATTCTGGGATCGGAAAAATATTGGCGTAGGTACGGTTAAACTTTCCTGCGATGTCCTGAGTCATTTCCACATGCTGAATTTGATCTTTTCCTACGGGAACCAAGGTCGAACGATAAATTAAAATATCAGCTGCCATCAGGATGGGGTAATAGAACAATCCGACGCTGGCATCGATACCTTTTTCGATTTTTTCTTTGAAGGAAACAGCTCGTTCCAAAAGGCCCATGTTAGTAACAGTTGAAAAAATCCAAGCCAGCTCTGTAACTTCGGGAACATCGGATTGCCTGAAAAAGATTGCTTTCTCAGGATTCAAGCCTAGTGCCAGGTAATCAAGTGCGACATCGGAAGTGTTTTCCCGCAAGGTTTTGGCATCATGGATGGTCGTAAGAGAGTGATAATCTGCAATAAAAAGGAAGCATTCTGCGCTATGATGAAGCTCGATATGCTGCCTAACTGCGCCAAAGTAATTTCCCAGATGAAGTTTGCCCGAGGGTTGAACGCCACTGAGTATGCGTTTTTTTGGCTGATTAATGCTCATGAAGGGGCTCCTTATGGTGTATAAAGAATTAGTTTAATGTTCAGAGACAGTTTTGGCTCGTTTTCTTGAATATTTATGGCGTAGGTATTGCGAAGCCAGAGGTAATTGATGAATCACGAAACAGATATGTTGGTCGCAGCTTTGAGAAAAGTTGTGGCTTCTGGTGGGGAACATCTATTGTTTAAGGTTTCTAAGCAGGAAGGCTTATTTGCATCGAAGACGGGGCTTGCGGCAGAGGTTGCCCAAAATGCTTTGGACAGGCAATTCATCGAGTTGGTGCGTAGTGAAGGGGAGGGGAAAAAATTATGCCAGTGGGTGAAAATAACCGCAAAGGGCATTCGTTTCCTGCATGAAAGAGAATCTCCGGTGCGCGCTTTGGATGAGGCGTTGGGTTTGCTGAAGAAGGAAAAAGAAGCCACTGCGGTCGGGGTGGTGCGAATGCAGGAAAGGCTTGAGGAAATATCTGAAAAACTTTTGCAAGAGGCTAGTCATTGGACTCAGAAAATTGAATCGCTTGAAAAGCGAATTCTAGATGCGTTGGACCGGCTCGAGCAAGCTGGCCCTTTGGTGCCTCCGGGTTTGCTGAAAGAAGTTCCTTGGTCGATTGAGGTAGTGCGATATTTGCAATGGCGTAGGGGCGAGTTGGATTCTGGGAAATGCCCGCTACCAGAGTTATTTGAGATGTTGCAGAATGCTTATTCTTATTTAGATTGCCCATCTTTTCATGATGGTCTAAAAAAGCTTTTTCAGGCACGGGTAATCAGGTTGGAGGGTGTTTCTGATCCTGCTTTGATGGATAAGCCAGAGTTTGCGCTTTTGGATTCGGGTCAGGTTTACTACTTTGCTTGTCGTTAACGAATTATGAAGAATCATCAATTATCTGCTTTTTAGTATCAATTTTTGAAGTAGTGATGTCTACTAATCATGTAGGATTCATTCAGAAAGTTATTAGGATTATTTGATGAATATAGCGGTAAAGGATGCAATGGAGAGTAGAGAAAAAAAACAGATGATGCAGCCTTTTGAGGTTGATTCTGGTGTTATAGATTCAATCAACCGCGTTTGCGAAAATGTTTCCTCTGCTTTGCTGGGGAAATCAGAGGTCGTACAGCTGGCAATGGTTGCCCTTCTTGCAGAAGGCCATTTGCTGGTGGAGGATGTGCCAGGCATAGGTAAAACACTTCTTGCCCGGTCGATTGCAAAAAGCCTCTCTTGTTCTTTTAATCGTATTCAATTCACTCCCGATTTGTTACCCAGCGATTTGCTGGGAACCAGTGTTTTTCAGCAAAGCACCGGAGCCTTTGTATTTCAACCGGGCCCCATATTTTCACAAATCATTCTTGCGGATGAAATCAACCGCTCCAGCCCCCGAACCCAGTCCGCATTACTTGAAGCGATGAGCGATCGCCAGGTATCGATTGATGGGAAAACTCGCCCATTAGGGCCACCCTTTTTTGTGCTTGCTACTCAAAACCCACGCGAGTTTGAAGGCACTTATCCCCTGCCCGAAAGCCAGATGGATCGTTTCATGATTCGGCTTTCTGTTGGTTATCCTGACAGAGCCTCTGAAAAGAAAATCTTGGTTGGGCATCGCAATGGTGAACCCGTCGATGCTTTGAAATCAGTGCTTTCTAGTGAAGACCTTGTTGCTATCCAAGGCATGGTTTGCAAGGTTATAGTCGAAGATAGTATAGCAGATTATCTTTTGGATTTGATTGAAGCTACCCGCAGGCACCCTGATATTTTGCTTGGCGCCAGCACTCGGTCTGCTCTGGGTCTTTATCGTGCATCACAGGCGATTGCTCTGATGCGTGGCAGGGGCTTTGTGGTTCCCGACGATGTTAAAAATCTGGCAAAGCATGTGTTGGCGCATCGAATCATGCCAAGGTCTGCGGGTGGTTCCGGAGCGATTCGCGTTGCGGAGCAGATTTTGGGCGATATCCTTGATCGTCTGGTAGTTCCGGAATAAATAATGGTGGATTCAGCCTCTGCTTCTTTTGAGCAAGATAAAAACGCATTGGTTAAAGAGATCAAACCGCGCAAGCGTGCGCTCCTACCCCTTGGTAAAATATTCTCGCTGTTTTCTGCTTTGTTGGTCTTTATAGGTGTGTATAAAAGCATCAATCTTCTATCTTTGATGGGATATTTTTTATTACTTGCACTCTTTTTCAATGCGATGTTTGCCTCTAGGCGCCTTAAGTATGTTACGGTCAAGCGCTATTTTCCGGATCAGCTTTATGCCGGGGTTCCAGGCATTTATCAGATCGAAGTCAACAATGTTAAAAACAAGATAATACCACCTTGGTATCTTATCGATGCTTCGAGCGATCGGGGGAAGGGTTGGGCCATTCCTTCTCTTGGGGCGTATGCAAGGTATTATTTACAGTCGCGAATTCTGCCTTTACATCGGGGTAATCTGAAACTTGCTAAGTTGGAATTAAGAGGTAGTTACCCGTTTGGTTTGGTGCAAAAGCGCATATGGGCAGAGCAAAACGATGAAGTTCTCGTCCTCCCCAAACTTGGTTTATCCCGGCCGAGTTCCTTGGAAAATTTCATCGCTAAGCTTTCTGCCCTTGATGATACGGGCAATATTGCACGATTTCATCCACTTGCGCAGGAAGAATTTCACGGCTTACGTGTTTACAGGCAGGGGGATAGTCCGCGTGCCATTCATTGGCGCACCTCTGCAAGGCGCGGCGAGCTCATGGTTCGCGAATTGGAAGATTTTCCGGGTGATGATTTACTGCTTGTACTTGATCTTGGTATAGGCAACAACATCGAGCTTGAATCCTTTATTAGTTTTGCTGCGACAGTGGTGCATGATTATTGCAGAGTTCGTGGAAACAGAATGGTGGTGTTGGTGCTGGCTGCGGAAGTTGCTCTTTTTGATGAGCGGGCAGAGTATGCATTTGGTGTAAAAATCTTGCAGCATCTCGCGCCCGCTAACGCTTGTACCAGCGTGGCGGAATACCGCAATGCTTGTACCAAGGCCGCAAACGAGATAGAAAAATTAACCCTGCCTCCAGCAACTTTGGCTCTAAGGCGAATTAATTGTTCAGATTCATTTGAGCCATTGAAAGATAGGCTTGCGCCATTTCTTGATGCAAAAACTGCTCGTGAAAAAGGTTTCTACGAGCCTCCTTCCCTTATGGGGGAAGCTTGATTATGGATATTAATTCCATTGAGGAAAAGTCTTATTCAGAGTTGGACCCGCAATTACATTTTCTGGGCCATCTTGCCTTGGCACTTTCCACAACTTGCTTGTTGGAATCCGAAATGGCTTTTGTGCCTAGCCTGATTATGTTTCTACCTCTATTTTATGCTTTCCTTTGGATTTCGTACGTAAGCAAGGGGCGTAGAATTTTAGCGACCTCGGTCTCTAATTTCTTGGGTGTTCTTATTTCCGTGCTGGGCTGTTTTTGGGTTTTTTCCAAGATCTATAAAGATGTAGGCTCTCCGCAATCGTTGCCTATGCCTACTGCTCTGGTTCCTTTCGTTGGCCCCATTCTTGCTTTTTTAGTTATGCTCAGGCTTTTCGGACCGAAGGGCAGAAGAGATTTTTGGATTCTTCAGGGTATGGGTATGTTGCAAGTCAGCCTCGCTTGTGTTTTAACTACGGGCACAATTTTTGCGTTTCTTTTTTCCTCTTACCTTTTCTCACTGGTATGGATTCTAAAGCGCTACCAAGCTACTCGGGGCGAGGTGGAACTTTCCACCAACCCATTAGAATCAAGGCCTTCGCTTCGAAGCATGGGTCTATTTCCAAGCATTGGTTGGACTATAGTGCTTGGTGTTTTTAGTATTGGAATTTTTCTCGTCACTCCCAGAACTGATTCAGCCTCTTGGAACCCGTTGCTTAGGTTTGGCCAAATCCGGAGTACAGGTGGCGCAGGAGTTACTGGCTTTGCAGAGCAAATGAATTTAAATAAGACCGGCGAAATCGAACTTAATGAAGATATCGCAATGACGGTTTCGGTTACCGATATTGATGATAAACCTTATCTCGGATTGGCCATTGATCAGCGTTGGCGCGGTGCGGTGCTTGAGCATTATGAAAATGGTGTTTGGAATCGAAGGGTCTTGCGAAAACCCGCTCCAAAAGCAGCTCAGAAAAAGCTACCTTACTTCGGCCCCGAACAACTGATCTTCAATTATGAACTAACCCCCAGAAAAGTCGGTGGCTTGTTTCTTGCTGACCCTATTCGTTTTAATTACAGTGATCCTGATGCTCGGCTACCCGTGCTTATTGACCCTCCTTATCAAGAGATGTCTTTTTTTTACGAGCAAGGCAGTACTGTTCAATATTCCATGGCTGTTTCTAAAATCAGACAACCCATGGGGTACAAGCAGGTTGTCCCCTCCAGAAATCAAGGTGAACGAAGTGTTGCTACACTCGATAACGAATTTCTCGGAGACCTTATCACCCCCAGAATTGGTCCTCTTGAAGAGTGGACTCTCGGTGTTCTCGAATCCATCAAGGAAAATCCGCGTTATGGTTTGCAAAAGGTTACTTTTCCCAAGGGATCTGTTCGTGAGCAGGGCAGGCCTTCGATTGAAAGTACTTATCGCGAAGTAGTTGCACGAGCCCTAGCCAGCTACCTTTCTCAAAGTGGGGATTTCACATATACCCTTGAGATTAAACGCGTTAATCCCAATGTTGATCCCGTCGTCGATTTTCTTCTAAATGTTAAAAAAGGGCATTGCGAACGCTATGCGTCCGGCTTGGTTTTGATGCTTCGTTCCCTTGGAATTCCTTCAAGGGTTATCAAAGGGTTTCGTGGTTGTAATTATTCCGACAATGGTTCTTATGTTATTCGTAATAATCAGGCTCATAGCTGGGTTGAAGTTCTTGTTCCGCAACTTTCCGCTGATGGTACTTTTAAGCAAGATATAGTTTCTGGCAGGCCGATTTTTGACTGGCTCACTCTCGACCCCACTCCTGATACCGAACTCCTTGAAAACCAGAAATTCTCATTCTTGCGGATGATTGTTGAATCGATCGACCGAGCTAAGGCTTTTTGGCGAGATATGATCGTTGATTACAATGCTGATCAACAAGCCGAGTTCTGGTACAGGCTTTTTCCTGAAATGAGCAACACCAATCTGCAAAAGTTGATCGCATCCCTTCCTAAAATTTTTCTCGGGATCGGATTTACTCTTCTTGCTGGAGTGGGATTGGTTTTGGGGCTTCCCAAGCTTATTGCTGGAATCGGATCGTTAAGATATGTGGGCCAAAACCCGATAAGAATTAACTATGATAAGCTGAAAGTTTTCGCTTTGATACATCTGCGTATGTCTCCCGCCCCCGGCGAGACCCCTCTCGAGTTTGCAGCTAAGTTGAAAATAGAATTGCTCCATTTGCAATTGGAACCTCGGTTAGTAATGATTCCCGAAAAGATTGCCCGCACGCTTTATGCAGTCCGATTCGGACAAGCCGACTTTTCCAAAAATGATTCCATTCTATTGGCCGCAGATCTTCAAGAACTCCAATCGCAACTCATTGCCAAAAAAAGAAGCTATTCTTCTGGTAACCGAACCTTGGTTGCTGCAGAATAACTTTTTTCCTTGTGTATCATTTGCTTCTCTGGTGCGAACTCCTTGATCTATCCATCAAGATCGATTAATTTTAAAGAAGTTGGCCACTTGATAACCGGCTTTTTGTTGACTGGAAGGTGATGCCTTATGATTCATGTTAAAAATCTCACCAAGTACTACGGCGATTTCCTCGCAGTGGGCGGTGTTTCCTTCGATGTTCTGAAAGGCCAGGTAGTCGGATTCCTTGGCCCCAATGGCGCAGGTAAATCTACCACGATGCGTATCCTTGCTGGATTTCTTACCGCTACCTCGGGTCAGGTTACTATCGATGGTATTGATGTTTTTTGGGATCCTGTAGCAGTCCGAAAGCGCATTGGCTATATGCCCGAAAGTTGCCCACTCTATTCAGAAATGCGCGTAGTTGAATACCTTACCTTCAGGGCAGGTATCAAAGGTATCCATGGTAGTCTCCGCGCCAAGCGCGTTGATGAATGCTTGAATCGTTGCTGGCTTGGTGAAGTTCGGAGCCAGATTATTGGCACCCTTTCCAAAGGCTACAGGCAGCGTGTCGGGTTGGCAGATTCTTTGCTTGCAGACCCCGCGGTGCTAATTCTGGATGAACCTACTGCAGGGCTTGACCCCACCCAGATTCGCGAAACCCGTAAACTTATTCGTGAACTTGGTTCTAGGCATACCATTCTGCTTTCTACCCATATCCTTTCCGAAGTGGAGATGACTTGCGATCAGGCCATCATCATCAATCGTGGTAAAGTTGCCTTGGCAGGCCCTCTCGAAGACTTGCGCTCCAAGAATCAAACCTTGGAAGAAATGTTCATTAAACTTGTTGATAGGGAAGAATCCGCCTTGGCAGGTGGATGATTGTCTCTCTTGGAGATTTTATCATGCAGGAAATTACTTTAATTGAATCAACACAACCCACTGTACTTGCAATAATAATTGCGATTGCGCTTGGTGCTGTTATCTTTTTCATTGCAAGCTATCTTGTTCGTGGCCTTTATAGTGCCAGAACTCTTTTACGCAGAGAATTCAGCGCTTACTTTCTTTCCCCTATTGCCTATGTTTTATTTGTTGTTTTCCTTGCAGTCACTGGCTACCTTTTTAATCGAACCTTCGATCTTTTAACAACCGCTGGTCCCAAGGGAACAGAATTTCCCATGCAAGCCATGTTTGCTGATGAACGATTCTGGCTAGTGTTTCTCTTCATTCCACCAATCCTTACCATGAGGCTTTTTGCTGAAGAACGCAGTGCAGGTACCTTGGAAATGCTGATGACCGCACCACTCCTCGATTGGCAGGTTGTTTTATGCAAATACCTTGGATGCCTTGCTTTTTATGTTGTACTTTGGCTTCCCACTCTCTGTTATCTTCCTGCTCTTCTAGGTTGGCATGCTTTCGAATTACATGCTCCTTCAGGCCTTGCTTCTTTTGTTTTTATTCTGGGACTAATCATTTTTCTTACTGGGATTGTGCTTCAGTTCCCAATTAATCTTGAACCGTTTTGGAGGCTTTCAGGCCTGCTCATGATTGTTTCAGGCTTGGTGATTGGCATTCTTGGTGGCATGAATCATTTTCAATCTGAGGGGCCACACCTCATTGATTTTCAATCAGAAATTGATCCCTTCCCTGTGCTATCCACCTATCTCGGAATGTTCTTGGCGGGTGCGATGTTTCTTTCCATCGGCATTCTGGTCAGCAGCCTGGTAAAAGACCAAATGGTTTCTGCTCTTATTGCCATGGGGTTAAGTTTGTTATTTTTAGTCGCGGGGTTTTGGCGCCCAGAACAAGATGGAGGGTTGTTTTATCGCACCCTTTATTTCTTTAGTGTGCCTTTGCATTTCGAACGATCTTTCACCCGCGGTATTTTCGATACCAGACCCATTATTCTCTATGTCAGCACTGCGTTTTTCTGTCTGTTCCTTACTGTTCGAAGCCTTGAAAGCAGGCGCTGGCGCTAGGAAAATATTACCATGAAAACACAAATAGAAAAAAAAACCGGATTGTTCACCAGGTTTCATGCCTCGGTTCGACTTCTTGGCTTAACTGGCTTTCTCCTTGGTTTTGCAACTATCATCCTTGCAAACCCTGCTGATCTTGCCACCTCCGTAAAAGATATTATTGCCCAGATTCGTACCTGCGAATTTGGAATTATTCCCCTGCTTGCCCTTGCGGGTTTTTTCATCGGCTTCGCTGCTATTGCGATTGAACTCTTTATTGCATTAAGTTTCGCAGCAGGAAGAAAAAACGCAATGGGCGTTGGCGCCACTGCTCAAATAGCCCTTGCAACCATTCTGGTTTTAGGCGTTAACTTTTCCAGCTTCTATAACTATTCCTTGTTTGATTTTACCCGCTCACATCTTTTCACTTTGCCCAAAGATCTTAAAGATAGGCTTCAAAACCTTAAAGAAGAAACCACCATCGTTGTCTGCCAACTTCATAAAACCTATGGCAACTTTACCGACAAACCCGATCGTTATGACTACGCCGCCGAACGCCTGGTGGTGGGCAAGGTGAAGGATCTAGTAGATCAACTGCGGGAGTTTGGCCCACGCTTTAAAGTAGTTGTCCTTGATGTCGAAGAAGAAAGCTACGAGCGAAAATTAAATCAACTGACCCAGAGCGCACCTGAGCTTAGAAAGGCGATTGAAACCGCACCGGAGAATAGCATCTTCTTCTGGGCTAAAAAAGCGCCTCTTGCTTCCGCTGCCCCCACCGAAATCCTACAGCGAATCAGTTTCAACGAATTCTACAGACTCGATAAAACTTCTTCCCAACTTGCAAACGAAGGGCGCGGCAATCTAGTCTTATTGCCCCAAGGCTCTGAAGGATTGGGCGCTGCAGAACCGTTTGTTCGTAGAATCCTAAGCCTTGATGCACCCAAACCTAAGGTTGCAATCGCGGTCGTCGATGAATGGCTTACCTCGAAAGGTACCGATTCCTTCGGGCTCGCAGGGCTACGAAAATCCCTCGAAAGTCAGGGATTCGATGTCAAGGATCTTATCCTCCGTAAACTGCGACAACGACCTTCCTCTTCCGTTGCTTATACCTTTGATGAAAGCAAATTAGATCGACTTGATCAAAGGCTTCGCAATCTTAATTTGAATCTCGAAAGGTTTGATAAAGGAATTGAGTCCCTTGGGAAAATGGTCACCCAGTGGAAATCAACCCCCATCCCTGAACTTGAAAAAACTTACGCTGAACTCCTTCGAGGCGGGCGACTGTCTGAAAACGCACGAAGGGATCAGGTGGAATATTTTGAAAGCGAACTGCGCAACATTCAAGATGCAAAAGAGCGCTTCAAAAAACAAAAAGATGAAACTCTCAAAGAACGCAACCTCCTCGATGTTGATTCCCTAGTTGAACAACAGCGCATGACCGATCTCGAGGCCAAAATGAATATCCTGCTAGCAGATTGCGACCTCTTGATTGTTCCAAGGCCCACACTTCATGATGTAATTACCGATGATCGCAATCTTCCATTTTGGTTGCATGGACTCGAAAAAGCACAGATCAATGCAATGCAGAGTTTCATCAAGAAAGGCAAACCTGTTTTTGCGCTTCTTGGTCCTGTTTCTGAACCCTCTGATCAGGGCCCTGTGCCCCCAGGCTTTATTGCAAACGATGGCTTCGAAGATATGCTTGGAAAACTTGGCTTTCGCTTCGGCAAACAAACCGTCCTTTTTGATGAAGAAGTTGAAGGCTTTGGTGAACAGATGGCCGGGTTGCTTACAGGCGGTACCGCAGTTAAGATTCCACCTTTGCTGCTAAATTGGAATGAAGGCGCAGGTCGACCTCCCGCGCTCAAACCCAATTATCCAGAAAAAGCTCACCCCATCCGTGAATCCATGCGACTTACCGCCCGTAGCCAATCACCAGATAAACCTTTGGAATTGCGTCTTAGGCACCCTAGACCCGTTTATTTCGAATCCCCCAAAGGCATGAACCTCGTTTATAACCCCGATTTGTTTCAGACATCGCAAGACTCTTGGAACGAATCTCAGCCCTTTCCAGAAATGCAGCCCAATTCGGGTGAACGCAAGGCGCCCGCTTATAACCCCGATGATAAAGATCCTAACAAAGGTAATCTTGACGCCAAGCGCAGGGGGCCTTTCCCCGTGGGTGCTGCTGCTGAAGTTCCACTGCCCGAAGAATGGTTTGGTAAAGAGGAAAAACATCCACCAACCGTTAGGGTGGCTGTGATCGGGGAAAGCTGGTTTCTTGTAGGGCCGGATCTTCCCCCTGTAAAAGAGAGGCTTGTATTGGATGTTTGCAACTGGCTTCTGGGCAGGGATGATTTTCTGCCAAGTCCCAGCACACCTTGGAAATTTCCCAGAGTGGAACTGTCTGCTCAATCACAAGATCTATGGTTGTGGGCATGCCAACTGGGTTTACCTGGGATGTTTGCTTACCTTGGTTTTGTTGTGCTAATTCTGCGCAGAATGCGCTAATTGAATCCTTGTAAATATAATCGAATTTGCCTTGGAGTGACTAGGAATGAATTGGAAAACAACTCTTGTTCTTGGCTTTTTTGTGGGGGTTCTTGCCATGTATTGGCTGGATCGCAAGCCCACGGTTGAGCAATCAATTGATAAGACCGACTTGGCCCCTTTGGAAAATATCCGTGCTACGCATCTGCGGAAAATTGAAATCGTCAAAGGTAATCAAATTGTTAAGTTAGAACGCACATCAGAAAACGAAGCTTGGAGCCTCCCCGGAAAATGGCCCACCCGTACCTCGGAAGTTAACAAAATTGTTGATCTCCTTCTTGGCCTTCGTTCCCGTTTTACTCCTATCAAAGAAAAAGTGCTCAATAATCCAGAACTTGTAATCAAACTAGCTTGGCAAAATCCAAACTCTCAGAACCTCGAAAATATCACTCTCGAATTCGAATCTGATCCCGTTACTAACTTGGAAAATAAATTCTCCCTCCCCACCTTTCTGCGCATACCCGAAAAAAATCTCGTACTTAGGTTGGGGCCAGGCCTGGTTGCATCGCTCGATCATCCTGCAGACTTCTTCCAGCAACGCAGACTATTCCAAGGCGAAAGATTGGCTGCAACTTCCAAAGAAGGCTCCCTTTCCTCCTCCCAGAAAAATGAAAAACTCCTAGCTAAATCCGTCTCGGTTAATTTCGAAAGCGAAGGTAAACAAACTTCCTTCAACCTTGTAAACAACGCTGATGATTGGCAACTTTCCAAACCTGTGGGCAAAGACAACCTCGATCCCAAAGCTCGCGATGCTTTCCTTGGTTCGATTCCAGATCTTTGGGCCGAAAAATTCGTCACGCAAGATCTTGCCAAGGCTGGGTTGGCCAAGCCTGAAAGAACTCTCCTCGTTACCCGTAATGATGGTTCCACTATTACCCTTCAAATTGGGAATGTATCTTCTACCAAAACCAGCAAGAAGATCAGGCCACCCGTACCCGGCACTCCCCCCGGTATGCCCCCACAAGAAGAAACCATCATTCAAGAAATGCGCTTTGCTAAAATCCTTGATAACGATCAAATCTTTGAAATCAATGGCGATGGCCTCAAGAATATTTTTGTACCGGTTGATCAAATTCGTGACCCCATGCTTGCACGAATCAATGCAACTGATGCTGTGAAATGCGAAATCCAACAGGGAAGTACATCGCTATCACTTGTAAAAAAAGAGGGCAGATGGAAAATCGAATCCCCAGTACAAGCCGATGCAGATCCTGAAAAAGTGAATGAACTTCTAACCAAGCTTTCCACCCTAGAGGCTCGGGGCGCAGATATTATTGATAACCCCAAGCTCGCAGATTTCGCATTAGAAAAGCCCGAGAATAAAATCACCATTACTTTGGAAGAAGAAACCAAACCCCTTGCCAAGGATAAAGCCCCTGAAAAGAAAACCCGTTCAGTCACCTATTTCCTAGGTAAAAAAGATGCCAAGGCCAAGAAGCTTTATGTTGCAGTGGATGGTTTTCCCAGAGTGAATTTTGTTGAAGAAGTTGTTGCTACCCTTGCTGCCCGACCTGCAATGGCGTATCGGGGTAAGCGAATTCTTGATCTTGCCACTACCGATATGAACGCAATTAACATCAAGACAAAATCTTCGGATATAGCGTTTTCTAAAGCCCCTGAAGGTAAGTGGGTAATACTAAACCCCAAGGGTGTTGAAATTGATGATCCAAAAGTTTCTCAACTTGCAAATTCCCTCTCCACATTTGAAGTTGCTGAATTCCTTGAAGAAACGCCAACTAAGGAAGATTTGGTCAGTAAGTATGGCTTGGATAAACCCATTGTTACTTTGGAAATAGGCTTGGCAGATTCCAAGAAACCATTGAAAAAAATGATCATCGGGAAACCTCTAGCACCCAAACCAGGGTTCTTTGCGAGGTTGGGTTCCGAAGGGCCTGTATTTGTTATCAGCAATGATTTAGTTGCTAGCCTTCAAAAAGAAACACTTTCGTATCTTCCCCAAGACTTCTGGAAGCTTCTTTCCAACGAAATCACCACGGTCAAAATTAATCGATCTGCAGGGGAATTTACCCTTGAACGAGGTGAGTCAGCTTGGAAAATAAGCGCCCCTTTTACCGCAACTCCTTTCGCTGAAAAAATGGAAGAGCTTGCCAAGGAGATTAGCGCTCCAAAGGCAAATAGCTTTGTTTCTCTGGATTCTAAAGAAGATGCAAAATTTGGTTTTGATAAGCCTTTTCTTCAGCTAACCGTGACTGATAAGGATAAAAAAGAAAAGACCCTTTTACTTGGGAAAATTGTTTCTGAAGAAGCAGGCACCAGATATGCAAGGTTGAAAGATAAAGCCCCCATTGCAATCGTAAATCCTGAGTTTGTAAAAGCTATAGATGTTGACGCCCTTGATCTTCTTGACCCTTTGGTGATGAAGCAGGACCCTTCAAAAATCAAAGGATTTAAGATCGAATCAGCTCTGAATAAAATCACTCTGGATCGGGAAGGTGAAACTTGGAAAGTCACTGAACTCAAAGCGGGTGTTTTCAATGCAGAACCGGATGCAGTCTTTTCTTTGCAGTCCCTTTGGTTTAATCTTCGGGCAGATGGTTTTTCCGCTTATGGCCCTAAGGCTCAAGTTGCTACTTTTGGATTAGATAAACCCTCAATCAAAATTGAAATTAAGCTCAGCAATGAAATGGGCAAGGATGAATCCAAAACCTTGGAAATAGGCACAGAGGTTAAAGGTAAATCAGGTTCTAAGTATGCAAGATTTAAAGGTGAACCTGCGATATTCAACCTTCCTGCCGCAACTATCTTGATTTTGGATCGAACCTATCTCGCTTATGTCTCCCGTGAAATTCTTAAACTTAAATCAGATGATGTTGAGTCGGTGACCCGTACCGGAATTCCTGGCGAACTAGAAATAAATCGCAAAAATGAAGTTTGGTCACTCAGTAAGCCAAAAGTTGAAATCGCAGATGACCGCACCCTTAATGATCTTGTTGCAATTGTTTCTGATCTTAAAGCCGATTCTATCGCTGCGTTTCCTGCTACAGATCTAAAACTATTCGGGCTTGATAAGCCCTTTGCTGTTGTTGGTTTCAAACTTAAGGATCAAACTAAAAAAGTGCTTCTTGGTAAAGAGGTTGAAGGAAAGAAAGGCGCTCGTTACGCCAAATCTGAAGATGGCAAAGCAGTGGGCGTACTCTCTGAAGTGATTGTTAAAAAGCTGATTGCTACACCATTGTTTTATCGGGATCGCAACATAACTCGCTTCCCCGATGCAGATCAACTCTTGCTTGAAAGAGGCCCTCGCAAAGCAACCTTTGCCCGAGTCGATGGCAACTGGAAATTGACCGAACCGTTTGCCTCTGAAGCGGATCAGCAACAACTTGACGATGCACTCGATGGCATTGCCCGGCTTCGTGCTGATGAGCTTGTTGTTGAAAAACCAAGTCCAGAAGACCTAGTGCGGTTCGGCTTGGATAAGCCTGAAACCCGCTGGCAGATTAAAAACGTAGGTAAGTTGCTTCTTGAAATCAATCTAGGCAAACGAGATGAATCTGCCACCCGGTGCTATGCGCAAATCGCAGGCAAAGATCTTGTTTTCTTGCTTGATGTTAAACAAACCAATTGGCTTCAGGGTGAATTTCGAACTCGCACTGTTTGGGCTACACCTCTCGATGCTGTTCAAATCGATTCCATCAAAGTCACCTCTGCGAATAATAATTTCGAACTCGCCAAACGAAATAATGTTTGGGTTTCTGTTACTAAGGCAACCGATCGCGTCAATGATGTTTTGGTTAATGCAATGCTTGCTTCACTCTCAGGGTTAAAACTCGAGCGCTATGTTGTGGATAAAGGGGCATCATTAAATCTATTCGGGCTTGATCCGGTTGAAACAACCATCGAAATAGGAACGCCTATGGGTAAAAGAACTCTGCTGATAGGCAGGCAGGAAGGTGGTTCTAAAAAATACTACGCCCGCGTTGCCGATAACAAGCAGGGCGATGTGTTTCTGATTAGCGAAGCGGATTCCATGCTAATTATGAAGCCTGCAGCTTCATTGATTAAAGCTGAGAAGTAAATTAAATCTTAGGAAGTTCGAAACCCTTGCGGCCTTCCCTGCCTACGAATTTGTTTGCTTCTGCATCATCGAAGGTTTCGGTCTTTGGATCAAACTTTAATTTCTTGCCTGTGCGCCAAGCGATATTACCAGCATGGCAAAGCACACTACTTTGGTGCCCTTGTTCAATTTCTTGATTAAGCTCTTCGCGTTTTCGTGATTTAACACAATCAAGGAAGTTGCGGATATGCAAAGGCAAAGGTGAAGGGCTTGTGCCTTGCTTCACGAGTTTATTGTCTTTGTCGAACGCCTTCCAGTTGCTGTTGGAAATGAGGACCCAGCCACCTTCGCCATGAACCACAGCCCCTTCGGTTAGGTCATGAAGTCGAGGCTTAGACCAGATGCGCATTTCATAGACTAAAATTTGCCCTGGGTACTCGTAGGTAACCTGCATGGTATCGGGCCATTCTTGAACATCTTCGAAAAAGAATTTTCCGCCTGCGGTGCTAATGGAAAGGGGGTAGCCGATTGCGCCCAGAGCCCACCTGCCATAATCCAAACGGTGTACACCATCATTTCCCAGATCACCACATCCGTAATCAAAGAACCAGCGCCAAGAACCATGGAATCTGCGTTGATTGAATGCGCGTTTAGGGGCAGCGCCCAGCCACATATCGTAGTCGATGCCTTTGGGTGGTTCGCTATCGGGAACTGCTGTTATTGCCCCTTGTTTATCGGTTTCCCATGATCTTGCGAAGATGGGTTTGCCGATGTTTCCTGCTTTGATGTATTCGACCGCTTCTTTGAGGTAGGCAGCGCTGCGTGCTTGAGTTCCCATTTGAACAATGCGGTTGTATTTGCGGGCTGCGGCCACCATGGTTTTGCCTTCGAGGATATTATGTCCATCGGGCTTTTCGACATAAACATCTTTTCCTGCGATGCAACCGTGGATGCAGGGGAGGGCGTGCCAGTGGTCGGGGGTTCCAATCACGAAGGCATCGATTGATTTATCATTAAGAATGTCTTGATAGTTAATGACAAGCTTCGGTTCTTTTTTTGTTTTCTCTTTGATCTCTGCGCCTTTTCGAAGTCGTACTGATTCATCGAGATCAACGATGTGGGTAACTTCGACATCGGGTTGTGCCGCAAAGTTTGCGAGGAGTGAGCCACCTTGGCCACGCACGCCGATGCAAGCGACCCGGATTTTATCATTTGGCCCAGCAACAGCATTGCTAGTTTCTGCAATGAAATATCCTGATGATAAAGCTGCGGTGGTTTTGATAAAGCTTCTTCGACTTTGAGATTTCATAATTAAAGCTCCGTGAAAGGGAGGGTTCAAATCAGGCAGGAATAGAGATAGTAAACACTTGAATGGTTCAAGGAGCAACAAAAAAGTGATAAGCAATGTTTATTGCATGCCTCTTTCATGGGTAGAATTTAATTAAGAGGGGCGTTTTAAGTGTTTTACTTTTAAAGGGGAGATGCTTCTAATTTTAAGAAAATCATCATCGAAGCTGATTAATTCAGCATCATGATGGATAGCAATCGTAGCGATGAGTAAATCGAACGAGCCAACCATGATATTTTTCTGTTGGCATGCCTGCCCGAGTTTGTACGCTTGCATCCAAAGGTCGTCAGGGGTTTCAAGAATTGGAAAAGTTAGAAAATGTTCCTCAAGTTGCTTGGATTCAGTAGGAGTGGCATGCCTGAGAATTTCGAAAGTGATTGGAGGTGTCAAGTGTGCATTTGGATTAAGAATATAAGGGGCAATAAATTGTTTTAGGATCCTGGGGGAACGCAATCGCGTGAAATCGATCCAAAGACAGGTATCGATAAGAAAAGGCATTAGCTTCCCCAGGATTTTTTTCCAACAAGGTCTGATTGCTGGTCAGATTGCTGACCTTTTTCGAAGCCTTTAAGTTCAACGCCCCAGGATCCCGAGATAAACTTCTGTGCAGATATCTCTCGTTGCTTCATTTGCAAAGCTTCAACAACAAGTTTCCGGATTGCAGGGCCCTTTTTGATTTCCCCTGTAATCTTACAGATAGCTTTGATGTCAGAATCAGATAATTCAACAGTTATTTTCATACTTTTAGTTTAACAAAGTATGATTGATTTGTCAAAATATAAAGGCTTATAGAAAGAGTCAATTCTAATTGATTAGCCTTTAAATATTAGCACCAGATTAAGTTAAAATAGTTCGCGGATGGGGATACCGTTGTCTAATAGGTGTTGCGGTCTGCCATTGGGATCAAGAATGGTGGTTAATGGATTGATGTTCAAGGATTTATAAAGGGATGCGAAAATATCTTGGAAGGTTACAGGGCGTGCAACAACCCGTGCACCATGATGATCAGTTGCGCCAATGATTTGGCCGCCTTTGAAACCGCCACCTGCTAGAAGGGCGGGGCTTACTTCGGGCCAGTGGTGTCTGCCGCCGGATTTGGGATCAATGCGTGGCGTTCTGCCAAATTCACCCCAGACAACAATAGCAACATCATTCAACATGCCCCGGTCTTCAAGATCAGTGATAAGGGCATGGATTGCATTATCGACGATGGGTAAAAGTTGTTTCATACGGGGAAAATTCCCCTCATGGGTATCGAAGTCGCTAAATGAAACGCTAACACAGCGAACCCCTGCCTCAATCATGCGTCGTGCCATGAGGAGTTTTTTTCCTGCGTTGCCATCTTCGCTGGTTGTGGATCGTTTGGAATCATTCAGTGGGAAAGAGTATTTTGCAACAGTGCTGGGGGATTCTTTTTCAAGGTCCATTGCGTTTGCAAGTTTGCCTGAAAGAATGATGCCAACAGCTTGTTGGGTGAAGCGATCAAGCGCATCCATCGAGCCTGAAGCATCGAGGGATTTGCGGGATGCATCGAAGCTGGAAAGTAACTTGGTACGATCATTGACCAGGTCGGGTGTTAAGCCTTCGACAAGGTTGAGTTGGATGGCATGTGCTTTACCTCGTTTAGCGAGTTCACCCTTCATGCCTGATTCGAGTTCGCGTGTAAAGAGGTGCGAGATGTCGGGTCTGAAAGGGGTAAAAGTAGGCCCGAGGAAACCGGGTCGGGCGCTATTTCGCACCTGGGGTCTGCCTTGCATGATATCAACGAAGGCAGGAGCCTTATCGCTTGGCGTGCCTTGAAGTTTAGCAAGTACGGAACCAAAAGCGGGTCTGCCACCAATGTTGGATTGGTCTTTTGCAGCAAAGCCGGACTGGCATTGAAAACCATCGTGAGCGCCAGCAGAGCCGATAAGGGAGCGAACAAATACACACTTGTCTGCGATTTGAGAAATCTTGGGAAGAAGTTCACCAACTTGTAAGCCTGGAATATTGGTAGAGATGGGTTTGAATTCGCCACGGATTTCAACAGGTGCATCGGGTTTGAGATCGAACATATCTAATTGGGGTGGCCCGCCATCGAGATGGATGTTGATCACTGCTTTGTTGGAAGATTGAATACCAGCAACAGATTCGGCTTTGAGTAGATCGACGAGGGATAATCCTGAGAGGCCCATTGCGCCTGCGGTGAGGAAATGCCTACGGCTTGATTTTTGATTGTAGTTACCAAAGATGGAAAGCATGAATTCATCCGGGTGGGAGGGTGCGAAGCTTGCTTAATAGAATAATAGTACCTTACGAATAGGTTTAGATCAAGTAATAAAGGGCTAGTAACTATTCTGTTCTATGACATCACTTTTTGCAAATATAATAGATTTCGTTCGTTTTTATCGTTTAGGATGTACAAGGCATATAGTCTTTTAACTATCGAAAAGTAGGGTGACTCCATGATTACAGGCTTTAAACTCGTTAAAATTATTAGTCTTCATTCCTTAACAAGGTTTTTGCTGATAGTTATTGCATGGATGGTTTTAAATACAGAAGCAAGTGCGGGGCAGTTGAAAGCTGGGGTAGGCAGGGAAGATATAACCAGCGAGGTTGCATTGAAAAATGACACTTTGTATGTGAAAGCCTTGGTGTTGCAGGATGCTGCAGCAACTGCGGTGATCATTACCGTGGATGCGGTTGCGATTGAAGAAATAGGTTCAATTAAGAAAACCTATCTTTCAACAGTGAGAGAGCAGTTAAAGAAAGAGTTCAACATTTTACCATTGAATGTGATGGTGAATGCGAGCCATTGCCATGGAATTGTTTGCGAGGATGTTGAGGAAAGAACGGTGAAGGCGGTGCGGGAGGCGATGAAAAACTTGGTGGAAGTTGATGTGGGCAATGGCGTTGGATTTGAAAACAAGATCATGGAAAATCGCAGGGTGAAGCTGAAGAATGGGAAAGATGCGGATATGCGCAGGGCTTATTCGCTACCTCCGGACTCTGAAGTTGAAAGTGTTGGCCCGGTTGATCCGCAGATAGGGATATTGAGATTAGATCAAAAGAATGGCAAGACGCTTGCTGTGCTTTACAACTTTGCATGCCATCCGATTCAGGGTGTTCCCGGTGGTGGGAATACTGCAGACCTTACGGGATATTCTTCGAAAGTGATTGAAGATTGCCTGGGCGATGGAGCGATGGCATTTTTTATCCAAGGCTGCGGTGGTGATATTAACCCCGTGCTATATAAGGATGTTGCTTATCCACCCGATGCTGAACCTTTGGGAAATATGTTGGGCATCAGTACGATGCGGGGGTTGAAACAAATCAAATGCAAACCCGATGTTGCGTTCAAGGTGATCAATGAAACGATTTCGTTGCCCCGGGCAGATTTATCAGGGCGCATCGAATCTCTTCAGGCAGAGCAGCAAAAATTGTTGCAATCGCTTGGTGCAAACAACTTGAACTTCAAAACATTTCTTCCCTTGATGGTGAAGTACAACAATTCCGATGAGTTCCCTTCATATTTTTCGCAGCACTATCTTCATGAGAAAATGCTTGGAAGAAATGATCTTGAGAAGCTGGATGCGGAGAACCGGAAAAACATGAAGAAGTATCTTGCCAACATTCATGTGATGGAAGAACTTACTCGGGTGCAAACGAATCTTGCGTTGTTGAAGAAGAATCAGGCGAAGAACATTGCTTCAGGGAAACGAACCATCGATGTAGAGGTGATGGGTTTGCGCATAGGGGATTTTGTCATGGTGACATTTCCAGGAGAGCTGACAGTGCAGATCGGGTTGAACATTAAAAAGATGTCTCCTCACAAAAGTACCTTCGTTGCAGGATACACTAATGGCTACATTTATTATGCGCCAACTGCTGAGCAACTTAAGAACGTGGGCAATGCGCAGGAAGACAGTGATTGTATATTGGCGCCTGAATGGCAGCAGATATTTGAAGACAAAGTCGCAACTATATTAAAGAAGTTATGATTACGAACGAAAAGAAAGCAAGGAACCATGCAGATGATAAGTGGGACCATAGTTTTGTTAATGGGGGTTCTGCAAGGGCAGTTGGAACTTAAAAAAGATTCGCCTCCTTGGTATGAAGATCGCAAGCAGTTGCTTTATTTCAAGGATCAGCAGGGGAAGTTACAGCCTGTTAAAAGTGTAGATGACTGGTCTAATCGTGTGACCCATACACGGCAAAACATGGAATTGGTAATGGGTAAGTTGCCGTCAATCACTTCTCTTCCACTGGACATGAAAATTGATTTTGAAGAGAAGTTGCAACACTACACACGCCAGCATATCTCGTTTGTGGTTGAAAAAGATGACCGAGTGCCAGCGTTTTTATTAATTCCTCATGGTGTAAGCAAACTAAGCAGCAAGCCCGGGGTGATTTGTCTGCCAGGTAGTTCCAAGCCTGGTAAAGACACTCCTGCGGGTATTTCCCAAGCTACCGGCCAAGCCTACGCGCATGAACTTGCATCACGGGGCTATGTTTGTTTGGTGATGGATTATCCACTTTTGCATACAACTGAATATAGCACCGACCCTTATGAAATGGGTTATGTCAGTGCCACCATGAAGGGAATTGTGAATCATCGCAGAGGGATAGATCTGCTGATATCGCTTGCCTTTGTAGATTCTGGATCCATAGGAGTTATTGGGCATTCTTTGGGCGGTCATAATGCGATCTTTCTTGGTGTGTTTGATGAAAGAATCAAGGCGGTGGCATCAAGTTGCGGTTTCAATGTATTCGCAAAACACAACAAGGGAGACGTCAGGGCTTGGAGCAGTAAATATTACATGCCAAGGATTAAAACGGAATACAAGGACGACCCATCAAAGATACCGTTTGATTTCACCGAAGTGCTCGCAGCCCTAGCGCCCAGGCCTGTTTTCATAAACGCGCCTTTGCACGATGACCCGGATTTTGAAGTCTCTGGAGTGACTGATTGCATTGATGCTGCCCTTCCCGTCTATGAAAAAATATTCAACACTAAAGATAAGCTTGATGTGCATCACCCTGATGTCAACCATAGTTTTCCACTTAAAGAGAGGCTTCTTGCTTATGCTTTTTTTGACAGGCATTTGATGCCCCAGTCTAATGCTATGGATATGAAAAAAGGCTTAATCAGTCACTTGCCTCTTAGTAATGATGCCCGTGATATTTCCGGGAATGACAATCATGCGGAAGGTTTGAATGTGGAGTACGCCAAGGGGGCTTCTTTTAATGGAAGGAATTCGTCGCTTAAGATTTCAAAGGATGTCGGTCGTCAGTTATTAGGCAAGGGGGAATTCAGCATTGCCTGTTGGATTAAAGCAGAGGACAAGTCGAATGAATCTTCCGGCGGAGACATCTTTAGTTGGTATGATCCCAATACTTCCCGGGGGGTGAATTTCAGCCTTAAAAGTAACCAGGGTGTTACGACCAATCAGGCGAACTATCGCCATTTGTATTTTGGAATCGACAATAACAAAGTTGGAGAATGGCAAGACTGTGGTCAGCCCGGGAAAGCGTTGTGTGCATTTTCGCTTGCAGTTCATGCAGGGCAGCTTTATGCGGGCACTTGTGTTCCCGATGCCAAAGATTCTGCCCGGGTATATCGCTATGCTGGTGCCCAGCGCTGGATTGATTGTGGAGCGCCTGATAAATCAAATAGCGTGATGTCGCTTGCGGTCTATGAGAATGAGCTTTACGCTGGTACGGGAAAATACAGGATAGCAGGCTCTGCGCTTCCTGAATCGGCCAACCTGAATCTTGGCGGGAGCATATTCCGGTATGAAGGCCGCAATGTCTGGAAAGATTGTGGTCAGTTGCCTGATACCGAAGCCGTGGGTGGAATGGTCGTTTATAAAGGGAAGCTATATGCCTCTTCGTTATACAAGCCTGCAGGTTTTTATCGGTATGATGGGGAAAAGAATTGGACGAAATGTGCAACTCCTTTTGCTGTAAACTCGGTTAACAAACAGCCAGAAAACTTGCGGGTTGAATCATTGACTGTTTTTGGCGAATACCTCTATGCAAGTAGTTATGATTGCGGAAATGTTTTCCGTTATGATGGCGAAAGTTGGACCGATCTAGGTAGGCTTGGTGATAATACCCAGACTTATTCGTTTGCGATTTATCAGGGTTCCCTTCATGTAGGCACTTGGCCAAGTGGCAGAGTCTATCGGTTTGAAAAGCCTAATGAGTGGACAGATCTGGGCAGATTAGGCCAGGAACTTGAGGTTATGGGAATGGTTGTACATAACGGAAAATTGCTTGCAGGTACTCTTCCTCTTGCTGAGGTTTATGAATACAGCAACAACAAGACTTGGAAAAAAATCACCAGGTTGGATCATACCCCCGATGTCAAGTATCGCAGGGCCTGGACCATGGCGGAGCACGATGGCCGTCTCTTTTGCTCAACGCTTCCCTCGGGGAAGATATTTTCGTATGAGTCAGGTCGTAATGTTATCTGGGGGCATTCCCTATCCAAGGGTTGGCATCATGTTGCTGCGATTAAGTCAGGGGATAAACTTAAGCTTTATCTGGATGGAAGCAAGGTGTCGGAAAGTGCGCTGTTCGATGCGCGTGATTTTCAACTGGCTAATGAAGGTGTGATTAAAATCGGAACTGGAGCTTCAGAAAACTTTCTGGGGAAGATGTCTGATTTCAGGATTTACAACCAAACTCTGGATGTGGAGCTTGTTAAAAAGCTTGCATCGATGAAACCGCCTTCATGACAATCAGGTGGGCACAACTTCGAAGATATAATTATCTGGGGATCGGAAGAAGAATCGTGCAAAGGATGTTGGGCGTTTTGCAGTGATGATTTCTGCGCCTTGCTGGGTAAGCCTTTGCTTTAGGGATTCGAATTCTTGCTCGGGCCAGCGAATGGCAATGTGTCTGCCATATTCCTGTTCAAACTTTAGAGAATCGAACTCCTTGTTTTCAAGGATGTGGAGTTCCTGCCCCGGAGCGATTTGCAGCCAAGCTGCAGTCACTGCAATATTGCCCGGCTTTTCGATGGGTTGCCAATGCAATGTCTTAATGAAGAATTCCTTGAACGGAATAATGTCTTTCGTCAGAAGGGTGATATGAGCAATGGACATGATTGCTATTACTGGCCCTTCATATAATGGCGTTCGATAAAGGTTGTATCAACTTTGCCCTCAACAAAGGCAGAGTTCATGAAAATCTCTCTGAAAATCGGGATGGTTGTTTTAATTCCTTCGACATGGAATTCAGCAAGTGCCCTGCGCATGGTGGCAATAGCCTCGGCACGAGTGGGTTTGTGAACCAAGAGTTTTGCAACTAGGGAATCATAGTTGGATGGGACCCTATAGCCTTGAACCGCATGGGTATCCATGCGAACGCCTGGGCCGCCTGGGGGTTGCCATTTAGTGATTAAGCCAGGGAAAGGCCTGAAACCATTGGTGGAATCTTCGGCATTAATACGGCATTCGATAGCACAACCCCGATGAACGATATCTTCTTGCTTAAAGGAGAGAGGCAGGCCGGATGCGATGCGGATTTGTTCTTTTACAAGGTCGACGCCTGTAACGAGTTCTGAAACAGGATGTTCAACCTGGATGCGTGCGTTGACTTCGATGAAGTAAAAGTTATGGTCTTTATCGAGTAGAAATTCTACGGTGCCTGCGCTGTAATAGCCTGCGGATTTGACAAGCTTGACTGCAGCGCCACAGATTTCCTTACGGACTTTATCGGGCAGATTTGGAGCAGGGGATTCTTCAATAAGCTTTTGGTGCCTGCGTTGCAGCGAGCAATCGCGTTCCCAAAGATGAATCACATTGCCTTGGGTGTCGCCTAGAACCTGAACTTCGATATGGCGAGGTTGCTCGATGTATTTTTCGAGATAGACGCTGCCATCTTTAAATGCGTTTTCTGCTTCTTGAACAGCGGCAGCAAGTCCCGAATGAAGGCTGATATCGTTATGAGCAACGCGCATGCCTCTGCCACCACCGCCTGCCGATGCTTTGATCAATACGGGATAACCCATGGAGTGGGCTAGAGCAAGTGCTTCTTCATCTTTGGTGATAAGGCCTTCGCTGCCTGGGACAACCGGGACGCCTGCCTTCTTGGCCATTTTGCGGGCTTCATTTTTATTGCCTAGTTTGCGCATGGCTTCATGGGGAGGGCCGATGAATTCAATTTTGCACGATCTGCAAACTTCAGCGAAGTGAGCGTTTTCCGAAAGGAAGCCATACCCTGGATGAATGGCTTGAACATCAGCGATTTCAGCAGCGCTGATAATTCTGGGAATGTTAAGGTAACTTTCAGCAGAATTAGCAGGGCCGATGCAAATGGCTTGGTCTGCAAGTGCCAGATATGGTGCATCGCGATCAGCTTCGCTATAAACAGCGACGACTTCGATTCCCATATCTTTACAGGCACGAATAACTCGGAGAGCGATTTCACCACGATTGGCAACTAGAATGCGTTGAAACATGAGAATAATATCCGCCTGATAGGCGAGAGCTCCTTATCAACCGTTGGGATCAACCCGGAACAAAACTTGGCCATACTCTACAGGTTGTTTGTTTTCGATTAAGATTTCGACAATGGTGCCTGTGCACTCAGCAGCGATTTCATTGAAAAGTTTCATGGCCTCGATCTGGCAGACCACGGTTTTGGGATTAACTTTGGCGCCTACCGCAACATAGGTAGGGCTACCTGGTTTTTCTTGGGAATAAAAAGTGCCTGGCGTAGGGCTCTTGATTTCAATCAGGTTCTTGTTGGCAGCAGGTGCTGCAGCAGGAGCAGTGGTTGCGGCCTGCGCTTGAACTGGTTGCTGTAAAACAGGAGCTGGCTGTTGCTGCATGATGGGTGCAAAAACTGGAGCACTGAGCCCTTCTTTTTTAAGGCGGATTTTCTTTTCGCCATCTTGAAGATCGAGTTCGCTTAGCCCATGTTTAGACATAAGTCGAACAAGGTCACGAATCGTTTCGACCTCGAAGGGGTTCGTTTTACTGTTAGGTTTTTCAGCCACCTGCAACTCCTTTCAAAAGAGCATCCCTGATTAAAGGGTAAAAAACTTATGCGATGATATTATCATCGAGTTCTCTGGAAATTCCAGTCAGATATTCGGCACCCGAGGAAGTTACCAGAATATTATCTTCAATTCTGACCCCACCCCAACCCGGAAGATAAATTCCCGGTTCGAGAGTGAAGACCATACCAGGCTCGAGAACCGTCTCAGAACCAGGCCTTAACCATGGGGCTTCGTGTATCTGTAAACCAATGCCATGCCCCAAGCCATGTCCAAAATACTCTCCAAAGCCCGCTTCTGCAATCAATTGTCTTGCAGCACGATCAACATCGAGTGCCTTAACCCCGGGTTTGATGGAGTCAAAGGCAGCTTTTTGAGCCTTGTGCACCACCGAGTAAATCTTTCGCAGTTTATCTTTAGATTCAGCCTGCCCAGTTGTTTTACTAAAATTATGTGTGTCAAGAACCCGGGTCAAGTCGCTTTTGTATCCACTAGGGCTACTCGCGCCCCAATCTACCAGCAAAAGGCTTTCATTCCCAATGCAATGTTGGGAGGGAATTGCGTGGGGAAGTGCGGCGTTTAAGCCCGCAGCAACAATAATCGGGAATGCAGCACACTGCGCGCCCATCGAACGCATCAACCGTTCTAGTTCATCTGCAACATTTTTTTCGGTTTGCGAAGTTGAAAGCGATTTAGAAAGCGAGGTGAAAGCATCCTGCGCCATCTTTATAGCTTCGCAGATGGCTTCGATTTCGATGGGTTCTTTAACCATGCGCTGGGTTTCAACCCGTTCCCGGGTGGCGAGCCAACTGCACTCGGGTAATATTTCTTTCAGCGATTCAAAGTCGGAAACGGTAAGCACTTGGCATTCAAAACCAATTGATAGTGCCTTGATAGAACGAATAGCTTCAGCAACCATGTCGAGAGTTTTTTTTGTGGGCGGCCTGATGATCGCTTCTAATCCTGGGCATTCATTCTTGATTTGTTCGGTGAAGCGGGCATCAGAAACTAGAATGTCTTTGTTTTTTGAAACCACCAGATGGCTGGCTTCCCCCTTGAACCCAGTTAGGTAGGTAACATTGGCAACCCCACTGATTAGGTAGGCATCGATGCCGTCTTGTGCAAGTCTTGCCCTTAGGCGATCGCGCCTTGCGTTTGCATGGATATGTGGGTTCATGGTCATCCTTCTTGGGGCCCGTTTCGAAACTCTGCGACCAAAAGATCATGCATATGACCATTAGTTGCAAGGCTTTCTGGTTTAAACGGGCAGTAGGGTGAGCCATCGACCCGGGTGATTTTCCCACCCGCCTCATTCACGAGAACGATACCTCCTGCAACATCCCAAACATGATTATCGAAGGCATAAAACACATCGCATCTTCCGGAGGCGATGTACGCAAGATTAAGCGCAGTGGAACCAATTCTGCGAACCGCCTGGCTTCTGTGCGAGAAATGCTTCCACCAACTGAAAAGATGCTCCATGCCTCTTACATTGTAAGGAAAACCGGTGGTAATCATCGCTTTGCCAAGGGATGTGATCGAGCTGGTTTTCAGGGCGGTGTCATTTACAAAAGCGCCTAACCCTTTGGCTGCATGAAACATTTCGTTTCTGGAAGGGTCGTGGACCACGCCAACGACCATCTCGCCCTGATAATAAAGCCCAATAGAGATGGCGTAAAGGGGAAGATCGTGAACATAGTTGGTTGTGCCATCGATGGGGTCAACAATCCAAGTGGGCGGCGCATTGGGGCCTGGGTCTTTCTCGCCGTTGCCATCTTCTTCACCAAGGAAATCATGATCGGGGAAAAGATTTTTGAGATGCTCGTAGATGACTTTTTGGGAGGCGGTATCCGCATCGGTGACAAGATCGTAAAGCCCTTTTTCACGGACAGAGAAGTTCTGCCTCATGCAAAGCAGTAGATTAGAAGCTATTTTAGCAGCCTCGCACGCTCCTTTTTTCCATTTCAACAGATCGCTCATGCGTGTACCTTCCAATGGTAATACGATCATTAAGTAACTAAGTTTAAGATATTGTTTTCTAAAGAAAAGTGCCAACAATTCCCATCGAAAAACCCATGCGAGTTTTTGAATGAATAAGGCCCCCGGTGTTTGAACCGAGGGCCTTGTTTTTGTTCATCCTGTCAATTCTAAAAGAATGACTAGATAAGCTGGGTCTTGCCGGGGACTGCTACAGTCCATTCTGGAAGAACCGTGTCTTTGTTGAAGTTTTCAGGCATCAACCGTTGCTTGGAATTCAGGGCTTGTTCCCATGAGATTTCCTTGCCTGTATACGCTGACATACGGCCAAGAACTGCGGTAAGCGAGCTCTCGGTGACTGTCTTGAGTTCGTTCAAAGGTTTGCCTGCACGAATGCTCTCGATTAAATCGGTATGTTCCTGAACATAAGGATCAACGCCCCTTTGCTGATTCTTAGCAACTGCTGGCTTGCCATTGATGGTGTAGGTGTTAACTTGGCAAGAGCCTTTGGTTCCTACCACAGCTTCGGAAACACTGTTGGCACAGTTACTGATCTGCCTGCACATGGAATGCACATGAACGCCATTCTGGTATTCAAAATCGATCGAAAAGAAATCGAAGATGATGCCATACTTGGGGTCGTTTCGGGTGCGATGGCCCATGCCTACGGCTTTGATAGGGTGGCCACGCAATACCCAGTTCATTACATCGATGTTATGAACATGTTGCTCAACGATATGGTCACCACATAGGTAAGTGTAGTTATACCAGTTGTTGAGTTGGGCTTCCGCAGGTGTCATGCCTGGTTTTGGATCACGGGACCAAAGGATACCTTGGTTCCAATAGCAACGGCCACCAACGATGTCGCCAATGGCGCCTTCGTGAAGTTGCTTGATGGTTTCGATGTAGGCCGCTTGATGCCTGCGTTGGGTGCCTGCAACAATACCAAGTCCGCTGGCATTGGCTTCATCGTAAGCAGCCAAGCAATCGCGAGCTGTAGGGCCGTCTACGCAAACGGGCTTTTCGGTAAAGATATTCTTCTTGGCTTTAACCGCAGCCATGATGTGGATAGAGCGAAACCCAGGAGGGGTTGCGAGGATGACATAATTGATCTTTGGATCGTTCATGATTTTCTGGTAGGCATCAACTCCAGAATGAACTTTGTCATCTGCGATTTCTACTTTGTTGTTAAGTTCTTTAACTTTTGGATCATCCTTGGCAATGCCTTTCAAGCGAGCTTGAAGGCCCTTGGCTTGGGATTCAAAAGCATCTGCGACGGCATGAATGGTGACATTGCGTGCAGAATTCAAGACGTTATGTGCAGCGCCGCTACCACGACCACCGCAACCTACCACGCCTACGCGGATTTCGTCGCTACCTTGGGCATAAGCGCCTGCGGGAAGAACAGCGTTGAGGGCAATGCCCCCTGCAGCAGCCATGGTGCTGGTCTTGATAAAGTCTCTTCGATCGGAAGCGCCTTGTTTCTTACTCATTTCGGATCTCCAATAGGGGAAAGGACTGAAAGTACAAATATAAACTCATGAAACTAGAAACGAACTAATCACTTTGTTTGGTTACCTTGGATCGGAGGGACAAGAGGTTTTCCTGTTCTTCGACTGGCCTAACAACTCGGAAGCCTACGAATTCCGCACTGGTAAGCCACCAGATGCTCTGGGGGCGTTGCGGATCAAGCTTGATCCAGGTTTTGTCGGAACCCCTGCGGCCCGAACTTCGAAGGCCTACGGGTTGGTCTGCCCAAGAGCCGCCTCGGGCTACATGCGAAAATCTATTCTGGCTAGGTAATAATACAGGCGCAAGAGTCGCACGATCTTTTGGGAAGGTGCCATAGGAATCTTTTTTGTAATGATCAATGCACCATTCTGAAACATTGCCATGCATATCGTATAAGCCCCATGGGTTAGGTTTTTTAAGGGCAACCTTGTGCGTAACTTCTTCAGAGTTTGCAGCAAACCATGCGTAATCTGCACTCTTTGCAGGGTCATCACCGAAAGAGTAGGGGGTTTTGGTGCCAGCTTTGCAGGCATATTCCCATTCAGCTTCTGTAGGCAGTCTGTAATTCTTCCCTGTTTTTCTGCTCAACCAACGGCAATATTCCATGGCGGCGTGATGGGTGATACAAATAACTGGTTGTCCATCGCGGCCGTGGCCAAAGGTTTCGTCGGCATAGGGTGGAGTGGGTCGGGTGATTGCATCCACGCCTTTGGGGTCAACATCTTTGCCATCGAGCTTGGGTTGGTCTTCGGTTTTCCAGTATTGGTCGTATTCATCCCAAGTGACTTCAGTTTTGCCCATCCAGAAAGATTTTACAGCCACGGGGTGTTGGGGGCCTTCGTCTTCGAGGCGGCCTTTTTCTGCATCGGGGCTTCCCATGAGAAATTCTCCACCTTTAAGCGGAATCATTTCGAATGGAATGTTGGCGGCCCCTATTTTTTCAATGTAGGGTTTGAAGTCTGCTGCGGGTTCTTTTGTAGCTTGTGCCTGCACTGATCTTGAACCAGTTGGTAGGAAAGCTAGCCCTCCTGCCAAAAGAGCGCCACCTAATAACCAAACAGATGCGGATATTTTTTTAAGATTTGTTACACTTGATGACATCACAACAACCTTTGTCAAATGGAAACCTTAGGAATGAATGTTACCTTGCTTGCATTAATCGCACTGGCCATTCCTTTCCAGTCGAAAAGCGAGCTTACACTATATCGTTTCAGCCAGCCCCATATGGGAACAAACTGCCAGATAATTCTTTATTCTATGAATATAGAAGAGGCAAGTCGTGGTGCCAATGCTGCTTTCCTACGCATGAAACAACTTGATGGTATCATGTCGGACTACAATCAGGAAAGTGAATTGAGGCAATTATGTGCAAGATCTGGAACCGGGCCGGTTTCGGTGGGAGAAGATCTTTTAAAAGTTCTCACCCGGGCACATGAGGTTTCTGTAATTTCCAACGGGGCATTTGATGTTACTGTTGGGCCGGTGGTAAAGCTTTGGCGTAGAGCCAGAAAAAGCATCCAAATGCCTGATAAAGAGGAACTTGAAGCTGCTTTGAAACTTGTTGGTTATCAATCCATGGTGATCGATCCTTTAAAAAAGACAGTCTGGTTGAAAAAGAAAGGCATGATGCTTGATCTTGGAGGCATTGCCAAGGGGTATGCTGCGGATGAATCCTTGAATGTGCTTAAAAAAATGGGAATAAGCTCGGCTTTGGTTGCGATGGGTGGTGATGTTGCATTGGGAGACCCGCCGCCCAATGCCAAGGGCTGGAAAGTCGGAATCGCACCTGTTTTGGAAGAGGGCGACGCAGCAAGCAGGTATATGGTGCTTGCTAATTGCGCTGTTTCCACCTCGGGGGATACTGAGCAGTATGTTGAGATTGGCGGGAAAAGATATTCGCATTTGGTGAATCCCCAGACGGGGATTGGGCTGACCGAAAGAATTTCTGTATCCATTGTCGCCCCACATGGGATAGACTCGGATTCTCTTACCAAAGTGGTAAGCATTCTGGGGGTTGCTAAAGGAATGGAATTAGCAGCTAAAGTACAGGGAATCTCATGCAGGGTGGTTACCAGAAAAAACGATCTTCTTGAAGTCAAGAAGAGTGAAAACTTCCCTACTGTTCACGAAAATCCCAAACAAGGAAAAGGAAATTAAATCATGGCAATGAATCGCAGAGAGTTTTCAGCATTGGCAGCGGGCACCCTTTTAACCGGGGTATCTAATGCTGCAGATCCCCTTCCTGGCCAAACCAAGAACACCAAGTTTGCAGTGAATGTTGAAATGTGGTGGTCTAAGGAAAAAGAGTTTACCAAGAGGTTGGAGAATGCCGCTGCACTTGGTTTTAAAGCTGTGGAATTCTGGCCTTGGCGCAATAAGAACATTCCTGCAGTGATTGAAACTTGCAAGAAGCATGGTATTAGCATTACCCAGTTTACTGCTTGGGGTTTTACTCCCGGTTTGAACGATCCTAAAAATCATTCAAAGTTCTTGGAAGAAATCGAAGCATCCTGCGAAACAGCGAAGAAGCTGGATTGCAAGATGATGACTGTGGTTGGGGGCAATGACATTAAAGATGTAAGCCAAGAAAAGATGCACGAAAATATCATCGAAGGGCTTAAAAAAGCTGCTCCGATTGCTGAAAAGCATGGAATCATGCTGATTCTAGAACCCATGAATATCAAGGTTGATCACAAGGGGCATTGCCTATATGGCAGTGTTCCAGCAACGAAGATTATACGCGCGGTGAATAGCCCTAAGGTCAAACTTAACTGGGATCTTTATCACATGTATATAACCGAGGGGAATCTTTTGGAAAACCTAAAGAAGGGCCTTGATTGCGTTGGGTATCTACAAATTGCAGATCACCCTGGTAGAAATGAGCCGGGTATTGGCGAAATCAAATTTGCTGAACTTCTTAAGGGAGTTAAAGAACTAGGGTATAAAGATTACATTGGATTAGAATTAAAGCCCAAGAAGTCCGAGCTTGAGGCAGCGCTTGCTGTGCAAAAAGCGGATAACTGGTAACAAGGGGCTTGAGTTTTAGTTAAACATGTCAGTAATTAAAAAAACGGGGGGCAGTGGCAAAGAAACAGCACTGCCTTCGCACTCTGAGTTTTCCACTAAAACCCTAAATTTTTCGTAATCTTGTTGCTGGGCATCAGACATTTTTATGCTTGATTTTGCCCATTGAAGCAAATTTATGGCTGATTGGGTTTCCTTGGGAAGGTGCTTGAAGTTTTTGTCAGAAATTTCGAGTAGATCATTAGTTTCTTTTTGGATGAAGTAAAAACAGGCTGCAGCTTGGCTAAAGGAGATTTTTCCTTCTTCTAATGCATCAATTACTCTGTTTTTTGAATTCAGTCTGCCCAAAATAACGGCATCTTTTCTATTTAACTGGTCGGTTAGCTTGTTTTCATCTTCGATCATGGATTCGTAATCAGCAATGTTAAATAAATCCCTGAAGAAATCAGCCCAACTTTCGGAACCTGCAAGCGGGGGTGTACCTACCACAATTGTGGATAAGACCAGAGTAGCAATAATCGACCTAGCAGATGAAAACATCAAAGACTTTCAAGAATCAAGCAGTGTAATAGCAACAAGCTATGTTTTTCTGTTTGAAGAATAAATTATCCATTAAGCTTATTATTGTGGTTTCATAAACATTGAGGCCGTTTAAAAACCACTCACATTCTGGCTGGTACACTATACAAAAGAACCAATCTTTCATTTATAGTGGGACAAATTAATTATACTTAACATTTGCATGAAAATATATTTTGTTACTTAACTATACCTTCACTTCAGCAAACTGCAAAGCTTTGTTTGATGTTTAATTGGAGAAACCATTGTGTGGAAACAAAGAATGATTAGCTATTAAGCTATATATAGCTTAGCCTTACAGCGTATTGGCCGGATTCTTTAGAGGTTTTTTTGTTGATTATTTGGGATTATTATTGAGCAAAGGGAATGAAAATGCCAAAGGATAACTTTGAAATGGTACCTTTATTGCCTATTCATACGGATGATTTGGTAACAATGGCTGATGAAACTGGGTTTTTTAAAGAGCATGAAGTACAGGCATTAAGAGAAGTGCTGGACGATTATCATGCGGAAAACCATGTCTATGACCATAAAGCGTATTTATTACAGGATAAAGATCAGAAATTAGGCTTTGTTTACTACGCCCCAGCACCTATGACCGAAGGAACCTGGCAGCTATGGTGGATTGTGGTGCAAAATGACTTGCAGGGGAAGGGGTTGGGCGGGCGAATGCTCAAACAGGTTGAAAAGCATGCTTTAGAACTTGGGGGCAGGGTTTTATTCATTGAAACCTCTTCCCAAGAAAAGTATGACCCCACAAGGAAGTTTTACCTTAAGTATGGCTACCTATTAGAAGCTCGGATGCGGGGTTTCTACGCTGCGGGCGATGATATGATGGTTTATCGTAAGAGTTTGGTGCCTGAATAATCTGATTTTTTTTAACTCTCACAAAAAATATTTTGCAGCAATTCTGCCTCTAGTTCCTTTTAGGTTAGGGCTCGAATTCTTTGTTTTAACAAGGCTGTGCTGCTTTGGGCAGGGGGCCTTTGGTTGACTAGGAAATCCTTGTTTTATAGGGGATTAAGAAAAATGGGAAGTCGCATAATCCCTAGAGAGGGGATAAGCATTAGAGGCTGCGTGCCAAGGCGAGGCAGGGTAAGTGTGGCAGAAGTCGTAGCAAGGTCAAATGGCAGAATCTATCTAACTTGCAAAGATATTTCTAATCTTCACGACCAATTTAACCGATTTAATTATTAACCAAGGCGGAAGAGACATAACCGCTGAAAGTGATTCAAGGCTCCAAGGATGGAGAGTGGATCATGGATGCGGTGAATACTCAACCTTGGTGACTCTTCCTATTTCGGGAAGCCGCGCCTGGAATGATCTCGGGGACGGAGATCATTGTGGATGACGGAATGTTGGTGTGTGCCGACATAAAGGTCTGATTGCCTAATACAAAATGGCCAGGCCGGAGATTCGAAATAGGTAGATGTGGATGCTTTGCCGGGAATATTCCGCATAACCCGGTTTAAGAGACCCAGCCACCCTGTATTGATTATGGAGAATTTCAAATGAAGAAGGTGTTCACCACCGGCCAGGTCGCGAAGATTTGTAAAGTAGCGCCAAGGACGGTTAGCAAATGGTTCGATTCTGGCAGGCTTCGTGGCTACCGTATTCCTGGTAGTCAAGATCGTCGAATTCCCCGAGAACAGCTTATCCGGTTCCTTAAAGAACATGGTATGCCCCTTGGAGAACTCGAAGAAGAAGGTTGGCACAAGATTCTTCTCATCGGTACTGAGAAAATCTTTACCGATAGAATCAAGGAATTGCTTCCCGAAGATGAAGATTTCAAATATGAAATCGCCAACAGCGGGTTTGAAGCAGGCATTCAAGCAGAAAGCTTTCATCCCGATACCATTGTAATTGACCTTGCAATGGGGCGCAGTGAAGGCCTTCAGATTGCTCAAAACCTTCGCAGAAACATTGCTTATGAATCTACTGTCATCATTGCGATGGCTAGTGAAGATGAAGCAAGCCCAGAAGCTTTGAGTCAGTTTGGTTTTAACGAAGCATTCAAGAAGCCTTTTGATACCGCGCTTCTTTCCGAACGCATTCAAACCATGATTGATGAAAAGCGAGATAATAACTAATAAGAGTAATCCCCAGATTATTCTTCCTATAAGCGAAGCCGTACGGTTTACCTCATCCGAGGAATCCGGACGGCTTCGCTCTTTTTGCACTTCCTTTCATAATTTTTCCAACAATCCCTGCCCCCGGGTGTTTCTAGGTGGGAGAATACCATTAGTCATTTTGGTGGTTTACATTGGTGTTACCTCCATGGTAGCTTTAATGTTTGCTTTTTCATGGGTTTGTTCTTGTTTTGGCGGTAGAGTAGTCAAATAGGCCTTTAGTCGGAATTGGCGTAAAAGTGCGTAATAATACAAGAGGTTGACATGGCAAAAAATCAAGGGGCTTGGGGTTTGGAGATGGGCGTCTGCTCGATGAAGGCTATCCGCCTCGAAATGCAGAACGGTTTGCCTGTTGCAACTCATTATGATTTTATTGATCATGCCAAGATTCTTAGCCAGCCTGAAAATCTTCAAGATCAAGACAAAATGATCAAAGAGGCTTTGTTAAAGTTTCTTTCACGAAACAAGGTTCGAGGTGATTTGGTCTGTTTGTCTGTTTCAAGCCAGAGTGGTTTGGCCCGCTTTGTCAAATTGCCCCCGGTTGAAGAAAGCAAAATAGCTGAAATTGTACGCTTTGAAGCCAAGCAGCAAATTCCCTTCCCTCTTAACGAGGTCGTTTGGGATTTTCAAAAGCTTGGTTCGGGCATGGTGATTGATGGTCTTGCTTTGGATAGTGAGATCGGGCTTTTTGCTATGAAACGCGATTTCATCAATAAAACGCTTCTTAATTACCGCGATGTAAATATTGATCTTCATGCGGTTCAGATGGCTCCTTTGGCCCTTATCAATTACATTGCTTATGATGTTCTTGGGAAAAATTATAAAGCCGATGGTTCACCAGCTATTGAATCGGATGATGATGATGCACCTAAAAAAGGCGTTCTGGGCTTGGATATAGGCAATGATATCAGCAATCTGGTGCTGACCGATGGCACCAAAATCATCGAGCAAAGAAGTATCAGTATTGGTGGCAGCAGGTTCACCAAGGAAATCGCCAAGGAATTCAAGCTGACCTTCGCCAAGGCTGAGCATTTAAAACGAACGATTGCTAAAGCCACAACCAAGGATGGGCCTGATTTAAAGGCCGTAATTACTGCAGTGAAACCCATCTTCCAAGATTTGGTGGGCGAGCTGCAGCGCTCGCTAACTTATTTTAGTAATCGCCATCGCAATATTGAGTTTGAATACATGCTGGCGCTGGGCAACGGTTTTAAGTTGCATGGGTTGCAGCGATTTCTGCAGGAAAAATTGGGTGTAGAGCTACGGAAGCCCGGAAAATTCGAAAGGCTTCAGGGCGATTCGGTTATCAAGGCAACGAACTTCAGTGACAATATTTTAACCTTTGCAGGCGCTTATGGTTTGGCCTTGCAGGGCTTGAAGCAAGTTCGAATGACTACGAATTTGCTGCCTCCTGAAATTGTTGCAGAACGACAACTTAAAATGAAAAGGCCTTGGGCTGTTGCAGCAGCAGCAGCGGTTTTGCTCGGCCTCAGCACCTACTCTTTAAAGAACCATTTGCAAGCTCGTGCCTGGACTGATCCCACGGTTGTAAAGTCGATTAAAGATGGTGAACGAATCATCGGGGATGTAAGTAAAGGAAAGAAAAACTTTGAAGATGCCAAGAGTAATGTTGCCAAAGAAGAAGCCAATGTAAAAAGCCTTTTGTCAGGGCAGGACGAAAGATTCAACTGGCTTGATTTGTTCACTTATTTGAACGAAGCCATTCCAAGGCAGGATGGTAAAAACCTTTCCGACCAACAACGGGCAGCTTATTGGAATGTGGTTCAAAACAGGCCCAGAGGCGAAGTTGCCTACAAGGAACTGGTACGCAGGCAAACTTTGTCGCGGGATGAGTTTGGCAACGATGGGTACGAACCAGGTGATACTCTGGGCAAAAATATTGATCAACTTATCGAGTTCAATATCGAGTCCGTTGATTGCAAATTTACCGAAAATCTTTCCGGGTTTTGGCAACAGGTCAAGGGTGGTGGCAAGGCTGAAGAACGTAAGGTTAAGGAAGATGTTCGGCCTATTGAGCATTGGGATAAAAGCCCCGATGGTGCTGGTTGGGTTGTCGAATTGCGGGGTTATACCTTTCAGTTAGATCAAAAACGATTTGTGCAGGAAGTCTTACTCGAAAATCTCGTTCGATATGGCATAGTTAAAAATGGCCCTGCGAATAATGCAGAGGCACCTGCAGCAGGTGCGGGGCTTCCTGATTTGGGCCCGGTTGTCAACAGGGTCAGCCATGTTCTTGTCTACAAATACCTGACCAAAAAAACCAATGAACGATCTAACTTTGAAATCATTGGGCAGAGTTATCTTGCAAATGCGATGCGTGCGGGTGGTTTTGGAGAAGGTGGTGGTGGTGGTGGGATGCCTCCAGGTATGATGCCAGGCGGTGGGGAAGGTGGTGGTGCAGGTGCAGGTGGTTCTTCCCGCGACTCTTGGACACCGGTTGGTTCAACGGGGTCTTCTGCTTCCGCAGGCGGTTTTGGTCGGGGAGGCATGGGCATGGGCGGTGGCCCAGGCGAAACGATGACAGGCCCGGGCGGGGCGGCTTCCACTGCAACTACAACGGGGGCAAAATCGAACCATACCAGAACCGAATTTGTCATCTTCTTTATTTGGAAAGAGCCTACCCCTTCGGATGCCATGCGTGCTGCTTCTGGTGAAGGAGCAGACCCTGGCGCGGCATCGCCAGCGGATGCAACGGGTGGGGGTGGCGGTTTAACTTCCACTGGGCCGGGTAAAGGGGCTCCTCGTGGCGTGATTGATCCTACTAAGAAATCGATAAACAGGCCGAGGGGCGATGCACCGGGTAACAGGCCCCCCTTGAATCAGCCCGCTGCTGTTCCTGTTGTGCCTCCTCCCCAGTAAGGATTTTACAGTAAGGGTTTTAGATTTAGGTCGAACTGTTTTAATGTTTAGAAGCGAGAATTATCATGGCTAAAGCGAAAATTAAAATTGATATGAAGCAGATCAATAAGTTCCGATTTTGGATCGGGCTTGGGGTTCTTGCTCTCCTTTTGATCGTGCTTTCTTATTTTCAACTTACCGCTATAGGTGGGGAAAAAGAGAAAAAGGCCTATGCCGAAAAGCTTAAATCGGTCAAAGGGCTCAGCGATTTTAAAAATGATAAATTCCTCCCTTCTTGGAATGCTAGGGAAGAAAAGTTAAAAACTCAGCGAGATGAAATCTGGAACAAAGCATGGCTTCCTCAAAAAGACATGCAAACTTGGTTTAAAAGGGATGATATCTGGGAAAAAAAATACGATACAAAGTCTGGCAAACTTGTATGGTCTAAGATTGATCCTAACATCCCTGAAAAACTTGCCATGAATGCCAACAATGAAGGGAACTGGCGTTATCCTTCCGAACCCATTGACGGTACTACCCTCGATATTTATAAAGATACCCTTTACCTTACCCAATTTCATAACTTCGAAAAAGAATTGGTCGATGCAAGGTTCCCCGTCGAATTTAACAACGGGTTCGATTCGTTGATGGCACCCATTACTTGGAAGCGTGGTTCTACCCCTACCGCAGAAGAAGTTTGGCTGGCTCAAGAATCTTTCTGGGTCAAACGAGAGATTATCCGCGATATTCTTAAAGCCATTCAATCCATTGGCGCCATGACTCCAGATACCATCGCCATGGATGAAGTTTCTCCCCCCGAAGTAAAAGCTAGGAAAAGGTTTTATAACTCGATCTGGGAAATTGACTTGATGTTTGAAGCCGTGGAGCGTGAAAAGTTTATTAGCCCAAGAAGTAAAATCATGAATGTGCATCAAGATCGGCGCATCATGACGCTTGATAATCCTGTTGCTGGCTCTACCACCGAATTTGTTTTACGGCAAGGAACCACTGTAGTTCCCCTGAAGGTTCAGGGAGAACCCTTGGGCTTCGGGCAGAATCGTGAGTTTCTCAAAGATAAACTTGTTTTACCATTCAGCTTTGACATCACCAAAGATTTTACCCTCGAGCAAGTCTTTACTTCTAAGAATACACCGATCAAAATGATCAATTCCCTTGAGCTTGCACGAACTAGCCATCGGATGGCCAATCTAAAAATGGTTAACCGATCTCCCAATGTTTTAAAGAAGGATACAGGCGGTGTTGAAGAATCTGCAGAAGGTGGCGGCGCACCCGGTGGTGGCCCCGGCATGCCTCCCGGTGGACCAATGATGGGTGGTGGTGAAGGTGGTATGATGGGGCGTGGCATGGGAGCTGCATCTGCTGCTAAAGATCCCACTCTTATCAACGGTATTGATCGTTCTATTTACATTCACACCACAGATCAGTGCAGACATCTTCCCTTTGCGATGTCTTTAATTCTTGATCAAACCATCATGAATGAAGTTTTAGCTTCGCTTGCCAATTCTAAGTTGAGAATTCAACTCACGCAGTTTCATTATCAGCATTATAGTGGTTATAAATCTTCGAATTTTATTGCGGGAGCTGCGGGGCCAACAGATGCATCTGCTGAAAATTCGGGCGGGCCTGGTAATCCTGGTTTCAGGCCGCCTGCTGGTGGTCCCGGTGGCCCCGGTGGTTTTCGGCCACCCCCAGGGTCGGGCGGTAGGGGTTCTGAAGATGGTGGCATGCGACCTCCTGGTCCCGGTGGAATGGCTGGTTTTCGGCCTGGCTCTGGTGGGGCAACAGATGGTTCGGGCGATATCAATATTGTGGAGCTTAATCTTTACGGAGTTGCTTCGCTTTTTGAAAGGCCTGGTGCTCCTCCGGTTGCGCCTGCGGAAGGTGCTGATCCGGCAACTCCTCGTCCAGGGGGCTAATCCGATGCCTAAATCTGCGCCTAAAAATGAACGGCCTGAACCTTAATAGGGGTTTGTTGGGATGTTCTGAGTAAAAACGATTCTTGAAATTTTGGTGGTTGTTGTCCTTTAAGTAAAGTGTTTTGGAGAGTGAATCATGGCTAAGGCAAAAATTGATTTCAAAGCCCTAGGGCAGGTCATCCTTAACTACTTCAAGGAAAAAGGAGAGAAGGTTGGCTTGGCCGTTTGCCTTGCCATCATGCTTCTTTTTGGCGGCTTAGGCCTTTGGGGCAGTATCTCTGCGCCCAGCCCGGTTAAGAACGCCGAGGAAATGAAAAAGCTTGCAGATTCTAAAAGCCAATCTTTTAGAAGTGCCGAACCTGGCGAAAGTGATAATCCCGGGCCTGAAAATAGTTCCACCAAACTTGCTGCTCTCGATAAACTTGATCCTACAGCTTATCGCGGTAGACAAATGTTTTCTGAAAGTGAATTTATCGATGTTAAGCGTAGGCCACCTGCTATTTTAACCGTCGATGATGCCAAGGTTTCGCTCGCTAGGGTTGCAGTAAAGAGCTATATGTTCAACAAGGATGGCAAAGGTTTGACGGTAATCAAAGGTGCTGCAACAGGTGGAGCAGCAGGGGCTCCTGCTGGTGCGGGAAACACTGCTACGGCCACTCAGAAAGCTCAGGCGATTCGTCTTTTTGCTGCCAAGAAAAATGCGCCAAAAGCCACTTCTGAGGGCACCAAGTATAGCGATAGGTTGATTGCATATCTTAAAAACCTCGAGTTTAGTGGTAGGAAAATGGCAGAAACCATGACTGTTACCGCAGAAGAATTTGAAAAAATGAAAGGTTCCCATCGCCCTGCAGAGCAAGCATTGCCCTTACGCATGGCGATCGTTAACGCATCTTTTCCTTACAAGGCCCAGTTGGAAGAGTTTCGCAATAAATTAAAGCTGGGTTCTTTTGCAGAAGTTTTGGGTGATGCAACTGCCAGTCCGGAAGATCCTAATGTTGGTGTCAATGCATTTCGATTTTTAGGGATGAATGTTGAAAGGCGTAAAAAGACTGCGGATGGAAAATGGGAGGAGTGGAAGCCTCTGGATATCCGTGGTAATTATCTCCCATTTGCGACTTCAACGGATTTCCGCTTTGAACCCGAAGACCCGAGCATTGCTGATTTTATTGTCAATGGATTGATGATGCCCAAACTCAGGGCCTTTGATCCCGAACATTATCCCAAAGTGGATGATGCGGAACTTTCCTTAGCTAAGATCAAGTCGCAAGTTGATGAATCTGCACGAAAAGACAAAGATAAACTCAAGCAATCGAAGCCCCGAACCAAGCAAGATACCTTTGATGTCTTTTCCCCTGCACCCGTAGCAACAGGTGCCACTGGCGAAGGCCCGGGCATGGCTCCCGCAGCCTTTAATCCCATTGGAACTGTAGGCGCTGGCGGGTTTGTTCCGGGGGCTCCTGCAATGATGCCTGGGCTTGCCCAAGGCCAAGATGTAGAGCCTGCTGTTCATAATCTGGTTCGGTTTATTGATGTGGATATCCAACCTGGTGAATCCTACGAATACCGGGTTCAAATTCGCATGGGTAACCCGAATTATAAACGCACTAAAGATGTTGCATCCCCTTCCTATGCCGATGGTGCAGAACTAGTATCCGAGTGGTCCAAGATACCAATTATTTTAAGCTTGCCTGAAGAACAGTCCTGCTACTTGGTTGATCAACGCAAGGAAGATGACAAAAACTTTAAGGGATTGAACAGCGAGGATAGTAAGAGGCAGGTGCCTATGCAGATACACAAGTGGTTTTTAAATACCGGCGCTGCTACGCAAAATCTTTCGGTGGGAGATTGGGCCGTTGCAGAAAGGGTTTCTGTTTTCCGCGGAGAATTTGTAGGCAGGCAGCTTATCGCAAAGATTCCTTTATGGATTTATTTCTTTGAAGGCTTTGGCTTGCTACCTCCGAAAATTGTGAAGGGTGGAAGCCCTGCCACGAAAACAGGCGATGGTATCCTTGTTGATTTCTCACCCGATCGCAAAGATCGTCCTGATTTTCTCTTGGTCGATTTTGAAGGCCCAGAATATACCCATGATCGTGTTAAAAGTGCAGGCCCAGATGCAAGACAGGTTATTTCCAAAGTCGAAGACCGCGATCGTATGATTGAGGCTTACATTATCAACCCATTGGGCCAGCTTGAAGTGCACAACATTGTCTCTGATCGCGAAAATGCTTATCGCAAATCCATGCTTGAGGCTTACCGCATTAGAGTTAAAAAGGCTGAAGATTTCATGCGTGGTGGCGGGCCTGGAGGCACAACCCCCTTCGGCAGCTAGATCCTTGCTATTCTAAATTGCGCAGTGTTTTATCCTTATAACCTGCGCAGGCCTTTACCGGGAAGAGCCTTCGTTCTTTCTCCGGATAGCAACACCGCTTTGCCATTCACGAACACATGTTCCATTCCCGATGCTGGTTGCTTGCCGGTTTCATACCACGCATTATCCTTGATGGTAGTGGGGTCAAAAACCACAACATCAGCGGCATATCCTGGGTTGCATAGGCCTCTGTCTTTCAACCCGTGCCTTCTTGCACCATGCCAAGATAGTTTTTGAATCGCTTGTTCCAATCCCCACGATTTTGCATCACGGACATGATGGCCCAGGTATCGAGCAAAGCATCCATAACCTCTCGGGTGAGGGAAATCACCAGTGTAGATGCCATCGCTTCCAGCCATCATTCCTTCATGATTCATAAACGCATCGATATCTTTTTCATCCCGATTTCGATGGGGTACCACGCAACCAACAGCCAGACCGCATTGCACCAGCGATTGGCAAACAAAAGAGCCAATTGCAGCAGGGCCTTCCGATCCCGTGAGTTTTTTTGCTGCATCTTTCAACGTCAGGCCTTCGTACATTTTCCAATCGGGATGTGCTAGGTAGCTGAGCCTTACATTTTCGAGCGGAATTCTGGGTGCTTCAAACCAAGGTGTAAGTTCTTTAAGGGTTGCTTTGTCTGCAAGCCTTTGAATCGTGGCTGCTCTTCCCCCTTTTTGCATTTCTTGGGGTAGTGCGATCATGCCTAGAATGGTGCTGCCTGCAAGATAGCAATAAAGATCAAAAGTAACATCAACGCCCGATTTTCTTGCTTTGTCGAGATGCGGTAGCGCAAGTTCCGCCTTGCTGTTGAAATGCGAGATGTGTACCGGAACATTTGCATCTCTTCCAATCTGGTGAACATCATCCATGCTGGCAAGCAATCCCTCGGCATCGTAGCGTTTCATATGGGTTACATAAACTCCACCATATGGTGCCATCGCCTTGCAGATTTCGGTAAGCTCTGAAGTGCTGGCATAAAGGCTTGGAATATAATCGAGGCCGCTTGATATGCCAACCGCCCCTTCTTCCATAGATTTTGCTATCAGCCTTTTCATTTGATTCAGTTCAGAACCATCAGGGGGTCGCGTTTCAAGCCCCATCACTTCCATGCGAACGTTGCCATTGGGTATCAGGCAGGCAAGGTTGAGAGCGCAGTTGTTGGTTACTAGTTCGAGATATTCATGGATGCTTTGCCAATGCGGTTTCTCTTTCTTATCGAGAAACATTTTGCCACAACTGAAACCCGCAGTGTATAGGCACATGTATTCAAGAACTTCCGCTGATGCGGGTGCTGGCGCAACGCCATCCTGCCCCACAACATAGGTGGTAATGCCTTGTCTGATTGCAGCTTCGTGAAAGGGATCTAAAAACGGGATAAGATCGCCATGCACATGGGTATCTACAAACCCAGGCGAAATAACTTTCCCCGTGCAATCTAAAACTTGTTTGGCAGAGGCTTGGGAAAGGTTGCCTACCGCAGCAATTTTATCACCTATCAGGGCGACATCGCCTAGGAACCAAGGAGTTCCAGTGCCATCGATTATTTTGCCGTTCTTCAGAAGAATATCGAAGTTCATGTTGGGATCATGGGTTTTTGGGGGGAGTGAAATCAGCGATGTAAAGTTGGGAAGGGCTTCTGCCATCTCTGGTAGATGTCCACATCATTTTTTTTCCGTCTTTGGTGAATACGGGAAGAACGTCTGCGCCCGGTGCAAAGGTGATGCGTTGTTGTTTTCCTGAATCAACATTCATCCAGTAAAGATCGTAATTTGGTCGCATCATGGTCGAGTGATCCGCAGCAGCGAATAGGATGTGCTTGCTATCAGTGTACCAAAATGGGCACCATTGAACCCAAGCGAGGTTTTCAGCAAGGGTGCGATCGTTTTTGCCATCAACATCAATCACATGGATTTGGAGATTGTCTTTTTTCTTGCGATCTGTGCGGAAAATAATCCGTTTTCCATCGGGGGAAAAGAAGGGGCCACCATTGTAGCAACCGGGCGCATTGGTTAGCTGGCGCACATTTTTTCCATCGCTATCCATGATGTAAAGCTCAAGGTTTTCGGCTCCGCTGCGATTGCTGCAGAAAACAATCGATTTGCCATCGGGGGAATAACTGGCCTCGGCATCATAGCCCGGCGAATCGGTAAGCTTTTTCATGCCAGAGCCATCTGGGTTGGTTTCGAAAATTTCCATTGCAGGGTCGAAGTCCCATTTATAGGTTCTGCGTTTGCCCGCTTTCTTTTCTTCATCCCGGAGTTTGTATTCTTCTCCGTAATATTCTTTGGATTTAGGGTCGAGATGGCTGCTGGCAAAAAGAATTTTCTTCCCATCGGGGGAAAAGTAACTGCAGGTGGTTTTGCCTACGCCTGGGCTGACTCGCACGCTCTTTTTGTTTGCAAGATCCATGGTATAGATCTGGTAAAAGGGATTACCCGATTCTTTATCTTCCGCTTGAAAAATGATGCTTTTCGCATCAGGAGAGAAGTAGCCTTCGCCCGCTCTTACAAATTCCGAAGTTAACTGGGTGATATTCTTCAAATAGGCTTGTTCGCTGGTTTGCCAAGAGTCGGTATCTGCGCCACATAGAAGACCAAGAATCAGTGCGTACATTTATCAATTCTCCGCTGGTTGTGTTATCATTCATCATTGCAGTTATAATCATTATAATATCCTAGTGACTTAACTTGAAAGAGGTTTATTCAAAACCTTTTGCTTTGTCTCCTTCGGCAAGCTATAAGAAAAGGTTTGCAGGTTTAACTGCAGTTTGTTGCTTTGTTGGCTTTATCATCTGAGGATCGAATGAAAAAACTGAAAATGAGGCGAATCGATCTCAAAGATCAGGCAGGTCAACTCGAGCTGGATAATCTTATGTCCGCACTCGGGAATCAAGGCAATGTTGTTTCTCCCAAGGGTCGTGAGCTAACCAAAGCTGTTTTTGGTGAGGCCCTCAGTCCTCTGCAAGTGGTAGAGCGCGTTTGTTCCGATGTTCGTACCAACGGCTTGGATTCGCTTCTTCATTACACCAAACAATTCGATAAGGTTGATCTTACTCATGCCAACATTAGGGTAACTCTTGCTGAATTGCGCGAGGCCCATGCCAATGCTCCACCAAAACTGCTAGAAACGGTTCGACGCATCAAGCAGAATATTTATGCGTTTCAAGTTGGCCTAGTGCAACGCGATGCGGTGCAATCGTTGGGAACCCGCGGGGAACTTCGGCTTCGATTTCGCCCCATTAAGCGGGTTGGTATTCATGTGCCCGGGGGCGCTGCTGCTTACCCTTCCACCTTGCTTATGACTGTCGTACCCGCTCAAGCTGCAGGTGTCGAAGAGTTGGTCGTAGTTATGCCGCCCACACCCAATGGCGCCTATTGCAGCGATATGTTGGCTGTTTGCCATGAACTTGGAGTGCAGGAGGTTTATCGTGTTGGGGGTGCTCAGGCGATAGCTGCGCTTGCCTATGGTGTAGAGGGCATTAACAAAGTGGATATGATTGTGGGCCCGGGAAATATGTTTGTTGCGCTTGCCAAGAAAACGGTTTACGGACAGGTTGCGATTGATTGCATTGCTGGCCCCAGCGAGGTGGTAGTGCTGGGGGATGAAACTTCGAACCCCCGTTATCTTGCTGCAGAATTAATATCCCAAGCCGAACACTCGCCAGGCTCTAGCCTTCTGGTTACTTGGCGTAAAGAGATTCTTGATGATGTTGAAAAAGCCCTTAATGAAATGCTTTCTACTTTGGAAAGAGGCGATCTTGCTAAGGATTGCCTAGAGCAATTTGGCGCCTTTGTGCTTGCACCAGATCCTATCAGCGCTTTTGATTGCGTCAATAAACTTGCGCCAGAGCATTTGCATATTGCTACTTCTGATCCTTCAAAGCATGCAGATCAAATCGATAATGCGGGAGCAATCTTTCTTGGACCTTATACTCCCGTTGCAGCAGGCGATTATGCTGCAGGGCCTTCGCATGTGCTGCCCACTGGTGGCACCGCTCGCTTTGCCAGTGGGCTTTGTTCTAACGACTTTTTGCGCAGATCCAGTATTGTTACCTTAACTCGAGAAGGCCTTGAATCTCTTGCGCCGGATATTTGCACCATGGCTGATCGCGAAGGGCTAACCGGGCATAAGGCAAGCGTTCTCGTCAGGTTGGAAAAGTAATATCAGACAAGGTTGTATCATGGCAAAATTGAATCGGGATTCTTTGCGAAAATCAGTGCTTGATATGTCGGCTTATACTCCGGGGGAGCAACCCCAGGAAGGTTCGATCATCAAGCTTAACACGAATGAAAATCCCTACCCGCCATCTCCAAGGGTAGTTGATGCAATCAAGAATGCTTTAACATCCGATCGGCTTCGAAAGTACCCTGATCCTTTAGGCACCAAGTTTAAGGCCGCTGCGGGCAATGCTCTTGGAATCGATCCAGATTCAATTTTAATTGGTAATGGTTCTGATGATATTCTAACCATCTTGACCCGTGCATTTGTTCCTGAGTCTGGCTTGATGGCTTCTGCAACTCCTAGCTACCTTCTTTACAAAACTCTTGCAGCAATCCAAAACGCCAGGATTGAATTGGTGCCATTCACTGCTACTTGGCAACTACCCCCTGTCTGGCCTTTCCCCGAGGCCAATCTTACTTTTCTTGCCAACCCCAACTCGCCTTCTGGCACTATGGTGGAAGCAACCGAGATTGATCGGCTCGCGCAATCCTTGAAGGGGCCTTTGGTAATTGATGAAGCGTATGGCGATTTCGCCCGTCATAATGCCATGGGAAGATTCCAAAACGGCGCACAACCCGAGGGTATTATTATCACTCGCACCATGAGTAAATCTTATGCGTTGGCAGGGATTCGCTTTGGGTTTGCAGTGGCCCATCCTTCTTTGGTTCGTGAACTAATTAAGGTTAAGGATTCATACAACTGCGATGTTCTTAGTCTTGAAGCAGCCACCGCTGCAATTTCTGATCAGGCCTATCTTAAAGAATGCATCGCAAAAATCATTACAACCAGAACTCGTTTGCATCTGGAACTTGGCAAACTTGGATTTAAAGTTACCCCAAGCGAAGCTAATTTCCTCTGGTGTACCCACGAAAAACACTCCCCCGATTTTCTATACTTAGAGCTTAAGAAAGCCAACATCCTTGTACGGTTGATGAAGTACCCGGGCCACGAGGGCATACGAATCACTATTGGCAGTGATCCGGAAATCGATCTCCTTCTTCAAGCTCTTCGAAAACTCGTTTAACCTGCGCCAGACTGTAATTAGCCCTCAAACCCGCCCTATTGTTTTTGCATTAATGCCTTTAAGCCCACCCACTGCGCTGGGTGGGTTTATCTTTCTTTTTTCTTTTACTTTCTTTTTTTCTCTTTTTCTTCCCCCAACTCCCAACCCTCTTCCCTCCGGGAAAAGGGCCCTTCGCTTCGCTAGCCCGGGTTTCTATCCTCCTCCACTGCTTTTGCAAC
>Ga0208363_1000013_pt1 | contig 58047 bp, 62 predicted proteins | sample LakMenEpi03May11_FD_150666 | JGI IMG/M metagenome (GOLD analysis project Ga0208363, IMG submission 150666) | Freshwater microbial communities from Lake Mendota, WI - 03MAY2011 deep hole epilimnion (SPAdes) | ecosystem: Environmental > Aquatic > Freshwater > Lake > Epilimnion/Euphotic zone ...
CGCAAGTAGCAGATTGGATGTGCATCTGGCAGGCTCGTAGTTATGCAACGCCACGACGTTCTGATTATTGGCGGAGGGCCTGCTGGTTCTGCTGCAGCTATTACTGCTGCACGAGCCGGTCTCAACGTGGTGCTCTTTGAAAAGGGTCCATATGGACGAGACAAAGTGTGTGGTGATGGCCTTACTCCTCGTGCCATTGCAGCACTGAATGATCTAGGTATTGACCACTCTGTTGCACACCGAATTGATGGCCTGCGAATGATTGCAGGCAAGAAGCAACGTGAACTTGCATGGCCTACCACTTCACGGTTTCCAAATCATGGAGCAGTGTGGCCACGTCAACGATTCGATAATCATCTTCTCGATATTGCGATTGCTAGCGGTGCAGATGTTCGTTTTGAATCTGAGGCTCTTCCTGTGCTTGAAGAGGGCCGCGTTGTCGGTGTCACAGTAGGAACCGAAACGTTTCGTGCGCCGTTCACCATTTTGGCTGCTGGGGCACAAGGAATGGCCGCAAAGATGCTGGGTGCAGAACGTGACCCGAATGAACCATTTGGTCTTGCAATTCGCGCGTATGCGCCGACACCACGTCATGCAGAGCGTCATCTTGAAGCATGTCTCAGCCTTAGTGACGAACATGGAGTGGCAGTTCCTGGGTACGGCTGGATGTTTCCTGCGGGTGATGGCACCGTCAACATTGGTGTAGGCGCACTGAGCACTATGAAAGGGTTCAAGAAATTGAATCTCAACACATTGCTTGATCAGTACGCAACTTTGGTTCGTGAATCATGGTCTCTTGGTGACTACATCGAAAAGCCTCGTGCGTGGCGACTGCCGATGAGTTGTACGAAACGCCATGGTCCAGGGTGGGTCGCAATCGGAGATGCAGCCGGATTTGTAAACCCAATGAATGGCGAAGGAATTGATTACGGACTTGAATCCGGAATGTTGGCTGTTGAGCGATTCATTGCAGATCCGAATACAGCATCTGAGTCGTACAACGAATTAGTGGGAGAACGGTTCGATGCGTTCTTGCGCACCGGGCGTCGATTCAGCTTCATCATTGGTCACCCGTGGTTGTTGAAGCCAGGTTTACGACTTGCAGTTGGTACTCAAGTGGCAGCTGACATCACATTGGCTGTCATGGGCAATCTCATTGATTCGAAAACACCGGGAGCTGCTGGTCGCGTAATGAAAATTGCCGATGGCGCATTACGCATTGCAGACCCTGTGTTGAGACGCACACGCGCCAAGGCGTAAACCTGTTCGTTCAACCCGTGTAAGCCCTATGTGGCACAGATAGGTTGGGGGATATGAGCGCAATGAAACCAGATCTTTCCATTCCCGCAGGGGACGCACCTTCCGAACTTGTTCTTGAAGACATCACTGTCGGTGATGGCAAAGAAGCAGTGGCCGGCACAAATGTTGAAGTGCATTACGTCGGTGTTGCATGGAGCACACAGCGCCAATTCGACGCTTCATGGGATCGCAACGAAACTTTTGAATTTCGACTGGGTGCAGGTCAAGTGATTTCTGGTTGGGATCAAGGAGTTGCTGGCATGAAAGTCGGTGGACGTCGCCGTATCACTATCCCGGCTCATCTCGGATACGGATCACAAGGTGCAGGCGGAGTCATCAAGGGTGGCGAAACTCTTGTCTTTGTTGTTGATTTGTTGAATGTGAACTAGAGATGACTGAACTCAATTTCTTTACTGCAAATGCAGGCCTTGCTGACGTTGCAAAACTTGAAGTGCCTGAACTCAAGCTGATGTATCGCATTGAGATGGCAGGCGAGTTGTTCTACAACATCTTGGCTGACCGTGTTGGTAATGAAACAGCAGCAGATCTTCTTCGTAAGAATGCAGTAGAGGAACGCGGGCATGCTCGTCGTCTCGCTCGCATGATCAGCATCAAACTTGGTCACGAGTGGGAGCCCACTGCAGAAGAAGCCGAGTTACTTGCGGTTCCACTTCCCGACACAATCGATTCACGAATGTTTGCAGCAGTTGTACAGGGTGAATTAAATGGTGATGTCGGCTATCAACGATGGGCCGAAGTAGAAACCGATGAAGAAGTAGTTCGTTTACTTCGTCTCAACGGCCGCGAAGAAACTATTCATGCTGGTCGTGCACAACAGGTTTTCGACCTGCTGAATGCGTAACTGAGATGCAACCGGTAGTCGTCTACGACGGCGATTGTGGAATCTGTGAAGCATCCGCTCGATGGATAATTGCTCGCGTTCCATCTGTCGACGTTGTGTCGCACCATCAATACGGTCTCACCCATCTTGGTTCTGTTTGGTTTGTCACTGACAACGGTCGCTTAGAAGGTGCGGCAGCTGTTTCGGCAATCTTGAAATCTGCCAGCTCCAGTGCGTATCGCGCTATAGGTGTTGTAATCGGCTTACCAGGAGTGCTCTTTATTGCCGGGCTTGTGTATTCGTTAATTGCTCGTAACCGCCGGCACATTTCGCGACTCTTGGGCATGAACGCCTGCGGACTTCCACCGCGATAATTCCTTATCTGACTGAAGAATCTTGAGGCAGCATCTTGCGCCGTCGCCACCAAGTGCGCAATGGGCCAGTTGCGTATTTACTTGTTGCTGCAATTAGTGCAGTAGAGATCAGCACTCGAGGCAGAACATCAATTCGTGCAAAGTACGGAGCAAGTACGAGAGTAAAAAACAATGCGATGGGGTAGACCCACGCAACGTCCGACAGGAACTTGCCTGTGCGAGTCTTGTGCCGTTCAACTTCACCAAGTGCATTAAAGAACTCTTCTGTTCCGGCAGTGACAGTTACCTTTTCTGATAAAACCAAGCGGTCAGCGCGTTCACGCAGTTCTTGACGGTTGTCAGATCGTTCCCACTCGCGTAAATGCAAGACATCAAGAAAGCGAAAAACCATGTGATATGGGTCTGACGGTTTTGCAGGCCACAGGACCGTTGCCCCAAGACACCCTGGGGCTGCTTGCACTGCTTCCGTCATATCGTGACACCAGGTTTCAAATTCGGCCTTATGGCGGGGCTCGACAGTACGAGCAATAGTGACAGTCACCGTGCCCGGTGCAATTTTTGGCAATTGTCCTGTATTGAAATCTCCGGTGAGGTCTGGCATACACGGTACGGTAGTTCCCAATTGCTTCTGCGATAGACCACCCTATGAATGCCCTTGTTGTGTACTGCCATCCCGTTGAGGGAAGTTTCTGTTCTGCAGTGCGCGATGCTGCCGTTTCAGGGTTACGTGCCGCAGGACACACAGTGGATGTCATTGATCTTGCTGCTGAACAATTCAATCCTGTGATGTCAGCTTCAGAGTGGAATACATATCAACAGGGAAATGGAGAAATACCTGTTGGACTTGAGCGAGATGTAGCCCTTGTGAAGTCTGCAGAGATCATCGTGTTCGTCTACCCAACATGGTGGGGCGGATTGCCCGCACAACTAAAGGGTTGGTTAGAGCGTGTGATGTTGCCCGGAACAGCGTTTGTGTTTAATGAGAACAACAAAGTACGACCAGGTCTGAGAAATATCCGGCGCATACACATCGCTTCTACATTTGGCTCACCATGGTTATATGTGCGTTTTGTGAACGATAATGGTCGACGCATATTGGCGCGTGCATTTCGAATGAACACTTCATTGCGAACAAAAGTGTCTGCGTCGAGTCTGTATGCAATGGACACAGCCACCGATGCGAGCAGGAAGAGTTTCCTTCTTTCTCTAGAGAAGAAAATGGGAACACTGTGAAAGTTCTTGTAGTTCTTGCTCATCCGTCACAAGAGTCTTTTGTCTCATTTCTCTCTTCCGAAGTTCTTGTCGAATTAAAAAATGGTGGCCATGAAATTCGCCATCATGATCTGTGGGCTGAGAATTTCAGTCCGGTGTTTACGCCATATGAGCGGTTGAACCATGTGGGTGATGTGACAGAAAAACTGAAGGCACTTCCCGAACTACGCCAACAGATTGAAGACTTGCAGTGGTGTGAGGCATTAGTTCTTGTGTACCCCACGTGGTGGTCTGGCCAACCAGCAATGTTGAAGGGCTGGTTTGACAGAGTGTTGATGAACGGAGTCGCGTGGGTTCTTCCTGAAGGGGCGAATCGAATCCAGCCACTTCTTACAAACGTGCGACATTTGATCGTGGTAACGACACACGGTTCCGGGAAATTCATAAATGCACTCGAAGGGGAGTCTGGGAAACGAACGGTGTTTCGCTCTGTGCGCCTGATGCTTCACCGCCGAGTTCGTTGTGAGTGGTTGGCGATGTATGGCGTAGACAACGCAACGCTGCACCAACGCCAGAAATTCTCTGGTCGTGTCCGACGGCGAATTAATCGCGTCCTGAAGTAGCACGGTTCATTGCATCCTTGGTCTGTCTAGTACCGTCGAAAGCATGAAAGTCCTGCAAATACAGCAACTTGGTTCACTCGACGACATTGAGATTGTGGTGATTGACTCACCCGAATTAGCGCCCGGACAAATACGCGTGGCTGTCTTGGCCAGCGGATTGAATTACGTGGACTCACTTATGATTGAGGGTAAATACCAAATCAAGCCACCAGTCCCATACCGGCCAGGTTCCGAAATTGTGGGTCGAGTAATTGAAGTTGCGTCTGATATTACGAATCTGAAAATCGGTGATCGAGTTTTTTCACCAAGTGGTGGCTTTGCAGATGAGGCAGTTCTTTCTGCAAGTCGTGTAATTCCAATTCCAGAACAGTTGAGCGATGGGCAAGGTGCAACGTTTATGCAGAGTTACCTCACCGCATGGTTTGCATTTCATAAGCGGGCACAAGTACGCGAGGGTGCAACCATGTTGGTGCTCGGCGCAGGTGGCGGCGTCGGTTTGGCTGCAGTTGATCTTGGTGTTGCAATGGGCATGCGAGTTATTGCTGCTGCGTCAAGCGCTGAAAAGCGCCAGTTGGCTTTAGATCGTGGAGCGTTTGCTGCAATTGATGTTCTGAATGAGGACGTGAAGTTACGTACTCGCGAATTGTGCGGTGGTGGAGTTGACATGGTGTACGACCCAGTTGGCGGTGAACTTGCTGAACCGTGTTTACGTGCACTAGCCCCATTCGGACAGTACCTAGTCGTTGGTTTTGTTGGTGGAATTCCGCGTCTTCCTGCGAATCATGTGTTGCTCACTAACCGCACAGTGGTTGGCGTTGACTGGGGCGCATGGGTTGGGCGCAATGTCGTTGAAAACCAAGGCATGTTGGTTGAAGTGCTGGCAGAGATCGCAGCAGGAAAACTTCACCCCGTAGAACCAGTGATGTACCCAATGAGCAAAGCTGTTCAAGCGATGCGCGATTTACAAGATCGCAAAATCGCAGGCAAAGTCGCTCTGGTTCCCGTATTTGACTAGAGGTTCCCTAGGGGGCACATGATGCTGTGCCGGAATCAAGTGTCGAACCGTCAAGCGCACTGATGAATCCCCAAGAGAACGCCCGTGGTGTCAGAGTTAACGACAAGACACCATGATTTGCGTTGTATCGAAATGCACTTCCCGGAACTGCATCTTCGATTGGAGTAGCCGGTGCACCACCAAGTCCACTGATGAAGAGGGGCATTCCACCAACTGCGGGAGCACCTGATGCGTTAAGAGGCAGAAAACGTTCGTAAATATGGTCATGAGCTGTGACCATGAGATCTGCGCCACCGGTAACTGCGGCTTCCCACAGATTCTTCACACTTGAAGTTGCAAGTGAACCGCTCGACACGAATGGATGGTGCATCATTACGGCTGCACATTTACTTTCGTCACGAGCTCGTTGCAATTCATTTTTCAACCATTGAGTTTGTGCCGATGTAGCCGAACAACCAGCATAAATCTGCCCTTGACACCACGAGTCAACAGCGATGACGCGCCAACCGCCTGCATCTACTGTCCAGTACGAGGGAGACATTTCGCTGAAGTAATCGACGTACCCCGCAGCACCGGCCGTGAGATATTCATGATTGCCGCGAATCGGGTAAGTGATTGTGCGAAGTGGACCCCAGGATAAATCAAAGTTGGTCATCAACTCCTGTGAACTTGCGCTTTCGTACTGCAGGTCACCAAGAGCAATCACGCCGTCTGGTTTCAATGACGAGATCAGTGAACCTGTTGCAAAGTCACCACATTGCGCGCCGCTTGGCCCTGTGGTTTTGACTACCCGCCTGTCGTCATCACAAGCGATATCTCCGGTAGCAATGATTCGTGCGGATTGGTCGGTGCCAATCGACTTCATACGCACTCCGTTTGGCCAAATTTCAATTCCTGTTGAACGTATTCCGCTTGGACCGCTTCCGCCATCACCTAGTTGACCTTGTAAACCGAGGCCCCAACACCACATGGCTCCAGATGTATTGGCAATAGTGCAGGCATGAGATTCTCCGGCTGCAATAGCCGTCATTGAACCAATATTGGTGCTAGTGAGAACTTTCTGGGGAATGGATGAAGCAAGGGATGATCCATTTGATAGTTGACCGAATCTGTTTCGACCCCAACACCACGTGGTGATAGCAGCTGTAATTGCACACGCGAATTCGCCACCGGCAGTTAAGGCAACAGGCTTCTTAATCGATGTTGTATGCGGAGCAATGCGCGATGAACCAGCTGTGCGGGCTAACTGACCGAATTGGTTTCGTCCCCAACATTGCACACGAGCACTCAATGAAATGATGCAAGTGAATGCGTCCCCGGTAGCAACATTTGTTGCGCGAACCTTGGGCACATAGGTGGGACGCAGGAATGGTCCCTTAGCGCGCAAACCAAGACGGTGGTATCCATTCGAACCCCAGCACCACACAGAAGATGTTCGTCGAACGACACACGTATGGTCGGTGCCAACGTCAAGTGACTGCACTTTGTCAATGCCTGCTTGCACGGGAATTGCGGAATCTATGTTTGTATTGTTCCCCAGTTGGCCCCACGTATTCGTCCCCCAGCACCAGGCAGTGTCGTCATGCTTGGTTGCACATGAATGGGTCCTGCCTACTGACACCGTTCGAACATTTGTCAATGGAACTTGAAGTGGAATTGCTGAATCAGTCGTCACAATTCTGGACGTCACAACATCAATCGAAGTGGGGATGGTTCCCCAGCACCATGCGGTGGCGTCAGTGCGAACGGCACATGATGTATTACCAGCGACATCGACCATTATCACGTCAGTCATGATGGAAGGACTAAAGGCAATCGTCCTGGTTAATGAACCTGTTCCCAGTTGTCCTCGTGAGTTAGAACCTGTGCACCACACTGTGGCATCACGCACTACGCACGTGTGTTCCGCGCCAGCACTAACAGATGAAATGACTGGGATCGATGCCATTCCAGGAGTAGTTGCGGTTTCTGTCGCACCATTCACCACAGATTGTGGAAGAAGTATTCCTGATCCGAAGAACAAGGTGAGTGCGATAAGAATTTTCATAGAAGATACCGAAGAGGTGTCTCCACGCTAATGAGAATTAGATGACGAGATGCATCGCCAAACGTCTAGAGACCAAACGGTGTATAGCCGGGTGCTGTCAGTGGCCACGGCTTAACGCGCTCAATATGGGCAGCAAGACCAAGTGTGAGATTGTCCTGAAATCTTGGTCCCGTGATGTGAATGCCACATGGGACTCCATTGTCGTCAAGACCCATCGGCACACTTGTGGCCGGGTGTCCTGTGAAGTTTGCGTCAGGCGTGTTCAGCGTGACCATTGGGTCGTCGGTATTGCCGGCACGCGAAGGTAATGGACCTTCAGCTGGCCACGAACGAGCATTCGACGTTGGGGTGAGAAGAACTGCGTCGTTACCTAACAATTCATCAAATCGAATACTGACTTCATGACGTTTTCTTTGCGCAGCGATGTACTGGTCAATAGTTACTGAGGCACCAAACTTCAATTGAGATTGCACATAGTCAGACAATTCAGACCAACGGTGCTCTTCATGGCGCAAACTCTGAGTGAGTTGTGCCGTTGACATGATGAACCAGTTCCAAATTGTGTCGTTGTCTGATGGTGAAGCAACGCGTTCCACTGAGACACCACTTGCAACCAACGCATCGATCATTGATTCATAGTTGGCTTCAATGTCTGGGTCGACATCTGTGCGAAATGTTCGACACGCAAGAACACGTCGAGGCATTACAGGGTTCAAGGCGATGCTTTTTGCAGGGAGACCTAAAAAATCTCCATTGGCTGGCCCATGGGTAATTGCAGCCTCGTAGACAACATCAGCAACGCTGTGGCCGCTTGTTCCTTGAGTGGAAAAATCGATCCATCGAGGCAAAACGTTTCTGCCGATTGCACCCATTGAAGGTTTGTAACCGATAAGCCCTGATGAAGATGCGGGCCCACGCACGCTGCCGCCACCATCAGAGGTTGTTGCGATGGGTGTCAACGCTGCAGCAAGAGCGGCTGCGGATCCACCACTTGAACCACCGGGTGATTTCTCTGCATTCCACGGGTTACGCGTGGCGCCGTACACCTTGTTGAATGTGAAGGCTGTTGCACCAAACTCTGGGCTGTTTGTTCTACCGATGATGATTGCGCCAGCTTCGCGAAGTCGCGATACAACAGAATCATCAACTTCATCTGAAGTGCCGTTGGCATATAACGCGGATCCTGACGTTGTGACGTGGCCCTGTACTCGCGCCATGTCTTTCACTAAGAATGGCAATCCGGCAAGAGCTCCTGTGCGCGGATGTGATGATGCAAGTGCACGTGCCTCGTCAGCGAATGTTGCAACGACGGCATTCAATGACGAAGCTGCTTCGATACGGCGGAGACTCTCATTTACGAGATCAACTGGGCTGATCTCTCCGGATCGGACTTTGGCTGACAGTTCTTCAAGCATCAGCGAAGACTAGTGATTATCTGCCGATAGGAATCCATCGCCAGTCGAGCTGACAGATTGTGGGGTCAACGATCTCGAGAATAGAGAGCCCCAGAACGCTTGCGCGGGCAGATAAACCTGTATCGGGGCTAATGGTGGCACCAGGAGGAGCCTTGACCGCAGCGGCCATAAGCGCGCGTCTGGCTGCAAAAGTGTAGGCCGCTAGTTGAGCCGCAATGTCGGGGGAGTGTCGCGCAGCAACAATGCTCTCTAGGCGAAATGTACGCCATTGTGCAAACGAGGGCGACATGTAGTTCGCCAAAATATCGGTGACAACTGCTCGTTGATCCGTTGCGGTGAAAACACGTGACCATTCCTCTACATCGCGGCGACTTTGCGGAGGGAAGAGAACTTCTAGACAATCTGCAACGAGGGCATCTTTGTTTTCGTACAAGCCGTAGATCGCGCCAACACTCACGCCTGCTCGACGTGCAATGCGCGAAACTGTGGCTTTGTGAACACCCGTGCGCGCAATGACGTATTCACTTGCCGCGATGAGTGCATCGCGAACATCATCGTAGGTTGTGGGGAATTGATACGGGGCGGTGTGGCGTAGAGCTCCGGCTGATTTCGCTGGTTTTACTGGCGACTGCGCTGAGTGAGTAAACACTTCGATTAGTGCTGTCGGGTCAATCATGTTGTGCTTGTTGTCAACATACGCAGAGTTCAATAACGATGCTCCGAACAATGTACTGATTGCAGACACCACAGACTGGCGTAGCGCTCCGTCTGTTGAAGGACCAACACCACGGTCATCCAGAAGACCGTTGATGTCTCTTTGCACAACTTCACCAATTGTTTCGTCGCGTCGTGAAGCAATGATGACTTCCATGGCGCTTCCAAGGTCGGGGACAATGCCAGGGTCGGTAGAGCGAATGAACAATTCAGCAATTTTGCCCATGCTGCTGTTGTCTTTAGAGATCACTGCATCAGCGAGCAAGGTAATGATCTCTGACAACATCGGCCAGAAGCTTTTCTCCCAGGCCAAGACCACGAGTTCGGATCTGTCATCACATCGGGCATAGATGGCACCACTTGAAAAACCAGCGTCGGCAGCAACTCGGGTTAATGCCATCTGGTCGACACCAACCGTACGCACAGCACTGGCTGCGCTGTAGGCGACCTTGAGGTCAGTCTGACGCGATTTTTCCGACTGCTTGGTGGCAATAACCATAGGTTGATTGTCTCACACCTGCCAGCAAAGAGAACATCCCTAGAGTAGAGATATGACACTTTCCCTTGCTGCCATTCAGATGTCTATGTCCGACTCTCGAGACGACAACGTTGCAAAAGCTGAACGTTTGGTGCGTCAAGCAGCATCGGCAGGGGCGAGAATAATCCTTATTCCAGAATTGTTCGAGAATGAATACTTCTGCAAAGAACATGATGCAGTGCAGCACCAGCGCGCAATGTCTATTGATGAGAATCCAACCGTTTCTCATTTTCAGAAAGTTGCGGCTGAACTGAACGTGGTGTTGCCACTCAGTGTGTACGAACGTGCTGGAAATGCATTGTTCAATACGGTGGTCATGGTTGATGCAGATGGTTCTTGTATGGGTGTGTATCGCAAGAGCCATATTCCAGACGGGCCTGGTTATTCCGAGAAGTTCTACTTCAGTCCTGGTGACACCGGATTTCGCGTGTGGGCTACGCAGCACGGAAGAGTTGGTGTTGGCATTTGTTGGGATCAATGGTTTCCTGAGGCCGCCCGCGCTATGGCACTGCAAGGTGCTGAGTGCATTTTGTATCCCACAGCTATTGGTAGTGAACCGCAAGAGCCAACGTGGGACTCTTCGCGTCACTGGCAGCGCGTGATGCAAGGCCATGCGGCAGCAAACCTTTTACCCGTTATGGCAGCAAACCGAATTGGCCGTGAAGTTCAGAACGCAACCGAAGTGAATTTCTATGGCTCATCGTTTATTGCTGACAACACGGGTGCACTAGTAGCAGAAGCTGGTCGTGATTCTGAAGAAGTGATACATGCCACTTTCGATCGTTCCGCGTTTGCGGCACTGCGATCATCGTGGGGCCTGTTTCGTGATCGTCGTCCGGAACTGTACGGAGCACTGCTCACACTTGATGGCAGCGACAGTTATTTCTCACACCCCACCAACTAGAGGAAATTGAATGTCGACTTTTCCACGGGTAATGCCTGCTGAATTTGAACCGCATCAGAACACTCTTATGTGTTGGCCATCACGCGATGACATTTGGGACGGACAAATCGCTGAAGCCGAACGTGCCTACGCTGAACTTGCTAACACCATTGCCAAATACGAGCCAGTGACGATGGTTGTCGACCCAAAACATATTGAACGCGCTGAGTCGTTGTGTGGCACCGGAGTAAACATCACAAGTGTTCCGATTGACGATTCTTGGTGTCGCGACAGCGGACCAATTTACGTTCGCGAATCTGATGGGGCCCTTGTTGGTCTGGATTTTGTGTTTAACGGTTGGGGCCAAAAGTTTGTTCCTCATGATCAGGATGCGCAATTGGCATCTCGGGTGCTTTCTCTACAAAACCAACAAAAACGTGGTGTTTCTATGGTTCTTGAGGGCGGGTCCATCAATGTTGACGGTGCAGGAACTCTGGTCACAACAATGCAATGTTTGTTGCACCCGAATCGCAATCCCGGAATGTCACAGCGTGAAATTGAGACTGTCTTGAAGGACGAACTCGGAGTCTCGTCGGTGGTGTGGTTGCCGCATGGACTTGCACTTGATCATGACACCGACGGACACGTTGACAACGTTGCTGCTTTCACCAAACCAGGGCACGTGCTGTTGCAAGGATGCAATGACGCGGGTGAAGAAGATTACGTGCGCATGTTCATTAACGAAAAAGTCGCTCGCTCGTCTGTGTCAAGCCGCGGAGAACAATTGAACGTTGATGTTGTTCCTGTACTGCCATTTGTTGAGACTGATTCTGGTCGTGTAGTTGTGCCGTATCTGAATTTCTATGTTGGAAATAAATTTGTCGTTGTCCCAGTCACAGGCAATGAAGCTGACAGCGACATGGTGCAGATGATCGGCGAATTCTTTCCGGGTCGTGACATGGTGCCACTTGACATTGGTCGCATACTTGCAATCGGTGGTGGCGGCATTCACTGCATCACACAGCAAGTGCCTGTTTAGAGACTCCAGTCGATTGGCGCTCGGCCAGCTTCTTGCAATAGCGCATTGGTGCGCGAGAACGGTGCGCTGCCAAAGAACCCCCGATACGCCGATAAGGGGGATGGGTGAGGTGCCTCAAGAATTGCGTGATGGCCTTGTGTAATCAGTTTTTTCTTTGCTTGGGCATGTGCACCCCACAAGATAAACACGCACCGTTCCGTATTGTCATTCACGGTTTGAATTATCTGATCTGTGATTACTTCCCAGCCCTTTTTTGCATGGCTTCCGGCCTTGCCTTCACGAACAGTAAGTGATGTGTTGAGTAGAAGTACGCCTTGTTGTGCCCATGGTGTGAGTGTGCCATCTTCTGGTGGTTTTATCCCCATGTCATTTTCGAGCTCAATAAAAATATTTCGCAGTGATGGGGGAATAGTGACACCTGCCGGCACAGAAAAACTGAGACCGTGTGCTTGGCCATGTTCGTGATACGGATCTTGCCCGAGAATCACGACCGAGACATCAGTTGGAGAAAAGTACGACAACGCAGAAAAGACTTGATCATCTGTTGGAAAGACTCTGAATTCTTCTCGTTCGCGATTCACGAATACTGCAAGTTCTCTAGCGGAATCAGTCGACATCACATCTGTCAGGCATTCTTTCCATTGATTGTGCATAGTTTCATCGTACGAAGTATGCATACCCTATAAATCCTAGACAAATTAAGGAAGATGTGGATGTTTGTATGTCGCAAATTCTGCCAACTTTTTGGCACACTAGAACCTCATGCAATTGTCATTGTCGATTGATATTGGTGGCACTAAGTGTGCAGTTGGTTTAGTTACTCGCGAGGGCGAGCTAATTGACCGCACGTCTGTTGCAGTGAACCCACGCGACAATGCCGAAGATCTTTTCTCTGACATAGCTGAAGCAGTGCAACAACAACTTGCACGTGCACGTGAACATCATGGTGAGAGTCCATTAACAATCGGTGTTGCATGTGCAGGCCCGAGCACTCACAATCTTGAATCTGTTTCACCCCTCAACATTCCTCAGTGGCGTGATTTTCCGTTACGTGATCGATTAGTCGACATCACTGGCTTGCCAGTTTTTGGTGATGGTGATGCAAAAGCACTTGCCCTTGCAGAAGGCTGGGTCGGCGGGGCACGCGGCGTGGACAATTTCATGGCCATGGTGGTCTCCACCGGAGTTGGTGGCGGAATTGTGCTGAATGGGCAATTGCTAGAGGGCGCCAGTGGCAATGCGGGCCATATCGGGCACGTGATTGTGGAGCCAAACGGCCGTAGATGTGTCTGTGGAGGCCGTGGGTGCCTTGAGGCTGAAGCATCTGGCCCTGCTATCGAAGCCATTACAGGTCGTTCTCCGACGCAGCCCACATACGAGATCATGGTGCGCACCGGACGACTTGTTGGTCGTGGCGTTGCTTCAGTGTGCAATCTTCTTGATCTGCAACTTGTATGTGTAGGCGGAAGTGTTGCCCTTGGCTTTGGCGCAACATTTTTTAATTCGGCTCAACGCACTCTTGATGAATTATGCGGACTTGAATTTTCTCGTGGTGCAAGAATTGTCCCATCACGTTTGGCTGACCAAGGCGGACTCATTGGTGCAGCGGCAGTCGGCTGGCGCGGACTTAACCGCATGGCTTCATCGCCCCACTAAGTGTTTAACGCAGTGGTGGAGTTACACCCACTGCAGTAAATCAACCTGTACTCGAGTGAGTGGTTGCTGGACATCTATCCATTCTCCAACACTCGGAATAGGTCGTCCACGCGCAACGAACAACATTGAAACATGCATATGTGACGGCTCAAGCAGATTGATTCTTTGGCGTTGAAAATGGAACGGGCTGCGTCCGTCAAGCAATGGAACAACACCATGTGCGGTACCGCACCCGACAATGACTATTTCGCCAGGCCCTTTGATTGGGACCTGGGTATATCCCGCAAAAGACCCTGATTCCACAGGGTGATGATCAATAATGTCAGCCGACAGATGCATGGTTGATTTGTCACCATGCCACAGTGGCGTGCCGAGACGCATGCGAAATTCGCGCTCGGGATAATCGCGACGTAATGATGCATATGCCGCTGGGTCTAGATGGCTGATGTACACCGGCAGTGATGGATCAATGTGGTCTAACCACTGCGTAATGTCTGCTAGGTGCATTGCCATGTCACCAGCAATGGGTGGGTGAATTGCAAAACCACGAATAGTGAATTGTGCAAGTGCAATATCAGAAAGCAACGGTTGCAAGTTTGCGTGGGCAACTCCGAAACGTTTCGTTGACGATTGCAATTTCACAATTACATCGCCACGCCATTGAGCACGAGTGAGAGCCACAACATGATGCGGGCTTCCAACTGTCAAAACTGTATTCATTGGCAAGTTCTTCGGCGGCGCTGTCATTGTCGGTGTCAAAACAATGGGTGTCAGATGCGAAGGCGTGTCACGAACTTCGAATACGGTTCCTACTGCAACTTCGCGCGACAATTCGCCAGCGATCTCCATTAGGTTCCAACGCCGAAACCCGTAACCATTTCCCTTGACGACAGGAACCAGGCCAGGGGTTGCATCAGCTACGCCATGAACATGGGCTAGCCAGTCGGCTCTGCGGACGGTGAGGCGAATAGTCACCCCATGAACCGTACTCGGGAGACCAATTCCCGAGTTGTTCAGTCGGGAATTACGCCGTAGTCTGGCGGTGTGCCAAAAATATTCGGATTTCCTAATCCAGTAAACGAAACCTCAGCACGCATCGTTGCTACAGGTGCAGTTGTAATGAGCGTTCTGTTCGTAATCACTGGCAATCCGTGGGTACTTGTACCGCTTACATACGGCTTCGTTGCTCGAGTGCTTACTGGCCCGCTTCTCAGCCCACTTGGTCGCATTGCCACTGAAGTCATCACGCCGCGATTGAAGCGTGACCATGTATTTGTTGCCGGACCTCCGAAGCGATTTGCCCAAGGCATCGGCGCAGTTTTTTCCATCACCGCATCAGTGTTGTGGATACTTGATTTCGAGACCGCCTCACGAGTCGTGATTTTCATGTTGGCTGGTGCAGCTTCGCTTGAAGCGTTTGTTGGTTATTGCCTCGGATGTGCGATCTTTTCTCGCCTCATGCGATGGGGAGTCATTCCTGCTTCAGTGTGCGAAGAATGTAACGACATCAGCGCGCGACTGAACGCCGCACGGTAATCACCGGCAACAAGCAACGCAATGAACGTGTGCGTATAGCGCCGGCCCAAACGCCTACTCCGTATGCCAAGTTCTCAAGTATGCGCATCACGAGATAGCGGATGGGGTAGCCCGGCTTCTTTCGCAGTAGCCCAACTACTGGTGGAACAAAAGCGCTGAATGTAAGCATCACACCGAGGCGTAGTGAAAAAATCGATGCTATGAAAAACAGTGGCCACCAGGGCCGCATGATCGCCCGTGCAAGTAAGCGAGTGGTGCTGACGAGGCCCTTCCAAGCAAGTTGAGTACGAGTAGCAATAGGAATGGATGTCGAACGTAGGGAAATCATGAAATACACCATGGTTGGCACAACCAAAATCATTGCAAAATAGACATAACCCATTAAGAGAGTGGTGGCCGTTGTTAGTAGCAATGCGTTGGCGCGTAATGGAGACGCGGCGCGAGGGTGTCGTTGGTCAAGCAGTGCGGCACTGGTGCCGTAGTCATAACGCTGTTTCAGCATTTTTCGCATTGATGACCGTGGCGTATGTGGACATTCAATCGAAGGTACGTAACGGCAGTTAATTCCGTTCTCAATTAATCTCCACACCAAGTCAACGTCTTCACCCATCCTGATTGAACCATCAAATCCACCGGCATTACGAAGCAATTGCACATTGCAGACAAGAACAGTTGCGGGCAGATAGGACACTCGAGACATAGGCCGAACAAGAGCCGGGATAGGACCAAGATCTAGTGGTGAATGATGCGACTCAAACTCACTTATGAATGTTCGATTATTAGTGCATGTGATTCGGGGAGCTACGGCTCCAACGTGAGTGTCAATGACATAAGCAGCAAGTATTGCAATCTGCTGTGTTGAGACCATGACATCTGTGTCAACACATGCCACCACTGTTGTTGTTACGGCTTCAATGCCGGTGTTTCGAGCAGCCCCTGGCCCTTTGTTTGTGTCATGGCGTATGACACGAGCGCCATCAACATCTACAGAATGTGGCGAGGCATCATCCACAATGATGATTGTGAGTCCGGCAAGTGATGCAACAAGTTTCTTGAGATCCGCGTGTGATTCTGAACTTGTGATGTACGCAGGAATCACCACTGTGATATCCGTAAGGGCAGCGAGGTTATTCGGCACAGGGTGAACTGCGCCGGTAGCCAACATACGATCTGTTAACTGTGCGTGGTTTTCGGGCAACATTGAATTGGTCTCGATGGCGTCCAATATTCTTGACCCAGCATCCGTAACACCGAAGTACGTAAGTGGAGAACCTGCGAGCACGCCGTTCTTGTTGCGAGAACGAAACCATTGATCATCAGGGATAAGTCTGATTGTCATTGTCTAACACCGAGCCATTCTGTGGTAAGTGTCGCGAGCTGCGCTGCAAGGCTTGACGAATACAACTTCATTACAGCAACACCATGTTCGCTAGTTGCTGTGGTCGGATCACCGAGAACACCATTGGTTGACACGCCAACAACACCGCTTGTGCGCATTTGTGCCACGAGGCTGGATGCATCGCCAATAGTTCCAGGTTCGATGCGGTCTATCTGCACTTTTGCAGGATCTATATGGAGCATTACTGAGGTTTCTGTGTGCCCAGCGTGCATATCGGCACCTTCATAAGAAGGCAGAGACCATATTGAGTGCCTTATCTTTTCATATGTCAATGCAGAACCTATACGTGCAAGCGCATCTGAATTTCCGCCGTGTCCATTCACAATGCATATGCCCTGTGCCCACGATGCTGAACGACAAATAGCGACGACAGAATCGGCCAAGGCCGCAGAACCTGTACTGAGTGTTCCGGGGAATCCGACATGTTCGTCACTTGCAGAGATTGCAATAGTCGGTGCCACTATAAATGAGCCTGCTTTGATTTGCGAATCACGTAGCGCTTGGGCAACAACCGAATCAATAATGATGGTGTCGGTATCTAAAGGGAGGTGCGGCCCGTGTTGTTCAAACGAACCAAGGGGCAATACCAAAACCTTTGAGTTGAGACCTGTGGTTGGCATGTTATTTGTCTACGGGCATCGCTGATGGCCCAAAACGATGACGCAGATATCGAACAATTTCCAACGTCAGCGTTGCGCCGATTGCAATTGAAAAGGCCACGAGAAATGCTTTCGTATGGTTGTCTTGAAATGACCGACCACCAATGAAACCAAGAAGTGTTCCGTACATGGCCCAGATTGAAGTCGCAACAGCGATCCATTTCATGAACCAACGACGGTCTTGGTTGGTGATGCCACAACTGAGAGTAAGAAGTGTGCGTCCACCTGGAATAAAGCGCCCAGTGATGAGTAATTCGCCGCCACGCAACTGCAGTTGTTGGTGTGCCCACTGAAGCCGTCGCTGGCCTTTAGCGCTACTTTCGTATCTCTTTTGAATTGAAGTTGAGAACCGATTTCCGATTTGATAACTAATGTTGTCTCCGGCAAAAGCACCAGCAGCGGCCGCAACAATTACTAATGACCAGTGAAGTTGATGCAGGCCAGCGCTGACTCCGCCAATGATGACTAGTGATTCACTGGGAACTAGGGGAACAACAGAATCAAGTAATGCAATAGAGAAAATCACTACATAGAACCATGGTGACCCTGAATAATGCTCGAGCCAATTAAAGAATGAATCGAGAAACGAAAGCACGAATTGAGGTTAGACGGTCGAACCCGTGACAGGGGGTTCGGTTCCCGACAACAGGCGCTTGATATTCGACGCATGTCGAATCTCCACCAAGGCACCAATTCCGATGAGTGCAAAGATTTCCCACCCCGGCGTTCCGCTAATAATGAAAGCCACAACCAGCATCGGCACGATTGCAATGGATGCAATGGATGCCTTCTTTGTTGCCTTTGTCACGATCAACCAAGCCAGAGCAGCGCCGATGAGGAGAATGGGGTGGAGCGGCAACAAACTTCCTGCCCCAGTGGCTACACCCTTGCCACCTTTGAATTTTCTTGTTATCGGAAATACATGCCCCAAAACGGTTGCAGCTGCACATGCATACGCAATCGGGCGGTTCGACATCATTGCGGCGACGGGAAGCGCACCCTTGAGGGCGTCGCCAACGAAGACAAGAACGCCGTATTTAGTACCAAGGGCTCTGGCGACATTGCTTGCACCCGGATTACCTGAACCGAATGTTGTGATGTCGATGCCCTTTGACTTCGCAATCAGAATTGCTATAGGCAAGGTGCCGCAGAAATACGCGATGATGATCGCACCTACTGCGACAAAAGAATTCACGTAGAGACTTTACTCTTTATGAGGGTTCGTGCTGGCTTTGAATGGTCCATTGATGGGCGGGGAACAAGCGAGACGGGAACTGAAGGCAAGAGAACTTCGCCATGGCCTGTTACGCATTCGGGGTCTGGGCCATCTAAGGGAAGTCCGGTGAAGAACTTGGCAGCCATACAGCCACCCTGGCACGCATCGAATGCGCCACATGATGCACATGCACCAGCACTTTGTGGCTCGCGCAGTTCAGTGAATAGATCTGATTCGCGCCACACATGAGTGAAACCACCATCTTCAAGAACGTTGCCCGCCTTGAAGGTGTCGTGAATAACAAATGGGCACGCGTAGACATCGCCAATTGGGTCAATGAGGCACACGACTCGGCCCGCACCGCACAAGTTCAAGCCTGGCAGCGACTCACCAAATGCGTTGAGGTGGAAGAACGAATCGCCAGTGAGAACATTTTCTCCGTGCGCAAGCAACCAGTTGTAGATCTGGCGCTGTTGTGCATTCGTAGGGTGAAGTTCATCCCATGTGTCTGCGCCACGTCCAGCTGGGCGCAGACGTGTGATGCGCAACTGGGCACCGTATGAATCAGCAAGAGCTTTGAATTCATCGAGTTGATCAACGTTGTGCCGTGTTACCACGACTGAGATTTTGAACTGTCCAAAACCCGCTGCCTTCAAATTGTCCATCGCGCGAATTGCTGTGTCATAAGAACCTTCACCGCGCACTGCGTCGTTGGTGACGGCGTCTGTTCCATCAAGACTGATCTGAATATCGAGATAATCCATGGCGGCAAGACGCTCTGCATTTTTCTTGTCGATGAACGCGCCGTTGGTAGAAAACTTGACGCCGATGTTGTTGGCAATCGAATGCTCAACAATTTCAAAGAAGTCACGGCGAATCATTGGCTCGCCGCCGCCGATGTTGATGTAGAAAACTTGTAACGCTGCGAGTTCATCAAGAACTGCTTTCGCTTGTTCAGTTGACAATTCACGATCATCGCGTTGTCCGCTGCTTGACAAACAATGCACGCAGGCCAAGTTGCACGCATACGTGAGTTCCCATGTGAGACAGATGGGGGCATCGAGCCCCTGCTTCATTTGTTGGCCGAGGCTATGAGAGGACACGAATTATCTCCGATGTAGTGAGGGAAGAAAGAGCTTCAATGAATGAGGGCCACCGTGATTCGGCGACGCCTTCAGCAACGAACGTGTCGCGCAACGATGGATGTTCACCCATTGTCTTCACAACACGAACAATGTCTGGGTGACGAAGAAAAACTAAGCGACGGTTGCCGTAGTGATAGGCGAGAGCACCAAAAGGTTCAGGCCGAATCGCGACTTGAGGGTGCAGTTCGCACGCGGACTCAAGCGTGACTGTCATGATGTGGCGAGCTAGTTAGTAGACGCCGCACATGCCATCGATGGAAATCTCCTCGACAAGGAGTTCCTCGACGATGGGGCTTTCCACGCTGGCTGAGGCCTGCTCGGGTACTGACTGTGGTGCTGTGTCCTTATCCATGCCTACGAGAGTACCCGCCACAGAGCCCACTAGAGAATATGTGGTGTGAATGAGTAATCTCAGGGGTGAACCTGCCGGGCACCCTGGCAGCCAAACAAGGGGGCTCCCATGAAGACAACCGCTGCAATTCTGTGGGAAGTAAACGCTCCGTGGAGCGTCGAAGAGATTGAACTAGATGCGCCGAAGGCCGGCGAAGTCTTGGTGAAGATTGCCGCTTCAGGCATGTGCCACTCAGACGAACACCTCACTACTGGCGACCTGCCATTCCAATTGCCCATCATTGGCGGCCACGAAGGCGCCGGAGTTGTTGAAGCTGTTGGCGAAGGCGTCAGCTGGCTTGAAGTTGGCGATCACGTGGTGTTCGGCTTCATCCCGTCATGTGGCCGTTGCCCAAGCTGTTCAACTGGTCATCAGAACTTGTGCGACCTTGGTGCGCTAATGGGTCTTGGCATGCAAGTAACAGATGGCACATCACGCCATCACGCTGGCGGCAAAGACCTCACACTCATGTGCATGCTCGGAACCTTTGCCAAGCACACAGTTGTTAACGAAGCTTCTTGCATCAAGATCGAAAAAGATGTCCCATTAGAGAAGGCATGTCTTCTTGGTTGCGGTGTTGTCACCGGTTGGGGTTCCGCTGTGTACGCAGCTGACGTAGCTCCCGGCGACACAGTCGTTGTTGTGGGTGTTGGCGGTATCGGTGCTAACGCAATTCAAGGCGCTCGCCTTGCTGGTGCAAAGCGCATTGTTGCAATCGACCCAGTTGAGTTCAAGCGTGAAAAGGCAATGGAGTTCGGCGCAACTCATACAGCAACCTCAATGGCCGAAGCATTGCCGTTGCTGCAGGACCTCACATGGGGAACCATGGCAAACAAGGTCATCATGACAATGGGCGTCGGCGACGGTCAAATGATTGGCGAAGCTATGGCACTTGCTGCAAAGCGCGGCCGTGTTGTTGTCACCAACATTCACCCAGCATTTGAAATGGGTGGCGCAAACATGAGCCTTCTCGACCTCACATTGATGGAGAAGCAACTCGTTGGTTCATTGTTCGGTTCAGGTAACCCACGTGCAGACATTCCGAAACTTCTTGGCTTGTACCGCGAAGGACAACTTGATCTTGATGGTCTTGTTACAAAGACCTACAAGCTTGAAGACATCAATGAGGGCTACCAAGACATGCGTGATGGTAAAAACATCCGCGGAGTTTTGATCTACTAAAACACAAGAACCAGAAATGGTTCACACTTCCAGGGGGAAACAACAATGAAGTCACGCGCAGCAGTTTTGTACGGGATTGATCAACCATGGGTGGTTGAAGAGATTGAAGTGGATGATCCAAAAGCCAATGAAGTATTGGTGAATTGGAAAGTGGCCGGAATGTGCCACTCTGACGAACACTTCGTTACTGGCGACATGGTTCCCCCCAAGGAACTGTTGGCCATGATGGGTGTCGACGACTTCTTTCCATTTATTGGTGGACACGAAGGTGCTGGTGTTGTTGTGAAACTTGGCGCAGGTGTCACCACCTTGCAAGTGGGCGACCACGTGTCAGCAAGTTTCGTTCCATCATGTGGTCGTTGTCGGTACTGCTCTACTGGTCGTCAGAACTTGTGCAACTTGGGTGCAGGTACTTTGACCGGCGGAATGATTACAGATGGCACGCATCGTCATCATGTGAAAGATGGCCGCCCTGTGAAGTTGATGGCAAAACTCGGAACTTTTTCTGAGTATGCAACTGTCGCTGAAGCATCACTGATCAAAGTTGAAAAAGACTTGCCACTTGATTGTGTTGCGCTCGTTTCTTGCGGCGTTGCTACAGGTTGGGGTTCTGCTACCAACCGTGCAGATACACAACCTGGCGACACGGTCGTTGTTGTTGGTATCGGCGGCATTGGTATCAACGCTGTGCAAGGTGCTCGTATGGCAGGCGCAAAGCGCATCATTGCTATCGACCCTGTTGAGTTCAAGCGTGAAAAGGCAATGGAGTTTGGTGCAACACACACCTACGCCTCAATGACTGAAGCAATTCCTCATCTCATGGAATTGTCATGGGGCGAAATGGCTGATCGCGTCATCATGACCCCTGGCGTTCTTCATGGAGACATGATGGGTGAAGCAATGACAATGGTGGGCAAAGGTGGCACATGTGTTGTTACTGCAATTTCTCCAATGGATGAAACCAGTGCTGACATCAACTTGTTTCAACTCGCAATGTGGAACAAAGAAGTGAAGGGCACCATTTTCGGCAGCCTGAACCCACGTGCTGACATTCCTAAGTTGCTCGACATGTATCGCGTCGGAGACCTCAAGCTGGACGAACTCATCACAAAGCGTTACACGCTTGATGAAATCAACGAGGGCTACCGTGCCATGCGCGAGGGCGAAAACATTCGCGGCGTCATAGTCAATGGCTAAGTCTTCGTTGCGCACGGCGCTTTCAACTCAAGTCGTCGGACGTACACGTGAAGTAGAACTGGTGCTTGCGGCTCTTGCTGCTGACCGCCATGTTTTACTGGAAGGCCCTCCGGGCACCGGGAAATCAACGTTGTTGCGTGCGGTGGCACAGGGCCTTGGTATCGGTTTTGAATTCGTAGAAGGCAACGCCGAGTTGACCCCAGCACGACTTGTAGGGCACTTCGACCCAGCGCGAGTCCTGAACGATGGGTATGACCCAAGCATCTTTGTTGACGGAGCACTGGTAAGCGCCATGCGTGACGGATCACTTCTATATATCGAAGAGATCAATCGCATCCCAGAAGAAACTCTGAACGTTCTCATCACGGTCATGAGCGAAGGCGAACTGAATGTTCCGCGCCTTGGTCGTGTCGTAGCCGCTCACGGTTTCCGCATGGTGGCAGCAATGAACCCGTTTGATGCCGTTGGAACTGCGCGAATTTCAAGTGCTGTGTATGACCGTGTGTGTCGAGTATCAATGTCGTATCAGTCTGCTGAAGACGAAATTGCAATTGTCCGTAGAAACACAGAAGGCTCTGGCGTATCTGATGCGTGGCTGGAAAAAGCCGTTGCAGTGGTGCGCCGTACGCGTTCACATGCTGACTTGCGTGTTGGTTCTTCAGTTCGTGGCGCTGTTGACTTTGCAAAAGTCGCAGTGTCGTTGGCTGAACTTCGTGAAGCAAACATAGAAAACCCAAGTGTCGGAGTTGATTCAGCATTGGTTGCGTTATCTGGTCGCGTGCGTGTACGCGAAGGCAGTGTGCGAACCGCTGAAGAAATCGTTACCGAAATCTGGCAAGACGTGTTTGGCCGAACCGAAGGGGACGCCAACGGGGGAAAAGTGACGGCCCCGACAGGGGCGGACACGACCTCCCGCTAACGAAAGAAGGCGACGAAGCAGATCAAGCTGTCGCCGAAGCAGGAAAGCGCACCACGTCACGTCGTGATCTTTCTCGCCATGAAAATTTCGAGAACATCTCGCCAGAAGTAGGCGAACTTGATGAAGTCGCTGTTGATGAAGCAATGCAGAACAGCCCCGATGAAATGCTTGGCATGCTTGCTGACCTGACTGGCGCAACAGACCCCGCGTTACGGGCGCTGGCACAGCAACTAGCGGGGCGTCTGATGCTTGATATCGGAAATCGCGGTCGTACTCGGCCACACGGTGTTGGAAAGATGGAAGAGCAGGCGTATCGGCCCGATGCAGGGGATATTGATATTGACGCAAGCCTTGATGCAATCAGTGAAGCGCGCAACGGAATTGCGCTTGACCCGGAACGTCTACGAATCCGCGGGTGGCGTAAGCCGGGGACTGCCTTTTGTTTACTTCTCGACCGCAGCGGATCAATGGGTGGTAAGCCACTTGCAACATCTGCTGTGGCAACCGGAGCTATTGCTAGTCGGTGCCCAGAGGATTACAGCGTCATTGCATTCGGAAAAGACGTAGTGGTTGCAAAATCTCAAGATGTTCCGAAATCAAGCGAGCGAGTAATCAACGACGTGTTGACTCTGCGAGGTCACGGCACAACAGACTTGGCGGGTGCGCTACTTGCGGGGCAACAACAACTATCTCGTTCGCGCGCGGGGCGTCGTGTAGCGATACTTCTCTCAGATTGTCGTGCCACCGTTGACGGAGATGCCGAGGCTGCTGCAATGAGCATGGATGAAGTGATTGTTATTGCGCCGGCAGAAGATCATGATGAGGCACAAGCTTTTGCAGACCGAATAGGTGCACGCATTGCATTGGTGAATGGACCAAGCGAAATACCTGAGGTACTTGCGCGAGTTCTTGAGTAACTAGAACTGACAGTTCGGGTCGTCAACTGGAACGATGCCCTTTGTTTCTTGCTGAATTACTACAGAGGGCACAGTTGTTGTGGTCGTTGTCGTAGTTGCAGCCGCAGGCTTTAGTATTGCAAGTCGCATAACCGAAGAAGTTGCTATCACTGAAGCGAGTTCTGTGAATTCTGTAGACGGCGCAATGTTCGAAGTCTTCTTCAAGGTGGAAGACAAACTTGCCTTACCTTGGAATACTGACAGAATTTTCTTTGACTGGTCACTTTCGAAATCAGGCATGATGACAGCGGCTTTATCGACCACTTGCCCGATTCCCGGCATCGTGTAACTACCCATTGTGTTTGCATCAAAGTTCTTCATGGCCTGACCCAATTGCAGAACTGTCAGAGCATTGAGACGGTCATCCGTGATCACATTCTTCAAAGCTGCATTAAGAACTCCGGTCGCGACACGTGGATTAGACCGTGCTTTGTCTAGTGCTTTCTTCACAAGACGCCGCATGAAGTCCTGTTGGCGCGCAATACGACCCCAGTCAGATGATGGGTCCGTACGCCATTTCTGAAGCGCAGGGTCATACCACTGGTAATGCCGCGAACGCATGTATGCGAGAGCATGGTCACCTTCAAAGGTGTAACAAACATTGGACTTTAAAACTTTAAATCCGGTGCGTTTGTCTTGTGCTCTGTTCGCAAACGGCACACGTACTCCACCAACTGCGTCGATGACTTCTTTGAAAGCACAAAAGTCGATGTTGACGTAGTGGTCTACAGAGATGCCGAAGTTCTCTTTGATTGTGCGAATGAGACGATTCGGGTTCTTCTTGTCAAAGTTGGTGTTGATGCGCCCGCGACGAGTTGAGCCAGCTTGCGTGACCCACATGTCTCGTGGAAAGGAAATGACAGCTGCTTGATTATCGATGGGATTCACACGAATCACCATGATCGAGTCACTGCGTTCACCGAATGCGCTGCGCTTTCCAAAGCCACCTGCGTATGGTGAATCTTTGGCAATGCACGCATTGTTATCAGAACCGGTGATTAAGAAATTCTTTGCCTTCAGGTCACCAATTGGTAAATCGAACCCGTTGGCGTTGGAGTCAACTGAATCAATGGTGACAACTTTGCGATTGTTAAGTTTCCAGTTTGCGTACAAAAGCCCGGAGCCAGACAGAATTGTTAAAACCGCAAGTGTGATGTTGGCGAGGAGAAAAACCCGGTGTTTGCCAGAGCGGTTGGAGGAAGCGATTTCATCTGACATGACCCTTACACCGTAGTTGCGCGCGTGGGTCTGCCACAGTCGCTAAGGCTAGACCTGTTGAATATTGGGCGCGAGAGTCACGTTCACCGTGATCTCATTCGTATCTGCAGTGGAGATGCTCCATTTTTCGACCGAACCCGCATCAGCAATGTCCGCCCACCCGGCAGTAATTGCAGTGGCGGCATCAGCGCTTGTGACAAAAGACGCTTCGGTCACCACGGCTCGCTGGCTTACTTTGGCTTCGGTCTTTGCACGTCGTATGACGCCGATAGCACCACAAATTGCGTCAAGGAGTTCCTCGTTTGGTCCACCTGCCAGCCCGTCTGTCAGTGCTGCTGTTGTTGGCCATTGCGATTGGTGAACTGAACCTGATTGCCACCAGTTCCACACCTCTTCAGTAACGAAGGGGAGAAGTGGCGCCAACAGACGTTGCAACGTGGAAAGAGCACGCCGCAACGCAGCGCGTGCCGACATGGCGCCTTCTTCAGTGTGGCTGAGGTATCCACGAGTCTTTACTAGTTCCACGTAATCGTCGCAGAACCACCAGAAGAATTCTTCAGTGCGCTCAAGTACACGCGCGTAATCGAACTCTTCGAATGCTTTAGTTGCTTCTTCGACTACACCAGCAAGACGGTGCAACATTGCAACGTCGATTGCTTCGGTTGGAACAACGTCATCGGCTACTTCACCGATCCCAAGTACAAACTTTGAAACATTCAATAACTTGGTGGCCAACTTGCGGCCGACCTTCATTTGGTCTTCACTGAACGCGGTGTCAACACCGGGGCGAGCGCCAACAGCCCAGTAACGCACTGCATCACTGCCGTATGAATCAAATAAATCAGATGGCGTTACAACATTGCCTTTTGACTTCGACATCTTCTTGCGGTCGGGGTCAAGAATCCAACCAGACAATGCAACATGCGACCATGGGGCGACATCATGTTCGAAGTGCGAACGAACCATGGTTGAAAACAACCACGTACGGATGATGTCGTGGCCTTGCGGACGCACATCAAATGGAAACACGCGATCAAACAAATCGTTGTCGTCTTGCCACTTGCCAGCAATCTGTGGCGTTAGTGAAGAGGTTGCCCATGTGTCCATCACATCCGGGTCACCAATAAAGCCACCAGGCTGCCCACGTTGAGCCTCTGTGTATCCGGCAGGTGCATCTGTGCTCGGATCAATTGGTAACAAAGACTCCTCTGGAACGATTGGCGAATCGTGCAATGTTTCACCCTGTGCATCAAGCGGGTACCACACAGGTACTGGAACACCGAACCATCGTTGACGACTAACAAGCCAGTCACCGTTAAGGCCCTCTACCCAGTTCGAATAACGATGACGCATGTGATCAGGTAACCAATGCAATGCGGCACCACGTGCCAGTAATGCATCGCGAAGTGCAACGTCACGTCCGCCATTGCGGATATACCACTGGCGGCTAGTGACAATTTCTAGAGGGCGATCACCCTTTTCATAGAACTTCACAGGGTGCGTAATGGCGCGAGGTTCACCAATCATTTCGCCAGACGCAGTTAGCATTTCAGCAATTGCAGTTTGTGCTTGCTTGGCAGACTTTCCTACAAGTGATGCATAGTGCGCAAGACCAGCAGGGTCTGTGAGGCCATTTGGCGCTTCGGTGACAATGCGACCATCGCGAGAAATGATTGCGCGCATCGACAATTGCAGCTCGCGCCACCAGATGACGTCAGTAAGGTCGCCGAATGTACAGCACATTGCAATGCCTGTGCCTTTATCAATCTGTGCAAGAGGGTGTGCAAACACTGGCACTTCAACATTGAACAACGGCGTGCGAACTGTTTTCCCAAACAGTGGCTGATAACGCGGGTCATCAGGGTGTGCAATAAGTGCAACACATGCAGGCAGTAGTTCTGGACGGGTCGTATCAATGAGGACATCGCCCGAACCATCTGACTTGTGAAACGCGATGGTGTGATACGCGCCAGGACGATCGCGATCTTCTAATTCTGCTTGTGCAACTGCGGTACGAAAATCAACGTCCCACAATGTTGGTGCTTCTTGCGTGTACGCCTCACCACGCGCAAGGTTGCGCAAGAAGGCACGCTGGCTGGCACGACGCGAGCGGTCTTCAATGGTGGTGTACAGCAGCGACCAGTCGACAGACAGTCCGAGACGGCGGAACAAATCTTCAAAGATCTTTTCATCTTCTGCTGTGAGTTCTTCACACAACTCAATGAAGTTCGGCCGTGAGATAGGAACAGCACGATGATCTTTTGGTGGGTCGCCATGAAACGGAGGCTGGAAGTTGGCTACGTACGCAACCGATGCATCACATGACACGCCGTAGTAATTCTGCACGCGTCGTTCTGTGGGTAGGCCGTTGTCATCCCAACCCATTGGGTAAAACACGCTCTTGCCGCGCATTCTCCAGAAACGAGCCACGGTGTCAGTGTGGGTATAGGAAAACACATGCCCCATATGTAAGGAACCGCTGACCGTGGGCGGTGGAGTGTCAATAGAAAAGACATTGTCTCGGGTAGCCGACCTGTCGAAGGAGTAGGTGGCGTTCTGGTTCCATGCCTCGATCCACTTTGGCTCAACATTTTCGAGGGAGGGCTTCTCAGGGACACCGGACATAGGACTTAAATCGTAGGCTTGTCAGAGTGCTGAACCTCTACGACACCGCCACGCAAAGCGTGAAACCTCTGGCACTGCGCCAGCCGGGGTCGGTCAGCATCTATTTGTGTGGCCCAACGGTCTATGGCCCGCCCCATCTGGGTCATGGTCGTGCCACTTTGGTCTATGACATCCTTCGCCGGTACCTCACCTGGACGGGTTTGTCGGTGCGTCTCGTTTCCAACATCACCGATATCGACGACAAGATCATCGAGCGCGCCAATAAAGAAGGTCGCCCATGGGCCGACATTACTCAGAAGTGCGAATCCGTGTGGTTTGAAGCAATGGGCAAACTCGGCGTTATTCGCCCAACTGATGTTCCGCACGCCACTGAATATGTACAGAGCATGGTCGACATGATCAACACATTGGTATCTGAAGACAAGGCGTATGTCACCGATGATGGTGTGTACCTCAGTATCGCAAGTGTTCCTGACTACGGGTTACTTGCGCATCAAAGTCTTGACGACATGCTCAGCGGCGGTGGCGATCGTGAAGTTTACGGCGCAAGCAACAAGCGTCACCCGTCTGACTTTGCGTTGTGGAAGTTTTCGAAGCCAGGTGAACCATCGTGGCCGTCACCGTGGGGTGACGGTAGGCCAGGTTGGCACAGTGAATGTGTTGTGATGAGTCTTGATTTGTTGGGTGAAGGTTTTGATCTTCATTGCGGTGGCGCAGACCTTCGTTTCCCACACCATGAAAATGAACGAGCACAAGCTGTTGCATTAGGTAAGACATTTGCCAATCATTGGATGCACAACGGATTCGTTGTTGACATTGAAGGCGAAAAGATGTCAAAGAGTCTTGGCAACGTGCTGAACCTCGTTGACTTGCTTGAAAAGTATGACCCTCGCGCGTATCGCATGTTGCTCTTGCAAACTCATTACCGTTCACCGACACGTGTCGGGGAAGAAAACATTGATGCATGTGTTTCTGCACTTGCAGGCCTTGATTCTTTCGCGGCACGTACCGCGGCACATAGCGATGGCACGCCAGATCCAACACTGATCTCGCAATTCACCAGCGCAATGGATAATGATCTCGATACAACAACTGTGATGGCGCTTGTGTTTGATTCTGTACGTCGCGCCAATACCGCCATGGATGCTGGTGATGTCAACACCGTTGCATCCGTGCGTGCAGCGGTTATTGAAATACTCGGCGCACTTGGTCTTGAACTTTCATTAGGCGACGACATAGATGCAGACATCGTTGCGAAAGGTGTTGCTCTTGATGCAGCACGAACCGCAAAAGATTTTGCAGCGGCAGACGCATTGCGCGATGAACTGCAGTCCCTCGGCTATGTTGTCGAGACATCGAAAGACGGGACGCGCATCCGACGTGGCTAAGAAAGAACGCACGCCCATGCCGGCGGGCTATTGGATAATTTGGACCACCGTTGCACTTGACCTCGTCGGTTTCGGCATTATCGTGCCCATCTTGGGTCGCTACGCAGAACGATTTGGTGCAAATGGTCTCCAAGTTGGCCTCATGTTTGCTTCGTTCTCCGTTGCTCAAATGGTGTTTGCACCAATTCTTGGTCGTATCTCTGACAAAGTTGGCCGTAAGCCAGTCATTGTGTTTTCTCTTATTGGTACTGCAGTCGGCAGCTTTGTCACCGGCGCTGCTGGTGCACTGTGGGTTCTCTTCCTTGGCAGAATTCTTGATGGCGCCTCAGGTGCAAGCGTTGCGGTAGCGCAAGGTGCCGTTGCAGATATTGCACCGCCTGAACAACGCGCTCGTCTCATGGGAATGTTGGGCGCTGCATTCGGTGTTGGCTTTGTCGTTGGACCAGCGCTTGGTGGACTAGCTGCACTCGGTGGCCCGCATGTGCCGTTTTACTTGGCTGGCTCTATTGCCGCAGTTAACGCAGTTGCCGCAATGATTCGCTTACCAGAAACTAAACCGGATACTTCACACATCACAGAAAAGCATCAACGCGGAACAGCATTGTCGCCCGCCTTGAAGCGTTTCGCCCTCGTCGGGTTTCTTTCAATGCTCGGTTTTGCGGGGTTTGAAGCAACGTTCTCAATTTGGGGCGAAAAGCAGTTCGGCTTTACTGAAGGATCCGCATCAATTGTGTTCGTGTTTGTCGGCGTCACTCTGGTAGCCGTTCAAGGTGGACTCATCGGGCCTCTTACGCAAAGACTTGGTTCGCGAAAGCTGCTTCGCATTGGCCTATCACTCGTGGCAGTGGGACTTCTCTTGCTTGGCCTTTCCAATACATGGCCGTTGTTGTTTGTTGCATTGTTCTTGTTGTCACTCGGGCAAGGTATGTCTGGCCCATCGGGCAGTGCGTTGGTTGCAGAACTTGCACCAGTGGAACGTCGAGGTGAAGCAATCGGTTATCAACAGAGCACCGCCGCATTCGGCCGTGTTGCTGGCCCTGTAATGGCCGGAGCATTGTTTGATCATGTAGGAATCAGCGCACCATTCTTCGTGAGTGGCGTTCTGATTCTCTGCGCAGTGGGCTCCGTGTGGAGTATCACTCGCGCGGCAGTTACCGCAGCGAATTAATCATCAGCCCAAGAAGGCCAACTGTCACAAGTTGTGAAGTCATGATTGCGGTGAACATTTTCCAGCTCTGATTACGAAACCCACGCTCCATCGTCGCAGTGAGTTCAAGCATTGCGATCTCAACAGAATGTTGCAATTTCATTATCGACATATCTAGAGAGTGGCGTGATTGTTCGAGGTCTCGTTTGGTGACAAATTCTGTCCAGGTGATTGGCGGGAGCTGCTCCATAAGAATGTCAGCCTCCTCTATGCCAATGACTTCACAAAGGCGGGCGTGTAGCCGCCTCTTGTTCTGTTCTGTAAAAGCCAAAGTAGCCCCCTTAGTTGGTATCTGCAAACGATGTGTGCCCTCGGCACACGCCCGTGGCAGTGGGTTTTAGAACGCACCTGATTATTTGACGCACAGGTGTTACCCGCGGGTAAGTTAGAGCCATGGCTGATTTCTCCCTCTCCCTCAATGAAGACCAACTCCAGATCAAAGACTGGATTCACCAGTTCGCTGTTGACGTAATGCGCCCGAACGCGCACGAATGGGATGAGCGTGAAGAGTTCCCATGGCCAATCGTGCAAGAAGCCGCAAAGAACGGTTTGTACGGTCTTGATTTCCTCATGAGCGCAATGGCAGACCCAACCGGCCTCACCATGCCAGTTGCAATCGAAGAAATGTTCTGGGGCGATGCTGGTCTCGGCATGGCGATCATGGGTTCTGGTCTTGCAGCTGCAGGAATTTCTGGCAACGGAACACCAGAGCAAATGATGGAGTGGGTGCCACAGTGTTACGGCACACCAGACGATGTGAAGCTCGGTGCGTTCTGTGTGTCAGAACCAGATGCAGGCTCTGACGTTTCTTCATTGCGCACACGCGCCGTCTACGACGAAGCAACTGACGAATGGGTAATCAACGGAACAAAGGCATGGATCACTAACGGTGGCATTGCAAACATTCACGTTGTTGTTGCAGCAGTTGATCCAGAACTCAAAGGTCGTGGTCAGGCTTCATTCGTGATTCCGCCAAACACCAAGGGCTTATCAATGGGTCAGAAGTACAAGAAGCACGGTATTAAGGCATCGCACACATCAGAAGTAGTTCTTGATGATGTTCGCGTTCCTGGTCGTTGCCTTCTTGGTGGCAAAGAAAAGCTTGATGCAAAAATCGCACGTGCTCGCGAAGGCGGACACTCTGCAGGTGCACAGCCAGCAATGAAGACATTTGAAGCAACTCGTCCAGCAGTTGGTGCGCAAGCACTTGGTGTTGCACGCGCTGCATATGAATACGCACTTGATTACGCCAAAGAGCGCGTTGCATTCGGCAAGCCAATCATCATGAACCAAGCAATTGCATTCAAACTTGCAAACATGGCCACTGAAATCGATGCATCACGCCTCCTTATCTGGCGCGCTTCATGGTTGTCAAAGAATGGCGGCTTCAAGAACGCTGAAGGTTCAATGAGTAAGTACAAAGCATCTGAAACTGCAGTGCGAGTTACTGAAGAAGCAATTCAGATTCTTGGTGGCTATGGCTACACACGCGAATACCCAGTCGAGCGCTGGCACCGTGACGCCAAGATTCACACCATCTTTGAAGGCACCTCGGAAATTCAGCAGCTAGTGATTGCCCGTGCAATCTCCGGCTTGCGCATCGAATAAAGAATAGTTAGAACGTGACCGACATGAGGTCGCGGCCAACTAGGCAATTGCCGGTGTAGCCACCAGTTTTGACATCGTCTGAAAAACCTTTTTCTTCGGCTTCATCGCGTGGTGGCGGCCCGAGGTGGGTGAGGAGCAATGTCTGTACCTGTGCGCGTTGCGCCATGGCACCCAATGAAATTGTGTCGGCGTGGTAATCAAGGATCGAATTGATACGTGGAAAGTGCTCGATGACATGTTCCAGTGGTGCACGGCGAAACGCTTCGTGAACAAGAACGTTTGCATTGCGGCTGAAATCTTCTACTTCTTGGCACACTCGCGTGTCACCAGAGATCACTACTGAACCATCTGGTGTCGTGACTCTGTATGCAACGGCGTCGGGCACTGGCTCATGGTGCACGGCAACAGACTCCACAACAACTGCGCGGTCTTCAGACGCCCAGATTTCTGCGACTGTGAATGAGGCGGGAAACTCACGAGCATCGAGAATAACTTCGCGTGAGCCTGTGTGTTCACGACGAATGTGAGTGTCTTCTTCATACGGTTCAAGCATTCTCTTCACAAAACGTGCGGCTCCTCCGGATGGCGCAAAAATTGGAAGGGGAGTAGCCACCTTGTCGAATTGAGTTTCAATCCATCGTGACAAGACAAGTTCAGCTAATCCGAAAACGTGATCGCTGTGAATATGAGTGATGAATACAGCATCGAGATCAGCCAGTCTGAGGCCAGCTTCGATTAGTCGGTTACACGTTGTGCGGCCAGCATCGAACTGCACCACCACATCATTGTGTTTTACGAATACTCCGGCTCCGGCGCGACCTGGTGCGACGTTCGGAAGACCTGTGCCGGTGAGAGTGACTGTTGTTGTCATGAAGTGACTACCTTTGATTCAAGTTGTTGTGAGACGAGTGAGACAACGTGACTGAACTGTTGTAAATCCTCTGCTGGTATCGCGCCATACATTTGCGCACTGTGTTCAGCGATCAATTCAATGATTTGGTCAGCTACTGCAGCGCCGCTTTTCGTAATTGAAACAAGTGAACTACGACGATCTGAATCGTCAGCAGTCCGGATGATGTGACCAGCCTGTTCGAGTTGCGTGAGTCGATGTGTGAGACCAGAGGGGGATACCAATGCAACTTCAGCGATGAATGACGGAGTCAATGTGCTGGTAGCGCCGTGGCGCCGAAGAGTGGCAAGCACGTCAAATTCGCCGAGGGTGAGCCCATGGGATTTCGTGATCATCTGAATCTTGGCTATCGCAGCCTCAGCCATGGCGTGGAACCGAAGCATGTAGCCCATGGGTACGAAGTCAATGTCTGGCCTTTGTTCCTGCCAACCTGACACGGTCTCATCAATGTATTTGCCGATTTCCATGGTTTTATTATAGGCAGATACTTTGACATCGAATAGTTTGATGTCGTACTATTTCGCTATGGCACTAAATGGACTATTAGATATTCAGATTGCGGTCTCGAACCCGCAAGAGCTCTTCGACTTCTGGTTGGAGCATGGAATGAGCGCAACATCTGATGGCGTGCTTGGCACCCCTGACCGCCCTGTGCAGATGCAAATTTCGGAAGGGCCGTACCGTCACCTCTCTTCCATGCACCTCAGTTGTGAGACAGAAGCTGACATTGCTGCGATCTCAAAGCGCCTTGCTGATGCCGGAATTACATCTACGGGTGACAGCACCACAGTGCGTTGCACTGACCCAATCTTCGGGCACTCCATTGTGATTGATGTTGGTTCTCCACATTCCCTAACGCCAACGCAAACTCGTGCATTCAACGGACCTGGCGAACGCACTCGTGTCAATACGCGTGCTGATGCGGTGTTGCATACAGAGTCGCCCATTGTGCGCCGTGTTGGCCACGTTGTACTGGGTACGCCGTACCTTGCTGAAGCAGTTGACTTCTACGCCAATGTTCTGGGCTACCGCATCTCAGACCAAATCATGAAGGGCTTTGCAACATTCATGCGCGTTGAGTCGGACCATCACAACTTGATGATTCAACCAGGCCCTACGTCATATCTGAATCATTATGCAGTTGAAGTAGATGACATTGATGCCGTCGGTCTTGCCGGTTCGAATGCGTTGAAAGACGAAAGAGTTTCTAGTGTCATCGGCGTTGGTCGCCACAATCTCGGAGCGAACGTTTTCTGGTATTTACTAGATCCATCAGGGAACATGTTTGAGTTCTTCTCTGACATGGACCAAATAGTTGATGAAGAGCTGTGGGATCGCGTGCATCGTCGTCTCGATTGGGAAGGTGAAGATGGTCCGTCTGGTTTCTCAGTGTGGGGACCAACTGATCCACCAGAAGTTTTCTTTAGCCCGCCTGACCTTCCTGCTATCGCGGCAGCTCGCGAAGCCAGCGGATTGAAGTAACTCAATGGATCTGGGAATAAAGGGCCGCTGGGCCATCCTTGCTGGCTCTAGCCGTGGGCTTGGGCGAGCATGTGCAGAAAGCATTGCGCGTGAAGGAGTCAACGTTGTCATTAACGGTCGCAACCAAGCAGATGTCGATCTTGCAGTTGAGGAACTGACATCGCGACATGGTGTTGCAGCCATTGGAGTAGTTGGTGATTCGGCAACATCAAGTGTGCAAGATGAACTGATGGCTGCTTGCCCGACGCCAGACATTCTTTTGCTGAATGGCCAAGGCCCATCACCAAAGTCATTTCTTGATATTGAAATCGAAGATTGGGATGCCGCAGTACTGCAAGCATTAACTGGCCCTTTAGGACTTGTGCAACGCGTCGTGCCTGGCATGAGAGACCGCAAGTTTGGTCGCATCGTTGCTGTGAGTTCGGCAATGGTGAAATCGCCCAACTCATTCATGAGTTTGTCGCACGGAACACGCCTTGGGCTCACAGGAGTTCTGAAGGGTCTTTCGAAAGACCTTGCCAAATTCAACATCACAGTAAACCAACTGTTGCCAGAACGTTTTGACACTGCACGCCAAGAACAAATGGCTCACGTTGCAATGAAAATGCTTGGCATCACATATGAAGAAGCGCGAGCACAACAAATCGCATCAATCAAAGCGGGTCGACTTGGTCGTCCCGACGAGTTCGGAGATGCGTTCGCGTTTCTCTGTGCGGCACAAGCCGGATATATCAGTGGCCAAAACCTGCAACTTGATGGTGGCAGTTATGAAGGAGTTTTCTAATGACAATGACAAGTTCACGAATGGGTAGCAACGTTGCCCGTCCCATCGAACAATTGGTTAGCGAGATCTCTGCATTGCATTCACAATTCGATGCAACTGCAGCAGAGTCTGAAGAACTAGGCGATGCACCACCAGCATTGGTGGATCTCATGCGTCAGATACGTGTACCAATGATTAAGGCGCCGCTTGAAGCAGGCGGAGATCGACTGTTGTTGGCCGATCAGTGTCGCTATTTCACGGCTTTGAGTTACTCGAACGCAACGGCCGCATGGACCGGCTTCAACCACGCAGGTGCAGCAGCTGCTGCTGGGTCACGTCTCAGTGATGATGGCGTTGAATTGTTGTTTGGTTCTGACCCGTCACCATTTCTTGCTGCGGTGGCATTGCCAACGGGAACATTTACTCGTGTTGATGGCGGAGTACTGGTGAACGGAACATGGAACTACGCAAGTGGAGTTCGTCATGCAGATTGGGCAATGCTGACTGCAATAGAAGCATCAGAGACGCCGTCGGTCACTCTTGCAGTCATTCGCACAGCCGAAGCCACGGTTCATGGCGATTGGAATGTCATGGCCTTGAAGGGAACTGGCAGTGTGTCAATTACAGCGAAAGACGTATTTGTACCAACGGCATTAACAGTTGACCCAACGGAACCACCAAAACGCGGCGGATCAATCTTTGGACTCAACTACCCAGTTTTTGTAGCCGGCGAGAACCTCGGTTTTACTTTTGGTGCGTGCACACGATTCATTGATGAACTCGTTGTGTATGCACGCGGCAAGTCACGTGGTTTTGATGGTCGTCTTGCAGATCGTGGCGCATTTCAATATGAACTTGGTCGCAGTTCGCAGCAAATCAAGGCCGTTCAAGCCCATGCGCTTGCCACGCTCGCTGAAGTTGACGAAGCGATGGAAAATGGCGGCGAATTCAATGCACGACATGAAGCTGGTGTTACTGCCATGACGGCGTATTGCACAGAGACCGCGGTTGCCGCCATTTCACGGCTCATGAGTTTCGCTGGCGCTGGTGCCCTGTTCAATACAAGCCCCTTGCAACGGTGCTTCAGAGACGCCCAAGGTTCAGCACAACACTTAGTGGCATCGAATCTGTCGCTTGATAAATACGGTGCAACTTTGTTGGCAGACGCCTAGCAATGAAGATCGCAATTGTTGGCGGTGGAATAGGCGGGCTGACGACAGCTCTTGCGCTGTCACAGAACTCACATGACATCACGGTCTTTGAGCGCTCTGCGGGTATCAGAGAAATTGGTGCTGGTGTACAGATCAGTCCTAATGCTGGGCGCCTCTTACATTCTCTGGGTCTTGGTGCTGCGTATTCGGAAATCTCAGTGAACCCACACCGAGTAGTGCTTCGTCGCTGGGAAGATGACTCCATTATTCGGGCGACTGACCTTGATGAAAGTTTTATTTCTCAGCATCAAGTACCTCTTGCGAACGTTGCACGAAATGAATTAGTAGAAATCATCGGAAATGCAGTTGCAGCTCGCACAAATGTGACAATGAAGTTTTCCACTCATGTTGTTGCAGTAGAACCAGGCGAGTCGTCATCGACTGTTCTCTTCTCAGATGGCTCATCACAATCTTTTGACATCGTTATCGGAGCTGATGGCATTCATTCAGTTGTTCGTCCCTGTGTTGGCGGCATTGATAAGCCCCGCTTTAGTGGCTCAGCTGCGTATCGCGCATTAGTGCCACGCAGTGCTGTGGAAGATCTACCAATTGATGTAACGAACCGCATGGGGCCCGACCGGCATGTTGTTAGCTACTTCATCGGCCGAAACCGCAGTCATCTCAACCTTGTATGTATCTCTCCAGAAGATTCGTGGGAATCCGAATCATGGACAGAGCCAGGAACCATGGATGATTTGTATTCACGCTTTGAAGGTTGGTCTCCTGATTTTCTCTCGCTGCTTGGTCGAGTTGAAGAACCAGTCTTTCGGTGGGCGTTATACGACCGTGAACCATTGGAACAGTGGGGAATAGGCACGACCACATTGCTTGGCGATGCATGTCACCCGATGCTTCCGTTCATGGCGCAAGGCTCGTGTCAGGCAATTGAAGATGCAGTAGTTCTTGCTCGCTGTTTGTCAGATGTAGGCACAAGTGATGCAGTGAGTGCACTACGTAGATATGAAGCTGTCCGTCAGGGTCGCACAGCACAGGTGCAAACGTCATCGTTGATGAATAGAGATCTGTTCCATATGGTCGATGGCCAAGAGCAGCGCGACCGAGACATGATCTTTTCGATAACCCCGCCGGGAATGTCAATTCTCGACTGGGTATATGAGTACGACGCGCTCGCAGTCGCTATTTAGTTGTAAGGCCTTAACGTTTTCCTGTGCGTTGATACAGGCGGGTGGCGATTGGCGCGAAGACCACAATCAAGAGAACTGCCCATCCGAGTGTGTACAGCATTGCGTTCTGCAATGGCCACGAGGTTGGGTCTGGAGTGCCAGACGGAATGTTTCCAAATCGAAAGCGAACTGCGTGGGTCAAAGTTGATACTGGGTTCCACTCAGCAAAAGTTTTTAGCACTCCAGGCAAAGTATTTGACGGAACGAATGTGTTGGCAATGAAGGTGAGCGGAAAGAGCACAATGAAAGTTGCATTGTTAACCACTTCCGGTGATGGAACTAGTAGTCCAAGGCATGCCATCACCCATGAAAACGAGTACGAGAAGAAAAGCAGCAATAGATAAGCGACTACTGCATCAAGAACTGAACCTCGAATACGCCAGCCCACTAATAATCCTGCCAACGACATAATGACGATGGATAACAAGTTGTATACAACGTCGCTTGCTGTGCGGCCTGCGACAACTGCCGAGCGCGACATAGGAAGTGATCTGAATCTGTTGATTAGCCCTTTTTGCACATCCTCTGCCAACCCTGATGCTGTGAAGGTAGCGCCGAAGACCACGGTCTGGGTAAAGATTCCGGCGATGAGGAACTCGCGATAGTTGCCTCCTGGAATATCAATTGAGCCGCCGAAAACATAAGCGAAAAGCAAAACGAACATAAGCGGTTGAACAATGACGAAGACCATCACTTCGGGCACGCGGCTGATTCGGATTATGTTTCGTCGGGCGATTGTGGTTGCATCGCGAATCATTCTGATCATGACTGTTCCTCCTGCGATTTGTGTCCGGTGAGTTCCATAAAGACGTCATCAAGAGTGGGACGCCTGAGACCAATGTCAAGGATCTCTACGTTCTGTGCGGTGAGTTCTATCATCACTGCGCCGAGTGCCTCTACACCTTTTGCGACGGGAATAGAAATAAGTGCGTCTTGATCGTCGGTACGGATAGCTCCAACGGCAAATGGTCGAAGAATGTCCTCCACGCGCGAGAGGTCACTGAGCAAGGCGAGGTGAACATCAAGATGTTCACCCCCAATACGGCGCTTCAGTTCTTGAGAGGTGCCTCGCGCAATCGCTCGCCCGTGATCAATCACAACTATCTCATGAGCTAATTGATCTGCTTCCTCTAGGTACTGCGTGGTGAGAACAACAGTGGTGCCTTCAGTAACGCGCTCTCGAATTACATCCCACAATTCACCGCGGCTACGGGGGTCGAGGCCGGTTGTTGGCTCATCGAGAAATAGAACTGGGGGATCGGCCAGTAACGCTCCGGCAAGGTCGATGCGTCGTCTCATTCCACCGGAAAAAGTCTTCAGAGGTCGATTGGCCGCCTCGGTCAAGCGGAAGCGCTCGATAAGTTCGTGCGCTTTCTTTCGAGCCGCAGGGCGACGCATTCCGTACAAACAGCCGATCATCTCGAGGTTCTCCAACGCAGTGAGATGTTCATCAACAGCGGCGTACTGGCCCGACAATCCAATCAATGACCTCACACGCTGTGGTTCACTCAAGACATTCACTCCTGCGACACGTGCTGTTCCAGCATCAGGTGCGGTGAGCGTCGTGAGAATGGAAACTGCGGTGGTCTTGCCAGCACCATTCGGACCAAGTAGCCCCAGAACAGTTCCTGTTGGAACTGCGAGATCAAGACCATCGAGTGCCACTACTTCTCCGTAGTGTTTGGTTAGCCCGCTTGCTTCAACGGCGAACTCACCTGTGTATGTGTTTCGTAGTGCATCGTTCACGGGACAAGCCTATATCTGCAGGTACGCATAAATTATTCAACAAAGGCACCGAGATAGATGACTATTTACTAGGTATAAAACGGCGTAACTGAGTTCTCACTATCTCGTCTAGATGACGAGACAAATCGGGGCCGACTCCGCTTCGAATATCAAAACCTTCAACATGCATATGTCGAGCGCCGTGCCTGCGAAGTCCTGACTTCATGGACTTCACAAGTGATTCGGGGCCACACATAACAATGTGTGCGCCCTGCAATTGAGCGCCACCTAATGCAGTGATTATGTGGTCTGGCTGAAGGCGATTCTTTTCATCAGACGCGTGAACATGCAAGTGAATTCGACCTTCGCGATCTGCAGCTTCAAGCATTTCAATTGCTGGAGCATTCTGGCGGGATGGCACACAATAAAAAAGATGTGGGGTTGGGCCACTGTTAGGTAGTCGCGAGATAGACGTCCCAAGGAATGGAGTAATTCCCACTCCGCCAGCAACCCAAACAACTTGATCAACAGGGTGGCTCGGAATAGGGGCCAGATGTCCGTAGGCGCCTTCCACGACAACGCGGTTACCAACAGCAAGTGAAGTGATGAGACGATGTGTCCAGTCGCCTAGATCACGAATGACAAATCGAAGGCACTGTTCATCAGGTGATGACGCAATGGTGAACGGATGCGGCTCTCGCAAGCCGGGAACTTTCACTTTTAGAAAAGCAAACTGACCCAATTGATATTTCAGCTCCGTCCCAATTGGTTCAAGTTCAATAGTGAGCACATTGCCAGTGACCTCAATCTTGGAGACAGTGTGAAGTTTTCCTTTTCGAAACATGTCGCGCCACAACACTCGGTATAACCACGCCGCAAGACCAAGGAACATGAAACCTGTAAACCATGAACCCCAGAATGAAACATTGGCGTAGGGCTTTGTGGATGTGTAGAAATGCCAACAAGAGAATGCATACGGCAGGACAAGAAGTTTGTGGGCGAGACGCCACCACCGAGTGGGGATCCATCTGAGCAGACTGATGGCTACAAGGATGTAAAGAAGTGTCGATCCGGTCTCTGCCAAATCTTCTGCAGCATCGGCTATGTCTTTGGATGCTCCGCGTATTCCCTTTACGTCATCAACCATTTCTAAGTGGAGCCACATTGCTCCGACTGATAGAGCACCGAACCAGCGGTGCCACACGTACATGCGATCAACTCCACCAAAGATTTGTTCAAGCGGCAATATGCGTGTCGATAGAAGGTTGCTCCAGGTCATCATCATGATGGAGACGGATCCGATGAATAATGCAAACGCAGCGTTCCCATCGCCAACTGTGTTTGTGAATGCAAACCACCCAATAAAGATTGTGAATACTGCCATCACTGGGCCGATCCACGTGTAGTCCACTCGTGGCATGCGCGGGATCACTGGCTTTGTGAGACGCCAGTCTGAACGGGTCCCAAGAAGCGTCGTAATGAGGGTCTGAACTTTCTCAACAACTACTTGAATCACTGAATGACTTTACCTCAGCCCCCCAGACTTTGGGGCGCAAGAACGCTAACTGGCTAGTCTGCGTTGTCGTGAGGTAACGCGTCAATCGTCAAGCGTCGCAATGGGCCTGTAAAACCGACCAATAATGTGACGCCGATAAAGAGAGCACCAATCCAAAACAGCAATGGCGGAATTGCTACTGATTGAACAATGAGGCCAAGCGCCAGAGTGCCTGCAGGTGTTGCTAAGTACATGAGCGAGAACTGCGTTCCAAAAACTGGGCCATGTAGGTGTTGCGGCATTCGTTGTTGCACCAGGTAGTTACTCATAGGGCTCACAGGCCCAAAGGCCAGTCCGAGTGCAAGTCCAAGAAGAATAAAGATGATGGCATTGGGCAAGAACGCCATCGCACACACCACTGCACCGATAAGCGTCATGGAGATGATCACCATGTTGCCAGGGGAGAAGACCCGAACTGCACGATGAAATTGAAGTGCGCCAATCACAATGCCCACAGACATAGCCGAAAGGACAAATCCGAGTGTTTGCGGCTCATTGAGGTCTTGGAAATAACGTGACAACACGATTGATTCAACTGGCATGTAGATAGCTGTGAGCAATGTATATAGACCAACAAGCGACAGCAATGGCTTGTCGCGCCATAGTGCATTCATGCCTATACGTGTTTCCTTGAACACGTTACTGATGGAGAAACTTTCTTCGCTTCGAACATGGGTAGTGACGACAGGGATGAAGAATGCAAGACATGAGGCAAGTAGGAAGACAATGGCAATCAAGTAGAAGGTTGCATTGATGCCAACAAAACCAATTGCTAGGGCTGCGCCAGTAGGCCCAATTACTGTTCCGATTGTGACGGCAGCTTCATAGGTGCCGTTGAACTTGAGTAACGAAAGTCCGTCGCGTTCCGCCACTGCTTGAATTAGCGACTTTCGTGCGGTAGCTCCGGCTGGGTCAAACAATGCGCCGACAATGGCGATGATCAGAAGTGATGCAAGATTCAGCCCAAACAAACTTCCGACAACAGGGAAGAGCACAACTGAGCCAGCAGAGATGATGTCGGCCCATATAGAAACAGGCCGAGCCCCAAGGACTGCAATCAGCCCACCAATGATTGGCGCTGTAAAGATGACTGAGAACCCACTGATTCCCAGCACAACACCGGCATTTGCAGATGAACCCGTTATCTCAAGGACAAGCCATGGAATAGCAATGTGAACAGCTGAGTTACCAGCGGATGCAAACAATGCGGCCGCTGCCAGTAGGTAGCTGTGTCGAATCCGCATTCGTACAAGAGTAAGCGAATTGTTTGGTCTACACGAGTCAGATCGTTGCAATTACACGGCGGGGAAGAGTTGTGACATCTCGACCAAGCGGCTGTCGAGCAATGCAGAGTGACGCACTTGGGCAATCTCACGGTATTTCGCGTTATCAAGCTTGTCGATGAAATGTTGGCGAGTGGGGTAGCGCACGAGAATTGCTAAGTCCCAGTCTTCGTCTCCGATGACTGTGTTCTTTGGAAGGCCCATCCAAATGGGTTCGCTTCCAAACTTCACGTCTTCAGAATCATTCAATTCGCCGTATCGACGGAATGCTTGACCACCGGTCATGCCGTCAACGCCGAAACCGTCAAGGGCAATGTCTCGAAACTTCAATAGGTTCAACATGACGATTGATTCAGTTGGGTCAAGTGTGCGCATCGCGTCTATAGCTGCGTCGTTTGCTTCAATATGTGGCATAAATTGAGGATAGTCAGTAACTCTCAGTCATCTCGCATGGCATAGACTTTCTTACAACCAAGGGGGCTTTATGAACGGTGACCAAATGATGAGGGCGCACTCCGCATCTCTTCCCGCACCTCAGTTTGAAAATCCGGCATGGGTAACCCCTGTTGCGTTAGCTGATGCGCGAGTTGCCATTGTTACATCGGCAGCGTTGTACGCAGTTGGTGACGAAGCCTTCTCAGCAGGTGATACCGGTTATCGATTCATCGACCGTGATCGTCGCGATCTTGTTCTCGGGCATTGGAGTCCCAACTTCGATCAGATGGGCGTGAAGATGGATCTCAATGTGGTGTATCCCATTGATCGTCTTGAAGAATTAGCAGCACAAGGAATCATTGGTTCTGTAGCGCCACGTCATCTTTCCTTTGCTGGAAATCAACCAGATGATGTTTCAACAATTCGTTTAGACACCGGCCCGTCGGCAGCAGCCCAACTTCGTCAAGATGGCGTTGATGTTGTCATCTTGACTCCTGTTTGACCTCTTTGTACGCGCACCGTGAGTGTGCTTGCGCATATTTTTGAAGCTGCAGGAATTGCAACTGTTGTGTTGTCTTCCATACGTGAGGTTGCACAAAAAGTTGCTCCGCCACGAGCATTGCATTGTGAGTTTCCACTCGGCCGTCCATTGGGTATTCCCAATGATGTTGAATTTCAGATGGATGTATTGAATCGGGCGTTTGCGTTATTGAATGAACCATCTGGCCCAGTACTTGTAGATCATCCGCAGGTGATTGAAGCCGATGAACAACCAGTTTCTTGCGCTATTCCGCCACGCTTTGATGCGTCGCTTCCTGCGTCCGTAGATGAGGCTCGCGGTATGAAGAGGGCCTATGGCCGCGCGCTAGAGCGCCGGGGAGTTACCTCAGTTGGTCGATGCATCACTGCAGAAGAAGTACCGAATGCATTGGCGATTCTTCACGCAATTGCGAACGGGCAAGATTGGACAACGGCAGAAATTCCCGGTGGAAACGTAATGGCGATGTGTCACGACATTCGTACGTACTACGAAGAAGCTGCACTTGAATTGATTGATGGTCCAGCACCAGGCGGAAGAGCAATGGAAAATTGGTTTTTTGAAACGACTGAAGCAGGTAAAACTGTTTTAGGTGCGCGCACAGCAATGAAAGATGCTGGCGCGAAGTTTCCACTTTGGTTCTACATGGCTCCTGGTAATCGCTAAGCGCTTATTATGCGGGGCGCGGGTCGCGCCACATGGTCCACAGAGTTGGGCAACCGTCGTCAGCAAGTTCCTCAAGTACCGAGAACCCAAACCGTTCATAAAACGGAAGGTTCTCGGGCTTCTGAGTTTCTAGGTATGCCGGCATGTGGGTTGCGTCGCATACTTCTAAGCGATGAGTGAGTAGCGCGCCGCCAAGACCTTTGCCTTGAAACGCTGGGTCAACACCCAGTAGTCCTAAGTACCAATGCGGTTCCTTCGGGTGCTTCTTTGCCATTGCATCGAGAAGTTTGATTCCCTTCAGACGATTACGTCCTTTGAGGATACTACGTGCAGACCGAATTGAGACGCGAAGTTCTTGTAGCCATGGGCGAGGTGCATCACCAGGTGCGAGCCACGACGCAGAAGCAACGACGCGGCCATTACGGATGATGACTTCAACAATTCCATGTTGTACGGCATCACGCATTACAGCCGTTGCATAATTAGGAAGCATCAGATGTTCGTGCACAGCGTTTCGCGCAAAGAATCCGAACATCGGATCCGGCCAGAACGCTCGGCTAGTCGAGGCAACTGAAGTATGAAAATCTTCTGGTTTTAGATTTGTGATGTCGGTGTTTGTCATTTCATACCCCCAAAGCAGAAGTGAGATGTTTGAATAGGTCGTCGTATGTTTCCAATGCAGGAAATTGTGGAAACTCTTTCTTGATGTTGTCTGGTGCATGAAACAGGAAACCGGCGTCTGCTGCTGCAAGCATCGCAGTGTCGTTGTATGAGTCACCGGCGGCGGCCACGCGATAGTTGAGGCCCTTGAAAGCTTCTACAGCTAGACGCTTTTGGTCTGCTTGACGAAGTTCAAAGTCCACAATGCGGTCGTTCTCAACGATTAGTCGATGACAGAACAACGTCGGCCAATGCAGTTGTCGCATGAAAGGGCGACCGAACTGTTCAAAGGTGTCAGACAAGATGATGACTTGCGTGCGTTCGCGCAAAGCATCAAGAAAATCAATTGCACCATCCATTGGTGAGAGTCCTGCAATGACTGACTCAATGCGACTCATAGTGAGGCCGTGTTGATTCAGAATCTCAATGCGTGACTTCATGAGAAGGTCATAGTTCGGTTCGTCACGTGTTGTGCGGCGAAGTTCTGGAATTCCAGTACTTTCTGCAACTGCAATCCAGATTTCGGGAATCATGACTCCTTCGAGATCAAGTGTGACGATTCCTTGGTGGGGGGAGGTTGCAACTGCCATTTTTCTATTCTCTCACGCGGCTTCAGGTTGCTGTGACACAATAAGTGGATGACAAATCTCGTTTCCGTTACCCGTGACATTGCAGCTAGCCCAGAAAAAGTATGGGCACTAGTAACTGACCTGCCTCGCATGGGGGAATGGTCTCCTGAGAATCAGGGAGGCGAGTGGGCAAAAGGCGCTACCGGCCCAGCAGTTGGCGCTCGCTTCAGCGGCAAGAACAAGAACGGCAAAAAGTCGTGGTCAACTTCAGTTGAAGTGAACGTTTGTGACGCACCGAAGAAATTTTCTTTTGGCTTGATGGCTTTAGGAAAAAACTGGTGTGACTGGATCTATGAAATCGAGCCAACTGCAACAGGATGTCGCGTGACTCACAGTTGGGATGACCACCGAGCTTCTTGGGCTGACTTCTTGGGCAAACTTGTCAGCGGTGTTTCAAATCGCGCAACGCACAACCGTGCCAACATGGAAATCACTCTTGAGAAATTGGCTGCCGCAGCAGTTAGCTGATTTTTTTGAATAACTGGGGGAGACCGGTTGTCGTCATAAAATCTCCTTATTGGTTTGTGTAGTACCTTTTCCTCATGGAAACAGTGGTACTACTTCCGTCATTAGGACGACCTGCATCAGATTTTGATGAGTTGTGCACGTTGCTTCGCACTGCAGGATTTCAGACATTGTCTATTGATCCGCCGCGCAGTCTCCCAGGTGAACCAACGTTGCATGATTTGGCTCGATATGTCATTGATTCAATAGATACGGCTGAAGTTACGTCTTTTCATCTTGTGGGGCATGCTTTTGGTAACCGACTCGCACGAATGGTTACTACTGATTATCCGGATCGAGTGTTGTCGTTAACACTTTTGGCCGCTGGTGGGCATGTCGAGATGGAGCGAGACATTTTTCAATCACTTATTGCCTGTTTTGACGAAACGCTCTCTGATGAAATGCATATGCATCATGTATCCCGCGCATTTTTTGCTGAAGGAAATGATGCCGAGGTTTGGCGAGAAGGGTGGATGCCTGACGTCATGCGACTGCAACAGGCAGCTCTCTCACGTGTCGACAGAACTGAATGGTGGGATGCGGTTGCACCCCGAGTACTGGTAGTTCAAGCACTGCAAGATGTCATAGCGCCAGTGGGCAACGGACAAAAGTATGCAAGTGATCACCCGGCGATTACTACGTTGGTCGATATTGACGGCGCTGGTCATGCAATGCTTCCCGAACAACCAGAAGCAATAGGCGCTGCGCTGATTTCGTTTCTTACGCAATCCGCAATGTAAACGCGGGAGACGAGTCGGGTCGGTAGGGAAGAATTACGTCGTCACCAATGCGAGAGAGCTGATGGTCGTACCCCAACAAGAATGTGTCGCCTGTGGGTAGTCCGGTAATGCTGACAACTTTTGTACTCGGACGCCCAAGCACCATTGCATATGTGAATCCGTCGGCACCGCGAGTGAGTCGGACAGTGTCGCCTTCTGCAGTTGAAAGCTGTGTGATCTCATGTGGGTGAGAGGCGTAAATCGCAGCACCATTGACCTGTAGCCATTGGCCAATTGCAAGCAAACGCTCTTGTTGAATCCAGGGAATTTCACCAGATGCCATGGGGCCAACATTGAGCAAGAAGTTGCCACCTGCTGCAACAATGTTGATGAGCATATGAATTAGTTCAGTCGACGATGCATATGACGAATCATCTTCTTGTTCGTTGTAACCGAAGCTTGTACCGATACCGCGGCACACTTCAAATTTCTTTCCTTCAAGAGGTGGAGTAGTGGTGTACTCAGGGGTTACAAAGTCGGCGTGGGCAGTTCCTTGCATTACTCCAAGAAAATCAAAGCGGTCGTTTACGACGCCTTCTGGGTTTGTGTTGTAAAAATGCGCAAAGAGATCTGCTGCGCCTGCACCAAAACCTGGATACCCAATGTCGTTCCACAAAACATCTGGGGCGTATCGGCTGATGAGTTCGCGGTAATGCGCATCGACATACGCGTGGTACGCGTCATCTTGAGGAATTGCCTTGTACAAAGAAGCCCAGCCATCGATGCCGAGTCCTTGAAATGTCCAGTCAATTCCACCGGAGTAATACAGCCCCAGTCGCAGGCCGTGTGATCGAACTGCTTCAGCGCATTCGCCGATGATGTCTCGAGTAGACGTCCATTGTGGACCTTTGTGTGGGTTCGGTGTTTTGCTTGGCCACAACAGCACTCCATCGTGGTGCTTGGTTCCCATCACGCAATACTTGGCGCCAGAGGCTGCGAAAAGTTCACCCCAGCGTTCAGGTTGCCACCCCTGTGATGCTTCAAAAAACTGTGGAACAAAATCTTCATACGGTTGATTGCCGTATTTTTCTGCGTGGTGCAATGCTGCAGGAGAGCCGGGAGTTTGTAGTGAGTTCCAATACCACTCGGAGTACGGGCTTTCCGTGAACGCTTCACGTTCACCTTTCTCTGCAGCAAGGGTGAACGGGTCATCAGACACGGGGGCAAATGCCGGAATAGTGGATACAAACCAATGGACAAATATGCCGAATTTCGCGCCGTCGTACCATTGCGGAACCGCGTGTGATTTCAATGACTCAAGGTCTGATGTGAATTGCCCCATGGCCTTACGGTAGACCAATAATTACAACCTCTAGTTGTTGGAATAGACCCGCTATATAAAGGTATGCAAGGCTGATATCCCAACCGGAGGTACATCATGGAAATTCTCACAGAACTAACCAACAACATTCTTATCATCACTCTGAATCGCCCTGAAGCAGGAAATGCTCTCAATGGCGCACTCAGCGAAGGCCTTTCCAATGCGCTGACTGATGCAGCAACAAACCCAGAAGTGCGAGCCATTGTCATCACTGGCGCTGGTGAAAAGATCTTCTGTGCGGGTATGGACTTGAAGGCATTTGCTGCCGGCGAAGATCTTGCAAAGATCGGTATGGGCTTTACCGCACTTCGTCAGTGCACCAAGCCACTTATTGCGGCAGTGAACGGTCATGCGCTTGCAGGTGGTTTTGAAGTTGTCATGTTGTGTGACTTGATTGTTTCTATCGACACTGCGCGTTTCGGAATTCCTGAAGTGAAGCGCGGACTCTTCGCAGCCGGTGGTGGCATGCGTTTGCCAGCTCGTATTCCGTTGGCAGTCGCCATGGAAATGGGATTAACGGGCGACCCAATCGATGCCGCACGTGCAAAAGAACTCGGCCTAATTAATCAGGTTGTGCCAGCTGCCGAATTACGAGATGCTGCATTGGCCCTTGCCGCACGCATCACGGTCAATGGTCCACTTGCAGTGCAAGCAACGAAGCAACTGATGCTTGATGAGATTGGTGATGGTAACCCTGCGTTGCTTGGCCAACTTCAGCGTTCAGTGTTTAGTAGTGAAGACGCTAAAGAAGGCCCTCGTGCATTTGCCGAGAAGCGTGCACCTAATTGGCAAGGCAAATAAGCCTTTTCTGACAAACCGACTGCTTCTCTAGCATTGCTAGTGTTCAGTTCATGACAAAAGCAATTCTCACTAAAGACTCCATCGACCTTGGCATTGTTGTGTGCGATGCGGATGCTTCGTTAGCTTTTTATCGCGACACACTTGGTTTCACGTTTGAAGGCGAAATGCCAATGCCAGGCGGCGGAACTATGTATCGCGTTTTGGCAGGCACCACTTTATTGAAGTTGGTGAAGGCTAATAATGATCCTGCAAAAGCAGCAGGTGGCGGTATCACAGGCGCATGTGGCTATCGCTATTTCACACTGAGTGTGAGCAATCTTGAAGAAATCACCAATGCATGTGGAGCAGCTGGCTACAAAGTTGTTGTGCCCCCGCGCGAAATTCGTACAGGAATCAGTATCTCCATAGTGGAAGACCCAGATGGCAACTGGGTTGAGTTTCTTCAGTCCGCTTAGAGCGACATAACAGCTGCATGTTGTGGCAGTGAAGGAACAGCGCCGCGAACAGTTGTTGCTAATGCGCCTGCAATAGATGCGATCTCTGATGCATGGTGAATATCAGCACCACGTGCGATTTCTGCACACAGTGCACCGACAAATGCGTCTCCTGCACCAACGGTGTCAATGGCATCGACTTTGTGAGAAGCAATAAGTGTCGTTGAGGTGTCATCTGATATTTCAGCGCCTTGTTCGCCCAATGTGGTGATCACGGTGTTGACTCCCGCGCCAAGCAGTACCTGAGTGCCGCCCAACTCTGCTGATTCGGTTTCGTTTGGTACCGCGATGTCGCAGAGCGACAAGAGTTCTTTTGTAAGCGCAGTTGCAGGAGCAGGATTTAGAACTGTTACTGACGTTTGTAAGCGGGCTTGAGTAAGTACATCGATAACAACGTGAAGCGGTATCTCTAACTGTGTGAGTAACACTTTTGTACGAGGAACTGTGATCGCAGTGTCACCCAGATGCGCATTGGCTCCAGCCACAATGACGATGGTGTTCTCGCCATTTGCATCAACTGTGATGAAGGCACGACCAGTTGGCGCATCAACTGTTCTTAGTTGAGTTGTATCGATGCCTTCGGACTGGAATAATTCTCGCAACATTGTGCCGGCATTGTCATTTCCGACACATCCGATAAATGCAACACGAGCACCCATGCGAGCACATGCCACAGCTTGATTAAGGCCTTTGCCGCCGGCGTGTTCTGCATAGGTAACGGCACGAAGAGTTTCTCCGGGAGAGGGGAGATGGTCTGTTGAACTGACAAGGTCAAGGTTGCAACTACCCACAACTACGACATCGAATTCAGTGGAATCTCCCATCTATGAACTCTCGCATATCGGCACTAAGGTCTGCTACATGACGTCAAAAATAAAGATAATTGTTGACTGTGATCCGGGCCATGACGATGCAATGGCAATAGTTGTTGCTGCTCGACATGCCGATTTGCTAGGTGTCACAACTGTCGCAGGGAATGCACCGTTGTCGTCAACCACACGAAATGCACGAATTATTCTCGACCTCATTGGCTCACAGTTGCCGGTTCATTCAGGCGCGGATCGACCATTGGTGGGGCCGCCGCATACTGCCCAACATGTTCACGGAGAAAGCGGACTTGATGGTGCTGACCTACCTGAGCCTTCGCGCGGTCCTGATAGCGAAAACGCAGTCGAGTTTATTATCGAAACCTGTCGGACTACTGAAGGTATCTGGCTAGTTCCAATTGGTCCGTTGACAAACATTGCATTGGCACTTCGTGCAGCACCTGATCTTGGTTCTCGAATTGCCGGCATCTCACTAATGGGTGGTGGCACATTTGGAAATGTGTCTGCGGCAGCTGAGTTCAATTTGTGGGCGGACCCTGAAGCAGCAGACATTGTGTTTCGGTACGGCGGAAAGTTAATGATGAGCGGACTTGATGTCACTCATCAATTGCAAGCCACTCCAGAACGCCTTGCATCTATTCGAGAAATTCCTGGTCAATTACCAAAGGCGCTCGCAGATTTATTGGCCTTCTATTCAAAGTCATATATCGATTATCACCTCAATATGACTGGGGCAGCAGTGCATGACCCATGCGCAGTACTTGCTCTGACGCATCCCCATCTGTTCACCATTGCGCCACATCACGTTGACATTGAACTTCGTGGAGAACACACACGTGGAATGACTTTGATTGACAAGCGCCAATACAAGACACCTGTGACGCCAAATTGTGATGTGGTGTGGAATGTAGACGCAGCGCCAGCCTTTGATGTGTTGATAGAAGCTATTGACCACTTCGCCCGACTACGCTGACGGGATGCGTCGTAATCCTCTTCTAGCAATTTTCACTACGGTCTTTATAGATCTAGTTGGGTTCGGAATTCTTATTCCAGTGTTCCCGCTTCTGATTGGAGAAGGTTCGCCCTTTCGTGTAACTCCTGAGTCATGGTCTTTCACTAAGGGCCTCATCATGCTTGGTTGGCTTCAAGCGATTTATCCGTTTTGCACGTTTATTGCAGCTCCAATTCTTGGGCAGCTGTCAGACCGCCATGGTCGTCGCCCGGTGTTAGCGCTTTCAATCTTTGGAACTTCTATTGGGTACGTGTTGTTCGCTATTGGAATCATGACGGCGAACATCCCACTGTTGTTTGCAGGGCGAGCACTTGATGGCTTCACTGGCGGAAACTTGGCTGTAGCTAATGCCGCTATCGGCGACATCAGTACGAATGAGAATCGCGCAAAGAATTTTGGTGCGCTCGGGGCTGCATTTGGTCTTGGTTTTATCGTGGGTCCATACCTTGGTGGAAAGTTGAGTTCACCAGATGTCAGCTTCTACGGGCTGTTTGACACACCGAGTTGGTTCGGGGCAACAACACCGTTCTGGTTTGCTGCCATTCTCGCAATGTTGAACTGCGTTGCAGTGCTCGCTACATTCCCCGAAACTATTAAAGAGAAGTTTCACGCCGGCAAGTTGAACGCGCTGCAATCGGTAACAAATGTTGTTGATGGTTTCAAGTCAGATCGACTTCGTGCAGTCTTGATTTCTGGCTTCTTGTTCAGCATGGGCTTTACTTTCTTCACCACATTCTTCGGCATCTACCTTCGTAACAACTTCAATTTTGGTCCATCAAAAACCGGGGACTATTTCGCAATAGTCGGTTTGTTTATTGCTTTTTCACAAGCTGTTCTTGTCGCTCGTATCTCAAAGAAGCTTTCAGATTATTCAGTGCTTCGCTTCAGCTTGTTCGGTAATGCCGCAATGATGTTGTTGTACTTTGCAGTCCCAACGTCCTTCTCGTTTGGTTTGTACTTAGTGATTCCGCTCTTCACTGCATTTAATGGTCTCACAATGGCAAACATGACCAGCCTCATCAGTCGTTCTGCTGAACCAGGACAACAGGGGCAAGCGATGGGTATTTACTCAAGTATTCAGAGCCTTGCGCAAGTACCAGCTTCAATCTTGGTGGGGTACATCACTACAAGCATCACTTCAAGCCAACCGCTAGTGGTCGCATCAATCTGTATTGCCCTTGGTGGACTTTTCTTCGTGTTGTTCTTTAAACCGAAGTACGTAACGCCATCGGTTGGCGCTCCAACTGGAGCCCCGAACCACTAATTAGTTTGCGATTATTACATCGCTTGACCACAACGCAGTTCGAGTAACACCAGCATTGGTTGAAGTGATCTGTGCGGTAACGGTGTAGGTGCCAGCGAACGGAATGATCCCAGTACTGCTGTACATCTTTGTTTTCTTGTTGTAAGAAACAGGCCAGGTAAATGAAGCATTCCGAAGCGAGTCGGGTGTGTCATTGGTGCGAAAAAAACGAAAGGAAGTAACGCGTGCTGATGTTATGGAAGTTGTCAGAGTGCGCATGCCTACACGGCGTCCATTTAACGTGACACTGAGTGCATCAGGTAGCGGCGCCACAGGTACGGACGAACGCAAAGTGATTTTTACAGACTTCGCAGTGGGAGTTTTTGCCTTCACGCCGAACGCCCACCACAGTCCATCGTCACCGCCGGCCATGTGGCCATCGGCTGACTGAACGTTCCAATGAGAGGCATACCAGCCAGTTTTTATTGAAGACAATGGCACAGTGAGTTTGGTTGCATCACCTACAGGAGATGTCTGAATTGCCCCGGCATAGTTGATGCCGGCTTTGTCGTAGGTGTAGAGAAAGTCGTCTGGCCCACCAAGATTGGCGTCACCGATAAGAACGGCTGCGGAAGTGGGGATGGATTTCGTAATTGTGTTGGCCACAGGAGCTGCTCCGAGAACGGGTGCATGTTGAGGCATGATGCCCGCATGGGCGGAGGTACTGCATACCGCCGCCCATGACAGACAAAATACTGAGAGGAATTTTTGCTTACGCAGGATCGGCTCCGACAAGTGCGCCTCTGAATGTAAGGCGAATACTGTCGCCAACTTTCAGGGAGGACACTGCAGTTCCTTTCAACTTCACTGATGCATTTCCATTTACGTTAAGAGTTGCTGTGCCGAGAATTGTTCCTGTTGCAGTCTTGACTGCATATTTGCGACCTGAGTGCAATGCTGAACCTGCAACTCGTACCGTCAGGGTCTTTGTTTTGGCTGAGTAGCTAGCTGAGAACTTGTCAGCCATTGTAAGAGTACGTGGGTTGTATCCGGTTGGGTCTGAGCAGTACTTACTAGCGGTAGCTGGTGCCAACGATGGCATGTTGCCCGTGTATTCCAGTGTCGACGCAGCAACTGCAGCAGTGCCCGAAGCAATGATTGTGACTGACGGTGTGCGGGTCTTTGTTTGCCATTCATCAATCAATGTTGTTTGAATTGCATCAACTGACGTGCACGCAGGATCTTTTGTGTCGGTGATTGTGGCTGGCGTAGAAGTGGCGGCTTGAATGCCAACACCTTGGCTTGTTACATCGCAATACTGCATCGAAGGGAAGTAGATCTTTGCTGCAGTTGCTGAGGCGGCGACTCCACCTGCGGCAATTGGGTATGTCTTTGCCTTCAATGTTGCAAGGGAGGGTAGCTTCACGCCGATTGTGAGGAAATTAGTGTCCTTACTTTTAACGCCATTGTTCGAAGCAGGAAGAACGAACTGGTCAAACACGACCGATGTCATTCGTACAGCGGTACCGATGGTCGTGAATTTTGCCGTTGCACGGTATGCAGGGCTATCAACAATTTGTGGCTCAACAGCGGTAGCACCGTCAAGGAGAAAATCTCCTGCAGCATTGCGCGGTATGAACACTTCGAGGCTTGTGGAATCGTATGTCCCGAGCGGGTTCGCTGTTGTGCGCGGGCCAGCACAACCGTGCCCGATTGAGAATGCCAACGTGTACGTTCCGGTGCCAGTAGCAGCTACTGAATCTCCCTTGATTCCAGCCACATAAATACCCATATGGGCGGATGCAGTAGAAGCGGTTGCGGCAATGAGCCCAGCCACAACCAGGGCGGGAAAGCTACGTCGTAGCGAGCGGGAGAGTCTTGATGTCATAGGGGTTCCTAACGTTGTGGGGTTTTGCCCGGTGTCAAGAGACACGGGTACATCTATAGACAGAACTTCGTCAGGAAAAGTTCCATCAGTAGGCTTGTTTTTATGGATTCCATCGACCAGATCATTAAGGACCATGGATCCCATGTCACCATATATGTCAGGTCAATGGTGCGTGACAAATCAATGGTTGATGATCTTGTCCAGGACACCTTTATTCGCGTATGGCGCTACTTGCCCTCATACCGGGGCGAGGGTTCTCTATCGAGTTGGATCATCTCCATTTGTCACAACGTGATTATCTCTGCTGTTACAAAAAAGATTGATATACCGACTGAGTATCTGCATATCGCCCCGGCGGAAGATTCCCATGACTGCGCCGACCTTGTCTCGCTCATCTCACGTCTTCCAATTGACCAACGACAGGCTGTCGCGCTTGTTCTAGTTATGGGTTTCTCATATCAAGAAGCTGCAGACATCATGAAGGCTCCAATTGGAACTATTCGGTCACGAATTTCTAGAGGGCGTGAAACTTTGCGGGAACTAATTCTTGCTACTGAGAATGAAGAATTGCCACTGGCACAATGACAACTGTGACTTGTGGAGAAGCGCAATCAATATTGCAATCGTCTGTTGTGGATGTTGAGTCCCGAATTCGGGCCCAATCACATGTGCTCTCGTGCGAAAAATGCGGCGCTGCTTCTGATGCGCAGATCACTTCTATTCACGATTCCATCCGGCGACGCTCTGATGGCATAGGCCCTCTCCGGCTTGCCCTTGCATTTCTTGGAGTAATCCAACTCTCGCTAGCTCTACCGTGGCTGATGGGACATAACTCGTGGTGGCACTTTAACCAGAGCGCAGCTCAACTGCATCTTGCCCGCGACGGTGCCATTGCGATGGTTTTCACTATGGCTGCCTTTCTGTCTGCACGCTGGCGTCGACTGGCATGGTTCTGCGCGGTGCCCACATCGTTTGCCCTTCTGATTCAAGGAATGGCAGCCATTTATGACGATTCAAATGGTCATATTGCATTTAATTTTGAACGGATACATCTCATCGGGGTTGCAATCTTGGTGCTGATTCTCTTAGAGATTCGTCCAGTGCGAGCGCGTTCATAACTGAACAGGTCGTATTCTTTCTCGCTTGTCTCAGCGCCGTTCAACCGCACCTACAATTCGGGTAACGAGGGAGACAATCATGGCGTCGAAGCAGGAATATCCATTACGAATTAGAGGCGTACACGGTTCGCCGTACTCGTTAAAGATGCGCGCAGTATTGCGCTATCGCCAGATTCCGTTCAAGTGGGTGCCGCAGGGTTCTAAATGGGATGACCTGCCGCCGTTTCCTCTGATTCCTGCAATTGCTTTCCCTGACGCAACAGGTGCATACACAGACACAATGATTGACTCAAGCCCGCTAATCATGCGCCTTGAAGGAATGTATTCAGAGCGCAGTCTTGTGCCCACAGATGCTGTTGTGGCATTTATTGACTACTTGCTTGAGGATTACGCAGACGAATGGGTGACAAAGCAGATGTATCACTATCGCTGGTACTACAACGACGCCATTGACAAGGCCGGAAAACTTTTACCACTTGATAGTGATCAACAAATGCCTGTCGAAACATTGTCGCGCTTTAGTGAGTACATCACAGAGCGTCAAATAGGTCGACGTGCACTAGTGGGTTCAACCGAAGAGAACAAGCCTGCGATTGAAGAGTCGTTCTATCGTTTGCTTGACATGATGCAAGCTCATCTTGCAGTTGCACCGTTTCTTTTGGGTGATCGACCAGGACGTGGAGATTTCGGTCTGTTTGGTCAGATGACCGAACTGCTGCGTTGGGATCCGGAATCGGTACGCATTGGAATTGAGCGTGCACCACGCATGGTGAACTGGGTGGAACGTATCGATGACTTGTCATGGTGGGACGTTGAGGGTGCCAATGGTTGGGTAACACGCGATGCAATTCATCCGACAACTCTTGCGCTGCTACCAGAGATCGGCCTCACCTATGCGCCGTTCTTGCTTGCAAATGAAGCTGCCATGGAAGCTGGGGCAGAGACTTTCTCATGTGTCATTGATGGTCATCCGTATAGCCAGGGAACGTTTGTGTATCAACGCAAGTGCTTGAAGTGGATTCGTGAAGAGTACGCAAAGCTTTCAGCCAATGATCGCCGTGACGTCGATGCATTATTGGCAGGTACTGGTTGCGAGATTCTGTTCACGTCATGAGCGCATCTACTGTCACTCTGTTCGGTCACTGGATCTGCCCATTTTCCGTGCGCGTCGAATTCGCCCTTGCCCAACGTGGCATTGAGTACACAGTCGTTGATGTTCCGCCTCGTGCAGTACGCCCAAAGGGGTTTGTAGTGCCAGAGGAATTCATTGCACACAGTCCGAAACTTGAAGTGCCAATGGTGAAGATTGACGGCGAATACCTTGCTGATTCAATTCCCATTCTTGAATGGTTAGAAGAGAAATTCTCAGACTCGTCTTTGTTGCCTACAGATGATGCAGGGCAAGCAGTTGTGCGTGAACGCGTTGAATGGATGAATAAGTACGTGTACCGACCCATGATTGGTGTGTATTACGGAACTGACGCCGCACTGATTCAAGAATCAAGTGTGGCTTTTATGAAGGCAATGGAAACTGTTGATCAGTGGCTACAAACTTCGCCATGGCTTGCCGGAGAAACTCCAACACTTGCCGAAGCAATCATGGTTGGCGTGTACACCCGACTTGATGGGCTGCGTCAACTAGGTCTCACTGGCGAACTTCCCGCATCTGTCCAACAGCATCTTGAACGTTGCACTCAACTCACAGGTTGGAAAAAAGTGGAATGGTCTGGTGAGCAAACCTCTGATTTTGTTGGACGTTTCCTTAAGTACCGTGAGATACAGAACTCAAGCGACAACTGAATCTCAAGTATCGTGGTCGCGTGGCTACGAATGTAAAGATGAAGAAAGAGTTGTCTGAACTCTGGAAAATCACTGAATTTCGCCACCTTCTCGTAGCCAGGGTGATCAGTAACTTTGGTAATGGAATTGCTCCCATTGCTCTTGCCTTCGGCGTGTTGTCTTTACCCGGCGCAGATGCTGGTTCACTGAGCTTGGTCACAACCGCCCACATGATTCCGTTGGTGTTATTCATGTTGATTGGTGGGGTAGCAGCAGACAGGTTTGGACGAACTCATCTGGTTGGAATCACGGACATCATTGGCAGTGTTTTTGTAGCAATCAGTGCTTTCGCTTTTATCTCAGGCCATGCATCAATTCCTTTGCTCTGCTTCAACAGTTTTGTATTCGGAGTTCTGAATTCACTGTGGTACCCAGCGTTCAGTGGCATCATGCCTCTTATTGTTCCGAATCCTTTGTTGCAGGCAGCCAACTCACTTGTTGGTGTGGGCGCAAATATGGGTTACACGCTTGGCGCAAGTGTTGCTGGCATTGTCGTATCAACCGCGGGGCCAGGGTGGGGGCTTCTTATCGACGCTTTATCGTTCCTGATTGCAGGAATCATTGTGTATCGAATGAAGGTGCCGAACAGCACGCCACTTGCTGAAGGCGAGAAGCGCGAGTCGATTTTTTCGCAATTGCGAGAAGGTTGGTTTGAATTCTCATCACGCAAGTGGATTGTGTATGTGGTTGTCGGTTATTCCTTTTTCTATTTGGGCTTCGAAGGGTTCCTCGGAGTGTTGGCACCGGTTCAAATAAAGGAAGCTATGGGTGGCGCCAAAGACATGGGCATCATGATGTTTGGATTCGGAGTGGGAGCAATTTTGGGCACGGTGTTCGCACTGAAGATACGACCACGCCGGCCACTTCTATTGGGGCTA